>Ga0114129_10013297_pt1 | contig 11730 bp, 7 predicted proteins | sample RhiMetdeltSRZDD1_FD_80071 | JGI IMG/M metagenome (GOLD analysis project Ga0114129, IMG submission 80071) | Populus rhizosphere microbial communities from Tennessee, USA - Rhizosphere MetaG P. deltoides SRZDD1 (version 2) (version 2) | ecosystem: Host-associated > Plants > Roots > Rhizosphere >... | reverse complement strand
GGTCCGATATTCAAAGATAAACTGTTCTTCTTTTTCGCATACGAAGGACTGCGAAATTCGGACAACAATGCTGTCGAAGGATTCATCGACACCCCTCAATTCCGGCAACTAATAATCAACTCCCGACCCAACAGTCTGGCGGCGAAAATAGTCAGCGACCCCGGTGTACAACCGCGAGTCATTTCTGTGCTAAACCGCTCTTGTTCCGACTTTGGTTTTCCCGCGCCAACGCCTTCCGGAGTGCCCAAATGCCAGGCAGTGGCAGGCGGCTTTGACCTGGGTTCGCCGGCTTTGGCACTGGGACAATATGTACCCCTTAACGATACCTTTGGTCTCGGCGGCGGATTTGATGGAATACCCGACGTTCAGTATGTCCTTCTCGAAAATCCGAGGAGCACGAAGGGCAATCAATACGTGACTCGTATCGACTTTAATCCTTCTCAAAAGGACACCTTTGCCTTCACTCTGTTTTATACCCCTGCCGACCTTTTCTCGTCAGACGCGGCTGCCCAGTCTCGTCCCATGGCGGATATCCATTCAGACAGACGGAATTGGAATACAGCCTTCACTTACATACGGACCATCTCTCCGACGTTAATCAATGAGGCCCGTTTCAACATTACGAAATGGGGATTCAATGAGGTTGAATCAAATCCGGATATCAATTTCGGTATCCCGCGTATTGAGATCGAGAGTTTCCTGCCAAGCGGTGCGCGGCTCCGGTATGGCGCCAACCGTTCCGAAAATACGCCGGGTATCATCGGAGAACGACAGATAGATATTCGAGACAGCCTAACGTGGATCCGAGGCACCCATGCTCTGAAGTTTGGCGGTGAGTATCGCCGGGACAACAACAATAACACTGGCACCGGCGGCGCTCGTCCTCTCTATTCATTTGTGCGTTGGAACTTCTTGAATGACACTCCGATATTTGAAGCCATCAACGCCGACGCAGAGGGAAATCCGCAAGCAAACAACTCGCCTTTCCGGAGCGGAGACCTCGCGTTTTTTGCTCAAGACGACTGGAAGTTTCGTCCGAACCTGACGCTTAACTTCGGTTTGCGTTGGGAGTATTTCGAGCCGATCAAAGCCGATCGATTAGGTAATCTAATTCTTGGGCCCAATGGCTTGAGTGACGCGAAGGTCGTGACCGTTGACCAGTTAACAGATTCCGATTTCAACAACTTCGGGCCGCAAGTAGGTTTTGCGTGGTCTCCCGGACGCTTCAATAACAAATTAGTTCTTCGCGGCGGTTTTGGTGTTGGCTACGACCGGTTGCCTAACGCGATACTCGCAAATACTCGCGCCAATCCGCCCAACGGAGCGAGATATGGTCTCTGCTGCGGCACTGCTACTGGTGAATTCGGTTCGCCGTTTGTTGGCGGACAGATTGTCTATGCGTTGGGCAGCAGTACCGACCCAACAAGCTATCCGCGACATCCACTGATCGGCGGCGGATTCAACCCGGTCACAGGTGGTCCAAATCTTGGCAAGGTTGAAATCTGGGGCGTTGAGACGGATCTGAAGACCAGTCAGATTCTCCGGTATTCTCTGGAAGCTCAATATGAACTACCGTGGCAACTGGTCGGAACTCTCGGTTATCAGGGAAGTGATAGCAACAGCTTTACGCGCATCGAACCGCTTCATCTGACTCAACCGGGAATTGCCGCAGACTTTCCTTTCAATCCCGTATTCTTCGGTAAAAGCGATGTCAAAGGAAACTACAACGGCATGAACGTAGGTTTGCAGCGCCGTTTTGCGGATGGCTTCCAGTTTGCCCTCAACTACCGTTATAGCAAGAGTCTTGACACTTACTCCTTTGAGGCTCCCTGTGGTTGCACTAATCAGACCTTTCCGGTCGATCAGAACACCGAATATGGCCCATCCGATTACGACGTCAGACATTTTGTGACGGTTTACGGATTATGGGACATTCCGTTCTACCGCAAGCAAACAAACTGGACAGGCAAACTGCTTGGCGGCTGGCAGATCAACGGAATCCTAACTCGACATTCAGGATTTCCATGGACGCCGATCCTTAGCTCCAGTTTGCGTGGTCCAAACGGTAATTTCTTCGGACCAGTCAGACCCGTGTCGTACCTTGGAGGACTGCCGGACAGCAACACCAATGACAACTTTCTGCGTCCTGGCGGTATTTTCCCAGGCGGCGGTTCAAAGTATTTCAGCACGGCAATAGTGGGCCAGGATTTCGCTTCAAATCCGCCAGGCGTCGGACGCAATGTCTTTAGGGGACCGCGATACTTCAATGTGGATATGAGCGTTTCTAAAAAATTCGGACTGCCAAACATGGGAGTGTTGGGTGAGACACCGAACCTCGATATCCGCTTTAACTTTTTCAACATTTTCAATGTTAGAAACCTTGCGCCATTCCAGGCGCAAAGCGACAGCACACGCGTCGACAACGTCAGGTTCGGCGAACCAACTGGCGTCTTAGCAGGCCGCGTGGTCGAATTTCAAGCGCGCTTTAGTTTCTAGCAGAGATTCCACTTTATCCTCTTTGCGGTGCAAAGCGGGGGCAAGCCACCCTTCCTGACTGTTCTTGTCGCAGGCGCTCTGGAAAAAAGAACAAGTCAGGAAGGGTGGCTTGCCCCCGCTCAAAGAGGTGCCCATCAAACTGCATCACTGCATCACTACTAAATGAACGCCGTAAAATCCAGCACGCGCTTAGCGGCACTTCTCTTGATCCTGGTCGCGTGTGCCTCAACATCCGCACAAACTCACACCAATCGATCGCTCTCGAAACAAGACGACGCTTTTCTCGAGGATCTTTCACGCAGATCGTTCCGCTTCTTCTGGGAACAAGCCGATCCTAAAACAGGCCTGGTTTCGGATCGTGCTCGAGCTAATGCGGAACCATACGACAAGGACCATCCCAGTCGTAACATCGCCAGCAGTGCTGCGACGGGATTTGGTCTTACGGCTCTTTGTATCGCTGCTGAACGTGGCTGGGTCGATCGGCAGGCGGCTCGCGAACGTGTGCTGACTACACTCCGCTTCTACGCCGAACGTTCTCCACACGAGCGTGGATGGTTCTATCACTTCGTAGACAAGGAAACCGGCGAAAGAAGATGGAACAGCGAGATCTCAACGATTGACACGGCGCTGCTGCTGGGCGGCGTGCTGACTGCGCGGCAATACTTTCGGCAGGATCCAGATATCGTTCGCCTCGCAACATTGATTTATGAGCGCATCGATTTCCCATGGATGTTGGCCGGCGACTCGTTGCTCATCTCGATGGGTTGGAGACCGGAAGCCGGTTTTATCAAGCACACCTGGAACCATTACAGCGAGCACACAATGTTGCAGTTGCTCGCCATCGGGTCTCCGACTCATCCGATCAAGCCGGGCGCGTGGATGGCTTGGCATCGTTTGCGGCTTACTTATGCTGGTTACACATACTTAACGTTTCTCCACGCACCTCTCTTTATTCATCAGTATTCTCAAGCCTGGGTTGATTACCGCGATCAGGAAGAGAGATGGTATCCGTACACGAATTACTTTGAGAACTCGGTTAAGGCAACCTTAGCTCATCGCGAGTTCTGCATGAACCTGTCTGACAAGTTTCCGGGTTATTCGGAGAACGTCTGGGGCATCACTGCATCTGACAGCGCAAAAGGATATCGAGCCTGGGGTGGACCACCGCCGACTCCCGACATTGACGGCACGGTTGTGCCGTGCGCGGCAGCGGGATCGTTGATGTTCACGCCGGAGATCACGCTTGCGGCCCTCAAGACGATGTCTCAACGATGGGGAGACCGGATTTACGGTCACTACGGCTTCGTAGATGCCTTCAATCCAAATAATGGCTGGGTTAACCCGGACGTTATCGGGATCGACCTCGGCATCACGATCCTTAGCGCCGAAAATTTGCGAACCGGAAATGTCTGGCGCTGGTTCATGCGCAACACGGAAATTCCACGAGCCATGCAGCTAGCAGGCTTCCGAAAGACCCACCGCGGAATAGCCTTGCCTCAAAAGTGGAACCAACGTTGGATCGGGTCAGTACCGCAACGCGGTAGTGTCGGGTCAATCTCGCGCAAACATCGACCCGACGCTACCGCGTTGCGGTACTGACCCGATCCAAGTGCGGCTCCTGACTGTTACTCGAAGTTGATCTCATCGAGCGACAACCTGAAAGCGCGCTTCCTGCACATCTTCCGAACTGGAACCAACCATGACCTTGAATTCGCCAGGTTCAACCACAAACCGCATCTCGCGATTGTAAAAACCTAAATGCTCCGGCGTGAGCGTGAACTGAACACGTCGCTTTTCTCCCGGCCCAAGCGTTATACGCTGAAAGCCTTTCAATTCTTTGACAGGCCGCGTTACGCTCGATGCCTCATCTCTAACGTAGAGCTGCACGACCTCGTCACCGGTTCGTTGGCCGGTGTTCTCTAGTTCCACGCTGACTATTATTTGTCCATTCGCCGGTATGCTTGTGGCGCTCAATTCCGGTCGTCCGACTTTGAATTGCGTGTAACTGAGTCCATAACCGAATGGGTACAGTGGCGTCACCGGTACATCAAGATACTTTGACGTCCACTTCTGATCGGTGGGGGGACGGCCCGTGCTTTTGTGGTTGTAATAGATCGGCACTTGTCCTACTGTGCGCGGAAACGTGACCGGCAACTTGCCTCCGGGGTTCACATCCCCGAAAAGCACGTCGGCGATCGCCGGGCCAGCCTGCGTTCCGGCAAACCATGTTTCGAGAATTGCAGGCGAATTTTCAGCCAGCCAGTTGATCGTCAGCGGCCTTCCATTCATCAATACAACGACGTAAGGCTTGCCCAACGCGTGGATAGCCTGGATCAACTCCATCTGCCGTCCGGGAAGATCCAGTGATGTTCGTGATGCCGCCTCACCACTCATGTCAGCAGTCTCGCCGACAGCAACAATGGCGACATCAGCTTGACGCGCGGCGTTCACCGCCTCTTCTATCGAATTCGGCCCTGTAGCTGCAGTCGCGCTTCGTGCTGCACTCTCAGCAACAGCAGGTGTCGCGTCAAAATTTCCCGTCACTCCACGACCCTCGATCGCCACGCCTTTGGAGTAGAGTATTTTCGCCCCCGGCACTTTTTCCCTGATCCCCGCAAGCAGTGTAACCGCGTCCGAAGGTTTCCCATCGCCCGACCACGGTCCGAGCATCGCTTTTGGATCATCAGCCAGTGGTCCGATGACAGCTATGGATCCAACGCTCTTATTGAGCGGTAAGATGCCGCGTTCATTCTTTAGAAGTACCAGAGACCGTGCAGCAATCTCACGTGCTGCTGCAACGTTCGCCGCGTTGAGAACCACGGCCTGCTCACGAGCTTCGTCAGTATAGGGCCTGTCAAACAATCCGAGACGCAACTTTATTCGCAGGATGCGTCGCACCGCCTCGTCGATGGTCTGTTGTGTAACTTTGCCCGCGCGCAAGAGCTCACTGCCATGCTTGTTATAAAAGCGGCTGACCATCTCCATATCAGCACCGGCATTCAGTGCGTATTGGGCCGCTTCTGCCTCGGTTGCAGCCAGCCGGTGGTTCATCAATTCCATTACCGCCGTGTAATCAGTAACCACAAAACCATCGAACTTCCATTCGTCGCGCAAAACCTGAGTAAGCGTAAAGCGATTACCTGTTGCCGGCACTCCGTTGAGATCGTTGAACGAGCTCATTAGCGTTCCAACGCCGGCGTCAACTGCAGCTTTAAAAGGTGGGAAGTAGATCTCGCGCAGCGTCCTCTCCGACACGTCGGTCGTGTTGTAGTCGCGTCCGGCCTCAGCAGCACCGTATGCCACCCAGTGTTTTGCGCAGGCAACAACCTTGTCAGGCTTGCTGTAATCAGTACCCTGAAACCCTCGGACTCGGGCTCTTGCCATCACTGAACCCAGGTAGGGATCCTCGCCTGAACCTTCGACGATACGTCCCCAGCGAGCATCCCGGGCGATGTCGACCATTGGTGCAAAGGTCCAATGCACGCCGCTAGCGCGGCTCTCCGCCGCAGCGATGCCTGCCGCACGCTCAACCGCGGACGGGTCCCAACTGGCAGCCTCTCCAAGAGGAACCGGGAAGATCGTGCGATATCCGTGGATTACGTCGAATCCGAATATCAGTGGAATTTTCAAACGCGACTGTTCGACCGCAACTTTCTGAAGCTCATTCGTCGCTTTGGCCCCACGCACATTCAATGTGGAACCAAGCAAGCCTTTGCGAACAAGTTCCAGATGTTCTGGCCGATACTTTCCATCGCCCTCTCCATCAAGTTGCTGGAGTTGCCCGAGCTTTTCTTCCAGGGTCATTTTTGCGAGTAATGCATCGACCCGTTTTTCAATGTCACTCCGCTGTGTTGACGCGGTGGCGCCTGAAAGCAGCAACGCGAAAATACAGATGATGCATAGTAAGCTTGTTTGTCTCACAACCCGCATTACAAAGTCCTCCCTTTGAGCCTGCAGATTAGACCATGGTTGATGCAAAACCGCGAATCCGTCTGGCCTAACCAAAGAGGCGCTGTTAAAGTACGGCAGCAGTCAACCCACCCCCGAACGGAGGTTCCCAATGCCCAGAGTCAAAGTAAACGACATCACGATGAATTACGAACAGCAGGGCTCCGGCGAGCCGCTGATTCTGATTCCCTACCTCGCGGTGGACAATGCGTGCTATGCGTTCCAGGTCGCGGAGTACGCGAAGCACTTCACATGCATTTCTGTTGATCCGAGAGGAGCTGGTGAGACTGACAAGCCCGAAGGCGACTATACGACGGAGCTTTTTGCTGACGACATCAGCGGGTTTATGCAAGCGATCGGCGTGGAGAGCGCTCACATCTCCGGACTGTCTTTGGGCGCTGCGATTGGAATGTGGCTCGCCGTGAAACAGCCGCAGAAGGTGAAGTCGTTATCGATTCATAGCGGTTGGACCAAGTCCGACGAGTTTCTTAAGACTGTTGTCGAGAGCTGGGTCGTGATGCTCAAAGCGACCGGCAGTGTGACGGAAATGATCATTGCGGGGATTTTTCCGTGGTGTTTCACGCCTGAACTTTACGCGGCCAAACCGGATTACATTCAGTCGCTGGCGGGTTTTGTGCGCTCGCGGCCGGCACAGCCTCCCGACGCGTTCAAACGTCAAACAGACGCGGTGATGGCACACGACATCGAGTCACAACTGGGCCAGATCAAAGCCCCGACGCAGATCACGTTTGGCCGTCATGATCAGGTAACGTCCACGCGTTTCGCGAATGCGTTGACGGAGAACATCCCCGGTTCCGAGTTGATTATCTTCGAAGACTGCTCGCACGCGCCGATCTACGAAAACGTAGAAGACTTCAATCGTAAGACACTGGATTTTCTCCAACGCCACTCCGGTAAACCTGCGAAACAAGTGACAGCATGAAGTCGTTGGGTCATCTAATTGACCCGTAGGCACTTGAAGACTATATTCAGTCGCCTTAACCGTTAAGACTGCGCCGCGGATGACGCGGATAAAATCCGGATTTTATCTGTGTAATCCGCGGCTAGTTAACGGTTATCAGAGGCGGTGAAAACTACTCCGAGCACTTCGTCCTTTACGAAAAGGAGTCTCTGTCGTGCGACTCGCTATCCGTTGGCGAACAGGAACGCACCTTTTTCAAAGGCGAGGGATGGCTCTTTGGACCACTGCTTGGCGTAGATGGCGTTGGCGGCGGCACCAAACTCTACCAGCAACCACGTCCGCGCAGCCGCGTGATCGGCAACCTGCCCGGTGGAAGCGACGGCGCGATCGTGCGTGGCTGTCAGGGGAAATGGATGTACGTCGAATACAAAAAGCTGCGCGGCTGGGCCGCTCCCGGCACGCTCTGCTCCAACTCGCTGACGACCTGCGTTTAATTGCGCTCATGTCATGCATAAGTCTTCTGCTAATTGGCGCCGTGCAGTCTTACGCGCAACCGCGAAAACGCGCGACACTTCGCACTTACGACGACCCTAAGATCGAAGTCTTATGGCTCGAGCGTTAGCACGTGAAGCAATGAACCACGCAGGAGGAAAACTCACGATGTTCGTTGTGCTTGGACTGTTGCTAATCATGACGGTCTGCCAAACTGTAGAACTCGACGACGACTCCGTAGAAGGTGATCTGAATGTGATCGTTCAGACGCGGCACATCCCGGCTGAACTGTCGATTACCTACAGCGACATGCACGGTCTTTGGGGCGGCACAAAAATCACCATCAACGGCGCCGGCAGCGCTGAGATTCAAGAACGGGACTCGGGTGAACCGCTACCGCGAACTCTTAAGAACACGCTGGACCAGGATCAAGACGAAGATGACCGAGATGGCGAAGAAGGAAGTTAAATGAAACTACTGATCATCGGCGGAACGAAGTTTGTCGGGCGTCACTTGGTGGCTGCCGCCCTCGCGCGCGATCATGAAGTCACGCTCTTCCATCGTGGAAACGATTCAATTGATTCAGTTGAAAGTATTAAAGGCGACCGACATAACGACGACGACCTTGCCAGATTAAAAGCCCGTCGTTGGGACGTCGTGGCGGACACTTGTGGTCATCTTCCACGTGCGGTGCGAGCAGCAGCGGAGGTCCTGTCCCGCTCAGTAGATCGTTACGTTTTCATTTCCAGTCAAAATGCATATGCGTCGGTTAGCGTTCCCGGCGTCGACGAGACTCACCCGCGAGCTACATTAACGAGCGAACAGTTGGACGAAGCCAACGCCATCGACACGTCAGGCCAGCCATCTTACGGAGCTTTGTACGGCGGGCTTAAAGCACTCTGCGAAAAGGCGGCTGAAGAAGTTATGCCCGATCGAGTGCTGAGCATTCGGCCAGGACTGATCGTTGGCCCATACGACTACACGGATCGATTCACTTATTGGGTCGCGCGCGTCGCTCGCGGCGGCGAAGTACTCGCCCCCGGTCGTCCCGAACGCTTTGTTCAACTTATCGACGCTCGCGATTTGGCTGAATGGATCGTGAGCATGGCCGAACGAAAAGCCACCGGCATTTATAACGCGAACCGTGCGCCCGAAGAGTTAACGATGCAAAGCGTACTCGAGGAGTGCAAGGCGGTGAGCGATAGCGATGCGTCTTTCACCTGGGCCAGCGAAGACTTCCTGCTGCAAGAAAACGTTTCAGCCTGGAGTGCAATGCCACTCTGGTTGCCCGAAGAAGCGGCGCCGCACTTGAAAGGCTTCATGTTCATCAACTGTGACAAAGCGATCGCGTCCGGTCTTCGCTTTCGTCCTCTAAGCGAAACAATCAGAGATACACTTACGTGGTATCAAACATCTCGCTTGAATGAAGAGTTGAAAGCCGGAATCACGAGCGACAAAGAACAAGCGCTCCTCCGCAAGTGGCATGCGCCGGTTGCGTGATGCGTTGTGGGAAGCAGGCTTAGGTCGCGTTTGAAGTCATTTCGTCAAAGGAGCGCACTAATGCACAAGAAGACCTTCTGGACTCTGCTAGTCGTAGCAGTCGCTTTCTGCATCATCCTGCAAATCCCGGCAAGCCAGACGGTCTATTCGCAGGGTGGACGTGAGCGCCTCAGCCCGGAAGTCATCGCGCAACGAATCGCGATCGAGAAGGAACTGCAATCCCTCGCTATCGTCGAACGCAAACTGATGATTCCAATGCGCGACGGTACGCGTATCGCAACCGACGTCTATCGCCCGAAAGACACGTCGAAGAAATATCCCACCATCTTTGTGCGCACGCCTTACAACTTTAACTTCTGGGACGTCCGCAACGGCGCGCCGCGCGATCTGGCGAACGAGCTCCAGGCGATCAAGCGCGGCTACGCTTTCGTGGAGATGAACGAACGTGGTCGCTTCTTCTCTGAAGGCAATTACGACATTCTCGGCCCACCGCTAACCGACGGCGTCGACGAATTCACGTGGATCTCGAAACAACCGTGGTCCAACGGCAAAGTCGGCACGATTGGTTGCTCCTCGACTGCGGAGTGGCAATTGGCAGTCGCGGCCCAGGGCAACCCGGCGTACACGACGATGATTGCGCAAGGCTTCGGCGCGGGTGTCGGACGCGTGGCTCCATACTTTGAACAGGGTAACTGGTATCGCGGCGGTGCCGTGCAGATGCTCTTCATCGCGTGGCTGTACAATCAACAGAACCAGATTCGTCCAATGTTTGCGCCCAACACTTCGCAGGAAGATCTGGTTCGCGCAGCAAAAGGCTTCGACCTCGCGTCACAACTGCCGTCCGTTGATTGGTCACAGGCGCTGCGCCATCTGCCCGTGCAGGACATCATGGAAGCTGCGGGTGGGCCACACGGAATCTTCGCCGACCGCATGCCGGTCGACACGGGCGGCGCGATGATCCAGCGCGAGCCGAACGATCCGGCGTGGTACAAGGGCGGTCTATGGCACGACAACATGAGAATCAACATTCCGGGGTTCTGGTTCATGTCGTGGTACGACGTGTCGATTGGTCCAAACCTCGCCGCCTTCAATCATGTGCGCAAGACTGCGTCGCCGGAGATCGCGAGCCAACAGTACGCCGTGATTGCGCCGACGTTGCACTGCGCGTACAAGCGCGCCACTGAAAACACGATCATCGGCGAGCGTAGCGTTGGCGACGCGCGTTTGAATTACGACGAGCTGACGTATGGCTGGTTCGATCACTTTCTCAAAGGCGAGAACAACGGTGTTCTGGAAAAGATGCCGCGCGTGCGTTACTACACGATGGGCCTGAACAAGTGGCAGACTTCCGACACATGGCCGCCGCGTGGCGCGCAGCCGTTGAGCTTTTTCCTCTCGAGCGGTGGGAAGGCGAATACTCTCAATGGCGATGGCGTGCTAAGTGAGACGTCGCTTGCGAATGATACGCCGGACAAATTTGAATACGATCCGATGAACCCGGTGCCATCGTACGGTGGCAATGTTTGCTGCACCGGCAACGCGATCACAGCGGGCGCTTACGATCAGCGCAAGAATGAGGCGCGCTCCGATGTTCTTGTTTACAGCACCGAGCCATTGCGAGAAGGGCTCGAAGTAAGTGGTCCAATCGAGGTCACGCTTTACGTCTCCTCCGACGCGAAGGACACGGACTTCACTGTGAAATTGATCGACGTGTACCCGGATGGGCGTGCGTATAATCTGGATGAGACGATCCAGCGCATGCGCTATCGCGATGGTTACGATAAACCAAAAGTTTGGATGGAGCCGGGAAATGTGTACAAAGTCACGTTGCAGCCATTGACGACGAGCAACTATTTCTTAGCCGGTCATCGAATCCGGATTGAGGTTTCCAGCAGCAACTTTCCGCGTTTCGATCGGAACCTGAACACAGGCGGGCGGAATTACGACGAAACAAAGGGTGTCGTTGCGCGTAATGCAGTGCATCATTCAAAGCAATACCCGTCAGCGATAACGATCACGGTGGTCCGGAAGCAAACGTAACCACAACGTGAATAGTTTTGCGACTGAAACGCCACGTTACGTTTCATCAAGAGGAAAGCGGCGAATGCCTGAAACGGCGGGGCGGAGCCCCGCCTCACATCCGGCGGCGAAGCCGCAACAACACGGCCTTAAAAAAATTTTCAAGCGAGTTGCCACCGCTATGAAACATGTAAAGATCTTACTGTTGAGCCTTCTGGTTTCTGTTCCCACGGTGCACGCACAAGCACAACGTGGCATGGTGCGTTGGGTTGGTAAATACCCGGATTCGAAGTTCTTCATTCAGCCACAAATCGCACGACCGCTGCGACGCATCCTGACGAAAGCGGATTACG
>Ga0114129_10013296_pt1 | contig 11730 bp, 7 predicted proteins | sample RhiMetdeltSRZDD1_FD_80071 | JGI IMG/M metagenome (GOLD analysis project Ga0114129, IMG submission 80071) | Populus rhizosphere microbial communities from Tennessee, USA - Rhizosphere MetaG P. deltoides SRZDD1 (version 2) (version 2) | ecosystem: Host-associated > Plants > Roots > Rhizosphere >... | reverse complement strand
TACCAATACGCCCATCAATAGATATTATACCTGTTGCTTCGGCGGTACATCCAGCGCAACACCTATCGTTGCAGGTGCAGTAGCCAGTATTCAGGGCGCGCGCAGAGCTGCCGGACAACCAATATTATTACCATTTCAAATGCGCGCTCTGCTGGTAAGCACAGGAACAGGACAGGGTAGCGGTACCCGTTCAATAAAACCTATTGGCCCTTTGCCAAACCTGAGAGCTGCATTAACCAGCACGCTCGCAACAACAACAGCTTTTGATGCAGGCTCGATATATCGCCTGGTGAATGTTAACAGCAATAAAGTAATTGAAGTAAAAAATTTTAGTCTTGATAACGGAGGCGAAATTTGTCAATGGGCCTATCATTGTGGCAAAAATCAGCAGTGGCGGATTGTACCGGCAGCCGACGGATACTATTATATCAGGAGTGTTCTGAATAATAAAAATCTGGAAGTATATGAGTTTAGTACTACAAATGGCGGACGGCTTGCACAATGGGATCATACAGGCGCTAATAACCAGCAGTGGAGAATAATAAGACAGCCCGATGGAACCTATATGCTTCAAAACCGCCATAGTAATAAAGTGGCTGAAGTATACGAGTTAAGTCTCGACAATTTTGCAAACATTGTTCACTGGGATAGCTGGAGCGGTCCTAACCAGAAATTTCGTATTGAAATAGTTCGGTAATAACTGGTACGCCGGAGGCATTCACAAAATTATATCATATGGGTAAACGAAAAATAATATACCTGGCAATCGCTGTCTTTTTAAGTTGCACATGGCTTACTACCCGGTCACAGGACTCTTTAACAATTAAACCCGATACTATTGTATTCAAAAGCGGCGACCTTTCTTTAAAAGGACTGCTTTGGAAACCCGAAGGCAAGGGCCCCTTTCCTGCTGTATTGTTCAACCATGGCAGCGAGCTCAATAGTTTGAAATACCTTCCTGTTGTGGGCTATTATTTCGTGCAACATGGCTATGCTTTTTTTGTACCATTTCGACGCGGTCAATCACTTTCTGCCGGGCAGGGAAAGTATATCGGGGAAGTTTTAGATAGCATTTTAAAAACGCAGGGGCCTGAAGCCCGTTCTGCAGCAGCAATTCCTCTGCACGAAAAGGAACAGCTGCAGGATCAGATAAGCGGATTGCTGGCATTAAAAAAGATAAAGGGAATTGACAGTACAAAAATTGCAGTGGCAGGAGTATCGTTCGGCGGTATACAAACGATGTTGATGGCTTGTCAGAAGTATGGCGTAAAAGCTGCTGTAAATTTTGCCGGTGCTGCCATGATGTGGAAGGAATCTGAGACAGTACGGGAATGGATGAAAAAACTGGCTGCAAATACTACCATTCCGGTTTTCTTTGTACAGGCAGAAAATGATTTCAGTACAGAACCAAGTATTCAGGGCGCTGCTGCAATGGAAAATGCAGGCAAGACATATAAAATAAAAATCTATCCACCTAACGGCACAAGGCAAATCGATGGACATCTGTTTGTAAGAAAAGGAAAAATCTGGGGCGAAGAGGTATTTGAATTTCTTGATAAATATGTATTGGGAAAGTAGGAGGATCACGACTATTTGCTGCACAAAAAAACACCGGTAATGCATACAGGAAACCAATAAGCAGTATCTTTAGATAGCCGGCATATTGCATAACAACTATTTGTAATGACATGAGCCATCAACTGATTTCTCCGCCTGAAATATTAAAACCTTTTGTGCGCTATTTATGGGTGCTGGAAAATGATTCCAATGAAATGGCGCCCGCAACGTTTAGTGCATTGCCCGATGGCTGCCCGGGCATCATGTTTCAACAATCAGAAAAAGGGGCGTTTTGTGATAATCATAACAAAAAGCTTCCGGAAATATTCCTATATGGTCAAACTTTGGAACCGGCAAAAATGCAATCGCAGGGAAAGCTGAGCACCGTGGGCGTTTGTTTTCATCCCGATGCATTGAAATCGCTTTTTGGTATGGATGCCCATGAATTAACAGGGGCCTGTGTTGACCTGCTTCTTTTGCAAAACAAAAAGGGGCGCCACCTGACCGAAAAGTTATGGGAGGCGGCTACGATAGAACAACAAATCAATGTACTTTCGGCATTCCTGGTTTCTTCTATTCAAAACAACAGCGCGGCGCATGATGCCGTAACACAATATGCTGTTTCGGAAATATTGCAGATGAAAGGCAGCGTATCTCTTAAAGACCTGCAACAAAAACTGCGCATGACCGAAAGAAGTTTTGAACGGAAGTTTAAACAATCGGTAGGCATCTCTCCCAAATTATTTTCGCGCATCTGCCGTTTTCAGGAGTCGTTAACTCAACTAAGAAATAATAACTACGATAAACTTTCTGATATCGCCTACGACAACGGATATGCCGATCAGTCGCACTTCATACGCAGCTTTAAAGAGTTCGCCGGTGTGTCGCCCATTGAGTACACAAAGCAACTGAACGAGGTAACCGAAAACTTCGCCGAAGTGAAATCCTGACATTGTCGGTTTTGTTCTATTTTCCGCCTGCCGGTGCTTCTAATTTTACTTAAAATTTAAAATTATGAGCACCGTAAAAGAAAACAAACAACAAACCATCCTTGTAACAGGCGCAACCGGCAAAACAGGCAGCCGCATCTTACAACGACTTAATGAAATGAAATGGCCGGTTCGCATCGGTTCCCGTTCGGCTAACCCCACATTCGACTGGACTGATAAAACCACCTGGCAGCCGGCGCTTCAGGATATTCATACCGTATACATCGCCTTCGTGCCCGACCTTGCTGTACCGGGTGCCGATGACATTATCAGGGCTTTTACAAAAACAGCTGTAGACCTCGGCGTTAAAAAACTGGTGCTGCTATCGGGACGTGGTGAGCCCGAAGCGCAGGTATGTGAGCAAGTAGTAATGCAGGCGGGTGTTGACTGGTCGATCGTACGCGCCAGCTGGTTCTGCCAGAATTTTAGTGAAGGTTATTTAACGGAACCGATCATTGGCGGATTTGTTGCCCTGCCCGTTCCGAATATAGGAGAGCCGTTTATTGATACGGATGATATTGCCGATGTAGCTGTAGTTACTTTAACCGATGACCGGCATAACGGCCAGCTGTATGAAGTAACCGGTCCGCGTTTGCTTTCGTTTAAACAGGCTGTTGAAGAAATTTCGAAAATAACGGGAAAGTCTATTCACTATGAAAGAGTGCCCATGAAAGCCTATGCCGAAGTGCTTGTTGAACACCAGGTGCCGGATGAATACGTACAACTGATCACCTATCTGTTTTCAAAAATACTCGATGGACGAAATGCCTCTGTTAGCGATGGTGTTGAAAGAGCCTTAGGCCGCAAGCCGACCGATTTTGCTGATTTTGTAAGAAAGGCAGCAGCTGCCGGCGCGTGGAAGGAAGTTGTAAGTAATAAGTAGTAAGTAATAAGAATGAAGTAAGAACATACAATTACCAATCATGAACCGCATAATAACCACTACAATACTATTAATTGCAGGAGGAGCAGGGGCTGTATATCTGCAATGCTGCAATGCGTTGGCTACCGGTTTAACGGGCAGCGATGGTGGTATGCTGCCTAAAATTTCTGACTATCAAATATTCACAGGCAACCCGGTTACGCTAACACCAGCAACCGGGTTGAATGAATATGAACCGGCAACTGGCCTGTTTACCGATTATGCCGAAAAGCAACGGCTCATCAAATTACCGGAAGGATACCAACTTACAGCAGTAAATGATGGGTTGCCCGACTTCCCCGATGGAACGATGTTTGTAAAAACTTTCTATTACTGGAATGATAAAAGAGATACAGCCAAAGGAAAACAACTCATTGAAACCAGGCTCCTGGTTAAAAACAACGGACAATGGAATGCCGGCACTTATGTGTGGAATAAAGAGCAATCAGAGGCGCTGCTGGTAACAGGTGGCGTAAAAACTTCGGTTATCTGGGTAGATAAAGAAGCACGCCAACGAACCATCGCGTATCGCGTTCCTTCTGTAAAAGATTGTGGCAGCTGTCATAATACCGGTAATTCCGTACTTCCCATTGGGTTTAAAGTAAGGAATTTAAATGTTGATGTTGTAAGAAAAAATGAAACCATAAACCAGTTAAGCTACCTGCAACATGCCGGTGTTATGAATGCCGTTGACCCATCGCGGTTTGCAAAGTTGCCGGCGTGGCAAAATACTAATTTGCCGGTTGAGGAAAGAGCAAGGGCTTATCTTGATGTAAACTGTGCGCATTGCCATAGCGATAAAGGCAGCTGTGCGCAATCAACACTTCGTTTTGCTTATGATATTCCCTTTGCCAATACGCATATAGCCGGTAAAAAGAACCGGGTCGTAAATATGATGGCAAAAGGAAGGATGCCCCGCACCGGCACTACGATCGTTGATGAAGAAGCCCTTGCTCTTATTAAATCGTATATTCAAAATATAAAGTAATTGATTCACCACATAGCACAGATTTTCTATGTGTTATCTATGTGCTCTATGTTCTATGTGGTGCAAAAAAACACAACCAACCATGAACAGCATTTCGAAATCAACAAACTCCAATAAAATGACATTTGCTAACCTCATACTGCTTGCAACGGCAACAACCACCGCATTGATAGCCGGGCTGTTTTATGCTTATTCGGTTTCGGTAAACGCCGGCCTGGGTAAGTTATCTGATACTGCTTACCTGTGGGCCATGCAATCAATTAACCGCGAAATATTGAACCCTTTATTCTTTATGAGCTTTATGGGAACACTGTTGTTGCTTCCGCTCAGCACTTTTTTGCAGTACAATCAATCGTCGACCCGTTTTTATTTGTTGCTGGCGGCTACGCTCATTTATGGTATTGGCACTTTTGGTGTTACCATGGGCGGTAATGTTCCGCTAAACAATGCGCTCGATGCGTTCAACATACAGGCAGCCTCAGCCGAAGAGCTTGCCCGGCAACGCAGCCAGTTCGAAATGCCGTGGAACAGGCTTCATAACATTCGCACTATTGCTAATGTGGTAGCTTTAATATTGGTGTTAATTGCTTGTTTGGTTGGCGGCGTTGATAAAGGCACAAAGGCATAAAGGCACAGAGTAAGCGGTATTTACTTTATGCCTTTATGCCTCGATGCCTTGTTGCCTTCTTCATCACCATCCCGGCGCCTGCTGCAACGCAGGGTCTTTGATCAGTTCGTCCTGCATTATGGGAAAGAAATAATGCGTGGGCGACACAAATACCCAGGTGGCCACGTAAAAGCGCTGCATGCTATATGTTTTACCTCCGACCACAATTTTGCCAGTGGGATCTTCAACCGGCTTCATACCATTTACCATACGCTGGCAGCGGGGGTAGGGCCAGTAGTTTTTTGAACGGGTGTCGTTATCGGCGCCGGCGCCCTGCCAGGCTTGTTCTCTGGCTATTTCCGTGCTGCTGCCGGGTTCAAGGTAAAGCCGGCTGTTAAACCACCGCTTGTTCTCATAAAAAAACTCAACCCGGCGCTCGCGTTGTATGTATTCATTCATCTTTGCTTTATCGCCTTTCACCGAAGGCGGCACGGGCGCCATAAACGACCGCTGGCGAATGGTATTGAGTGTATTAATGATCTCATCGGCCGAACCACCTGTTTCGTTCAATGCTTCGGCATATATAAGCATAATTTCGGGTAAGCGTATAAGCGGAAAATGGATCTGAAAAGTAACGCCATTGCCGGGGCGGTAATCTTCGCGGAAAAACTTGCGCAGAAAATATCCGGTGGTGGTTGAATTGGTGGCGGCTATTTTGTCGCTACCGGTAGCTGTATTCTTTACCGAATTACGGAAGGTAGAGCCATGGTAAATAACATCCCTGTAAAAACGCGGATCGCGCTTTATGCCTTCATACGGATTGGCATCGTCGTACCCGTCGGCAACAGCACGCGCATCGTATACCGGATAACCGTAACCGTCGGGTGCTATGTATTCATATTCATCTACCTGTTCCTGTATGGGTTGCTGGCGCGAGCCGCCGCCTTCGGAAGGTGGATAATTATCGCCCTGCCAGGCTTCGTATTTGTCGTTCATGTTCATGAATATCGCTTCTGTTTTAATGGCATTGAAGTCGTAGTATAGCTGGTACAGCCGCGTATATACTTTATTGTTGCTGCCCGATACAAAATCGGTGGCGCTGTATCCGGTATAAAGCGTATAGCGCGGTGAACCGTTGTCTGATTTCAGGTCAAGCACCGCCTTTGCCGCGTCGCGTGCAGCTTCCCATCGTTTGTTATCACGCACGGCGTAGGCTGATTTACCAATGCGGTTGTCGTTGGGCAGTGCTCCGCCATTATATAGTGGGGTAGCGGCCATCCATCTTACAAGGGACTTCAATGCGAGCGCCGTACCTTTTTCGGCACGTGCAAACTGCGGATCGGTTTGGTTTACCGGCAACAGGGCAATGGCCGAATCGCAATCTTTACTGATCTTTTCAACAATGGTATGAAAGCTTTCCTGTTTAATGTTCATATCGCCATTGGGATCTATCAGGTAATCGATATAGGGGATTTCGCCGTACAACCGGGCCGCGAGATAATGATAATAAGCGCGCATAAAATAAGTTTCGCCCATGCGCATGGCCAGATCGCCCTGGTTTAACGGATTGTCGGGCGTATTGTATAGCCGTATGCCGGTTAATATCAGGTTGGCCACCCTGATGGTGGAATAAATATCGGCCCATTTAAAGCCGCTGCCCGGCTGGTCATAGGCGTTCCAGCCACCGGTATTATACGTGCGCGACTGTCCGTTTTCAACAGTAGATCCGCGGCATTCATCGGTAATGGCGCTCAATGAAAAATGTTGCAGAAATGCCAGTCCTCTTGAGCGGGAATGCAGATCGCTGTATAGATCGGTGATCAGCTTGTTTACTTTTTCGTAATCGGTAAATACCTGCTCTTCGGTCATCTGATCATCTGGCTTGCGGTTGAGAAAGTCTTTTTTGCAGCCGCATGCGAGAATTATAAGCAGGCAGTATATGGTAATGATTCGATTGTTCATGATAAAGAGTTAATGTTAAAATTCAAAGTCGTTGAATTAAGAGATTTGTTTACCACATAGGCACATAGAAAACATAGAACTTCACATAGGAGATTTTCTATGTGTGCCTTTCTATGTGTCTATGTGGTTCAAAATATTTCTCCAATTGTTCTTACAACGTGATGTCAATGCCAAAATTCACCACTTTCATGATCGGGTACCAGTTGCCGTTGGCGTCGTTGGTTTCGGGATCAACGTCTACAGTTTTCAGTCCGTCGAACGTAAGCATGTTCATGCCCTGTATGTAGGCGCGGGTGCGTTGCAGGCCCATGCGTTTCATCCATTTTTGGGGCAGATAATAACCCACTTCAAAATTTTTCAACCGCAGGTATTGGGCATTGTATAAAAACAAACTGCTGTAGTATTGTTTGTTGTTGTCGTATTTGCCGTAATGCAGGGCCGGGTATTTGGCCGTTTCGGCTGTTGCGGGTGTCCACCGTTGCAGGTGCATGGGTTTTACTTTTCCTATTTCATCGTTTTGATAAATAGGAAAATCATAGGTGGCGGGACCGCCCAGCAATAAAGAAGAGTGGGTGGCGCCCTGGAACAGGATACTGAGGTCGATGCTCTTATACCGGCAACTGATGGGTATACCGAATTGTATTTCGGGCACCCGCGGATATCCCCGCGCTATGCGATCGTTCAGATCGGTGATCTGTCCATCGCCATCAATGTCTTTATACTTTACATCACCCGGTAATACAGTGCCCCATTTTTGAAAGCCTGTTCCGTTATTCATTTTATTCAGTTCATCGGCTTCTTTCTGGCTGTTGATGAAGCCGTCGAAAATATATACAAAGGGCTGGCCTACCGGCAAACCGGTGCGGTATTGCCAGGGAAAGCTGCGTCCTACTTCACGCTGATAGATGATCCTGTTGCGGGCATACGAGAAGTTGGGCCGTATGGCATAGGTGAAATGACTGCCTATTTTATCGCTCCAGCTTATTTCAAAATCAATGCCTTTATTGTTGACAATGCCGGCGTTTATCAGCGGAGCGCTGGTGCCAACCAGCGAGGGGAATCCCTGTTTATCGCTGCCGCTTAAGTCGGTTATAATATCGTACCGGTGCTCGTGAAACAGGTCGATGGTAATGGCAAGCCGTTTATGCAACAGTTCCATATCAATACCAATGTTTGCTTTGCGGGCTTTTTCCCAGGTAAGCAGGGTATTGGCCAACCGGCCCTGGCGTATGCCGCCGGGGTTATTGTTGTTTTGTGTGCCGAAATTATACCAGTCGCCGGCGTTATTGTAAAACTGCAGGTATCCGAAACGGTTATCACTTGGGTTGCTGCCTGCCTGATCATTGCCTACCAACCCATAGGAAGCCCTGATCTTTAACAGGTCGAGCCAGCCTTGTGTTGGGTTCATGAATTTTTCATTCGAAATAACCCATCCTGCCGACGCGGCGGGGAATTTACCGTATCGCCGGCCGGGTGCAAAGTTTTCGGAACCGTTATAACCCATATCAAATTCGATCAGGTAGCGCTGGTCGAAGTTATAGGTGGCCCTGGCCGATATACCCTGGTAACAGAACGGCACTTCATTATTTTTAATTCTGATCGAACGGTTGGCAAGCACCAGTCCCGATACGTTGTGTTTACCGAACGATCGTATATAATCGAGCCTTACCTGGTAATACGTGCGGCCCACATCGTCGTCGCGCGAATAGCTGTTGCCAAGTGTGTTGTCGGTTGTTCTGCGCGGACTGCTGTACAAACCGGTATAGTGACCGCCCCGCATGTAAATATCAACGCCATCGGTGGGATAAAAAGTTGCATATCCCGGGTATACCCTGTACCCCTGCGATTCGGTGGGTACCGACCGGGTGATCCAGTAACCACCCTGCCGGTCATACGAAAAGGCGCCTTCGATCTTTAATCCTTTGGTAATGGCATCGAGCTTGTAACCCATGGTAAACGTTCCGTCGAGGTAGTTATCGCGCTGATCGAGATAACCGGTTTTCGACAGTTCGCCCAGCATGTTGAACCGGTAGGTTTGGGTGCCGAATAACATGCCATTCGGAAATTTAACGCTGTAGGGCAGGTTGCCGCTATTGTCGTTATTTTCCAGAATAATAGGGTAGATGGGCGGTTGTGTGTTGGCTATTTCAATGACCCGGTTGGCGGTGGTGCCTGGTGCATTTCGGTCGGTGATGCGTGCCCCCAGTATTAAAGTAGCGTATAATTTGGGGGTAATATCAACATCGATGTTCGATCTGAAATTATACCGTTTAAATATGGCCTGCGTTTTATAGCCGTCGTTGATGGTGTGTTTATAGTTTCCGTTTTGCTGAAAATAGTTGCCCATGATAAAATACCTTGCTTTATTACTGCCACCCTGAATGGTAAGGCTGTAATCCTGCTGTACGCCGGGTTTAAAGGCGTAGTCGAAGTAATTTATGTTGTAACCCAGCCCGTCTGAATTATCGCCTTTGGCATTGCGGTAATTTTCAATCTGCTGATCGGTGAACAGGTTCAGGTTACCGGGCGACACGCCGGGGTTGTCGTTAATTTTGGCTTCATTGTACAGCATGGCATAATCGGCCGAGCCAAGGTATTCGGGGAAATGAATAGGCGTATTAATACCGGAAGATACTTTGAAATTGAGCGTGGCTTTTTCAGATGCTTTTCCTCGTTTGGTGGTAATAACAATTACGCCATTAGCGCCACGAACGCCGAATACGGCAGTGGCCGATGCATCTTTAAGAATGGTGAAGCTTTCAATTTCATCGGCGCTTAAGTAGTTGAGCGAGCGTTCAACCCCGTCGACAATTACAATAGGCCGGGCATTACCATAGGTGCCAATGCCCCGTATGTACAGATCGCTGATGTCGACCCCCGGTTCACCACCTGAAAACTGGTTAACATTCAGACCGGGCAGCCGTCCGGCGAGGGCATTGGTTAAATTGGCAGTTGGACTTTGCTGCAGTTCTTTTGAAGATATGGCGGCTACAGCACCGGTGACCGTCACCTTTTTTTGCGTGCCATAACCTACCACCACCACATCTTTTAAGTTCTGTGCATCTTCTTTTAATGTGATGGCCAGCGCCGTTCGGCCCTGTAACGGCACTTCCTGGCTTTGGTAACCAATGAAAGAAAATACAATGGTAGCTTCGGCATAGGGAACATTTATTGAGAACCTTCCTTCGCGATCGGTAGTGGTGCCAATAGAGGCGCCGCGCATCAATACCGACACGCCGGGTAACGGCATGCCTTTATCGTTCAGCACCATGCCGGTTACCTGTACCTGGGGCGACGAGGTGTATTCCTCAACGTATTCATCTGTTTTTTTTTGAGGCGACGAATTGTTATAAAGTAAGATCTGCTTATCGTCGATAACGCTGAATAAAATGCCTATCGGGTTCAGTACTGAAGTAAAGAAATCACTTAGTTTTTTATTGGGCAGTTTGCACGTAACTTTTTTGTTCACGTTAACAACATTGCTGCTGTATATGAAGGCAACTCCTGTTTGCCGTTGTATTTCGCGCAGCAGTTTTTTTACTTCAACCTGCTCAATACTGATGTTGATCTTTTTATCAAGAATATTCTGTGCATTGGCCTGCACGGTATTGTTGAACAGCATGGTAAATGCCAGTTGACACAATAGCAATCGTGCAACGATCAAAGGGTGCAATCGTTTTTTTCTCATAGTGAAGTTGTTTATACTTTCAATAATTGTTTTGGTTATGTCAATAGCATGCCCTGCAGCCCTTCTCTGCTGCGTTAACAGCAAAGAATGCCTGTTAAGGCGTGCGGTGTTTGTGCCTTTACCCGGGTTTGGTTAACAGATTTTTAATGATAATAACAATGATGCAGAGGCATCCGATGGATTACCCGCAGTGTGGTAAACCGTTGAGCGTACCCACCGGATGCCTGGTTATTTCTGGTTTCGTTTTACGATTATTTGCGTGCCGTTTATTTCGTAAGCCGTTTGTGTTGATTTACAGATAATATCTAACTGCGTATAAAGATCATAGTTTGCCAGGTTGCCGGTAAAATGTAAGGCGGCCAGCTCTTCATTTTCAGGAACGATGTTTATGCCATAAGCATTGCTTAATGCCTGCAACACTTCCTGAAGCTCGGCTTCGTCAAACTCCAGGCGACCGGTTGCCGGGGTAATTGCCTCATGCTGATCCTTTGGTTGCGGCAGGGGTATCGGACGATCAACAATACTGGTTATAAACCGGTTACTGGCGGCATTGAACGTAACTTTTTTATTGCGTGTAAGAACAATAGCGCCGGTACTGTCCTTTGCAGCCGCGTACACCATTACTTTACCCGAAGCAACCGCTACTTCAATATTACCTGCCGTTTTATTTTGCGAAATAGTGAAGCTGGTGCCAAGCACTTCGGTGGTAAGTTCATGGCCGATGTGTACTTTAAAATGTTTAAGCGGATTGTGATACACCTTAAAAAAGGCGCTGCCATTTAAATACACATCACGGGTGGGTCCGGTAAAACGGGCAGGGTAGTAAACCACTGCTGCGGGTTGCAGGGTGATGAAGCTGCTATCAGACAACATAATTGTTTTTTGTTCCGCTGTTTTATTTACCAGGCTGTCGTAACCGGCTATCGCCTGTGCAAATGACGACTGCTTTTTGTTCGTGGAGCGTTGCAGGTACAATACAACGCCCGTTGCTATGATCATCAGTACAGCGGCCACAAC
>Ga0114129_10013295_pt1 | contig 11730 bp, 8 predicted proteins | sample RhiMetdeltSRZDD1_FD_80071 | JGI IMG/M metagenome (GOLD analysis project Ga0114129, IMG submission 80071) | Populus rhizosphere microbial communities from Tennessee, USA - Rhizosphere MetaG P. deltoides SRZDD1 (version 2) (version 2) | ecosystem: Host-associated > Plants > Roots > Rhizosphere >... | reverse complement strand
TACGGCAGTGGCCTCAACACGACCGAGTCGACTACCGTGAACACCGTGGTCGCCGCCCCGGTCCCTAGGCCGAGGACAAGGACCGTGACAATCGCGAAGCCCGGATGTTGACGAAACTGTCGGACGGCGAGGCGGATGGCATTCAGCACGTGACAACTCCTTCGTCTGGTCGCGGAGGTGTGGCCGACTGTTAGACGGGTGAAGGGGCGGGGACGTTGGATCCCCGGGACGCCCTACTTGAATCTCTTCACGAGATCGGCCTCGAGATCCGCGAGCGCGACGCCCACGAGCTGCAGGCTGTCGTCGAGCGTCTGCCCGCGATCGAGACCCTGGAGGACCATGCCCATGCGGTTCCCGACACGCCGCATCAGGCTGTCGGCAATCACGAGGCTTTCCATGTAGGCGACAGCGGCCTGCTGCGAGTTGAGGCGGGTGAAACCCTCCATCAGGGCCGCGAGCGGGATCACGCCGGTCGTACGGAGGACGCGCACCGCGTCGGCGGCGTCCTCCGGTTCGAAGAACGACGCGAGCCCTTCGTGCAGCCACCCCGGGACCCCGCGCGGCGCGAGACCGTAGATCATCGCGTGAGTGAGCTCGTGCGCCAGCACCCGCTCGAACTGCTTCGGATTCTGCAGTGCGCCCTTCACCGGCACGCGAATCCTGCCGTCGAAGAGCCCGCTGGACCATTCGGGCGCGCCGGTCAAATCGCGAAACTGCTGCTCGGTGTACAGCGTCACCGATATCGAATTCGAGGGAAAGGCGCCAATTGCTTTCCCGATCCGCCAGTACGCGGCATCGAGCGTCGCGATCGCGCGCTCGGCGAGCGCGCGATCCGTTCTGCCTTCGAACACGACCGAGAAGCGGCCGTCGTTCCTCTGGGCCAGATTCCGGTGGAGGGTGGACTCCTTCCGCCAGGCATCGAGCCGCTCCCGGATCTCGAGATCGCCGGGCGCCTGCGCCAGCGCCTGCTCGTACGCGCGAATCGCCTCGTCGACGTTCCCGTCGCGATACTCGATTTCACCAAGCAGGCGTGCGGCATCCTTGAGACGCGGCTCGAGCTCCAGGGCCCGTTTGAGCGACTGCCTGGCGTCGCGATCGCGGCCGAGCATGTGTGACGCGATTGCCGCGCCGAAGTGAAGCACCGCGTCCGAAGGCCTTCGCTCGAGCGCCTGACGAAAGATCGCTGCCGCCCGTTCACCGTCTCCCGCCTGAATCGCCTGCCACCCTTCCTCCCAGGACTGCCTGGCCGACTCGGATTGCGCACCAAGCGACGATTCGGCCAGGGACACGAACAGCAGGAGCGCGGCGAGAAATCTGATCATTGATGAGCGGATACGAAATTATCGCGATTTCCGGCAACTTGTCACGAGGAATCAGGCGTGGACGTGAAATCGAAGCTCGGGGTTCGCGAGTCGGGTTCTGGGTTCGCCGAGAGGAGTAAAATCCGGCCCGCCGGTCAGCGCCTGAAAGCCATCAAGCTGGCTCGTCGAATCCCGACGTTCAGGCACTACACCACGCTTGACGGCTTACCGCACCGGAGTATTCGAGACCTCTTGAAACGAAGGATGGCGAGTATTGGATCGCGACCGGTGCCGGCCTGGTGCGCTGGAATCTGAACGGTCGCTAGCCGCGCGTGGGCCACTTCCCGTCCGGCATCGGAACCGGCTCGAACCGATTCGGATCGATCACGACGTGCTTGATCCGTTCGCGCTTCCACGTGTAGGTGACGTGCAGGAGCCCATCGTGCGTCTGGATAATCGCCGGGCAGGAATACTCGCCGGGGTCGCTTTCGAGCACGAGCGCCGCCTCCCAGAGCTTTCCATCGCGCGACAGCGACACGTTCAACGGGGTCCGTCCCTTCGTCGTGTGGTTGTAGACGATGACGTGTCGGCCGTCGCGAAGCGTCACGGCATCGATGCCGGAGTTGGGATTCAGCAACGTTGTCAACGTCAGCGGCGTCCAGCTCTTCCCGCCGTCGTCTGACCACGTCTCGAAAACCCGCTCGGATCGCGTGCGGCCGACGGCCTGCAGCTTTCCGCCGGGATGAATCAGGATGCTCGGCTGAATCGCGTCGATCTCCTGGCCGTCAGCGGCCTTGGGCGGCTCGACGCGAGACCACGTGCGCCCGCGATCGACGGACCGCTCGAAGTGCACCCGCCATCGGCTCGGGTTGTCAGATGATTCGGTGCTGCTTCCGCTGAGCAGCGATCCATCTGCCAGCCGTACGGGCTTGTTCTTGATTGGGCCGAGAACGCCCTCGGGCAACTGCTGCGCGGCACTCCATGTCGCACCGTCGTCGCGTGACGTGCGCAGCATGCCCCACCACGCCCTGGGCGTCGGGCCAATCTTATAGAAAAGGAGCAACGAGTCGTCCGCTTCCCGAAACAGGACCGGGTTCCAGCACGGATACTGGCCATCGCGGTGCACGCCGGTTGCAACCTCGATCGGCGCGGTCCATGCGCCGTTCACCTGACGTGACAGCCAGATGCCGACATCATTAGCGCCTTCGCGCGTGCCGCCAAACCACGCCGCAACCACGCCATGGTCGGTCTCTGCGATTGTCGAGGCGTGCACGCTCGGAAACGGGGCCGTCGTGAAAACGAACTCCGACGTCACGATCGGCGCCTGCGTCGTCTGATTCCGGACGGCTCCGACAGCAACGATCGCCGAAACGCCGAGCAGATAGCACGTGTTGAGAGCAGTCATGTGCGCAAGAGCAAGAAGCTAGCAGCCAGAGCGAACCGTGTCACGATTGCTTCGATCGCTCTACCTTCTGGATGCTGTAACAGGATGCTGACAAACGCATCCTGAAATGGAACATGGAAATGGCGAAGAATGCTCTGCGTCTCGGCTCCGACCGTGACAACGGTCAGCGACAGCAAGGACCCGGTCTGAGGACTCCCCGCTCACGCAGCTACTAACAGGATGCCGAACGGCGCCGAGAAATCTCCCTTACGTCTTCGACTGTCACTGTAAACGATGGGCCAGTGCGTCTCTGTTCCCACTCAGTAGTGTGCAGATCAGGAACAGGCGAAGGCGTTCCCAATCGACAGCCCGTGACGTCGACCATGATGATCAGTGCACCCAGTGATTCGCGCTTAGGCCCGTGCCGAGGCGGCTTTCGGCTCGGGTTGCTCCAGTACATATTCGCCGTTTCGTGATCATCTACATATTCGCCGTTTCGTGATCATCCGATCGAGATCAAGCCTGTTGCCACAGTTTCCACGGGTAAGGAGTAATTGCCGTCGCCTGGAATGGTGTCGCCTGGAACTCCGTCGAATGCTCCGATAACAGTAAGCTGCATCGTACCGACCGTTGGCCCTCCCGCAGACACGGAAACCGTGAAGGCGATGCCCCTGAACACCGTTCCATTGGCCAAATTGACGCTTCCCGTCCCTCTGAACGTAGCAGTCGTCGAAGTAAAGTCGACGCTGGAGACGCGTCCCTCGACCAGCATCAGTTTCAGTCCAATGAAATCCTCGTTGCCGGCCATTTGGCACATGAAATGACCGCGAGCCGATCCGCCCGGTTTTCCGACGACGCCAAAGCCGAAGTGAGAGCCATCGATGTCTCCGTCGTCATCGAGGTCTACGTAAAACGTCCCTGTGCCTCCACCTGTGACGATCGTCGGCTCTGCCGCCGGCGTCGGACTGCCCCAAAGGGAAACCGTCGCCGCCACGATCCACCAACTGATTCTGTTCATGGTATTGCTCCATTGATGCCACCAACACAGAAGAACCCTGGTCATGAATTTGGGCCTGCGTCGGCGCCGCAAGCCACGCACCGGCCAACAATCAGCTCGCAGGCGGGAGTGGCACCGTATCGCCGAAAGGTTTGGAAGCCACTGCTGCCGTCTGTCAGCCAAATGTATTCGTGTTCGGGCCGTGTGTGCGCATGGGCCCAGCCGTGCTCAAGCCTGGTTACGGTGCGACGAGGACGGCCGCCCGTCGGACGGCCGCCCCCCGACCGTGCTTTCGTTTCGGCTGATGCCGGCCGACTACTGAATACTGAAGACTGTCCGGTTCGTGTTCACACCCGGGAGGGGCGCCCCGGCGTCCCAGTACGTCACATAACCTTTCGTTGCGGTCACACCTTCGACGATCCCGTCGGGCGCACCGGGGCCGTGGCATCCAACGCCGAGTGTACCCAGACTTCCGTCCGAGTACTCGATCAACAAGGTCGCACTGCCGTTGGCCCCCTCACCGGGGATATTGAAAACATTTACAGGAAGCTGGAGGTTGGCGAATTCCCACCTCGCGAGTCTCGTCACGCTGTAAGTGCCCCGTCCCGTCGATGAGGTCCCGGTAAATGTCTCCCAGGTCCCGCCGCCGGTGACGGCGCCCGATGGCCCGCCGCTTTGTGGCGCAACGAAAGTGCCCGAACCCGTCAACTTGATGCTGAGAGTGCTGGGATTTCTGGCGAACGCAAATGCCACACCGCCCGGATTGATCGTGTTGACGCCCGGAGAAGGTGTGTTGAACTGGAGGCTGGTGATGTCCCAACGGACATGATCAGCGTGCTGACTCTGACCATGCACCACTCGAACGCTGATGGTCAGCGCCAATAGCATCACGACCGACGCCACACCGACCGACGTTACGCCGTACCGATCGCGAGAAATCCAGCGTCTCATGCTGCACCTCCGGTAAAAGCGAGCCTTATCGGTAGAGGGGCGTAGAGTAACACGAGTGGTTGCGATGCGATTTGCGAAAGAGCCTGAAAATTCTTTCTGCGCTGGATGGCCCGACTCCGCGCGGAACGGCCGGTTCGGCACGCCCAGCATCACGAGCTCGTACCGTCGGCCATCGTCGTCTTGAACGACGCTCGCACCCGCAAACGACTCCATCGGCCCGACAATGTCGAGCGCCGTCACGTTATCAAGCCGATGAAACCTATTCGCTTGGCCGTCACGTCTCCAATGTAACGCCCACTCGGGCGTTCTTTCATCAACGACTGCCGTCAAGCACAGGAGATCAGAAGATCCGGAGTCATTGTGTTCGAGAGAATAGCTCCTGGCCTCCTGATCTCCTGTGAACACGTCGTCGCACGAGATACCCTCCTGGACTCGATCTTTTCGATGTTCCCGAATTGTCGGGTTAACGTCTTTGCAGACACTCGTCGTGACCATGGCTGGCGTCACCGGCGTCATCGCGACGTCGGTTTCGCACCGGATGGCAGAGTTCGGTGTGCGGATGGCGCTCGGCACGAGCCGCGATCGATTGCTCGGGCAGGTCATCGTTCAAGGCCTCACGCTCGTCGTCAGCGGGCTGGCGATTGGAACACTGGCATCCGTGCTGTTGACCCGCGTCCTGTCGGCGTATCTGTTCGAGACGACCTCGCGGGATCCGGTGACGTTGGTCAGTGTAGCGGCGCTGTTTCTGATCGCCGGTGTTCTCGCGTGTCTGGGACCCGCATGGCGAGCGACAACGGCGAACCCGTTGGTGGCGCTGAGAACCGAGTAGAGCTGAATCACTAATCCCTGATCGTGAATCCCTCATCATCGAATCATCGAATCCTCGAATCCTCGAATCCTCGAATCAGAATCCTCGAATCGCTGAATCCTCGAATCCTTGAATCATTCGATCAGGCAACTTGACCATTGAATCCTGGACTCGCGGCCGAGTCCCAACGCGCAATCGAGCGATTCGACGATTCAGCGATTCGAGGGATCCGAGGATCCAACGATGAGGGATTCACGATTAGTGATCAGTGATCAGTGATTCTAGGAGCTGCGCAGCAACGCCGCCGGATTGCTGGCGAGCGCCCGGCGCGTCGGCAGCCAGCTCGCGGCGATGGTCACCAGCGCGACGATGGCGGCCGCGAGGATCAGTACGCCCGGATGGCGCGGGCTGGTGTCGACCAGGATTGGACCCAGGACTGGTGCTCCAACGAACGCCACGATCGCACCCACACTCACACCCGCAACCCAGACCGCAGCCGTGCGCCTGGCGACGAGGCGGACGATGTGTGCGGGCGACGCACCCACAGCAAGCCTGATGCAGATCTCACGCGTGCGCTGGGCGATGCTGTAGGACACGAGCCCGTAGATGCCGACCGTGACCAGCACGATCGCGAGGACACCAAAAACCGAGAGGGCGCCCGCGGCGACGCGCATCGGAAACAGCGGGAGCGCCAGCAACCGTGACAATGAACCGTCCTCGAACAGCGCGAGCTCGGGATCGAGATCGCGCAGAGCGCGTTTCAGAGAGTCGAGCGCCACGGTCTCGTCCAGCGACGTGCGCACCACGATCGCGGTGCTCGGGTTGTACCACTGTGCGACAGCGTGATAGGCGACGGGTTTCGGTTCTTCAGACAGCGATCCGTACTTCCCGTCCTGGACGACACCGACGACTTCAATCCACGTTCCGCTGCGGCCTGTTCGAAATCGCCTGCCAATCGGGTCTCCGGCTCCAAGGATTTGCGCGACGAACGCCTGGTTGACCAGCGCGACCCGGCGGCTCGTGCTCGTGTCGTTTTTGTCGAAATCGCGGCCGGCGACAATCCGTGTCTGCATCGCCCGAAGGAACCCGGGAGAGATCTGATAGTAGATGGCCGACGGCACCTCGGGGGCTCGCGGCTCCGGCTTTCCTTCGACGTACACGCGATGATTCGAGATGTCGAGCGTGAGCGGCAGTGAGCTGGCGAGACCGAACGAGTCGAGACCCGGCACGCTGCCGAGTCGTTCGACCACACGATCCTGGAATACACGTCCGCGCTCGCCGTCGTAGCCCTGAAGTCCGATATCGACCCGCAGAGACACGGCCCCGCGTGGATTGAACCCGAGATCGACGGCCGCAGCGTGCCGAAGGCTCCGCACGATCAGCAGCGACCCGACGAGCAGCACCAGCGACAACGCGATCTGCGCGCCCACCACGAGGTCGCGAGCATGCCAACCGGGCCGGGGTCCGGCTTCTGCTCGCTTGAGCGCCGGCAGTAGATCGGTCCGTCCGGCGTGCAGCGCGGGCGTCACACCGACGATCAACGTCGAGAGCACGGCGAGGATGATGGCAAACACCACGACGCGGTAATCGAGCGAGAGGTCCGCGGTGATCGGGTAATCGATCGGCGGATGCCACTGCGCGAGCGCGCCCCTCAACCAGTACGTCAGGAGCAGCGCCGCTGCACCGCCGCAGCCGCAGAGGAGGGCCGTCTCGACGAGACCACGGCGGACGAGATCCGTTCGTCTGGCGCCGAGCGCCAGACGAATCGCGCGATCGAGCTGCGTGTCAGTGACGCGCGCGAGCAGGATCCCGATGACGTTGATGCACGCGAGCAGCAGCACGACGACGGCGACAACCAGCAAGGCTGCAGCGAAACCGATGATGGGGCCGCGCAGCATGCTGCCGACCAGCCCCGGCGGCGAGAGCTCGATCCGCATTCCTTCGTTCAAATCCGGATATTCGCGCCCGAGCTGCGCGGCCACGGCATTCACCGCGCCTCCGGCCTGGCCGCGGTCGAAACCTGGAGCGAGGCGGCCGAACACGAAGATGTTGTGCGTCTGCCGACGCTCGAGCCAGTTGTTGCCGGCCTCGATCTCCTCCTCCATCATCATCGGCACCCACACTTCCGGGATGAAGAGCAGTTCCGTCCCGCGAAACGATGCAGGCATGACGCCAATGACCGTGTATGAGCGGCCGTTCAGGATCACGGTGCGATCGACGATCGTCGGGTTGCCGCCGAAGCGGCGCTGCCAGCAGCCGTAGCTCAGGACCACCAGGCGATGTGCACCCGGCACGCGATCATCGTTCGGCGTGAACGCGCGGCCGAGCATCGCCCGCACGCCCAGCACGTCGAAGTAATTGCCGGTCGCGAGATACCCCCAGATCCGCGCGGGAGTGCCGCTGCCGCCAAGATTCATCGGCGCGAAGCGGTAGGCCGCGACACCCGATAAGGCGGTCGTTCGATCGCGGACATCGCGGTAATCCGGGTAGGAATGCGTCGGCGTCGCGCTGCCCGCGCGATTCACCATCACGATCCGATCCGGTTCGTGCACGAGTGGAAGCGGCTGGAAAAGAATGGCGTTTAGGACGCCGAAGACGGCCGCGTTGGCGCCGAGCCCGAGACCGAGCGTCAGGACCGCCGCGGCCGTGAACCCCGGACGCGCCCGAAGGCTGCGAACGCCGAACCGGACGTCATGCGCCAGATGTTCGAGCAGCGGAATCCCACGCCGCTCGCGGTACTGCTCCGCGATCTGCGACACACCACCGAGCTTCAGGAGCGCGCGACGACGAGCCTCGCGCAGCGTCATCCCGGCGCGAAGATTGTCGTCGATGTGAAGAGCGAGATGGCTATCGAGCTCTGCCGCGAGCTCGCGATCGAGTCGATCGCGCCTGAAGATCGCGATGAGCCGTGCGAGCAACGCGCGACACCGGCCTGCCATATTGGATAGCCATATCACGGCTCATATGGGAACACAAGAGGAACGGCTCACGGCGTTCGGCTTTGGGCTCTGGGCTTTGGGCGAAGCCGTGAGGGTAAGGCTAGCGGCGCTGTGTTGAGGTTATTCAAACGTCCAGAGTGAAGAGCCATGAGCCAAGAGCCGATCACGCGGTCAGCACAGCGTCCGCGGACATTCGGCGCATCGGCTGACGCTTCCAGTACGTGAGCGAGCGCCAGCACCACTCCAGCGGGCCAAAGCGGTACTGGCGGAGCCAGATCGGACTCACGATCAAGTTGATGACCCAGATCGCAAGCACGACGATGTAGAGCTGATACCGCTGGAGGTGACCGTACAACTGGAATCCGTACCCGGTGAAAAGGAACGCGGTGATCATCGAGTGCAGGACGTAATTGCTGAACGCCATCTGACCAACGGCGGCGAGTCGCGCCATCGCGCCTCGGAACCAGTCCGACTTGACGATCAGCATGATCAGCCCGAGGTGTCCCAGCGCAATCGAGAGGCGGCCGAGATCGTAGGTCGACGCGGCGAACTCGTGCAGGACGGGATCTGAGTTGCTCGAGATCATCAGCCACGCCGTGTAGCTGTTCACCGGAATGCCGACACCGTACCCGATCAGCACGAACAGGGCGTAGAGTCGCGTCGGCTTCTCGGCCGCGAGCACGCCCAGCTTCATCAAGCCCATGCCAATCAGCATCATGCACCAGATGTCCCAGTTGAAGGGATGGTAGTACGGGAACGAATGAACGAAAAGCACGAACTTGGCGCGCGCGCCGATGACGCGGAGCGGGTTGTGCGATCGCCATTCCTCGGCATCTTTTGTGAGCTGCTCGGCCGTCGGTTGAGCGAACCGCCGGAACTGCTGATACTCCTGGCGCGCATCCTGCTCGTCCTCGCTGAGCGCCTTCCCGCTCGCCGCGGCGCGTTCGGCGGCCTGCCCCTTCTCGATCATCCCTCGCTGCGCGAACCCATGCCCGATGTACGCGCCGGCATTGAGCACGAGCAGGATCGATCCAATGATGATGAGCGTCTTCGCGCGCAGCTTCCGGAACGGATAGAGAACGAGCCCGCAGAGCGCGTACGGGTAGAGGATGTCACCTTCCCACAGCAGATAGGCATGAACGATGCCGAACAGCAGGAGCCAGAGCGTCCGACGGTAGTAGATGTCCGCTGCGTCCGCGCGACTCTCCAGCCGCGTCGTCAACAGGATGACGCTTGCCCCGAACACGAGCGAGAAGAGACACCGCATCTTGCCCTCGGCGAGGACGTGCATCACGGTCCAGACCCACAGGTTGGCGCCGCTCGAACCGCCGGTGACGGTCGGGTTGTCGTAGGCCGCAGCATTCATGCCCATGGCCACGATGTTCATCAGGAGAATACCCAGCAGCGCAAAGCCGCGGAGCGCATCGAGCGCGCCGATTCGCTCGCGCTCGTCAACCGGTCGCGAGCTGCCGTCGAGGGTGTCGAATGCCACAGAAAGGTCCTGTGGCGACGTGAGCGCGTCGCTTTCGGTGAGCATGGGCGATCCCTCATCCTCTCGGCCGATCGCGGATGTTGTGTACGGGATACGGACGAACAGTGTAGCCGGATTCGGGTTCCGGGTTCACAGGTTCCACGTTCCAGGTGGGTTCTTCTCCGGAACCTACCCGGAACCCGGAACCCGGAACCCGGAACCTGTGAACCCGGAACCTGGGCTACCGCCAGTATTTCTCCACGAATTCGAGGAACGCCTTCCAGTCGGCGGGTGTAGCCGTGTGCCCGCCCGTGTGGTAATGCCAGCCCAGATCGCCGTTCGTCAGCGCCGTGTCGAGCGCGGGGAGCGAGGTGACACCCAGATCCTTCTTGCCGAGCAGTCGATACACAGGACCTGCCGCGACCTCGGCGAGAAATTCACCGACGGGATCGGCCCATTGATCGCCGGTGCCGCCGGTGATGAACACGGGACGCGGCGCGCTCAGCGCAATCAGCATGTGCGCATCCACCGGCATCTCGTTCCAGCGTCCCACCCACTTCTGGAAATTGCCAGCGAACTGCCACGGAAAGTTCTGCGCCATGTCGTCCACTGTTTCGCCCCAGTCGCGGCGCGCGAGCGCGGAGCCCATCTCGCCCGCGCAGCTCGAATACACCGCTGCGATGCGCTCGTCGAGGGCGGAGGCCCACAGAGCCGTTTTGCCAAGCCGCGAATGCCCGTGCACCGCGATCTGCTTCGCGTTCACCGACCGATCGGTTTCGAAGTAATCGAGGATGCGACTGATGCCCCACGACCACGCGCTGATCGTGCCCCACTCGTCAGCCGCAGGCTGCTGCTGCCCCGCCGTCAGCGTCGCGCCGATGACGCCTTCGTTCCAGGCGTTCGCGCGATCCGGCTGGACGTCCAGATACCCGACCGTCGCGTATCCCCAGCCGCGCGCGACGATGTCCGCAGAAACAGGCGAGTCGCTGAACGCATTCGGATTCATCGCTCGACCGCCGCCAGCGCCGGCGGCCGGCGACGGACCGCCACCAAAATTCACGAGGAGGATCACGGGAACGGGTTTCTTCGCGTCGATCGGCGTGTACAGCATCACGTTGATTCGCGGAGCATCGGCCTTGTCACCGACCGTCCCCACAATCTTCTTCATCACTGCCGTGCCCGAGCGCGCGTGTGCGTCGGTTTCCACGACCTGCCATCTGACGCGCGGCGTGCTCGCCGGTATGCGGCCGTAGATCTCGGTCTCGTAGAGTCGAACGATCTCGGGACGACGCTGCTTCGTCCAGACGGTGGCGTCCTTGACGGGCGCGCCGCTGGCGAGGACGAGCGGATCGGGCAATGTGTAAGGACGCACCTTGCTCTCGTCATAGTTCGACACGTGGCCCGTCTTCAGCGCGAGTCGCAACGGATTGCCATTGGGATCAGCGCCGAGATTCGTGCTGCGGCCGGATCCCTGGGGCGTCTCGGTTTGAACGGTGGGCGTCGGCTGCTGCTGTGCTCCGACGACCAGAGTCGCGCAGATGAGCGCTGGGCCCAGGTGGATGATTCGCGACGACATCACTTGATCCTCTCTCGCGTGCCGCGAGTTTATCTCACGTGCAGGCGACCATCGTCGCCTGTTCATACGCGCGGGCGTGCCAGCCGTGGCTCTCAAACCGGCGCCGATGGCCGTCTTCGCAAAGGGGTACGGCGGGCAGCCTTCCCCCTGAGTCGAGAGCGAAGGCTGGAATGTGCCTCGCGATAAACGATATGACTCTATCGGGAGTGACCCGGCGCGCGAGCGCACGTATCGAGCTCGAGGTTCGATCGCCGGGTCACTTTCGATAGAGCCGTTTGGACCAAGCCGCTGGCGTGTGCGGCG
>Ga0114129_10013294_pt1 | contig 11730 bp, 8 predicted proteins | sample RhiMetdeltSRZDD1_FD_80071 | JGI IMG/M metagenome (GOLD analysis project Ga0114129, IMG submission 80071) | Populus rhizosphere microbial communities from Tennessee, USA - Rhizosphere MetaG P. deltoides SRZDD1 (version 2) (version 2) | ecosystem: Host-associated > Plants > Roots > Rhizosphere >... | reverse complement strand
GGCTCGAACACAGCCCAGATTCGACGATTGGGATAACCAGTACGCAACGCTGACAATGTTTCGTGCACCGCCGTCGGGTGATGGGCGAAATCATCCATGATCGTCACACCCGAGGCCGTCCCGACGGTCTCGAGACGACGTTTGATGCCCTTGAAGCGCCACAGGCCGTCGGCAAGATCGCCCGGTGAGACACCGACGTGGTGGCCGACCGCGATGGCGGCCAGGGCGTTTCTGACGTTATGCACGCCGAGAAGCGGCGACGCGAACTGCCCGATGACATCGCCGCGGCGCCGCACCTTGAAATGCGTAAGGCCGTCGGCGTGGGCGATGTCAGATGCCAGCCAATCGGCGTCGTGCGCGGTCCCGAACGTCTCGACCGGGCTGACCGCCTTCGGGTGGAGGGCCGCCGCGTGCGGGCTGTCGGCGCCGAGCAGCAGCAGACCGTTGCGCGGCACGAGATTCACGAGCCGCCGGAACGCCTGGAGCACCGCGTCGAGGTCGGCGTAGATGTCGGCATGATCGAACTCTATGTTGTTGATCACCGCGACGTCAGGCAGATACTTCAGAAACTTCGCCGTCTTGTCGAAGAATGCGCTGTCGTATTCGTCTCCTTCGATGACGAAGTCGCGTCCCCCGCCGACCTGGTAACTCGAGCCGGCGTCACCAAAGTTGAGCGCAATGCCACCGACGAGCATCGTTGGATCCAGGTGTCCATGCGTCAACAGCCAGCCGGTCAAAGCGGTGGTCGTTGTCTTCCCATGCGTTCCGGCGATGACGATGGATCGGGCACCCCACAAAAAATGATCGCGGATGGCTTCGGGCAGCGAGCAGTAGCGGACCTTCCGCTCCAGGACAGATTCCAGCTCGGGGTTCCCGCGCGAGATCGCATTGCCGACGATGACCAGGTTTACGTCACTGCCGACATGATCGGCGGAATACCCGGAGAAGGTCGGGATGCCCTCGGAGGCAAGGAACTCGCTCATCGGCGGATAGACGTTCTGATCGGATCCACGCACGTCGTACCCGCGGCGCTTCAACAACGCGGCGAGCGTTGCCATCGCAGTGCCGCAGATGCCGATCAGATGAATGCGCCTGCTCTCACTCAACTGGTGATTCCTCAACGATCACCGACGCCCGAGGGGCCGTCACAACACGGACGCGGACGCCGAGCGGGAGCGTCCAGGACGGCCCGGAGGTGTGCCCTGAAGGGAACCCGGTGATGATCGGTCCCTCGATATCACCGGCGAACGCGCGAATGACGTCCAGTGCGCCGGCCTCGCCGTTCGCCTCGTCGCAGCCGCGCATCTCGCCAAAGATGAGGGCCCGCGCACGCGACAGAATGCCGCTCAGGCGAAGCTGTGTGAGCATCCGATCGAGTCGATAGGGCCGCTCGTTCACATCCTCCAGGAACAGCACGCACCCGGCAGGAGGGTCGAAGGCGTACGGCGTACCGAGCGAGGCGGTGAGCTGGGACATGGTGCCGCCGAATAGTGCACCCGCCGCTTCGCCTCCGCGAACGACGCCCAGCTGATCCGGGCTGAACGTGAGGCCACAGCCGTTCTGCAGGAGCGCGACGAACGACCGCTCGTCGTAACCATCAGCGCCCCTGGCCAGGCGCCCTTCGAGCATGGGACCGTGGAGCGCGGTGATCCCGCAACGGCAGGTCAGCCACGAGAGAATCGATGTGTTGTCGCTGTAACCGATGAACAGTTTGGGTGTGCGGCGCATCACGTCCGCATCGAGGAGCGGCAGCATCTGCACGCTGCCGTATCCGCCACGGACCGCAATCAGCGCTTCGACCGACGGGTCCGACCAGGCGCGCGAGAATGCCGCGGCACGCAGAGGGGCGGCACCGGACAAGTAGGTGCCCGTACGCGCGAACACATCCTCGTCATAGGTCGGCTCGTACCCAAGACGACGCAGCTCCTTGACGCCGCGATCGAATTCTTCGCGTGCAAACGGGCTGGCTGGAGACACGATGGCGATGCGGGCCCCGGGCCTCACCGCGGGTGGCTTCATCAACGAAGGATGCTCAATGCCCAAAGCTACTAGAGGTACCGCGCCATTTCGTCCGCAATCTGCCGGTGCTGGTCGCAGCCAAGCACGTGGCGGAGCGCTGGTGCTCGGCCGGGCGCGACAGGGGCGGCGAGGAAACGCTCCTTTGCGCGGCGATGCCTCGCGAGCGCGTCTTCGGCCCGCTTGTACGGGATGCGGCCATCCTCCACGGCGTGCACGAGCGCTTCGAGCACGGCGGCCTGCACCTGGGCGTCCTGTGTGCGATCCGCGACATTGGCGCGGCACACGAGTACGCCGTCGCAGCCGGCCGCAATGGCCTGCACGGCCGCGTCGGGCACGCTGTACTGGTCGGCAAGCGCTTTCATTTCGAGGTCGTCGCTCAAGATGACCCCGTTGAAATCAAGCTCCTCACGGAGCATGCCCCGCACGATCGTCGGCGAGAGCGTCGCCGGTTTCTCCTCGTCCAGGGACGGCACCAGAATGTGAGCGGTCATGATGAACGCGACATCGTTGCGGATGGCTTCCCGGAACGGGACGCACTCGACGCGGCGGATGCGATCCGGAGGATGCTCAACCAGCGGCAGTTCCAAGTGGGAATCCACCGATGTATCGCCATGCCCCGGGAAGTGCTTCCCGCAGGCGGCGACGCGGTTTTCCTGAAGACCTCGGACGATCGCCGCGCCCAGCTTCGCTACCATCGCGGCATCCTCGCCGAGCGCGCGGTCGCCGATGATTGGATTCTTCGGATTGGTGTGGATATCGAGGACCGGCGCGTAGTCGAGGGTGATGCCGACGGCCCTCAGTTCCGCCGCGAGCGCCGCCGCGAACCGGTAAGCGAGCTGTACATCACCGCTGCGTCCGAGCGTCGCCATCGCCGGCCACTCCGTGAACGGCGACTGGAGCCGCGCGACGCGGCCGCCCTCCTGATCCACAGCCACCCAGAGGGGAAGGTCGGAGGAGAGCTGCTGCAGATCCTGATCGAGTTCCGCGACCTGATCAGGCGCCTCGATGTTGCGCTTGAAGAGCGTGACCCCGCCGAGTTGGAACTCGCGGACCAGCGATCGCATTTCCGGGGTGATCGTCGTCGCGGGCAGGCTGCCGATCAGCAACTGCCCAATTTCGCGGCGCAAGGACGCTGGCACAAAATTATTAGACCACGAAGCGCGCGAAGAACACGAAGGAAGAGGCTTGATTAAGACTTCGCGATCTTCGTGGTTCTATAATCGGCTCCGTGGTAATTGAAACCTCCGCGCCGACCCGCATTGATCTCGCGGGCGGCACGATCGACATCTGGCCTCTGTACCTCTTCCATCCCGGCGCCCAGACGCTCAACTTTGCGATCAGCCTTCGCGCGCGGGCCCGCATCGAATCCCGGGCGGACAACCGCATCGTCATCCAATCGAAAGACACTGGAGTGACTGTCGAGGCCGCGGACTGGAAAGAGCTGCGCGATCAGCGCGAGCTGCGGCTGCTCTCTCTGCTCGTGCATTTCTTCGAAACACGTGGCATCACTCTGGCGACGTCATCGGAATCACCAGCCGGTGCAGGAATAGCGGGCTCCTCCGCCCTGAACGTCGCTGTGTGCGCCGGGCTCGCAGAATGGAACCGCACACACTTCGAGCCGGAAGCGCTCCTGCAGATCGCGATGAATGTGGAGGCGCAGACGATCGCCGTGCCGACGGGGCTGCAGGACTATCGCCCCGCGCTCTATGGCGGGATCGCCGCACTGGAGCTCGAGATCGACGGAGTGCGGCGTGTCCCGCTCGACATCGACTACGGCGATCTCGAGAAGCGTATCGTCCTGTGCTACACGGGCGAGCCGCGCAACTCTGGCACGAACAACTGGGAGATTACGAAAAAACATCTCGACGGCGACCGCCACGTATTCGACTGCTTCGAGCGAATCCGTGACACCGCGGCGTCGATGCGCGATCGGCTGACGCGCGGCGACTGGCAGGGCGTTGGCGCGACGATTGCCGAGGAGTGGGAGAATCGCAAGCGGCTTGCGCCCGGTGTCACGACTCCGGTCATCGAAGCGCTGATCGCGCGCGCAATCGCAGCCGGGGCCACGGCCGCGAAAGTCTGTGGCGCTGGCGGCGGCGGGTGTCTGTTCTGCTACGGCCCGCCGGAGAAACGCGCCGCGATCGCGGCGGCGCTGGCCGACGGCGGTGCGCGGCTGCTCGACTACAGGATCGAGCGCCACGGCCTCACGCGTGGATAACCGGCCAATCGCGCAGGTCCTTTCCGAAATCGCCGATCTGCTCGAGATCAAAGGCGAGAACGTCTTCAAGATCCGCGCGTACAGGTCGGCCGCCGATACCATCGCCGCGTGGGGCGACCCCGTCGCACGGATGGACGAAAGGCAGCTTCACGAGCTTCCGGGCATCGGCAAGGATCTCGCCAAGAAAGTCCGCGAGCTGGTCGACACCGGTACCTGTCGTTTTCACCAGGACCTCCTGCTCGAATTTCCACCGACGATTCTCGATCTGCTCCGCCTGCAGGGTGTTGGTCCGAAAACCGTGGCCCTGCTCTACTCGGCCCTGAACATCCGAAGCGTGGACGAGCTCGTTGCGGCCGCGCACGCCGGCCGCCTGCGCGAGCTCAAAGGGATGGGGCCAAAGAAAGAGGCGCTCATCCTCAAGGCCGTTGAGGAGCGGCAGAAGGACGCAGGCCGTCACCTGCTGTCCGACACGACAACAATCGCGGCGGAACTGGTGGCGTATCTGCGGCAGCAGGCACCGACGGCGGAGCTCACACCGGTCGGCAGCCTGCGCCGCGGCTGCGAGACGTGCGGCGACATCGACATTCTTGCGGTTGGCGCCGATGCGACGCTGATGGAGCAGTTCGTCGCGTTTCCGCGCGTCGAACGCGTGCTCGGCCAGGGCGACACCAAGTCGAGCGTGCGCATCGCCGGCGGCTACCAGGCGGATCTGCGGCTGGTGCCCGCGGAGAGCCGCGGCGCCGCGATGCAGTACTTCACAGGTTCCAAGGCGCACAACGTCCTGCTGAGAGACCGCGCGATCCAACAAGGGCTGAAGCTGAACGAGTACGGCTTATTCCGCGTCGACGATGACGGTCGTGTGGCTGGAGAGACGGAGGAAGGGATTTACGAGGCGCTTGGAATGGCGTGGGTACCGCCGGAGCTCCGCGAGAATCGTGGCGAGATCGATGCGGCTCTTGCCCGGCAGCTGCCGCGCCTCCTTTCGCTGCCCGATCTTCGCGGCGATCTCCACATGCACACGACAGTCACCGATGGCCGCGATGACCTGGACGCGATGGCAGCCGCCGCGCAGAGGCTTGGACACAGCTACATCGCGATTACCGACCACAGCAAGGCGCTGGCAATGGCCAACGGACTGGACGAGAGCCGTGCTCTCGCCCACGCGGCGCGCGTCCGTGCGCTGAACGGGCGGTTTGACGGCCTGACGGTTCTCGCGGGCATCGAATGTGACATCCTCGCCGACGGCCGCCTCGACCTTGCCGACGACTGTCTTGCGCAGCTCGATATCGTGGTCGCATCAGTGCACTCGCATTTCAGCCAGGACGAGAACCAGATGACCGAGCGCGTTCTCAAGGCGTTGGAGTGCCGGTGGATCGACGTGCTGGGGCATCCGACCGGCCGCTTGCTGCTGAAGCGCGATGCGTTCAGGATTGATTTCGAGCGCGTCACGCGTGCCGCCGCGCAGTATGGTGTGGCGCTGGAGATCAACTGCCAGGTGGATCGCCTGGACCTCAACGAGACGCACGCGCGGCTGGCGCACGAGCGAGGCGCACCCATCGTGATCTCGACCGACGCACACTCGACGACGGCGCTGGGGAACTTGCGCTGGGGGGTGCAGGTGGCGCGCCGTGCCTGGCTTACGCCGGAAGCGGTGCTGAATGCGCGTGCGATCGACGATCTCCGCCCCCTGCTTCGACGCAATCGAAGGAATCGGTAGTGTCCGGCTTCCGCCGGACAAAGGACACACGTGAATAAACCCCTAGGATTCGTCGCCTTGAAATCGATCAAGCAGGGCCCGCAGGACGCGAAGGCGGCGCTCGCCCAGATCCGCGAGATCTATTTCAAGACGACGAAACGGACCATCGAGCACGACATCGTGCACGCAATCGAGCTGCTGAAGAGCCTGCCGAGCGAGGACGAACGCGAGAAGGCGACGGTATATATGGAAGGCCTCGCGCAGATGAGGAGGGACTGGGCTCCACGCGAGCGGAAGCCCAAAAAAGGCTAGCCTCCGTTACGCTCGACCTGCAAACTCCCGCGTTTCGGTGTGGACCTTCACCTTCTCCCCTTCCTTGATGAACAGTGGCACGCGGATCTCGAGGCCCGTCTCGAGCGTCGCCAGCTTGGTCACGCCGCCACTGGCGGTATCGCCTCGGACGCCAGGCTCGGTATAGGTCACGGCGAGCTCCACGTGTGGAGGAAGCTGGAGGCCAATCGGCCGCCCGTTGAACTTCTGGATTTCGACGTTGACGTTATCGGCGAGCAGCCCCGCATCTGCCCCTACGACTTCCGAGCTGAGCGTTAGTGTTTCAAACGTTTCCTGATTCATGAAGTTGAAGCCGGAGCTGTCGGCATACAAGTAGGACGCCGATTCGACGACGAGGTCCGGTTCCTTGAACTTCTCCCCCGCCTTGAAGGTCTTGTCGAAGACTGCCCGCGTCAGCAGGTTGCGCATCTTGAGACGCACCAGCGTCTGGCCGCCGCGAGCGGTCGGTTTTGACACCTCGACGTCGATGCAGTGAAAGGGCGCGCCCTCGTACTCGAAGAACATCTTGCGCTTGATATCGATCGCTTCAATCAGGCTGGCCATGGGTTCCTTGTGGACACGAGTCAGTGTAAGGGGTGTATAAGGACACCTCAAGGAGTCTTACCATGCAACCTAAATTCGTCGTCAGCAGGCGCCGCGTTCTGCAGTCGGCCGGGGCTCTGCTTGCCGCGGGTGCAGGCGCATTTCGGGCGCGCAGCGCCGGGGCCGCCGACGTGAGCGAGGTCATGGCCACCCTCAGCATCTACATGAGCGGCGCCGCCACAATGAGGCTTCCCGATCCGGTCGTCGAGAAGACGAAGCAGATGATTCTCGACACGCTGGCCGCGATGATCTCCGGATCCGAATTACCGCCGGGCCGCTTCGCCATCCGGTTTGCGCGCGCGTATGGCGGCAATCCGGTGGCGACCGTCGTCGGATCGACCGTCCCCTGCGGTCCCATCGAAGCGGCGCTGGCCAACGGGATCCTCGCGCATTCAGACGAGACCGACGATACCCATCCGCCATCGCAGTCGCATCCCGGCTGCGCTGCAATACCGGCCGCTCTTGCGGTCGGCGAGAAATTCGGCGTCGACGGCACGCGCTTTCTCCGCTCGGTCGCCCTTGGCTACGACGTCGGGACCAGGGTCACCGCCACTCTCGGCAAACTGCAGTACATGGTCGAGAGCCATCGAAGTACCCATGGCATATCCGGAACCTTTACTGCCGCCGCTGCGGCCGGCTGCGCGGCAGGCTTGAATGCGCAGCAGATGCGCTGGCTCCTGTCCTATACCGCGCAGCAGACCTCCGGGCTCGCGTCGTGGCAACGCGACACCGATCACATCGAGAAGGCCTTCGATTTCGGCGGCATGCCCGCGCGCAACGGCGTCACATCGGCTCTGCTGGTTCAGGCGGGCGGGACAGGCGTCGATGACGTCTTCTCGGGAGCCGACAATTTCTTCGTCGCGTTCGTCCCCAGGAACAACCCCGCGATGGTCGTGGAGGAACTGGGGCGGCGGTTCGAGATCATGCGGACCGATATCAAGAAATGGACGGTCGGAGCGCCGATCCAGGCCCCGCTCGACGCCCTCGATACGCTGCTCAAGAAGTACCGGTTCCAGCCGGCGCAGGTAAAGCAGGTGATCGTCCGCGTCGCGACCGACGAGGCAACGATCGTCAACAACCGGGAGATCCCCGATATCAACCTGCAGCACCTCATTGCGGTGATGCTGGTCGACGGCACCGTCACGTTCAAGTCGGCGCACGACGCCGCACGAATGACGGACCCGGCCATCCTCCGTGAACGTGCCAAGGTGCAACTCGCGCCGGACGAGGCGCTCGAGCGCTTGTTGCCGCAGCGCACGGCCATCGTCGAGGTGACCCTCACCGACGGCCGGATGCTGAGCGAGCGGGTCGGAACCGTCCGCGGAACGGCCGCAAATCCGATGACGCGCGCCGATGTCATCGCCAAGGCACGCGATCTCATCGTCCCGGTGCAGGGCCTAGCGAAGTTCGACAAGCTCGTCGAACGCGTCTTCGATATCGAGAACGTGAAGAACGTCGTCGAGCTGCGGCCGCTGCTGCAGAGGGCCGGCTAAAGCCGTAACCGAGTATCGGCCCTCGCTGCGCCCGTGCCGCCAGCACTGTCTCCTAACGTCAACGTTTGAAAGCGGTTACTCCAAGCGGCGACGAGCGCTTATGCGTTGAAATATTTCGAGCCGTAGTCCATACTCCGCGCCACTTATGCCTCACGTCAGTTTCGCTGGAGATTCCACCCCGGGTTCACGTGTCGGAGGTTCTCAGATGATGCGGAGATTGAGGGTTTCGCACTCGATCATCGGCCCGATCGCGGTAGTTGCGTTCCTGTTCCTGGTTGCCGGCAAGGTCATGGTCGCGCAGACCGGAACAGCCACCATCAACGGACAAGTGACGGACGAGAGCGGCGGCGTGCTGCCTGGCGCGACCGTGACGGCTACGAGTCCGGCGTTGCAGGTTCCGCAGGTGACGACGGTCAGTGATGCGGGAGGGCGCTATCGCCTGACGCCGCTACCGATTGGGACGTACACCGTGACCTTCGAGCTCGCTGGATTCCGGGCGGTCCGGCGTGAGGACATCCGCTTGACGGCTGGATTCACTGCTCGCGTTGATGCGGCGTTGAGTGTTGGGGCCCTGGAGGAGACGGTAACCGTGTCGGGCGCCTCGCCATTGGTGGACACCGCTTCGACCGCGAATTCGACGCAGTTGACACGAGAGACGCTGGAGCTGCTCCCCACGAGTCGAAGCAGCTACGGCGCGATCCTGATGCAGACGCCGAGTGCACGGATGCCGGCAAACCGTGTGGACGTGGGGGGATCCCGATTCGCGGATTCTCCGCGTTTCTATGCCCTGGGGCAGCTCGGGGATTCCTGGCATTCGATCGAGAACATCATCGCGATGTCGCCGGCGGATAACCCGAGTGGCAACTACATCGATTATTCCGCGATGGACGAAACGGTGGTCAGCATAGGCGGGCATTCGGCGAGTACCCCGAACATGGGTTTGGCTCTGAACGCGCTCGTCAAATCGGGGGGGAACGATTTCAACGGCTCCGCCTATTACGCCTACACGGGCAAGAAGCTCCAGTCGAACAACATCGGCAAGCATGTGAACATCATCGCCCCGGAACAGCTGCAGTATCGGGACGATGCCAACGTTGACCTGGGTGGCCGGGTCCTGAGAGACAAACTCTGGTTCTATGGCTCGTTCCGCCAGCGTCGGCAGGTCGATGAGATCGTCGCTGTGTGTAAGAAGCCGGACGGCACACAGTGCGACCAGAACAACCACGACAAGTTTTTCACGATCAAGATGACAAATCAGTTGAACGCCAAGAACCGGCTCATCGGGTTTGTACAGCCTCATTATCGCAATCGCACCGGAGGCGGAAGTGCAACGGCGGACTGGTCGACCGCGACGGCGCGCGTGGGATTCGAGGGTACCTGGAAAGGTGAATGGCAGATGGTTCCGACCAGCCGGTTGGTCTTGTCAGTGCTTGGTGGCGCCTGGTGGCTTCGCTCAGGCGACGAGGATCCTGGGATCACCACTGCGCCGTCTGCGTCGGATAGCTTCCTTGGTACAACGTTTGGGTCGAGCTCCGCGATCGGCGGGCGAAACCCGCAAGACCGTTACCAGGTGCGGGCCTCAACAGAATGGTACAAGCCGGGCGTAGGCGGCACCCATAGCCTGAAGGTCGGGACGGATATTTTCAAGATGCGGGCTGAGCGCGGCTCGGTTTCGCGCGGCATCCTGGGTAATTACAATCTGACGTTCCTGAACGGGGCCGCCGACCGGATCACCGTCTTCTCCAGCCCGGTTACGCCGAAGCAGCCCCAGCTTGCCCTGTATTTCTACGGGCAGGACCGCTGGACCATGGGATCGAAGGTCACGCTGAATCTCGGCGCGAACGTCCATCGCCAGGCGGGGACGATCAATCCGGGTGGATTCTGCCGCGACGCGGCAGAGGGACCTGCGGCCGTCATTTTTCCGGCTCAGTGCTACAAAGAAGACGCGCCGCCGGTGTTCGCCGGTATCGCGCCGCGCGCGCATCTCTCGTATGACTTCACTGGTCGTTCGACAACTGTGATCAAGGGCGGGTATGCCCGGTACTACACACCGCTCCTCGAAGACGACCTGCACATCGCAAACCACTACACGATCTCTGACGCGCAGTACCGATGGCGTGATCTGAACGGCAACCGGAATTACGACACCGGAGAGGTGAATCTCGATCCGAACGGTACGGATTTCCTCGCCATCACGCTGCGGGGTGGCGATCCCCTGTACGGGTTCGGGCATTTCAATCCGGATCTCAAGCAGCGGTATCACGACGAGCTGATGCTGTCGTTCGAGCGTCAGTTGGCGGCGTCGTGGGCGTTGCGCGTCAGCGGGATCCAGTCGTGGGCCAAGAACCAGTGGCGGATCAAGAACGTCTTGCGCCCGTATTCGGCGTATAACATTCCGATCACGAACCGGGATCCGGGCAACGATGGGGTGCTCGGCACGGGTGACGATCCCGCCGGGGTCTCGTTTACCTACTTCGACTATCCGGCCGCCTTCGCCGGTTTCGCGAATCAGGACTCTGAATACATCAATGACGATTCCGCGAATCGCAAGTACACGTCGTACGAGTTCGAGTTGAACCGTCGGTATGGGAACAACTGGCAGTTCCGTGCGTCCTTCAGCGCAACGCAGAAGACCGAGCCGTTTGGCACGTCCGACAACGTCATGATTGCAGGACTGGATCCAAACGCAGAAATCAATTCCGGTTATGAGGGGCTGTTGGAGTATGAGTTCCGGACCGCCGCCTCGTACTTGTTCCGGTGGGGAATACTGGGGTCTGCGAATTTCGACCGCCGCAGCGGAGAGTACTGGGAGCGGAGCGTGCAGTTCAGAGGTCCGGCTGGCAGCCGGATTCCGGTACAGGTCCTGAGGGTCGAACCGCGGGGAAGCCGGCAGGCTGCTGACCTCAACATGTTGGACATCCGCGCGGAGAAGCGGTTCGAACTCGGGAATGGGCGGCGGTTGAACGTGCGCCTCAACGTCTACAACACGCTGAATACCAACAGTCCACTCGGTATCCAGGGGCGGTCCGGGCCGCAATTCGGATTTGTGACCAGTATCCCGCCGGGACGCCTTGTCGAGGGGAGTATTGGGTTCAACTTCTAGTTCTAGCGAGGCTACGCCTCGCACTGCCGCGCATGCAGGCTCCGCCTCGCTAGGCACAGCGTCTCTCGCCCGCACTCCGTGCGGGCGGAGAAAACTTGACTCATTTGGTTGGAATTTTCGTGGTCAAGTTTTCTAGCGGTCACGGTTCTCGTTGAATATACTCGTTGAAATTACGGACCCGCCCGCGCCGAGACGCGCGAGCGGGTCTTCATCGGAGGGGTTTATGCGCTCAACGATGCCGCTCGTCGTCATCGCGCTCCTCGCTGCC
>Ga0114129_10013292_pt1 | contig 11731 bp, 10 predicted proteins | sample RhiMetdeltSRZDD1_FD_80071 | JGI IMG/M metagenome (GOLD analysis project Ga0114129, IMG submission 80071) | Populus rhizosphere microbial communities from Tennessee, USA - Rhizosphere MetaG P. deltoides SRZDD1 (version 2) (version 2) | ecosystem: Host-associated > Plants > Roots > Rhizosphere >... | reverse complement strand
CCGAAAGAAGTCCGGAAGGAAGCCGAAAAGATTTCGAAAGAAGCGGCTGGCGACTCCGGCTATTCCTCCGGCGTGAATCGGTAACCGACCCAGGGCTCGGTCCGGATCCACCGGGGGCGATTGGGATCGTCTTCGAGCTTGCGGCGCAGGCTTCCCACGTGCACCCGCAGCGTGTCGTTCGTGACGCCTGCCGTGGTCCCCCAGACCGCGGCGAGGAGTTGGGAGTGAGTCCAGACGGCCCCCGGCTTCCCGAGGAACGTCTTCAAGAGCGCGAACTCGATCGGTGTCAGGTGGACTTCTCGATCCGCCTTGAGCACCCGGCGTGACTCCAGGTCCACGGAGACGTCTCCCCAGCGCGAAAAAGGAGGAACGCCGCGTCCGGCATCCGTTCGCCGCAGGAGCGCCCGCGCCCGGGCGAGCAGCTCGTCGACGCCGAACGGCTTGGTCACGTAGTCGTCCGCGCCCGCGTCGAGAAGCGCGACCTTTTCCCGTTCATCGTGTCGAACCGTCAGCACGAGGATCGGGACGTGAGAGCTCTTGCGGACTTCCTGTACGAGCTCCCGGCCGCCGAGCATGGGCATATTCAGGTCGGTCACGATCAGGTCGAACGATTGCTCACCGAGCCGTTCGAGCGCGTCCCGTCCGTCCACCGCGGTGTCCACCTGGTGGCCGGCGCGTTCGAGAGCGTCGCGAACGACCTTGCGCATGCCGGGCTCGTCCTCGACGAGCAGGATGCGGCTCATGGGCTCCTCGGGAGGACGATCTCGAAGACCGCGCCCCCCTGCTCCGACGCTCCGATTCGAAGTACGCCTCCGTTCATTTCCACGAGGCTCCTGGAAATCGACAGACCGAGCCCGGTGCCGGGAACGGCGGCGGTCGAGGGAAGTCGCACGAACCGTTCGAAGACGCGTTCGCGGTCGGACGCGGGGATGCCGCCCCCCTGGTCGAAGACGCGAATGAAAGCCTCGTCATCGTCTTTCGAGACCGAGACCCGGACCTCGGAACCGTCCGGAGAATAACGGGCGGCGTTCTCCAGGACGTGGCCGAGCGCTTCCGTCAATTGAGACGGATCCACTTCGACGGCGATCTCTTCGGACGGGACGTCGACGAAGAGGGCGTGCTTCGAAAGAACATCACCGAAACGCGCGAGGGCAGCCTCGACGATCTGCCCGCAGCCGACCCGCTCCCGTCGCGGCCGGGTGATTCCGGAGTCGAGACGCACGACCTCCATGAGATCCGAGACGTGCCGCGAGAGGCTTTCGAGCTCTGTCCGCGCGAGCCGGGACTCGTCCGAGGCGCCGACGCGGGTTTGCAGGTTCTCGACCGCGGCACGGGCCGTCGCCACCGGCGTCGTGAGATCGTGTGCGAGGGCGGCGAGAAGGGTGGACTTCATCTGCTCGCTGGTCTTGGTTTTTTCGGCTTCGCGTGCGATCTGCAGGAATCGCTCTCTCTCGAGCGCGAGACCGAGCAGCACCGCGCATCCCTCCGCCATCCGCTCGGTCGACTGGAGCCCGCGCGCGACGAGCACGCCCGCCCGCGTGACTCCGATCGGAATCGGGAGGTAGATGTCCGTTCCGCCGAGCTCGGACGGATATGCCGCCGAGTTGCCCTGCCGAAAGGCGAGGTCGACGAGATTCCTCTGCACGAGAGCGCCCGGCGTTGCGGCCAGTTCGGACAGGTCTCCCGGCCCCTGGGCAAGCCAGATCGAGACCTGCTCCGACTGAAGCGCCCGCCGCAGCCGGTCTGCCGCCAGGCCGAGAAGCGATTCCCGGCTCGTGTCCGCGAGGAATCCCTGGGACAGATCGGTCAACGCGGCGAGGTCCCGCCGCTCCGCCTCGACCTGGCGGAGGCGGACGCGGGCAGTCGCGGACAGCCGTCCGATCAGGAGGCCGCACACGAGGAAGACGAAGAAAGTGACGACGTTGCGGGGATCCTCGATGACGAATGTGTAGAACGGAGGAAGGAAAAAGAAATTGAATCCGAGTCCCGCGACGATCGCGGCGAGCACTCCGGGCCCGCTCTCCCAGGCCCACGCGCAGAAGAAGACGGCCAGGATCAGAAAGAGAGCCGCCGAGGAATACGTCAGGCCGGGGACGAGCTTCAAGAGACCGATCGTCGCGAAGACGAGGAGGAGCGCAGCCGGGTAGCCGATCCACCGCGCCGTCTGGGCACGCTTCACGGCGGCTATTCTGCTCGCTCGGGCAATCTGGCTGGGAGGCAGGGACTCGAACCCCGATTCACTGGTCCAGAGCCAGTTGTCCTACCATTGAACGACCTCCCAGTCGTTCGAAAGATCGCGAAGTATAACGGCTGTCGCCTCGAAGAGTGAGGCCGTTTGAGGACGGGCCGCCGGACGTTGAAAAACAGGTTACGGCGTACACTCGGACCCGGCCATGATCCCGGAAGTCTTCGAGTGCCCCCGCTGCGAGAGGCAGTTCGTCATCGACGGCATCCCCGACGACGGCACCGAAGAGGTCCACTGCCCGCAGTGCAGCCGGTTCCTCGGCGTCCGCGACATCGCCTTCGTCCTGCGCACGGAGTTGGACGAGCTGATCGAGCGGCTGTCGTTCGAGAAGGATCGGCTCGAAAAGGACGAAGCCGTGTACAGCCTCACCGACTGTGACGCGGAGATGAAGTACTACGGGCGGGAAGTGTCGCGGGTGATCGGGGTCCTGCGGTCGGCCTTGAAAGACCTTCGACACCTTCGCGAGGACTACCGGGTCAAGAACGAGGCGTGAAGACCTGATCCAGCCTCACGGGCAGTCTCGCACTTCGAGCCCCTGCTGTCTACTTGTCGCGGCGGATCCTCTCGACGAACTTTCTCAACCGCCGCAGAGCCGTCTCTTTCCCGAGCAGTGCGATGACGTCGAAGAGCGGCGCGCCGACGGTGACTCCCGTCAACGCGAGCCGCGTCGGATGGATCAGCCGCGACGCGGAAATCTTCATCTCGGCGGCGAGCTCGCGCAGGGCCGCATCGAGTTCCGGCGCGGTCCAGGAAGCGACGGCGTCGAGCTTCGCGATCAACTGCTCGAGCTGCCCCGCGGTCTCCGGCCGGACGTTCTTCTTCATGCCTTCGGGCTCGTACTCCTCCGGGTCCCGCGCGTACATCGAAAGAGCCCGGCCCATTTCGATCGCGGTGCGCGCGCGGGTGCGGTGAAGCTCGATCGCGGCGAGCGCCGCGTCCTTCTCGGGTATCCCGGCCGGGGCGTGCGGTCTCGCCCGCTCGAGCAGTTCGTCCGCCGGCAGGCGGGCCATGTACTGCGCGTTCATCCAGAGGAGCTTCTCCGGGTCGAAGACGGACGGCGACGCGCCGATCCTCTCGAGTGAGAACTCACGCTCCATCTCCTCGCGCGACAGGATCTCGCGGTCCTCTCCGGGAGACCAGCCGAGCAGCGCGAGAAAATTGACGAGCGCCTCGGGGAAGATCCCCTGGTCGCGCCACTCCTCGACCGCCGCGGCGCCATAGCGCTTCGAGAGCTTCTTGCGGTCGGTCCCGAGGATCATTCCGAGGTGGGCGAACGCCGGCACGCGGGCGCCCAAGGCGCGGAAGAGCGCCACGTGCTTCGGCGTGTTCGCGAGGTGGTCGTCCCCGCGCAGGACGTGCGTGATCCGCATGTCCGCGTCGTCGACGCAGACGGTGAAATGGTAGAGCGGGTGCCCGTCGGACCGCACCAGGACGAAGTCGTCGAGGGCGTCGGCCGGGAACTCCACGCGGCCGCGGACGAGGTCGTCCACGACGATCGTCTCCGCCGGCATCCGCAGCCGGATGACGAACTTCTCGCCCGCCCGCGCGCGCCGATCGCTCTCGTCGGGAGGGATTTCCCGGCCCGCCCCCGAGTATCGATACGAGCGTCCCTGCGCCTCCGCCTTCTTGCGCTCAGCGTCGAGCTCCTCGGGGGTCTCGAACGCGCGGTAGGCCTTGCCCTCGGAGATGAGCCGGTCCGCGGCCGCGCGGTAGAGGTCGAAGCGCTCCGACTGATAGTGCGGGCCCTCGTCGTGCTCGAGGCCGAGCCAGTCGAGCGCGGAAAGAATCTGATCGGAGAGCTCGTGTTTCGAGCGCTCGACGTCGGTGTCCTCGATGCGCAGGATGTAGGTGCCCTTCTCCCGACGGGCGAAGAGCAGGTTGTAGAGGGCGGTTCGCGCGCCGCCGACGTGCAGGAAGCCGGTCGGAGAGGGCGCGAACCGGACGCGCGGACCGGTCGAATTCTGCAAGGCCTCGACATGCTAGCTTACGGCGCCTTCCGACCGCGATGGAAGAAATCGAAAAGACTGAGCCGGCATCGATGCGCCTGCGCGCCGACGCGGCGCTGCTCCTCGTCACGGTCGTCTGGGGTTCGTCGTTCATCGTCGTCAAGAACGTCGTGCAGGACTCGCCCCCACTGGCGTTCCTGTTCTTCCGCTTCCTTCTCGCGGCGGCGGTCTCCGCGCTGCTGCTCTTCGGCCGGCGCCGCACGCCCGGCCTCTTCCGCGACGGGGCCGTAATCGGCGGCCTTCTCGCGGGCGGCATGACCCTTCAGGTGCTCGGCCAGGTCGAGACGACGGCGTCGAAGGCCGCGTTTCTGACGGGGCTTTCGGTCGTGATGACGCCGTTCGCCGCGTTTGCGAGAACGCGCAGCCTCCCCTCTCTCGAGAACGGGGTCGGGATCGTTCTCGCGGGGCTCGGCTTCTTCCTGCTGACTTTTCCGGCGGGGGGAGGCGCGATCAACCGTGGCGATCTGGCGATCTTCAGCTGCGCGATCCTCTTCGCGTTCTACATCGTCGAGATGTCGGTGCGCACCCGCTCGCACGACCCCTTCTGGTTGACCGTGGTCCAGCTCTCCATGGTGGCGGCGACGGCAGCGGTCCTGGCGGCGGCCGCGCGGATTGCGGGGGCGCCGCTCGAGCTGCGCGGGGTCGTGTGGCATGGAGGCTTTCTGCGGGCAGTGCTGTACCTGGGGACGCTCGGCACGGTCGGGACGTTTCTCTCGCAGACGTGGGCGCAGCGGCACATGTCCGCCACCCACGCGGCGATCATCTTCGCGCTGGAGCCGGTCTGGGCGGCGCTCTTCGCGGCGTGGCTGCTCAAGGAGCGGCTCGGATCGCGCGGGGCGTGGGGAGGCGCGCTCGTGCTCGCCGGGATCGTGGTGTCAGAACTGCGGTTGCGTCGTCGCACCGCACTGTCACCCTGAGCGAAGCGAAGGATCTCTTCTCGGAAAGCCAGGGATTAGCGCCCTGGTCGCTTCGCTCCTCCGAATGACAAAGCAGGACCTAATCCAGCGGGAACGTCAGGGTATAGGCATAGCGCCCGCGGCCGACCTCCATCCACACGGTGGTCCGGTTGTGGTCGCGCTGAAGGATCCGGTTGACGTCGTCGACGCTCTGAACGCGGGTTCCGTTCACGGCCAGCAGGGAATCTCCGGACTCGATTCCGGCGCGGGCCGCTGCGCCGTCGCGGTCGAGGACGGTGATGCGGAGCCCGCCGCGGGCGGCGGAGACGCTCATGCCGATTGCATCCTTCAAGATCTCGACGCCGAGATTCGGCGGCGGCGCGGCGCCCTGGACGGTGACGGAGCGTTCTCCGGCTGAGTTGCGGAGCACGAGCCGCATCGGACGGCCGGGCCCGCGTCCCGCGAGAGCGGTCTCGAAAGCGTCCTCGGACTCGATCGGCGATCCGTCGAGCGAGACGATCAGGTCGCCCGGTCGAAGCCCCGCCCGAGCGGCGGGGGAGCCGGGAAAGACGCTCCGAACCCGATAACCGCGGGGTCGCTCGAGAGCTCCCCGCTCGCCGGAGGTGATCGTGCGTCCGCGGACGCCGATCCAGACGGCGCGGACCTCGCCGAATCGCAACAGGTCGTCGACGATTCGCTTCGCGCGATCCACGGGGGTCGCGAAACCGATGCCCTGCGCGCCGCCGATGATCGCGGTCGCGATTCCCACCATCTCCCCCTGGATGTTGACGACCGGACCGCCGGAGTTCCCCGGGTTGATGGGCGCGTCGATCTGGATGAAGTCCGTGTAGAGCCGCTGATTCTGGTCGCCGCGGACACTCCTTCCGAGCGCCGACACGACGCCGGCGGTGACCGTGTTCGAGAGCCCGAAGGGGTTGCCGATGGCCACGATCGTCTCCCCGATCAGCAGGTCCGACGAAGTTCCGAGCCGGATCGTCGGAAGCGAACCGCGCGGATTCCGGACGCGCAGGACCGCGAGGTCGTTGTCCGCGTCCGACCCGATGACCTCGCACTCGAGCTCCTGACCGCTCTTCGTCGTCGCGAGGATGCGCGAAGCGCCGGAGATCACGTGATCGTTCGTCAGGATCACGCCCTTGGGATCGATGATCACGCCCGAGCCCAGAGATTGCGCGCGGTCATTCCGCGCGCGGGGGTTGTTTCCGAAGAAGAACTCGTCGAAGAGCGACGCCTGCCGCCGGACGATCTGCTCGGCCGCGATGTTCACGACCGCGGGAGAGACTTTTTCCACGACCTCGACGATGTCGCTGCGCCGCGAAGGCAGGGGCGCCGCAAGAGCCGCGCCGGTGAACGCGACCGCGAGAGCCAGAGCGACAGAGGCTCGCTTCACGGCTGCAGAAACGGGAAGTCGCTGCATGACATTCCGCAGCATGAAAAAAGCCCCGCTCACGCGGGGCTTCGAAGACAACGGAAAGAAAGAATTACCTGGCCTGGACTTCGACGGGCTTCTGCTTCTTCGACTCCGCTTCGCCGCTGCCGATCTTGATCTGACGCGGCCGCGCCTCCTCGCGCTTGGGCAGCTCGATCTCGAGGAGCCCGTTCTTGAAGGACGCGTGGATGTTCTCGCGGTCGACGTTGTTCGGCAGGGTAAAGGAGCGAACGAAGGTACCGTACGACCGCTCGAGGCGGTGGAAATTGCGGCCTTCCCTCTCGTCCTCGAACTTGCGCTCCCCTCGGATCGTCAGGACGCCGCCTTCCATCTGGACTTCGACCTGGTCCTCGCTGAAGCCCGGCAGCTCCGCCGTCAGCGTGATGCGGTCCTTGTCCTCCGAGATGTCCACCGGAGGTATCCAGGTACCCAGATTCAGTTCTTCATCCCGTTCCCGACCCGCCACCGTCCCGAGCGCCCGGTTGAAGCGGTCGGCGAACGAGCTCAAATCACGATAAGGATCCCAGCGAATGACGTTCATGCTTACCTCCAAACTTTCGTCCCGGATAGTACAGAGGTGAGCGACTGTTTGTCAAATAGATGAGCTTCATGCCTTGAGCCTCTGTGGCTCATGTTCCACCTCGATCTCGAGATGCTCCCCGTCGGCCGAGATGGTGAGCTCCGCAGTGTCGCCCGCAAGTAGCTCATTCTTCAGGATTTTGGAGGCGAGCGCATCCGCAACCTGCTTCTGGATCAAACGCTTCAAAGGCCGGGCGCCGTAAGTGGGGTCGTAACCCCGGCCGGCCAGGAGGCGCTTCGCCTTTTCGCCCCAAGTCAGGCGGATTCCGCGGTCCGCGACGGAGCGGGAGAGCGCCTGCAGCTGGATCTCGACGATCTTCTCGATCTCTTCGCGCGACAGCCGGTGGAACACGATGACGTCGTCGATCCGGTTGAAGAACTCGGGCCGGAAGTGCCGGCGCAGCGTTTCCTCGATCTTCGCCTTGACCTCCTCCTCTTTCATGTCGTGCGCCTCGGCGATCCACTCGGACCCGAGGTTCGACGTCATGATGATGACCGTGTTCTTGAACGACACGACCCTCCCTTTGCCGTCGGTCAGGCGGCCGTCGTCCAAGACCTGGAGGAGGACGTTGAAGACGTCGGGGTGCGCCTTCTCGATCTCGTCGAAGAGCACGACCGCGTAAGGGCGGCGCCGGATCGCTTCCGTCAGCCGTCCGCCCTCCTCGTAGCCGACGTATCCGGGCGGCGCGCCGATCATCCGCGCGACCGAGTGCTTCTCCATGTACTCCGACATGTCCAGCCGGACCATCGCGTGCTCGTCGTCGAAGAGGAATTCCGCGAGCGCCCGGGCCAGCTCGGTCTTGCCGACGCCCGTCGGCCCGACGAAGAGGAACGACCCGATCGGGCGCCGCGGATCCCCCAGCCCGGCGCGCGACCGGCGCACTGCGTCGGAGACAGCGCGAACGGCTTCCTCCTGCCCGATGACCCTCTGTGAGAGGCGCTCTTCCATGTGGAGCAGCTTCTGCGTCTCCCCTTCGAGCATCCGTGACACCGGGACCCCGGTCCAGCGCGACACGACCTCCGCGATGTCTTCCTCCGTGACCTCCTCGCGGAGCATCGGGCGGCCCTTCTGAAGCGCGGCGAGCCGTGCGTTCTCCGCTGCGAGCTCGCGTTCGAGCTCGGGGAGCCGTCCGTAGCGGAGCTCCGCCGCCTTCTGGAGGTTCCCTTCCCGCTCCGCTTCGGTCGCGTCCTGCTTGACCTTCTCGATCGCCTCCTTGGTCTGCCGGATCTTCTGGATCATCTCCTTCTCGGCTGTCCACTGCGCGCGGAGGCTGCTCGCCTTTTCCCGCTGCTCGGCGAGCTCGCGCTCGATCTCCTCCAGCCGTTTCTTCGACTCTTTCGTTTTCTCCTTCTCGAGGGCGCGCTTCTCGATCTCCAGCGACATGATTTTTCGCTCGACCTCGTCGATCTCGGTGGGGACCGAGTCGATCTCGGTGCGCAGCTTGGCGGCGGCCTCGTCGATCAAGTCGATCGCCTTGTCCGGGAGGAAACGGTCGGTGATGTATCGGTGGGAAAGCCGCGCCGCCGCGACCAGCGCCCCGTCCGTGATCCGGACGCCATGGTGCACTTCGTAGCGCTCCTGGAGCCCGCGGAGGATCGCGATCGTGTCCTCGACCGACGGCTCGTCGACGTAGACCGGCTGGAATCGGCGCTCGAGCGCCGCGTCTTTCTCGATGTACTTCTGGTATTCGGCGAGCGTCGTCGCGCCGATCGCGCGCAGCTCCCCCCGCGCCAGTGCGGGCTTCAGCATGTTGGAGGCGTCCATCGCGCCCTCGGCGGCGCCCGCGCCGACGAGAGTGTGCAGCTCGTCGATGAACAGGATGATGGTGCCCTGCGCCTCCTCGATTTCCTTCAGAACCGCCTTCAGCCGATCCTCGAATTCGCCGCGGTACTTCGCGCCGGCGATCATCGAGCCCAGGTCCAGCGCCACGACCCGCTTGTTCTTGAGGCCTTCGGGAACGTCGCCCATGTGGATGCGGCGCGCGAGGCCTTCGACGATGGCGGTCTTTCCGACGCCGGGCTCGCCGATCAAGACCGGGTTGTTCTTCGTGCGGCGCGAGAGGACCTGGATGACGCGGCGGATCTCTTCGTCACGCCCGATGACCGGATCGATCTTGCCGCGGCGCGCGAGGTCCGTCAGATCCCGCGTGTACTTCTTCAACGCCTGGTACTTGTCTTCCGGGTTGGGATCCGTGATCCGCGTCGAGCCGCGGACTTCCTTCAACGCCTTCAGGAGGGCGTCCTTCGTGGCGCCGCGTCCGGACAGGCGTTTCCCGGTCGCGCCGGCGGCCGGCTCGGCGAGAGCGAGAAGGAAATGCTCGGTGGAGACGTACTCGTCCCCGAACTCCTTCGCGAGGTCGAACGATCGGTCGAAGACGCGGTTCAGGTCCGGGGAGAGGACCGCGTCGGCGGAGGCGCCGGTGACCTTCGGTCGCTTGTCCAGGTCGGCCTCGACCTCGCGCGCGAGGGCCGTCGGGTCGACCCCGAGCTTCTGAAGGATCGGGACGACGACTCCCTCTTCCTGGGAGAGCAGCGCGAGCAGGAGGTGGTCGGTCGAGAGCTCCGCGTTGCCTCGCGCGCGCGCGTCGCGCTGCGCTTCCTGGACCGCTTCCTGGGACTTGATGGTGAGCTGGTCGAATCTCATGGCTGTTTCACTCCCGTTACTTCACGGGTGAGAGGGTCTGTGAGCCCGGCTTCGCGAAAGCCCTTCTCGCGAAGAAGGCACGAGTCGCAGGAACGGCAGGGGCCGCCATCGGGTCTCGGGTCGTAGCAGGACGACGTAAGCGCGAAGTTCAATCCGAGCTCCTCCGCGAGGGACACGATGTCACCTTTCGTCAACCGCAGCAGGGGCGCGTGGATCCGGAAGGCGAGAGACCCCTCGACGCCCGCCTTCGTGCCGAGGTTCGCGGTCTTCTCGAAGGCTTCCAGGAACTCGGGTCGGCAGTCGGGATACCCCGAGTAGTCGAGAGAGTTTGCTCCGATATAGAGGTCGCCGGCGCCGATCGCCTCGCCCCAGGCGACGGCGTGAGACAGGAAGAGCGTGTTCCGCGCCGGCACGTAGGTCACCGGGATCGCTTCGGCCCCCAGGGCGTGGCGGGGGACCTCCCGGGACGGGTCCGTCAGCGCGGAGCTCTCCGGCGCGGCGAGATCGAGCTTCACGATCCGATGCGCGGCGGCGCCGTACCGGTCCGCGAGCGCTCGGGCCCGGTCGAGCTCGGTCCGGTGGCGCTGACCGTAGTCGAACGACAGCGCGAAGACTTCCGCCGCCTTCCTCCTGGCAATCAGCAGGCATGTCGCGGAATCGAGTCCGCCGGAAAGGAGAACGATGGCGCGTTTCATCTGGGATCAACGCTGACCCTATCGCCCCGGGACGTCACCCCAGAGAAGCTTGTGAAGCTGCAGGCCCAGACGGATGGGTCGCCCGGAATCCCGGATCCAACCCGCGAGGTCGGCTCCGGGCAGGCTCTCCCACACCGGCGAGAACGTGACGACGTGCTTTTGGTCGAGATCCCGCGCGGCCACGAAGTCGAGCGCCCAGTCGAAGTCGCGACGGTCCGCGAGGACGAATTTGATCTCATCCCGCGATGCCAGACTCTCCAGGTTCTCCGGCAGGTTCGCGGCCATCATTCCGCTTCCGGGTGCCTTGACGTCCACGATCTTGACGACCCGCGGATCCACGCGGTCGAGAGCAACGTGTCCGCCCGTTTCGAGCAGAACAGTCTTTCCCTGCTCGAGGAGCGTTTCCATGAGCGGATAGACGCCCTCCTGCTCGAGCGGCTCGCCGCCCGTCACTTCGACGAGGTCGGTCCCGAGCTCGAGGACCCTCTGCGCGGCGTCGGCGACCGCCATCATCTCGCCGCCCGAGAAGGCGTACGCGGTGTCGCACCAGACGCACCGCAGCGAGCACCCGGTCAGCCGGATGAAGGCGCAGGGGAATCCGGCGCGGGTCGATTCCCCCTGGATGGACCGGAAGATCTCGGTGACGCGGACGGTCGGCTCCACGGCGGGAGTTTAGCTATTCGGCTACTCGACGACGCGGATCTTCCCGACCTGTGACCCGCACTCCGGTCTACGACAGCGCTGGCTCGAGCTCCGGCTCGGCGACTTGGGTCCCCCGCGACAGGAGCGAGATCCCCGCGGTGTATGCGAAGCCGTTGAAAAAGACGAGGAGGAACGGAACTCCGACCCAGTACCGCTCGGCGACGGCGAAGACGAGGCACACGAGGAAATAGGTTGCGAGAATGATCTCGCCGACCAGAGAGAAGTTTCCAGTCGCCCGGTACTTCTTGCTCTTCCAGTCCCCGGCTTCCCCCTCGATCCGGTACTTCGGCGTCCGGGTGAACTCGGTGGAGCTGCCGGCCAGAGCTTCGAGGACGGCCCGCATGTTGCTCAACGAAAGCCCGATCCCAATCGACATGAGAAACGGCATGTACTTCAACGTCGGCTTCCAGCTCCGCCCGATTTCTCTTTGCGAGGAAACGTAGAAACCGATGAACGAAAAGCTCGCGCCGAAAAAGAGCGGGAAATCGAAGACGGCGAGCTTCTGCCAGCCGATCTG
>Ga0114129_10013291_pt1 | contig 11731 bp, 9 predicted proteins | sample RhiMetdeltSRZDD1_FD_80071 | JGI IMG/M metagenome (GOLD analysis project Ga0114129, IMG submission 80071) | Populus rhizosphere microbial communities from Tennessee, USA - Rhizosphere MetaG P. deltoides SRZDD1 (version 2) (version 2) | ecosystem: Host-associated > Plants > Roots > Rhizosphere >... | reverse complement strand
TGCCTGGTGGGCGGTGCAAGTTTGCCGATGCATTGTGCGCTGGGGACGGCAACTCAGTGCGTCACCCCGTTCTCCTGTACCAGCCCTTGGGAGATTTATGATTACGGCATTCAGGCTAAGATTGTTTCGCCTCTGCTTGAGGAATTCTTCTACAAACGCGGATACGACAGGCGCGCGACAACTGCGATAGGTGTCGACCAAGTGTTCGATGCGGTGATGGAGCAACTGGAGGCCAGGCCCACATCGCTCGCGAGAGAGGCTGCGGGATCATGAGTGCAATTCCAGAGGTTAGAGATCACGAGTCAGCCACCTATTCCCCCTTGGCCTCCGGCGCTTCAAATTTGCCCAGCCGTAGCCCAAGCGCAGGTCCTTTAAGAGTTACTCTTCTTACTGGTGGCGGAGACAAGCCTTACGCCATCGGTATGGCAACATCGCTGACTTCAGGGCAAACAGCAGTGGATTTCATCGGTAGCGACGATCTTGCTGTGCCGGAGTTGCTCGGTAATCGCCGATTGAACTTTCTTAACTTGCGAGGGGATCAATGCCCGGAAGCAAACCTGGTTGTGAAAGTGATAAGAGTGTTAAAGTACTACGCCAAGCTCTTCAGTTACATTACGACTGCCAAGCCGAAACTCTTTCACATCCTATGGAATAACAAGCTTGAGCTCTTCGATCGTACGCTGTTGATGCTCTACTACAGATTGCTAGGTAAAAAGATCGTCTTTACCGCGCATAACGTAAACGCTGGCAAGCGGGATTTGGACGATTCATGGCTGAACCGGGTTTCGTTGAAAATCCAATACGATTTGTGCGACCATATTTTCGTTCACACGCATTCGATGAAGAGCGAGCTTGTAACCGACTTTCGCATTCCGAAAGAGAAGGTCAGCGTCATTCCGTTCGGAATTAACAACACGGTTCCAAACACGAATCTTTCAGCAGAAGAGGCAAAGCGACAGCTCGGCCTGAACAACGGTGACAAGGTCATGTTGTTTTTTGGCAACATTGCGCCTTATAAGGGGCTCGAATACCTGGTCTCAGCCTTTGCAGAACTCTTGAAGAAAGATCGGACTTATCGGCTGCTTATCGTGGGCAGGCCAAAAGGTTGTAAGAGTTATTGGCAACAGATCCAGGAAGACATCGCGCACCACGGCCTCAGCGAGCGAACAATACAACGGATCGAGTATATTCCGGACCAAGAAACCGAACTCTATTTTAAAGCAGCCGACGTTTTGGTTCTGCCATATACCCGCGTGTTTCAAAGCGGCGTACTCTTGTTAGGTTACAGCTTTGGACTTCCAGTGCTTGCAGCGGATGTAGGATCCCTCAAAGAAGAGATTATCGAAGGCAAGACAGGTTTCGTGTTCAAGCCGCAGGATTCGTCTGATCTGGCGAAGACATTGGTTCAGTATTTTGAGAGTGACTTGTTCCGAAATCTCGAAAATCGGCGGGCGCAAATTAGGAAATACGCTAACGACCAATATTCCTGGAACACGGTCGCAGCGCTAACTAAGGCTGTTTATTCCAATCTCCTGTCGTGCGCTGATCTCTGAAACCTTGGTGCCGGGCAACGGTACAACGAATTACGCTGGCATAAAGTGAAACCGCTTGTTTCAATCCTGGTTCCCGCTTACAACGCGGAGGAATGGGTTGGCATGGCTATTGCCTCGGCGCTTAACCAAACGTGGCGCCACAGAGAGATCATTATTGTCGATGACGGTTCCAGTGATGAGACTCTTGCGATTGCGAGACAATTTGAGTCAAACGAAGTTCGGGTCGTAACCCAGCCGAATCAAGGCGCGGCAGTCGCACGAAATACTGCCTACTCGCTGGCGCAGGGAGACTACATCCAATGGCTGGATGCCGATGATATTCTGGAGCCTCACAAAATCGAACGCCAGGTACGGAAAATTGCGAACGGCTTGAGTGAACGAACCCTGCTTTCTGGCGCCTGGGGATATTTCATTTATCGCCCAAGCAAAGCGCAGTTCGTCCCAACACCTCTATGGCACGACTTATCGCCTGTCGAATGGCTAATTAGAAAGATGGGTAACAATCTGCACATGCAGACTGACAACTGGCTGGTTAGTCGTGCGCTCAGTGAAGCTGCCGGCCCATGGGATCGCCGATTATTCCGTGATAACGACGGAGAGTACTTCTGCAGGGTGATCCTGGCTTCGGATGGCATTCAATTTGTGCCTGAGGCAAAATCCTACTACCGCAATGCCGGATTCAAGTCCATCAGCTACATCGGAGGTTCTAACAAGAAACTGGACTCCTTGTTTCTATCAATAAAGCTCCATATTCAATATCTGTGTTCACTCGAAGACAGCGAACGAACGCGGTCGGTATGTGTCACTTATTTGCGAACTTGGCTGCCCTATTTTCACCCAAATCGTCCTGACCTGGTGCAGGAAGCCCAACAACTTGCTTGCAGCCTGGGCGGTCAACTGTCTCTTCCCAAGGCATCGTGGAAGTACGCCTGGATCGAAAAGCTCTTTGGCTTCGCGACTGCGAAGCGGGCCCGGTCCCGCTACAACTGGATCAAGTCTTCTGCGCTGACGACTTACGATAAGATGATGTATTCGTTGGAGACTCACGCCAAGACTGCAAAACCAAAAAGAGTCGCTCAGACGGCGTCTTCGGTTTAATCGACCACAACGAAGCGGCTTGAGAACCGATTACGAGTGTCAGCCGAACGCCTCTGGCGATGTATTGCCAGCATATCGGCGTCAGGTGATTTTGGGACTCCTTATTCGGAAGCAGCGGTGGGGACTATCCTGGCGGGCATGGTTAATTGTTTTTGCCACAGTCCTAGTCTTCCTCTCTCTATTTTTGTTTCGTGTTTACCCATTTCTAGCCGTCACCGACCATGTGAACGCAAAGGTTCTTGTAGTAGAAGGGTGGATACATGAATACGCAATTCGAGCGGCCGTTGAAGAGTTCCGGCGCGGTTCGTACCAACAAGTTTTCGCAACTGGTGGGCCCGTCGAGGGAAAAGGCGGCTACATCAATGACTACAATACCGGAGCCAGCGTAGGCGCAGAATCACTGAAGGCTAACGGTATTCCAAGCGAATCCTTGCAAATGGTTCCGTCACGCGTTATGGATCGCGATCGAACATACGGCTCAGCGATCGCCCTCCGGGATTGGTTTCGAGAACACAATGTGGCCGTAACTAGCATTAATGTCCTGACTGAAGATGTGCACGCTCGCCGGACCCGTCTGCTTTTTCAAGAAGCCCTGGGCAGTGGCATTGCGGTTGGCGTGGTCGCAGTTCCGAATCCCGATTACGACTCAAAGCATTGGTGGAGTTACAGCCAGGGCATGAAAGACGTTGCTATTGAAACTCTGGGTTATCTCTACGCGAGATTTTTCTTCTATCCATCACCTTCCCCGAACCAGAATAAGTCCGATGGAAAGAACTTAGCATCCCATTAGACACTAAAGAATGAAGATAGCTGTCGTTGGTCTTGGCTATGTTGGGCTACCGCTGTCCCTTCAATTTGCTCGCTCGTGCGTGAGCGTATTGGGATTAGATGTTGATGCCAGGAAAGTTCAACTCCTTAACAACGGACAGAGTTATATAAAGCACATCCAGCCGTCGACCGTTGCTGAGTTAGTCAAGTCCGGCAAATTCTCAGCTACCACCGAGTTCAAGCGGGTCAAAGACGTGGAAGCCGTGATTATTTGCGTTCCAACGCCGCTCACTAAGAATCGCGAGCCAGATATCTCGTTCGTCCTTGAAACGGGCAGGATGATCGCACCATATCTTTCGAAGGGCGCTTTAGTCGTGCTCGAATCGACGACTTATCCAGGGACTACCGACGAGGATCTGCGCCTGGTTTTGGAGAAGGGCTCTGGAATGACGGCTGGTAAGGCTTTTCACCTAGCTTTTTCCCCGGAGCGGGAAGATCCAGCGAACGTCGAGAATAATGTGAAGTCAATTCCAAAGGTTGTGGGAGGTTACACGCAGGCTTGTCTTGCACGGGCGATGTCGCTTTATGGCCGGGCTATTGACAAACTCGTTCCCGTTTCTTCATGTCGAGTCGCTGAAGCTACCAAGCTACTGGAGAATATTTTCCGTAGCGTCAATATCGCCCTGGTTAACGAATTGAAGTTGGTCTATGCCGCAATGGGAATTGACATCTGGGAGGTGATCGAAGCAGCCAAGACGAAACCGTTCGGGTTCATGCCATTTTATCCGGGGCCGGGTCTCGGCGGGCACTGCATTCCTATCGATCCGTTTTACCTTACCTGGAAGGCGCGTGAGTCCGGCAAGCATACTCGCTTCATCGAATTGGCAGGCGAGATAAACACCGCCATGCCAGAACACGTCGTTAATCGTGTCAGCACAGCTCTTAATCATCAACGAAAGGCTCTCAATGGCTCGAAGATTCTCGTGCTGGGCCTGGCGTACAAGCCAAATGTGGATGACGAGCGGGAATCTCCCAGCTACGTGCTGATGAAGCTTCTGCTTGACGGTGGCGCCGAAGTACAGTTCTACGATCCGTACGTCTCCGTGATCAAGGCAACCCGCGAGCACCCCCAATTTGCCGGAAAAAAATCCGTTGATTGGAACCGCGCAACAATAGAAGGCTTCGATCTTGTGCTTATCGCAACCAACCATTCATCGCTGAACTATCACGAACTGGGCGATTGGGCACGCTGCATTGTGGATACGCGAAACGCCATGGCGTCTGTCACCGACGCTTCCGCCAAGATCTGGAAAGCGTAAAGGCTAGTCGCGATGAGGAAAACGGTCAGTGCCGTTCTATCTACGCTGTCCGCCCTGGGCGGATTGAGCAGCTTGTCAGTCTTGCGGTGTGATGCTGCGACTCACCAGTCCGACGGTTCGCCATCGAGCGTGCAGGCGCTGCATAGGGAAGCCCACGATGGGGATACGATTGCGTTGCCGGCCGGAACCTTTACCTGGTCAACGGGCGTCAAAATCACGAAGGCAATCACTTTGCAAGGCGCCGGCACAGGGAACACGATCATCAAGGACAGCGAGCAGAAAACGCAGTTGATTGTATGGACTCTTGTGGCAGGGCAGCCTTCGCGCATGACCGGAATCGAGTTTCAGAATGGAGGCCGCACTAAGACAGCAGATTCACCAATGGGCGTGATTCGAATTGATGGAAACAACGAAACCGACGACGCCACGATGCGAATCGATCATTGCAAATTCGATAGCCTGAATGGCGTTATCGTTTTGGATACGGTTATGGGCGTTGTCGATCACAATACCGTCCTGCGCGATAACATCATGTTCTGTATCCTGGACGAGCGTTGGGGTAGCGACACACTGCAAAAAGGGGATAAATCTTACGCTGCGCCGACCAATTTCGGTTCCTCGCAGTTCACCTTCTTTGAGGACAACGACGTTACAAGCACCTCGACTACGAATCTAAAATCCTTTATTGATTCCTATGCCGGTGCCAGGTACGTAGCTCGGTACAATACAATTCGTAACGCCAATTTCGGCGGCCACGGCACGGAGACTTCAGGGCGTTTTCGTGGAGAGAGGGCTAAGGAAATCTATAACAACACTTTTATCGGGACGAACCTTAACAGCATCCTGGGGAACTCCCGAAGCGGAGTGATGGTTCTGCATGACAACACCATTTCCGGTTATCAGGCTAATCCTCATCTTAACCTTGTCGCTCAGAGAGGCTTCGCCCGTTTCAACGTTTGGGGCGGCGCAGATGGTACCAGCATTTGGGATGTAAATCATCCCGGTGCCCCATTCTTCACCGGCACCGCAGCCGGTAACAGCGTGAAGAACATCGTGACCGTGTCAGGCAACCCGGCCTGGCGAACAAACCAATGGGTCGGATACACCGTTAGGAGGACCAGTGGAAATGAACGCGGCTGCCCATTCGCGTACATCATATCTAACACATCGAACGCAATTTCCTATCAAGGAAACGGAGGCTATGAAGGCGATCTAAGTTTCGGTCCCGGCGATTCGCTGGAGATTCGCAAAGTCGATCAAATACTCGATCAACCCGGACGCACTCGCGGCTCGCTGATTACAGGAGCGCCACCGGTGCGGCCTGCTGGCTGGAACGATCAAGCCACCGAGCCGTCTTACTCGTGGAACAACGGCGCAGCTCGCTTAACTGGCAGTGAGACCGTGCGCGAGGGCGAACATTATTTCAATAACACACCGATGCCTGGTTACACCCCGTATGCTTACCCGCACCCCCTGATAACAGGCCAACCGAGGCAGGCACCAGCAGCAACGCCGAGCTCTTCGCTTCATGAGCAGAAAAAAGAAAAACGAGAGATAAAATGGAAAAGCAGGACACGACGCCAGAAATAATCTCGAGAATAACATGATTGAACGCTGCGGCCCTGCTTACCTGCTCTGATGAACCAGTTTTTCCTCATGGTAGATGAAACCAGGAAATCGGTTTTCAGCGCTATTGCTGCATCACTCCCGGCGGATAAGGAATGACTTTTCCGCGGTGATTAAACTTAGCCGTAGGTGACCACTTACGATTACGCGATAATTGGCGGCGGCATCGTCGGTCTTTCGACCGCGATGCAACTGGCTGAGGAGTACCCTAACGCGCGAATCTTGATGCTGGAAAAAGAAGCGTCTCCGGCGCAGCATCAATCAGGCAGAAATTCGGGTGTTATTCACTCTGGCATTTACTACAAACCAGGCAGCTACAAGGCGAGGTTTGCGCGGGCTGGGTCGAGTTCCATGGTCGACTTTTGTCGAGAGCACGAGATCCCGCATGAAGTCTGCGGTAAAGTGATCGTGGCCACGCAGGAAAAGGAACTACAAGGATTGGAAAACCTCTTTCAACGTGGCCAGCAAAATGGTTTGCCCGTCAGAAAAATCACGCGTCAAGAGTTAAACGAAATCGAACCACACGTTCGTTGTGTTGCCGGCATTCACGTGTCGACGACCGGCATCACGAATTACCGCAAGGTATCACAGAAATACCTGGAGTTATTCCTGGAACAAGGCGGCGAAGTGATGTTCAAAAACGAAGTCCGACAGATCATAGACCGCGGCTCGACGCATTTGATCGAAACCACAAAAGGCGAGTATGAGGCGAAGTTCATCATTAATTGCGCGGGTCTTTACAGCGATCGCATAACTCGCCTCGCCGGCAACGAGCCTGGCGTAAAGATCATTCCGTTTCGTGGTGAATATTACGAACTCGCTCCGAACAAACGTCACCTTGTAAAGACATTGATTTATCCAGTTCCGAATCCCGACTTTCCATTCCTGGGCGTTCACTTCACCAGGATGATTGATGGCTCGGTGCACTGCGGCCCGAATGCGGTGCTGGCTTTCAAGCGAGAGGGTTACAAAAAAACTGATTTCAATCTGCGCGATTTTTGCGAAACCATGTCATATCGCGGTTTCTGGACCCTTGCCCGCAAGAATTTCGGTGAAGGGATTAAGGAGATGTATCGCTCCCTAAGCAAGACCGCCTTTGTGCGCAGTCTTCAGCAACTCATCCCGGAAGTGCAGGCCTCAGACCTCGTCCCGTGCGACCCTGGCGTGCGCGCTCAGGCGTTGCTCATTAATGGCAGTCTGGTGGACGATTTTCTCATCGTCCGAGGGCACAATGCGCTCCATGTTTGCAACGCCCCGTCGCCCGCTGCCACTGCTTCGCTGGAGATTGGCAAGGCTATCGTTGGACAGATTTCCCAGCCGTCCGCCAACGCGACTGCCGTCATGGCATGACGGATTTCAGCTTTTTTGGAACTTCGGTTCACCGTTTCCGTAGAAGCTACCGAGCATAGGTGAACTGTCCGCTCTCAACCGGGTTATTCGCCGTAGTTTCAATAACCTGGTCCCAGACAGGAACCGCATGAAAGTAATTCTCACAGGCCATAGGGGTTATATCGGAGCCGTTGCCGGATCCGTATTTTGTTCTGCCGGTCACCAAGTAGTCGGTCTCGATACAGATTTGTACGAAGGGGCCGATTTTGGAGCGCCCTCTCCGAAGATCCCGGAAGTTCGCAAAGACATCCGGAACCTTACGGTAGCCGATCTCGAGGGCTTCGATGCGGTATTTCATCTTGCCGCGCTCTCGAATGATCCGTTGGGGAACCTTGATTCCGATCTAACCTACAGCATCAACCATCGCGCGTCGGTGCGACTCGCCGAGTTGGCCAAACAGGCCGGCGTCAAACGATTCGTTTTTTCCTCCTCGTGCAGTACGTATGGCGCGGCAGGAGATGAATTCCTGAATGAGACTGCTGCGCTGAATCCGGTCACGCCGTACGGCGAATCGAAGGTATTGGCCGAACGGGACATTGCAAAGCTGGCCGATGAGAATTTTTGTCCTACGTATCTTAGAAACGCTACTGCCTACGGCGCGTCGCCACGGTTGCGTCTTGATCTGGTGCTTAACGACTTTGTAGCCGCCGCGCATACAACCGGACGCATCTACATCAAGAGCGACGGCACGCCGTGGCGTCCGATCGTGCATATCCGCGACATTATTGGAGCTGCCCTCACTGTGTTGGATGCTCCTGCGGACATCGTTTGCAACCAGACCTTCAACGTCGGTAATACGGAAGAAAATTACCGGATTCGGGAGCTAGCCGACATCGTTGCGGAGGTTGTGCCCGGTTGTCGAATCGAATATGCACCCGACGGCGGACCTGACAAGCGCTGCTATCGTGTGACTTGTAACAAAATCCAGCGCGTTCTGGGTTTCAAGACGCAATGGACAGCACGTAAAGGAGCGCAGGAATTGTACGACAGTTATCGCCGAGCTGGACTTACCGACCAACAGCGCAGCAGCTATCTGCGCATAGCCACCATTCAAGGTCTCTTAAGAGATGGGAAGTTGGACGCTTCCTTGCACTGGGTCAGCGCAGCGGAACAAGTGCCAGTTGGTGTTCACTAGACATAAAGGATACGAAGTCAGTAGCCATGATTTTTACTGAGACGAAATTAAAGGGGGCGTTCATTATTGACATCGAACGCCGTGAGGACTCACGCGGCTTCTTTGCACGAGGATTTTGTCAGCGCGAGTTTGAGGAGCACGGGCTGAAGCCGGTCATTGCACAGGGCAACATCGCGCACAATCGCAAGAAGGGCACGATCCGCGGCATGCACTTCCAGTTTCCGCCGGCGGCGGAGACAAAGCTGGTGCGCTGCACACGTGGTGGGATCGTGGACATCATCGTTGATCTACGTCCTGAGAGCCCGACTTATCTCCAGCATGTTGCAGTTGAACTGACTGCGGACAACTACCGCGCTCTGTATGTGCCGGAGCGCTTTGCCCACGGATACCAGACTCTTGAGGATACGACTGATACGAGCTATTCAGTCGGCGAGTTCTACGCGCCCGGAACCGAAGGCGGCTTGCTCTACAACGACCCGCGCCTCGGGTTGGAATGGCCCCTCCCAGTAAGTGTGATTTCGGACAAGGACAAGGTCTGGAAACCCTTGAGCGAACAGGAGGCCGAGTTAAAGGCGAGGATGAGTTTGGAGATGGAAGCGGCTCATCGCTAGCGTGGACTGCCGAATGAATACCAGCCAGAACACCTGGTTCGAATCGACACAGTCGAAACAGATTTGAGAAATACCAATGATCATTGTTGACACTGCTCTAAAGGCTCGTGAAAAAGAGGGCCGCCCCATCCGCGTCGCGTTAATCGGTGCCGGCTTCATGTCGCACGGCCTCGCGAACCACATCGTGAATACCACACCGGGTATGCGGTTGGCGGGAGTATATAACCGTCGTCCACAGCGAGCGTTCGATTTGTTCAAATATGCCGGCGTTAAAGACGTGGTCTCACCTAAGACGCAGAAGGAAGCGGACCTGGCCATGAAAGAAGGGATAGCGGTGGCGACGGACGATGCTTTCTTGCTGGCTCGCTCCCAGGAAATAGATGTTATCGTAGATGTTACTGGCTCCGTGGAGTTCGGAGCACGCGTGGCGTTGGAAGCGTTCCGCCACAAGAAAGATGTGGTGTTGATGAACGCAGAGATCGACGCCACGATCGGCCCCGTCTTGCAGACTTACGCGGCCCAGCACGGTGTGATCCTTTCTGCTTGCGACGGCGATGAGCCGGGTGTGCAAATCAATTTGTACCGCTGGGTGAAAGGACTAGGCCTAACACCGAGGGTGATCGGCAACGTCAAAGGGTTGCAGGATCGCTATCGCAACCCTACAACACAGAAAGGCTTTGCAGACAAGTGGGGCCAAAACCCCGCAATGGTCACGAGCTTCGCTGACGGTTCGAAAATCAGTTTTGAGCAGGCAATCGTCGCGAATGCCACCGGTTTCGCTGTGAGATCTCGTGGCATGTCGCGCGGCATGGAGTACAAGGACGACGTCATGAAGATCGGCAAGCTTTATGACATTGACGAGGTGCGGAAGCTCGGCGGCATCGTCGACTATGTCGTCGGCACTCCTCTAACAAAGGTCTACGTGCTGGCTGAACATCCCGATCCCAAGCAACAGCATTATCTCAATCTCTACAAGATGGGCGACGGGCCGTTGTATTCCTTCTTCACTCCTTATCACTTGGTCCACTTCGAAGTGCCGTTCGCGATTGCTCGCGTAGTTCTATTTCGCGATCAGCTGGCCAAGCCGCTTGGGGGCCCGGTGGTCGAAGTTTGTGCCTGCGCAAAGCGCGATTTGAAGGCCGGTGAAACGCTTGACGATTACGGCATGTACATGACTTATGGCGAAGCCGTAAACGCCGATGAAATGTGTCGCAAAAAGTATCTTCCTGAGGGTTTGGTCGAAGGTTGCGTATTGAAACGTGATATTCCCAAAGACGCGGTCATTACTTACGACGACGTTTCGCTTCCTTCAGGACGTCTGGCAGATCAGCTTCGTGCCGAACAATATCGCATGTTCCGAGGTGAGGCGTGGCTGGAAGAGTTAGAGCTCGTCCACGCATAACGAGGTTCCCGTTGACGGTTAATAACACACCTTCGTCCTGCCCGAGAGCATAGCTTGGAAACACAATCTCCCCAAATTAAACAACAAGAATAAACCATGAAAGTAGTTCTATTTTGTGGCGGGTTAGGAATGCGTATCCGCGATTCGGAAGACATCCCCAAGCCCATGGTTCACATCGGTCAGCGCCCAATCCTGTGGCACGTGATGAAATACTACGCTCACTATGGTCACAAGGATTTTATCTTATGCCTGGGTTACAAGGCGGAAGCAATCAAAAATTACTTTCTGAATTACAACGAATGCACTTCGAACGACTTCGTCTTATCGGCCGGGGGCAAGAATCTGGAACTCATCAATAGCGACATCCACGACTGGCGCATTACATTTGCAGATACTGGAGTTAGTTCCAACATCGGTATGAGGCTGAAGGCCGTGCAGAAGTACCTCGAAGGCGAAGATGAGTTTCTGGCCAACTACAGCGATGGCCTTTCCGATCTCCCCCTGGGCAAACAGATTGATCACTTTCACGAGCAGAACAAGATTGCCAGCTTCTTGTGCGTTCGCCCCAATCTCAGTTACCACACGGTATCCGTTTCGCGAAACAACGGCAGTCTGGTCAGCGACATTCATGCTATTACTAACGGGGACCTGCGCATCAACGGGGGCTTCTTCATCTTCAAGAAGCAAATCTTCAACTACATAGGTCAGAAAGAGGAACTGGTCATTGAGCCTTTCCAGCGGTTGGTGAAAGAGAAGCAACTCATCGGCTATACCTATGACGGCTTTTGGGAAAGCATGGATACCTTCAAGGACCGCCAACACCTTGAAAG
>Ga0114129_10013290_pt1 | contig 11732 bp, 10 predicted proteins | sample RhiMetdeltSRZDD1_FD_80071 | JGI IMG/M metagenome (GOLD analysis project Ga0114129, IMG submission 80071) | Populus rhizosphere microbial communities from Tennessee, USA - Rhizosphere MetaG P. deltoides SRZDD1 (version 2) (version 2) | ecosystem: Host-associated > Plants > Roots > Rhizosphere >... | reverse complement strand
GGCTTGCTTGACCTTGAGAATCGGAAAGGCAAAGCACCCGGTGGTTATTGCACGATCTTTCCAGTCAGTCATCGTCCCTTCATCTTTATGAACTCAGTGGGTACCCACGATGATGTTCAAACTTTGCTGCATGAAGGTGGACATTGCTTTCATGTGTTTGAGACCGCCCACATTGAATTATTTCACAATATAAATACACCCATGGAGTTTAATGAAGTGGCTTCCATGTCAATGGAATTGCTGGCTGCCCCTCATCTCGTCGATAGCGGCATGTACACCGAAGCCGAGGCCGCGCGTGCCAGAATTCAACATCTTGAATCAAACTTGGTTTTCTGGCCTTACATGGCCGTGGTAGACATATTCCAGCATTGGATATATGAGAATCATGATCTCGCCACCGATCCCGTCAAGTGTAGCGAGCAATGGAGCCAGATTTATGACCGCTTCATGGTTGGTTTGAACTGGACCGGTTTGGAGCAATACAAGTCCACTCGTTGGCAACGACAACTCCACATTTATAAAATCCCCTTCTATTATATTGAATATGGGTTGGCACAACTGGGTGCGGCACAAATTTGGGCAAATTCCCTAAGTGACTATGATGGAGCAGTCAAAGCATATCGCAAGGCATTATCATTGGGCAGCACCGTGACCCTGCCAGAGCTCTTCCAGACGGCCAATGCCAAATTTGCCTTTGATGCTCCGACACTCAAGCGTTCTGTGGACTTAATGGAGCAGGTCATAGAGGAATTGGAAAGCAAACTTTAAAGAGCGCCTTTTCAGTTTAAAAGGAGATTCCATGCAATACACTAACCTCGGCAAAACGGGAATGAAAGTCTCACGCCTATGTCTGGGCATGATGAGTTACGGATCCAAACAATGGCGCGAATGGGTGTTGAATGAAGAAGAGGCTCGGCCCTTCGTCAAATGCGCTTTGGATGCAGGCATCAATTTCTTCGACACCGCGGATGTATATTCCACAGGCGAAAGTGAAAAGATCACCGGCAATCTATTCAAGCATTTCGGCGTGAAGCGGGAAAACATCATCCTGGCCACCAAAGTGAACGGCCAGATGAGCGATGACATCAACGACAAAGGACTTTCGCGCAAGCACATCTTGGATTCCATCGATAAATCGCTCCAGCGCCTGCAAATGGATTATGTGGACCTTTACCAGATCCACCGTTGGGATTATGAGACCCCCATCGAAGAAACGATGGAAGCGTTACATGATGTGGTCCGCGCGGGCAAGGCTCGTTACATTGGAGCCTCCTCCATGTTCGCCTGGCAATTTTCCAAGGCACAACACATAGCGGAGAGTCACGGCTGGACTCGTTTCGTCTCGATGCAGAATCACTACAACCTGGTGTACCGTGAAGAGGAACGCGAGATGATTCCGCTGTGCGTAGATCAAGGGGTTGGCCTCATCCCCTGGAGCCCGATGGCACGCGGCTTCTTTGCAGGCGACCGGAAACGTGATGGTGGAGGCGAAACTTCACGCGCCAATACTGACCCGTTTGCAAAAGGTCTTTATTTCCGTGAAGAAGATTTCACTGTAGCAGACCGCGCCTGGGAAATCGCCAGGGAACGCAACGCAACCGGCTCTCAAATTGCATTGTCATGGATCTTAAGCAAGCCCCATATTGCATCCCCCATTATCGGTGCGACCAAGATGGATCATCTCGAACAAGCTATCGCCACGCTTGAGATCAAGCTTTCGGAAGATGAAATGAAACGTCTTGAGGAGCCTTACAAGCCACATCCCATTTTAGGGCACTCATAAACGTGTAGGCTCCCTACCAGGCTTGGCCCTGGAAGGCAAAGTAACCACCTGTAGACGGTGAACAGTAACAATCAATTGTTGTTCACCGTCTTTTCATTGGTACAATAAATGAAATAAGTATCACCACGGAGGCAGACTTGGCGGAAACATTCAAGATCGTAATTCCTATGGCGGGCTGGGGGACACGTATGCGCCCGCATACCTTCAGCAAGCCCAAGCCGCTGGTCAGCGTAGCAGGCAAGACCACGCTGGAACACCTGCTCGATATGTTCAAGACCATGCCGAATCCGGAAAACATCGAATATGTTTTCATTGTTGGGCCATTTCTCGGCGAGCTACAAATCCCCGCGTTTATTAAAGAAAATTACCCTGATATCAAAGCCAATTATGTCGTTCAAAATGAAATGAAGGGACAATCTCACGCCTTGTGGCTGGCGCGTGAATATTTGCATGGACCCATGCAGATGGTCTTTTCAGACACCTTGATCGAGACGGACTTCTCGTTTCTCGCGCACGAGACAGCCGACTCAGTGGCCTGGGTCATGCCTGTCGAAGACCCGCGTCGCTTTGGCGTCGCGGAAGCTGGCAAGGATGGTTACGTCACCCGCTTCATTGAAAAGCCGCAAACCGTGGAGAATAATCTCGTCATTGCAGGATGTTATTATTACCGGGAAGGCGAGGAATTGATCGCGGCCATCGAAGAACAATTCAAGCGCAACATCTCTCTGAAAAATGAATTCTTTTTGGCCGATGCCATGACGATCATGATTGAGCGCGGGGCGAAAATCAGGGTCCATGAGATCAACACCTGGCTGGATACGGGGACAATCGACGCGACACTGGATACAAACACAATTCTGTTGGACAAACTCGGTTCGCAGGTTGGAAAGTTTACCGGTTCAAACGTCGAGATCATTGATCCGGTCACGATCCACGAATCAGCGCAGATCAGCAATTCTAAAATCGGACCACACGCCTCTATCGGGGCCAATTGCAAAATCGAGAACAGCACAATCTCCGAAAGTATCATTGAGCCAGGATGCGAGATCCAGGACGCAGCGTTGAACAGATCATTGGTTGGCAGGCAGGCTAAGGTCAAAGGAAGAGGCGACGAGCAAGTTATCCAGTTGAATGTTGGTGATAACAGCGAAGTCCTTTTGTCGTAAAATGAAGATTATGGAGAAGGTCGAGTGTCGCTCGGATTCAGAATATGCAGAGCGTCCGCTTTCGCTGGTGTGGGATGGGCGCCGCTATGAGATCGCGGAGATCGTGGCGCGCTGGCGCGGCCCCAGTGAAAAGGGTTTTCGCGTCAAGACCGCGGACGGACAGGCTTTTGATTTAACCTACCGGGAATTCCCCGATGAATGGCTGATTCAACCAATCTAAAAACAGGAGGTTCAATGCAGGAAGTAACCAGTGTGCAACGTCTGTCGAAACGGGTGGCGGGATTAAAACCGTCAGGCATCCGCAAGTTTTTTGATATCGCCGCGACGATGAAGGATGTGATCTCGCTAGGCATCGGCGAACCGGATTTCACCACGCCAAAACCAATCCTGGATGCAGGCATCCGTTCGCTGCAAAACGGCGAGACACATTACACCTCCAATTGGGGTAAACTGGAACTACGCCAGGCAATCGCCGAAAACCTCATGAAGTTATACAACGTCTCTTATGACCCAACGAATGAAGTCATCGCGACTGTGGGTGTTTCAGAGGCTTTATATCTTACTTTCACCGCGATTCTCGACCCAGGCGATGAAGTCATTATTCCTACGCCCTGTTTTGTTTCGTACCAGGCAGAAGTCATCCTGGCGGGCGGCGTTCCTATCGAAGTACCGGCGCGCGAGGAAAATGATTTTTGCGTGGATTCAGCGGATATTCGCAAAGCCATCACAGCGCGCACAAAGTGTATCTTTATCGGTTATCCATCCAACCCCACCGGCGCGGTTGCCACGCGTGAAGTGATGCTTGAGATCGCCAGGATCGCCGAGGAACATGATCTGCTGGTTGTCTCGGATGAAATTTATGACCGTCTTGTTTATGATTTTGAACATGTTTGTTTCCCCGCGCTCAGTGAGGATTTGAAAAAACGCACGATTCTGCTGGGCGGCTTCTCGAAGGATTACGCCATGACCGGCTGGCGCATTGGTTACGCCTGCGGACCCGCCGACATCATCCAAGGTCTGGTACGCATTCATCAATATACGATCATGTCCGCGCCGACTACGGCACAGGATGCCGCGCTGGTCGCGCTGCAAAGCGGCGAACCGTACGTACAGGAAATGGTCGCCGAATATGACCGCCGCCGCAGGCTGCTGGTCGCCGGGCTAAACCGTCTTGGTCTCCATACCTTCGAGCCGCGCGGTGCGTTCTATGCCTTCCCCAACATCAGTGCCTCTGGCATGAGTGATGAGGATTTCGCCGAAAAATTATTGCGTGAAGAGCATGTGGCCGTCGTTCCGGGCAATGCCTTTGGACCGGGCGGCGAAGGGTTTGCCCGCATGTGTTATGCAACGGAATACAGCAAGATCGAAGAAGCCCTGCATCGCATGGAAAAGTTTATGAAGCGGTATGGGTAAAAAGAGAAATTAAAGAATTGTTCTTAGAAGCGAAGGATTGGGTGGACCAGGTACGTCCGCCCTTTTTGATTCTATTTCCACTATCCATAGGGCGGACCCAACACCTGGATCTCATAATATTCCGAGTAACAGGCCGTCGCCCAAAATTTTGGATTTCCATTGGGCCGATCGAGATTGGCCCAGCCACCCATCGGGGGGATGGTAATCGATTCCTCGCCGTTTAACTTTGCCTGCTTGATCATTGCATCTACCTGATCCCATTGTTCGGCAAAATTGCTGTATATGCCACGGTTTTCATATAAAGTCTTTGCGTTAGCCCAGGAAGAGAATGAAATCAGAACCACGGCACATAGCAACAGACCTACCTTGGTGTAGGGCAATGCCAGGAAGTTGGTGGTGGTTGACATCCATTTGCCGATCATCAGACCCATAAACCCAAAGCCAAGAACAATGACATAGGTAGGCACAATAAAAGTACGAGGAGCAGGCATTGTAGAAAGTCCATATACGGATGGAAGCAGAGAGGCAAACGAAAGGAAAATGACGGCCATGATTCCCAGAATGATCCACCTTCCCGTGGATGTGTTCTCCTTCGATTGTGTGCCGATGCATAAAGCTAGAAGAGCCACTCCGAGAAGTGCAGTCACCTTCTCAAAAGAGTTGAAAATCTCCGATAAATAGGCTGAATAGCCCACCGTTGTAATTTCGATCATGCGAAAGAAATCAGGATGTGGCGGAAAGAAGGTCATTCGACGGGCAGCACCCGGCGACAGGGCCATAATGGATAGAGACAAAGCCGATCCGACCATTGCCGCAGAAAGCAACGGAAGAAGCTTATTATCAGAACGTAATCTTCTGTCGAATAGATACAGCCCGGTTAATCCAGCAAAAAACAGAAACTGAACGGTCGTGAATGTTTCGTTATACCCTCCGCTGAACAATGCCAGCAGAAAACTGAAAAGACACCCAAGCAAGATCTTTCTTCTCGTGGATACTTTGTCCATTGCCCAACATAGATAGGCAAGATGAAACGCTATGGAGGCAAATGGGGGCACATATGTTCGCATCCCATTCCACCAGTAGAGAACAGTCTGCACATCCGGACTCACAGCAACGATCGCATAAACCAGGCTTATTCCCAGGGAAAAGTATATCCATATTGGAACATCTCTTGAAACTGTTTTCTGCAGGAACTTGTGGCACATGAGGGAGGTGCCGATGACACACAAAAGTAAAACAACGAAAGGAACGAAACGTACACCCATGGCGCCTATATAACTGAGAAGATCATCGGTGGCGATTGCAGAATATCGTCCACCCCAGTTGTTATACCAATGCCAGATGTAACGAAGCATTTTAAAGCGCCGGGCATCATTTATCGAACAGAAGTCATCAGCCATGAAACGGCTGAACGTGCCGATGTAAGAAAAGAGGAGTAAGACCAGGCCGGGTGGTACGATAAAAAAGAGAGCAGAAAAGTACTTGTGATTTAGCATATTCATGAAGGTTGAATCCGATTATACAACGTCAGCATGGGCCTAAGCGTTGAAGCGCTTGTAGGTGTAAAATAAAAAATCCGACCCATCCATTTGGAGGAAAACTTGAGTAATCCTGCAAACTTTGAAAGGGAAATCGATGCCTTCGTCAACCAAGCCATACAGGCGTGGAATATTCCCGGGCTGGCATTCGTCATTGTGAAGGATGATCAAGTCATGCTCGCAAAGGGATATGGCGTCCGTAACATGAGCAAGACCGATCCAGTGGATGAACATACTCTGTTCGCGATTGGCTCGAACACCAAAGCCTTTACTGCGACGGCCATCGGTTTACTGGTGGAGGATGGAAAACTTGCCTGGGATGACCCGGTTACAAAACATCTCCCTACGTTCCAGTTGCAGGATACACACACGACACAACTCATCACCATCCGCGACTTGCTATGTCACCGCAGCGGACTCGGCACCTGGGCCGGAGATGTCCTGTTGTTGAGTAGTTATCCCACGGAAGAAGTTGTACAGCGTTTACGCCATATTCTGCCTGATTACAGCTTTCGCGCCGGGTACGGGTATTCCAATCTCATGTTCATCACCGCCGGGTTGATCATCGAAACGGTGAGCGGCATGAGCTGGGATGACTTCATCCGCCAGCGCATCTTCGGGCCACTCGGCATGATCGATAGCGTGACCAACCCATGTTATTTCGAACATCGCACGAACATTGCAACTCCTCATGAAGACGTAAAAGGCAAACTGCAAACCGTGGTTTATCGTGAGGACGCGCACGTCGGCGCGGCAGGCTCGATCTGTGCCTCTGTTGCGGATATCGCCTCCTGGCTGAGGTTGCAGATCAATCAGGGCAACCTGAATGGAAAACAAATCGTCGACTCTTCCATATTAACGGAGACGCATACGCCTCATACACCCATCCGGCTGACAGCCGTCGAGAGAAAGTTGTTCCCCTCCCGGCATTTCTCTGCCTATGGACTCGGCTGGTTCCTGAATGACACGTATGGCCAATTCATTGTCCGTCATACCGGCGGCGTGGACGGGATGCTCTCTTCTACGGTGTTTCTGCCTGGAGAAAGAATTGGCATCGCGGTGCTTACGAACAAGTTGCCGAATGCCGGGCACATTGTGTTATCCCATTACCTCATTGAGAAATTGCTGGGCCTGACTCCTCAGGATTGGATCCAAATCTACGCCGACCTTGAAAAAGAAGAGAAAGAAAAAGGCGAAAAGGTCAGGCAACAACGAGCTGCTTCGCGCGCAAAAAACACCTATCCATCGTTAGCGTTGGAGAAGTATGCCGGGGCGTATGACAGCGCCATTTTAGGAGGAGCAGCCATCCACGTAGAGGGAAGCGAGCTCTACATCCAGTTGCAGGCGCACGAATCCATATCCGGGAGGTTGGAACATTGGCACTATGATACCTTCCTCTGTCATTGGAATGATCCTGTGCTCGGCGAAAGCCTCATTCCCTTCATCACCGATGGACAGGGACAGGTTGCCGAATTCCGAGTAAAAATCCGGGAAGATTGGATCGACCCACTGGAGCATGTATTCAAAAAGATGAATTAATAATGTTGTTGCCGAAATGTTTCTTTGAGTCCGAACCTAATTTCAAGTTATACAAGCAACCTGCGCGATGTTTTATATAAAACCAGATACAGCCCAGCCAGAAAAATGGCAAAGATCAGGACATTCCATCCACTTGTGTATGCGTCCCCAAGCGCAAGGCGCGATAGCGTGACGATCGGTGAAAGATTCAGCAGAGTGCTGATGGCAGCTGCCGTCAGCAACATGAGCGAGTAAATGAACTGGGAACGTTCACGGTCTTTCAATAGAACCGCGCTGAGTGCTGCGAAGGTGGATGTGATACCTGCAACGACCACTGCCAACAAGAGAATCCAGCCTGTGTTTTGGATGGCGACCCCATTCCACTGTAATAATGTGAGCCACGCAATACACTGCAAAATGGATAAGATGATCGAAGAAATAATCTTTGCTCCCACCATCCCATTGAGCGTCAGTGGCGCGGATAAAAGCGTTTGGATTGTATTGTTTTCCACCTCTTCCGTGAGCGAGTCGGCGGTCATGCTGCCTGAAACAAAGGCGGGGAAGAACATCAGCAAAGGGATAAGCACCGAGTAGACAAATTCAAAAGATGTTGAAGGTCTGCCTTTCAGGTCCGTATAGCGGACCTCGATCCCTTTTTGCGCGCGCAGCACATTCTCATATTGTTTGAGTGGTTCCTGAAGCACCAGGTGAACCAGCGAGCTGATCGTGTTGGACTCAGGCAGGTATAACTTAATTTCTGTAAGGCCGTTTGCATTCTGGGGAGTATCTACAATGGCAAGCACTTCGCCCCGATAATAAGCATCCTGTGCGTTCGATAACGTGGCATACTGTAAAGTCTGCAGACCGCGGTCACTTATCAACGAGCCCAGGATATTCTTGGATGAATTGACCACCCCAATCCTTATCCTTGGGCCGCTGAATCGCAGAATCGTATCCGAGTCATATAAAGACAGCATCCCCAACAATAACCCCGATGAGAAAGAGGCAATGAATAACTGGATGAGGATCGAGATCGTGATGGTACGGTCACGGACGACCGAAGCCAATTCCTTTTTGACGACAGCCAGAAGCGGAATCAAAATCCACCTCGCAACACATAAACGTTATAAATCACGTGCACGGTAGTTCCAATACCCAGTGCCAACACGTAGGGGAATTTCAATTTTATGCTTAACCAGGTAATAATTGCGGTGAAAACAAAGTGGGCGATCAGCGGTATGAATAGCAGCAAACCCGCGCCGAACAACGCGCCTGAAACCGGCGCATCGGAAACGATGTTGAGCGAAAGGAAAACCAGGAGTTTCTCGCCAACGAGAAATCCCAACGCCGAGAGAAACGACAATCCGATAATGTTGCGCGCAGACTTCACCACGCCATGCTCCGCGAGCGCCAGGATACCAGCTGCTTTGACGATTTCCTCAAACAGGGCGGAGGCAATTAACGTAAAGCCGAGTATCAAACGAGCAGGCAGGTTGGTAGCAAACGCCAGGAAGACGATCTGCGACATATATATGATCGGGACCACAAAAAAACTCAACAATGGCACAGAAAAGGGAGGTTTGGAATGAGCAAGCATCAGATAGATTGCATTGCTGACCTTGCGCGTGAGCGGTTTATAACCCATCAAAAATTCTTCGTTGAGCATCCGCGTTCCGGCAAACATCGCTAATCCAAAAATAGCTGCCATCGGCAGAGATGGAAACAAATACTCGCGCCAGCCGAATGACTCGTTACGATACATTTTCACCGCCAGCGTCAGTGGGGAAATATAGGAAAAATCATTGACATTAGTGAACATCGCGGGGACTATCAGATAAGCAGTTGTCAATGTGGTCACAAGCATGGCAATAAATGTGATGTCCTTGAATGTGCGGTAGAACAACGGCACCATCAGGTAAATCGCGAATGTAAAAAGGGTAGCCGGCGTAAAGATGGCCAGTGTAAGCGGTATGTTCGCCTTTGTGAACACGGCGATCAATATGGTGCTGAAAAGCGCAAAGCTGGCATAAGGCAGCATCTTCCCCAAAATAATTTGAAATGGCGTGATAGGGGTGGAAAGCAAAATCGTCAGGCGGCGATTGATCTTTTCATCCATAAAACTGCTGGTAAAAAAGATACTGATGAAGGTGATCGGCAGGATATAGATCAGAGCGGTCAGCACCTGCTCGAACGGCCCGGAGGGAGGGTCGAGAGACGGGATGATGATCTCTTCAGGCCTTGCCTCAGCCTGCCCGGCACTGAGATAGTTAATTCCCACCCGCAACGGAAACGCGGACTCCTCTGCATACGAATTGCCAATTCGAATCAATTCCTCGTTTTCCATATATTGCTTGAGGGCGCGAACTGCAAACTGGGATTTTTCGTCATCACGCGAAATCACATCTGTGCCATTGATATAGATATCAATGACCTGTTGATCAAGTAATATTTTCCCCTGTTCAACATCCACTGCCATCACCGCAAAATGACTGTCGCGAATCGGCGGAACATCACCTGACACGCCCACGCGATACAGGCCACTTCCCAGCGTAATCGTATCGCGCAGATAATAGGATGACAGTCCTAAAACAGCCAGCAACACCAGTACAACCAGCGGACTTGCTCCGCCAAAACGTTTGCGCAGGCGCGTCACTTCACGCCATGCAATCACAAGGATTTGATTCATTGGATGTATAGCCTCATGAGCGGCAGCCCGCAGCGGCACTATTCGTATTACATAGTGCCGCATAATTAAGTAAACGCAAGATGCGAATCTCAGCCTATAATTCAATCTAAAAGTTTAATTACGTATGTAAATCATGCGTGAGACAAGCGGTAGGATAAAATTGCAACATGATTCAACTTACAAATGTTACCAAACATTATGATAACACTACAGTCGTACATGATTTGAACCTGGAGATTAAAACGGGCGAGATTGTAGGTATTATTGGTCATAATGGCGCAGGGAAAAGTACCACCATGAAAATGATCGCAGGGCTGATCGAGCCGACTACGGGAAATATTCGGGTGATGGGACAGGACATCCAAAAAGGAAGCAGCACAAAGATTAAGCAGAGAATCGGTTACCTCTCTGAGGAAAGTCCACTTTATGAAGCCATGACTGCCCAGCAGTATCTGTTGTTTTTCTCTGAACTTTATCAAATGCCGCGCCAAAAGGCCCTGAAACGAATTGATCAACTGCTTTCTTCGCTGGATTTGTTCGAGAAGGATAAGCTCACGGGCGAATTCTCCAAAGGGATGAAGCGCAAGACCGCCATCGCGCGGACTTTGCTCCACGACCCTGAACTGCTCATCCTCGATGAACCCAACTCCGGGCTCGACCCGCTGACTTCCTTCTTCATCATCAATTATCTAAAGACTCTGCGGCGTGAAGGGAAAACGATCATCATCAGTGCGCACAATCTCTTTCACGTGGAAACGATCTGCGACCGCGTAGGCATCCTCAAGAACGGACGGTTGTTGGTCTTCGATACCATGGATGCGATCCGCACCAGACTGGGCAAGCGTGAATATCAGGTTATCTTTCATGCAGACCAGAAACTCGCTTACGAGCAAGTCAATGGCAACTACATCTTCCGCACGGCTGAGGTGGATGCCATTGCCGGGATGCTGGAAACCGTCTCTGCCAACCATTGGACTTTGATGGATCTATCCATGCGTGAATCGGCGCTGGAGGAAATCTACGTCAAGTTGATGACGAATGACTGATGAAATACCATCGATCATTCATAAATCCCATGTAAAAATTTGCGCAGGTTGGATCGACCCGCTGAAGAATGTGTTCAAGAAAGTAAAATCATGAAGTTTATTAATTTGCTTTCATTGCTTTTTATTTTAACTTCCTGTCAATCTGCGACTCCTTCACCGATCCCTGGGGCGCTGGATTCAGAGTTTATACTGGCTCCAGAGCAGACTGTCACGATCGAAAACACAGGTTTAAGTATGCGTCTAATTGGCATAACAGAAGAGGAGCGCTGCCCCAGCGAAATTGAATGTGCCATCAGCGGACCGGTGAGTCTGAGTATCGCCGTTCAAAAAGAGGCTGCTGCGCCGGTTGAATTTGCCATGCAGACGTTCACATCCAATAACGGGCGCGCGCCGGATGGACCCTTTGAAGGGATCGAAGACCGCGTTGAATATGAGGGGTACGTGATTCAAGTGAAAAGTGTTTTGCCGTATCCCGCCCGATCGTTTGATGAAATCCAGGGTTCAGAATATCGCGTCTCGTTTTTGATTACGGAGAAATAAATTCGACCGCCGCCCGACGCCGCAAAGTAAAGTGAGAACATG
>Ga0114129_10013289_pt1 | contig 11732 bp, 10 predicted proteins | sample RhiMetdeltSRZDD1_FD_80071 | JGI IMG/M metagenome (GOLD analysis project Ga0114129, IMG submission 80071) | Populus rhizosphere microbial communities from Tennessee, USA - Rhizosphere MetaG P. deltoides SRZDD1 (version 2) (version 2) | ecosystem: Host-associated > Plants > Roots > Rhizosphere >... | reverse complement strand
GTAATTGATGCGGACAAACTCTTACTTTCACCGCTTGATCCAACAGATGGCCAATTACGAATTGCTGTATTCACTACTGGATGCCGGAACGCGGCCATATTAAAGGCGACCCTCGACTCACAACCGATCACTCTTGAAGCAGTCGTGCCCTCTCCAACTCTCCCTGGACTTGATGAAGTCCATTTCCTCGTGCCAAAGAGCCTTCGCGGTGCAGGACAAACGACCATGGTTATCAACGCTGATGGGATCGAAAGTAACCCGGCACGGATAGTGCTAAACGGCAGTCAGCTTCGCGATGTAATGATTAATGAGTTCCTTGCAGATCCGCCAGATGGATTAGCCGGTGACGCAAATCACGACGGGACGCGCGACGCCGCAGCCGACGAGTTTGTAGAACTGGTGAATCCAACTACTCGCGATTTAAACATCACTGGTTACGTCTTGGAAACACGCGCCGGCACATCCACCACTGACGTGGTGCGCCACAGGTTTGGGTCCAGGACGATATTGCCGGCTGGAAGTTCCATAGTCATTTTTGGCGGAGGCAAGCCGGCGTTTGATGATTCAGTGTTCGGCGGCGCTCAGGTCATTAAAGCTTCCACCGGCGGCTTGTCGCTCAATAATTCGTCGGGAACAATTTCGCTTCTCGATCAAACATCCGCTCTTGTCACGTTCGTTTCCTACGGCGCTGCTGTCGGACTCCCTGCGAACCTGAATCAATCGTTGACTCGCGATCCCGACATCACGGGTCGATTCGTGCTCCACACCCAGGCTGCTCTCACACAAACGAGCTTCTTCAGCCCCGGCAGACATTCAGACCTGAGCCCGTTTCTTCCCTTGCCAGCCGTTTTTCGCATTGAGATTGCACCTTCGTTTTTCGAAGCGCTTATTGGCAGTGTCACTCCCATTCGTGCACGGGCATTTGATTCAAATGGTAGTGAACTTTCTGACGTCATCTTTCAATGGACGACGAGCGCCCCCAATGTGATTGAAATCGACGAAGACGGACGCGCGAAGGCTGTCGGGACAGGTCGTGCGGAAGTGTTTGCGACAGCACGAGGAATACAATCAAACACATCTATCATTTCGGTAATATCACCGACACCTACGCCTTCACCCTCTCCTTCCCCGGCGCCTTCAGCAACGCCGAGTCCGACGCCAACACCGACTTCATCGCCAACCCCTCTGCCTTCTCCCTTACCGACGGCAACGCCAACTCCTGTTGGCAGTCCATCTCCAACTCCATCTCCATCAGCATCGCCAACGCCAGCGATCCCAGGGATTGTGATCACTCAGATCTTTGGTGGTGGTGGAAACTCAGGCGCTCCTCTTAGAAATGATTTCATCGAAATCTTCAACAGTGGCACTATGACGATAAATCTAAGCGGATGGTCTGTTCAGTATGCTAGTGCTACAGCTTCTACTTGGTCAGTCACAACGCTGCCAAATGTTTCTGTTGAGTCGGGCCAGTTCTTCTTGATTCAAGAGAGTTCAGGCGGCGCAAATGGAGCCAATCTCCCCACCCCTGATGTGACCGGCTCGATAAATCTCGCCGCAACCGCAGGAAAGGTTGCGTTGGTAAACACGACAAGCGCTTTAATTGGCGCGTGTCCGAACATTACCGGAATCATCGACTTGGTCGGTTATGGCAGCAGCGCAAGCTGTTTCCGTGGCACTGGTCCTGCTCCTGCGCCGGCGAATGCAACAGCAGTTGTTCGTAACTCAAATGGATGTGACAACGCTCAAAACAATGCGAGCGATTTTGTTGTGGCGGCACCCAATCCAAGAAACAGATCTGCGCCTTTGAATCCGTGTCAAACGGCGCTCGGCATTTTTGGAGGAAATGAGAATCAATGGCCCAGATGGATGATGCCACCACAACTTCGCGACATCGGGTGGATGCGAAGCTGTAATTCAAGTTATGCACCAAGTCACTCTCCCAACTTATCAGATACTCACCTCATACGTTCCAGTGCGAAAACAATTGACCCCATCGAGATTGAAGTTGTACGTTTCACGTGGTGTGAAAGCCATTCTTGAGAGTAAGCCTTATGTCAAAACTCATCGGCTTCTTAATTCCCCTCCTTCTTCTCGTAACCTCGGTTACCGCACAGTCAGATGACACTTGGGTGCGCTTGGCGCCCACCGGCGGTGGCTTCGCCGTAATGGTGCCTGGTAAGGCAGAGGAACAGTCTTTCAACAAGGAAGAGATATTTAAATCCAAGATCTACACAGTGATCCTGAAAAACGGTTCAGATGGACGAGCAATCTATCTAGCGGGTTTCGGTGATTACGCGGCAAGTGTGAAGATAGATCCGCAGGCGGAGCTCAACGCGAACCGCGATAACTTTATTAAGGAGCTTCCAGGCACGAGACTCCTCGAGAGTCACACCATAACACTCGACGGCCGCCCCGGAATTGAATTCACTGGAGATTCAGACCGCGCAACTGTCACTTCCAGGTTCTATGTGGCAGGAAATCGCGTTTTCCAACTTGCCGCGATGGTCTTCAAGGGCGTCGACGAGAAAAAGAACGTTAATAGGTTCTTCGATTCATTCGCCTTTACCAACTAGCAACTATCCCCGCACAACGCCATCCAGAGGGCTGGAGGCACTAGCGTAGAGTCTGCGCTCCATCCGACCGGCTTTGAAGGCCAGCCGGCCCGCCTCTATCGCGAGCTTCATCGCTTCCGCCATCCGGGCCGGATCTTTTGCCGCAGCTATAGCGGTGTTCATCAAAACTGCATCCGCACCCAACTCCATTGCGATCGCCGCATCACTGGCGGTGCCAACGCCAGCGTCAACGATAATCGTCGCGTCCGGAAGCTGCTCCCGCATGATGCGAAGGTTAGCGGGGTTCTGCACACCGAGTCCGGAACCGATCGGAGCGGCAAGCGGCATGATCACTTCGCAGCCAGCGTCGAGAAGCTTCTTCGCCATGATCAGATCGTCATTGAAGTAAGGCAACACAACGAATCCTTCTTTAATCAGGATACGCGCGGCATCGAGGGTTTGCCCGTTATCAGGGAAAAGGGTGGTCTGATCTCCAATGACCTCAAGCTTCACAAGATCTGTTTGCAAAGCTTCCCGCGCAAGTCTGGCAGTGCGCACCGCATCTTCCGCGGTATAGCAACCAGCCGTATTAGGAAGGATATGCATCTGCGGATCCAGGTAGTCGAGAAATGATTCACTACTCCGGTCGAGTGGTACACGCCTAACAGCGACCGTGACCATCTCCGCGCCCGATGCCTTGTGAGCAGCACGCATCTCCTCGTAGCTGCGATATTTGCCGGTTCCGATGATCAGCCGCGAATTGAGAGTTAGATTCCCAATCCGAAATGTCTCGGAAGTTGTTTTTGCGCCGATGGCGGTAGACATAACACAAAGCCTTTTACAAGAATCGTCGTGGATTTCATTATAGGTCTTACGCTTGAAGTCTGATAGCGCCGCATCCACCTCCGACGAACTGCACAATCTCAATGCGATCGCTGTCGGAAACAGTTGTGGTCTCCCACTCACTTCGACGTATGACGTTTCGGTTAAGTTCGACGGCTATACGGCGCGCCGGAAGTTTGAGCTGGTCGACGAGTTGTGCAAGCGTCAGGCTGTCAGGGAAGTCTTTGCTTTCGCCATTCAAATAAATGCGCAAACCTTGATTGTCCTTTATTTCTTGGGATGAATTATGCAACGTACTTCAGCCGATTCATCCTTTACCGTGGCGCGCACCAGCACAGCGGCTCGGCCCGACGTAAACTGAGGGATCTGCGTGGCTATTTTTGCGATGCCGTCGCGTTGGGTTTTAAGCGTATAGATCAAAGGACGGAACGTTGTTCCTAAGACTTTCACTGAGACTGCTGCATTCGATACGGGATCTTCCTGCTGTCCCTCACGACTGGTTACGAACACGCGCAATGTTGGCGCATCGCCGGCGTAGAACTCAACCTCATCGAGCAACCGAACCATCAAACCCTGACCAGCACCGGTCGATGTGTCCGGCAAGACCGGCTTTTCTTTCGCAATTCTGTACGCTCCGACTCCAGCTCGTTTCGGTTTCTTCGTAACGATCTCTTCCGGCGGCTCAACTGGAGTTTCCGGAGGAGGTTGAGATGCGTACTCCTGATCAGCCGCGGGTTCGAACTCTTCCGCTGGAGGTTGCGGTTGATACTCCTGAGTACTTGCGGGTTCGAACTCTTCCGACGGAGGTTGCGGTTGGTATTCCTGAGTAGTTGCAGGTTCGAACTCTTCAAAAGGTTGGGAGTCTTGGGTAGTTGCAGGTTCAAACTCTTCAGGCAACGTTCGCTCAATCTCATCACTCGGTTCGGCGACGGCCGCCGGAGCCTCCGAGGTATCCTCCACATCACGGCCGCTCATTCTCCTGAGATCATTTAAACGCCCGGTATGAATAGCGGCACAGATCAGACGGTGCTGCCGTTTAAGTCTCTCGGCGAGTGCTTCATCACTGAAGCCTTCACGAATGAGATCTTCGTAGGGCGATCGCTTACTCGCTAGAATCGCTCCGCCCGCATAGACAAGTGAGAGGATGACGGGAGAGTCGAGCCCTTTGTCTTCGGTTTGGACGTGATAGACGACGCCTTCGTATTCGATGTCCGTATTGAATCCCGTTATCACTCTTTGAGGCTCACATTCACCGACCCGTCAAACCGCTAAAAGCTCGCGCGTGCACGAGGAGTTTTCAGAACTTAACACAGCCATTTTTTCAGGGTCAATCAGCAATTTTTCTAGCGATTCAGCCCAGGAATGCTTCCTTGACACCCTTGATCACTTCGTCTAGCATCGCCCTTGTACAATGATTCTCAATCTCGTAAGCGAGTGGCTCTCGCCGCGGGCGATCACCTTCGAGCGCGATCGTTTGACGGTAGCCGAAGGTTTCGTCTGAGATGCAGTTTCATCTTTACGATTACCTGCCCATACTCCTGATGTTCATCGTGGCCGCGGGCTTTGCGGTGGGAAACGTTCTACTTTCTCAACTCGTTGGACAGCGAAAAAGAACTAAAACCAAATTGATGCCATACGAGTGTGGCAAAGATCCCGTTGGATCAGCTCGAGAGCGATTCTCGGTTAAGTTCTATCTGATTGCAATGATCTTTATCCTGTTTGATATTGAAGTCATCTTCCTCGTGCCATGGGCAGTGGTTTTCCGTGCGTTAGCAGGGCAGGGTTTGCGTTGGTTTGTATACGGGGAAATGATGCTATTCATTGCGCTACTCCTCGTGGGTTACATCTATGTAGTTAAAAAGGGTGCCTTCGACTGGGGCCAGCGCGCGCGGCGGGAAGCTGAGGCAGAAGCTCAGCTACTGCATGCAGTCGAAGCCTCGCGCTCGAAGCAACATCGGCCGGCGGCCTGAGAGGTCTATGGGACTGGAAAATGTCATAGCTGAAGCGTTGCCTGAGGTGCTGACGACCAAGCTTGACTCGCTCATCAACTGGGCGCGTAAGTCATCGCTCTGGCCAGCTACCTTCGGCTTGGCTTGTTGCGCAATCGAAATGATGAATGCCACATCATCGCGCAATGATTTGGCGCGCTTCGGTTCCGAGGTCTTTCGCGCCAGTCCGCGGCAAGCCGACGTGATGATTGTGTCGGGACGCGTCTCCCGCAAAATGGCTCCCGTACTTAGGCGCATTTACGACCAAATGCCCGAACCCAAATGGGTGATTTCAATGGGGGCTTGCGCCACCTCTGGCGGCGTTTTCGATAACTACGCGATCGTGCAAGGTGTTGACAAAATAGTTCCAGTCGACGTCTATATTCCGGGTTGTCCACCGCGCCCAGAAATGCTGATCCACGCGGTGATGATGTTGCAAGACAAGGTAATGAAAGAAAGTGTAAGGGACCGCAGGGACATACCCGAAGAAGAAGCTCGTCAAGCAGTCGTACCTGGGACACTGCCGGTAACAGACGGATCTACCGCTCAACAGAACACGCTTCCGGAATCGCGACCTTACACGATTGCATCACGACACGAACGACGACGTTCATCGTAGAGAGTAGAGCAGTGGAGTTGATGGAATCCGAGGTCGACAACAAACCACTGTCGTCAGAACCAAAATCAGATTCGATCCAAACGCCGTCACAAATGGTGGCGGCGTTTCAGCAAGAACATCCTGTCTGGGTGACCGAGGTGATTACTGCTCACGGGGAAATCACTATCGTGGTGCCGCGCGAACACATTGCCGCCGCTTGTTCATTCCTCAAGACGTCAACCGACGGCCGGTTTGATTTTTTGTCGGATCTTTGCGGTGTCGATCGAGGCGCAGAAGAAGAACCTCGCTTCGAAGTAAATTATCACCTCTTCTCCACTACGAAGTATCACCGCCTTCGTTTGAAGGTCTTATTGAACGAGGAAGACCCGCATGTACCGACGGTCACCGGTGTGTGGAAAACTGCGAACTGGCACGAACGCGAAACGTACGATTTGTTTGGAGTGATATTTGATGGTCATCCCGATTTGCGACGCATCCTTTTGCCGGAAGACTGGCAAGGTCACGCGTTGAGGAAAGATTTTCCGTTGCGGGGCTATGAACCGTACAGCCTGAAGTAATTGCCGATTGGATTCATTACTGGTTGCCGATTGCCGATTGGCGGGTGTCAAAAGGCGCTAGTGGCCGAACGGTTTTTAAATCGGCAATTGGCAATCGGCAATCAGCAATGACGATATGAGTACTGCTACCAACATTCCGCCACAGTTCGAGATTGTTGATCGTCCGCTCGACACGCAGATGACGATCTCCATGGGGCCGCAGCATCCCTCCACGCATGGTGTTCTGCGTCTCGAACTCGTGTTGGATGGCGAGATGGTGATCAAGATTACTCCTGATATTGGCTACCTCCATACCGGAATGGAGAAGCTCTTCGAATACAAGAAATATCAGCAAGGCATCGTGATCACCGATCGAATGGATTATCTGAATCCACTCGGAAATAACCTCGCTTACGTAATGGCCGCCGAAAAACTCCTCGGTTTGGAGATCCCAGAACGGGCGCAAACGATCAGAGTTCTGTTCTGCGAATTGCAACGTATTGCTTCCCATCTCGTGTGGCTTGGAACTCACGCGCTCGACATAGGCGCAATGACGGTCTTCTTCTACTGCTTTCGGGAGCGCGAGAAGATCCTGAACATCATTGAGGCAGCGTCAGGCGGCCGTCTAACGCCTTCCTATTTTCGTATCGGCGGACTGATGATGGACTTACCATCCGGGTTTGAACGGCGCGTCACTCAGTTCTTAGAACACTTTCCAAGATCTCTCGATGAGTTCCACAAGCTTTTGACCGGGAATAAGATTTTTCAAAAACGCACGCAGGGTATAGGACGCATTTCCGCCGACGACGCTATTGACTGGGGTCTGTCAGGCCCATGTTTGCGAGGCAGTGGAATCAACCTCGATATTCGCCGCGCCAATCCTTATTCAAGTTACGAGCAATATGATTTTGAAGTACCTACAGAACCGGATGGCGATGTCTGGGCACGCTACCTGGTGCGGATGCGCGAGATGAAAGAGTCGCACAAAATCGTGCAGCAAGCACTGTCGCGACTGAGGCCTGGCCCAGTGAAGGCCGACGCACCAAAAGTCGTCTTGCCGGATCGAGAAGCGATGAAGAAGCACATGGACGCTCTGATCCATCACTTCCTTATTATCACAGAGGGCTTTGACGTACCGGCCGGCGAGGTTTACTTGCCGATTGAAGCGTCAAAAGGTGAGCTTGGTGTGTATATGAAATCTGACGGTGGTTCAAAACCGAGCCGAGTTCACGTGCGTGGCCCGAGTTTCGTCAACCTATCAGCTCTACCCGTAATGTCGGAAGGCGAAATGGTGGCGGACATAGTGGCCGTTATTGGCTCACTCGATATTGTCCTGGGAGAAATTGATAGATAGGTTCCTGGCCTTTGGTCTTTGGACAGCGACCAAGACCAAAGACCCATACAAATGAGTTCTGAGCTAACACAGATCCAACCGCTGTATCAGCCAGTCGATCTCGGCGGGGCCATGGCAGAGTTTTCGCCTGAAGTTGAGGCGGAGATCGATGCGCATCTTGCGAAGTATCCAGTGCCAAGATCGGCGATTCTTCCGCTTATGTTTATTGTGCAGAGAGAACGCGGGTACCTTGATCCCGCGGGGGTAGCATACCTTGCCAAACGACTCGCGTTGCGAATCACAGACATCTGGGAAGTGGCAACGTTCTACTCAATGATTTATACGCAGCCCGTTGGACGGTACCACATTCAGGTTTGCAAAACCTTGTCTTGCAAAATACGAGGTGCTGCGAAGATCACCCAGCATTGCTCGGAGAAACTTGGGATCAAACCTGGCGAGACGACGCCAGACGGTCGTTTTTCTTTGACGGAAGTTGAATGTCTGGGTTCGTGTGGAACCGCACCAATGTTCCAGATCAACTTCGACTATCACGAGGATCTTACGACAGCGAAAGTGGACCAGATTCTGGCGGCATTACCGTGAATTGTGTTCGATACACTTTAGTTTGTCGTGCGATGCGACAGATTCCACTTGGTTCAGTAACGACCTGCGACCATCAACGAGTTACTGAAAGCGGTTTAATTTCCCGCATCACACGACAAACTAAAGTGTATCGAACATCAGAACGAACATGTTCATAGGCGCGATCGGTTGTGAACCACTCCAGTTGGCGCGAGTACATCTCGAAAACTCGCGGTCGATTGACGTGTATCGTCGCCACGGCGGCTACGAGGCCTTGAAAAAGGTTCTTAATACGATGTCGCCAGACGATGTCATCAACGAAGTCAAAAAGTCTGCGTTGAGAGGCAGAGGCGGTGCAGGCTTTCCAACTGGAATGAAGTGGAGCTTCGTGCCGAAGGACTCGCCGAAGCCGAAATATGTTGTATGCAATGCTGACGAATCAGAGCCAGGAACTTTTAAAGACCGCTATCTGATGGAACGCGATCCGCACCTTCTGATTGAAGGGATTCTGATCGCCGCATACGCTCTCGGTTCAAAAACTTCGTACATCTACACCCGCGGTGAGTACCGTTATCTAATCGACATAATGGATCGGGCACTGGCAGAGGCACGTGCAGCGGATCTCGCCGGTCAAAACATTTTAGGTACTGAGTTTTCGTGCGACGTCTACACCCACACGGGCGCTGGGGCATATATCTGCGGCGAGGAAACGGCGTTATTGAGTTCGCTGGAAGGTCAACGGGGACATCCGCGCATGAAGCCACCGTTCCCTGCGGTGTCAGGACTCTACGCAGCGCCGACAGTGGTGAACAATGTCGAAACCCTGACCGCCGTGCCTGACATCATCAAGATGGGGGGCGAGGCGTATCAGAAACTCGGAACCGAAAAGAGTGGCGGAACAAAACTCTGGTCAGTGTCCGGTCACGTCAATCGTCCTGGTGTTTACGAACTACCGATGGGCTATGACGATATGGAGAAGTTCATCATGGAAGACTGCCAGGGCATGCTAGATGGTAAGCAGTTGAAGGCGGTAATTCCTGGCGGGTCGTCTGTCTACATCATGCGTGCCGATCAGATCATCGGAAAAGATGTCCGCATGGATTACGAGGGATTAGTTGCAGCGGGATCCAGCGTGGGTTCGGGCGGCTTTATCGTGATGGATGAAACTGTTGACGTGTTCGAGTCAACCAAAAACCTGACCGAATTCTACAAACACGAGTCATGCGGCTGGTGTACACCCTGTCGCGAAGGTACCGATTGGCTCGTTAAGGTATTCAAGCGCATCGCAGATGGAGGCGGCCGGCCGGAAGACATTCAACTAATGCTGGACCTGTGTGACAACATCGAAGGCAAATCGTTTTGTCCGTTGGGTGATGCAGCTGCCTGGCCCATTCAGTCGGCAATCAAACGCTTCCCGGAGGATTTTAGAAAACACTTAACGAATTCTAACGGCGCAAGCCGAGGTTAACTTCACGATTTACGATTCACGATTCAGTATTTGCCAATGTCCACTGAGTTAATAAACGTCACCATCAATGGCAAGGGTTTCCAAGTCCCCAAAGGCGCTCGCTTGATCGACGTCTGTCGTGACAAGGGCTTCGACATTCCCTCGTTCTGCTACTACGCAGACCTCACGCTCCAGGCATCCTGTCGAATGTGTTTGGTTCGTATTGAGAAGATGCCAAAACTGCAGACGTCCTGCACGATTACCTGCACGGATGGAATGGTGGTCACGACGCAAAGCGAGGAAATCGAAAAAGCGCAACGTGGAATGACCGAATTCCTTTTGGCTAATCACCCACTGGATTGTCCCGTTTGCGATCGCGGTGGCGAATGCGAGCTCCAGGAGATGACGTTTGACTGGGGCGGGCTAGAAGAACGCTTCACTGAAGGGAAGAATTATCACCCTGAAAAATACCTCTCACCAATGGTCGCGAATGATCCGCAACGCTGCATTCTCTGTAAGCGATGTACCCGCGTGTGCGACGAATGGATGGGTGAACAGGCGATCGAAGCTGGCGGGCGCGGGGCTCACACAGTTATCGGTACCTATCTTGGCTGGCTCGACTGTTCGCAGTGCGGCAACTGCATCGAGGTTTGTCCAACAGGGACACTGCTCGATGCCACTTATCGCCACCAAACGCGCCCCTGGGAGCTTGCGCAAACGGTTTCTACCTGTTCGTTCTGTTCTGACGGGTGTCAGATGTCGCTAGGTTCGCGCGGAGGTGAACTGATGCGAGTAGTGGCGCGAGATCGTTATGTGAACGGATTGAACGGTGAGTTCTTATGCGTGAAGGGTCGATTCGCGCATCCGTTCGTCAATCATGAGGAGCGTCTACGAACGCCCCTTATTCGCTACAAAAAAGGTGGGAAGCTGATACCAGCGACCTGGGATGAAGCTATTCGTTTAACTGCTGAACGGCTCGATAAAGTGGCGAACGATCACGGGCGCAACGCTGTCGCAGTTGTTGGAAGTCCTCGTCTCACGAACGAATCTCTTTATGCCCTGTACAAGTTTGCTACTGAATTGGTGGGAACCGATTCATACACAACGACCGATGCGTTTAGCTTGAGGCCTTTCTTTGAGAATCTCGGTGGTGCTCTGGCAACGCACAAAGACATTCGTTATGCCAAGACCATTCTCTTAATCGGCGGCGAGCCCGAAGAGCTGCAACCACTAACCGGCAAACAGATCCGTCAAGCAGTCACGAATGGTGGCGCACGCTTGATCATTGTGAACTCAGTGCCAATCCGTTTACGGGAACAGGCAAAACAGTTTCTTCATATCCTACCGGGCACTGAAGATGCGGTCGTTTACGCTCTGCTCGATCCAGCTCACAACAACGTCGCCGCACAAAAGACAGCCACTGAGCTCGCAGACTTGATTGCGGTGCGTGAAGCGCTCTCAAACACTTCCGGTGATGTGGTCATCATGTTTGGAGGTGACTTAAGCGCAGCCGGACAAGCCGCAATTGCTCAATTGGCAGGGTCGCTCACGAATGCGAATGGGCGAATCCTGCTGCATCCACTTGCTCTCTTTAACAACAGTCTCGGAGCGCATCTCACTGGAATGATGAACCGGGCGGTCACCGCAGAAAGCGTGCTTGACGCGGCCGGTTCGGAGGTCCGCGCGTTGTACCTGGCAGGAGCTTTTCTGCCGCAACAGTTGCGCGACCGCGAAGACGCATTCAAAAATCTCGATTTTTTGGTTGTTCAAGAACTGTTCGAAACAGAGGCGAGCAAGGCTGCTGATGTTGTTTTTCCCGCGGCTTCGTTTGC
>Ga0114129_10013288_pt1 | contig 11732 bp, 13 predicted proteins | sample RhiMetdeltSRZDD1_FD_80071 | JGI IMG/M metagenome (GOLD analysis project Ga0114129, IMG submission 80071) | Populus rhizosphere microbial communities from Tennessee, USA - Rhizosphere MetaG P. deltoides SRZDD1 (version 2) (version 2) | ecosystem: Host-associated > Plants > Roots > Rhizosphere >... | reverse complement strand
TTCTGGGTCGTGGGGGAGATGGACCGCCGCTACCGGCTGTTCGCTCGCACCAGCTCGCGCAACATCGGCCAGTACAACGAGAAGCACACCGGGCAGGACCGCATCCCGTACGTCGTGTTCGTGATCGACGAGCTCGCCGACCTGATGCTCCAGGCGCCGATCCAGGTGGAGAAGCAGATCACCCGCGTCGCCCAGCTCGCGCGCGCGACCGGCATCCACCTGGTGCTCGGCACGCAGCGGCCGTCCGTGGATGTCATCACCGGCCTCATCAAGGCGAACATCCCGGCCCGTATCGCGTTCGCCACCGCGTCCGCGGTGGACTCACGCACCATCATCGACATGACCGGCGCGGAGAAGCTCCTCGGACGCGGCGACATGCTCGTGCTCCGGCCGGACCTCGCAAAGCCGATCCGGGCGCAGGGCGTGTACATCTCGGACCAGGAGATCCAGCTCATCAGCCGTCACTGGACGCTGCAGGGCGGCACGGCGTACGACCGGCATGCCAAGGTCCTCGAGGGTCCCGACCGGCTGACACGCCGTGAGGCCGACGGCGAGGAGAGCGAGGACGAGCGCTACGACGAAGCGGTCGAGATCATCCGCCACGAAGGCAAGGCATCGGTGTCGATGCTGCAGCGCAAGATGACGATCGGATTCGCGCGCGCGGGCAGGCTCATCGACATCATGGAGCGAAACGGAGTCGTCGGCCCCGACCGCGGGCCGGGCAAGTTCCGTGAGGTGTACGGCTCGGCCGGACCCAGCGAGAACTAGGGTGGCACGGTTCGGAGAGACCCTCCGCGCTCAGCGTGAGAAGAAGGGCATCACGCTCGAGCAGGCCGCCTCCGACACGCGCATCCGCGAGAAATTCCTGAAGGCCCTCGAGGACAGCGACTACCAGACGCTCCCGGGCGCCGTGTACACGAAGGGCTTCCTGCGGAACTACGCGGAGTACCTCGAGCTGCCGACGGAAGAGCTCGTCGTGCAGTTCCATCAGGAGCGCGATCAGCCGGACGTGCCGCGCACCTTCAAGCCGCTGAATCCGATCGCCCGGCGCAGCTATGTCTTCACGCCCGCGGTGCTGGTCCCGGTGGTCGTGCTCGCCGGCATCGTGCTCTTCGTGAGCTACCTGTACTACCAGTTCGTTTCCTTCGCGGTGCCGCCGCGGATCGAGGTCACCGAGCCGGCCACCGACGCGATCGCGCAGTCGGCCGACTTCGTCGTGAAGGGACGCACGGTGCCCGATGGCCGCGTGACCGTGCAGGTGTTCCCGGGGCCGCTCACGATCGCCGACATCAAACCCAATGCGGACGGGTCGTTCGCGGTGAAGGTGCAGCTGAGCCGCGGCTCGAATCACATCGTCGTCGAGGTGCTGGACACGACCGGGAAGGTCGCGCGCGTCTCGCGCACGGTGAGGCTCGAGGCAGCGCGCGGAGCGCCGCCCGCCGGCGCCGTCGCCGCGATCGTCATGGAGCGCCACTTCTCACGGCAATGACCATCGCGAACGGCCTGACGCTCTTCCGCGCCGTCGCAGGCATACCGATCCTCGTCGCGCTCGGCGACGGAGAGCGCACGCTCGCACTCGTCCTCTTCGCTCTGGCGGCGTCGTCCGATGCGTTGGACGGCTTTCTGGCTCGCCGCGGTGGGACCGCCGAAGGTCGCGGGGTGATCCTCGACCCGCTGGCCGACAAGGCGCTCGTACTGCCAACGCTCATCGGGCTCGCGTTCATCGGCTCGGCACCCCTCGGCATCACGGCGATCATCGTCGTGCGGGAGCTGTGCGTCGCCGCCGTCCGCGTGCTGATGTACCGGCACGGCCGTCGGACACACGCCTCGGGAGCCGCCAAAGCGAAGACCGCGTGTGAGATGGCGGCGATCGTCCTCCTCATCGTCCCGCCGTCACCCTTAGCCGCCGAGGCCGGCGCGGCGCTCCTCACCGCCGCGGCACTCGTCGGCATCCTGACTCTCCCCGCGTACTTACCCCACGCACGGCGCCGCTTCACTTAACCTCGCGCTCATGCCAGCCAAGCGCGCGCCGACGTTCGACGAGCTCGTGGAGCGCATGGCCGCTCTGCACGCCAAGCTGCGGCGGCGAAAGCTGACGGTGGCAGCAGCCGAGTCCTGCACCGGCGGTCTGCTCGGTGCGGTGCTGAGCGCGCACGGCGGATCGAGCGAGTACTTCCGCGGCGGGGCCGTCGTGTACAGCAACGAGGCGAAGGAGATCCTCGCCGACGTCGCGCCGCAGCTCATCCACTCACACGGGGCCGTCTCATCCGTCGTTGCCGGTGCGCTCGCGCGTGGGTCGCGATCACGCCTGGACGCGAAGATCGGTCTCGGCATCACCGGCATCTCGGGGCCCGGTGGCGCGACGCCTGGGAAACCGGTCGGGCTCACGTACGTCGCGGTCGACAGCGACAAACACAGCGCGGTGAAGAAGCACCTGTGGACCTACGACCGTTCGGGCAACCGCCTCGCGAGCGTCGGCGCCGCGCTGGATCTCCTCGAGGATGCGATCGGGTGATCGAGCTGGGCCGAGTCTTTGCCGATGCGGAAGTCGCGGCGCTCTATCGGTATCGCGCGCCCTATCCGCGCGAAGTCTTCGAGATCTTGGAGCAGCTGGCGGTCGAGCCTCGGAACGTGCTGGACGCCGGCGCCGGCACGGGTGCTCTCGCGCGCGAGCTTGCGCCGCTCGTCGCTCGGGTCGACGCTGTGGATCCCTCGGCGGCGATGATCGCCGCGGGCCGTGCGTTGCCCGGCGGCGACGATCCACGGATCACCTGGATACAAGGGTCCGCCGAGGATGCGCCGCTGTCGCCGCCCTACGGTCTCATCGTGGCGGGTGCGTCGCTCCACTGGATGGATCCAACGATCGTCCTGCCGCGCTTTCGCGATGCGCTCGCACCGGGCGCCCGGCTCGCGATAGTCCACAACGAGTTCGTGCCACCACACGCGCTGGCCACGGAAGCCGCCCTCGACGTCATCCGCCGCTACTCGCCCCTGAAGGACGACCCGCCCGAGTATCCGGCCAGGGTGAAGGCGCTCGTCGACCGTGGCCTCTTTGTGCTGGAGGGGGAGCGGTGGACGACGCCGGTCCCATTCGAGCAGTCGATCGATGGCGTCCTGAACTCTCTGCACAGCACGAGCACCTTGTCGCGGGTCACGCTTGGGGACCGGCTGGCATCATTCGACAGCGACATGCGCGCCGCGCTGGCGTCGTACGGGAAGGGTCCGCTCCGCTCCGACATCGTCGCGTACATCGCCTGGGGTCGCCCGTCATGAGCACTCCGGTCGGCGTCGCGCTGCTCGGGCTCGGCACGGTCGGATCGTCCGTCGCGCGCGCCTTCGCGGATCGCGGCAAACGTCTCGATGCCGCGGCGGGCCATCCGCTCCGGCTCGTCGGCGCGGCCGTACGCGACCGGCGCAAGGCACGCGACGCCGGTGACCTCGCGGTCACGACCGATCCGTTCCGGCTGCTCGAGGATCCCGACGTGCACATCGTCATCGAGGTCATCGGCGGGACCTCGCCGGCGCGCGACCTCCACTTCGCGTCGTTCGAGCGCGGCCGCCACGTCGTCACGGCCAACAAGGAGCTCGTGGCGAAGGAGTGGAACGCGCTCCACGAGGCCGCCAAGCTTGCCAAGCGAGAGCTGCGCTTCGAGGCCGCGGTCGCGGCGGCCATACCGGTCATCGCCGGAACGCGCATGCTCGCCGCCTCGCGGCCACGTGTCGTCCGCGGGCTGCTGAACGGCACGACGACGTACATCTGCTCGCGGATGGAGTCGGGACTCGGCTTCGACGCCGCGCTCCAGGAAGCCATCGCGAAGGGGTACGCGGAGGCTGACCCGACCGCCGACGTCGACGGCTTCGACGCGGCGTACAAGCTGTCGATCCTGATCAGCCTGCTCGAGGGCCGGCATTTCCATCCCGACAACGTGCGTCGCACGACGCTGCGCGGTCTCTCCGCCGATACCGTCAAGGGCGCGGAATCGCGGGGCGCGAAAGTCCGCTACCTCGCGACCGCGGACTTCGGCGAGCGCGCGACGAAGGCGCGCGTCGGTCCCGAGGAGGTCCCGGCAGCCTCGCTCGAAGGTGCTGCGGAGGGGCCGACCAACGTCGTCACGATCGAGACGGACCTGGCGGGACGCCTGGTGTTCAGTGGACCGGGTGCGGGCGGCGACGCCACTGCGTCGGCCATACTCGGCGACGTGATCGCGATCGCCCGGACCATGCGTTGACCCGCACCGTCCTCAAGTTCGGCGGGACCTCCGTGGCCTCGCCCACCGCTCTGGAAAGCGTGGCACGCATCGTCGGCGACACGAAGGGCGACCGAGTCGTGGTCGTATCCGCGACAGCGGGCACCACCGACGCGCTGCACACCGCGGCACGCGAGGCCGGGAACGGCGAGGCGTCCGTCGCCGAGCGCATCGTGAGCGACCTCGCGAAGGCGCACGCCAATCTCGTCGCCGATCTGCTCGGCGTGGGCGCCGGCGACACGCTGGGCGAGATCACCGACCTCACGGAGCGCACGATCTCGCTGCTGCGCAGCGTCGCGATCCTGCACGAATGCACGCCGCGCAGCCTGGACGCGATCGTGACCTATGGCGAGAAGATCTCCGCGCCGATCGTCGCGGCCCTGCTCAACGGGCGGGGCACGAAGGCGCAGTCGCTCTCGGCCGAGGGGCTGCTCATCACCGACGACGCCTTCGGGCACGCGAACCCGCTGCTCGACGAGACGAAGACGCGCGTGCACCAAGATGTCCTACCCCTGCTCAAGGCGGGCGTGACGCCCGTGGTCACCGGGTACGTCGCCTCGACCGTGGACGGCGTGACGACCACGCTGGGGCGCGGCGGATCCGACTACTCCGCGGCGGTGCTCGCCGCGGCGCTGAACGCGGACGTGCTCCTCATCTACACCGACGTGAACGGCGTGATGAGCGCGGACCCGCGGATCGTGCGTGGCGCGAAGTCACTTGAGCGCGTGTCGTACGCGGAGGCCGCGGAGCTCTCGTACTTCGGCGCGAGGGTGATCCATCCGCGCACGGTGCTGCCGGCGATCGAGGCACGCATACCGGTCCGCATCCTCAACACTTTCGCGCCGGAGCATCCGGGTACGACGATCACCGGCGACCCCGTGTTCGACGGCAGCGTCGTCAAGGCGACCACGTCGCTCGGGGGGCTGGGGCTCCTCACGGTCCAGGGCGCGGGCATGAGCGGCGTCCCGGGTTTCGCGGCCCGCGTATTCGACACGACCGCCGCGGAGCACGTGAACGTCCTGATGATCAGCCAGTCCTCGAGCGAGAACTCCATCTGTCTCGTGGTGCCCGCTGATGGCGCCGAGCGGCTTCGCCCGGCGCTCGAGCGGATGTTCAGCGCCGAGCTTCGCCGGCACGACGTCGAACGGGTCAGCGTCGATGCGCCGGTCGCGATCGTGGCCGCGGTGGGGGAGGGGATGCGCGGCACGCCCGGAGTCGCGGCGCGCGTCTTCAGCGCCCTCGGCCGCGCGGGCGTGAACGTGATGGCGATCGCGCAGGGCTCCAGCGAGCTCAACATCTCGTTCGTCGTCGCCGATAGCGAGCGCGACAAGGCCGTGCTCGCGGTGCACGAGGAATTCCACCGCACCTAGCAGACCGCCCGCCCCGCGTGCGTCACACTGTGCGCGATGCGGAAGCGGAAGGTCGCGGTCCTCGGCGCCACCGGCACGGTCGGGCAGCGCTTCATCAGCCTGCTCGCCGGGCATCCGTGGTTCGAGCTCGCCGCGCTCACGACATCGGAGCGCAACGCCGGCAAGCGGTACGGCGACGTCACGCCCTGGCACTTCGGGGAAGACATGCCTGCCGCGATCGCCGACATGCGCCTCGAAGCCACGCGGCCCGAAGTCGATGCGGAGATCTGCTTCTCGGCTCTGCCCAGCGAGGCGGCGGAACAATGGGAGTCCGCGCTCGCGAAAGCCGGCCATCACGTCTTCTCCAACGTGAAGACGCACCGCATGGATGAGGACGTCCCGCTCATCATCGCCGAGGTCAATCCCGAGCATGCGAACGCGCTCGATGTGCAGCGGCGCGCGCGCGGGTGGACGGGCTCGATCGTGACGAACGGCAACTGCTCCGCGATCACCTTCACGCTCGCCGCCGCGCCGCTGCATCGCGCGTTCGGCATCGAGCGGGTCGTCGTCACGACGCTGCAGGCGCTCTCCGGCGCCGGTTATCCCGGCGTCCCGTCGCTCGATGCGCTCGATAACGTCGTGCCCTTCATCGGCGAGGAGGAGGAGAAGATGGAACAGGAAACGAAGAAGTTCCTTGGCTCCTGGGACGGCAGCGCTTTCAATGACGCCGAGTTCCAGTTCTCCGCCCACTGCAACCGCGTCAGCGTGCGTGACGGGCACACCGAGACCGTGAGCGTGGCCCTACGCGGCAAGCCCAGCGTGCGCGACGTCACCCAAGCGATGCGCTCCTTCAAGGGACGTCCCCAGGCGCTTGAGCTGCCGAGCGCGCCGAAGCAGCCGATCGTCGTGCGCGACGAGCGCGACCGCCCGCAGCCGGTCCGCGACCGCATGGCCGGCAACGGCATGTCCGTGGTCGTCGGTCGCGTTCGCGAGGACCCGGCGATGGGCATGAAGTTCGTCGTGCTCGGCCACAACACGATCCGCGGCGCAGCCGGCGCGTCGGTGTTGAACGCGGAGCTCCTGGCCGCGGAGGGCTGTCTCGGAGCATGAGCGCGGAGACGTTCGTCGCACGACTCGACCGGGTGCCGCTCAATAGCTTTCACTGGAAGCTGCTCATCACCAGCGGGCTGGGATGGATGTTCGACGCGATGGACGTCCTTCTCATCGGCTTCCTCGTCGCGCCGATCACCAGGGAGTTCGCGCTCGCGCCGGCGCAGGTCGGCCTTGTCGCGAGCGCCGGCTTCGTCGGCATGTTCCTCGGCGCCGCGATCTCCGGACGCCTCGCGGACCGCTATGGCCGCCGCCTCATCTTCCAGGCGACGCTGATCCTGTTCTCGGTCGGCGCGATCCTCTCGGCGCTGGCGCCGACGTTCGAGACGCTCCTCGCGGCGCGCGTCATCGCCGGACTCGGACTCGGCGGCGAGCTGCCGGTCGTCGCGACCCTCGTTTCGGAATTCTCGCCGCGCGCGCAGCGCGGCCGGATGATCGTGCTGCTCGAGTCGTTCTGGGCATATGGCACGCTCGCCGCCGGCCTCGTCGCGATCTTCGTTCTGCCGCAGTTCGGTTGGCGCGGCGCGTTCGTCGTGGCCGCCCTGCCCGCGCTGTACGTGGCCTACCTGCGCTCCGCGCTCCCGGAATCGCCGCGCTACCTCGCGCAGCGCGGCCGCACCGCCGAGGCCGACGCGATCGTGCGACGCGTCGAGCGCGCCGGCGGCGGCGCGCTGTTGACGCTCGGCGCCGCGGTCGCACCCGCCCGTTCCGTTCGCACCGGGATCGGCGAGCTCTGGAGTCCCGCGCTCGCGAAGCGCACCGCGATGCTCTGGATCCTTTGGTTCGGCATCGTGTTCACGTACTACGGGATCTTCCTGTACGTGCCCTCGCTGCTTGCCGCACGCGGATTGTCCGAGGTGCGAAGCAACGAGTTCTTCTTCCTCTCGACGATCGCGCAGATCCCCGGCTACTTCAGCGCCGCGTGGCTGGTGGAGCGCTGGGGACGCAAGCCGACGCTCGTCACGTACCTGCTCGGCACGGCGGCCGCCGCGTTCCTGTTCGGGAACGCCGGCACCGGCACCGACGCCTTCATCTATGTGGCGCTGCTCTCGTTCTTCAACCTCGGGGCGTGGGCGATCGTGTACACGTATTCGCCGGAGCTCTACCCGACAGCGATCCGTGCCACCGGGGCGGGCATCGCGGCGGCCGTTGGGCGTATCGGCGGGATCATTGGGCCGTTCCTTACACCAGTGCTGGTACCGACGCTCGGTCAGTCCGGCGTGTTCGCCCTATTCATGGTCGTGCTCGTCGTGACCGCCATCAATGTGTGGCTCCTCGCCGAAGAGACCAAAGGACGTTCTCTCGAAGAGATCTCAGGAGCGGTCACGGCCTAGTGGGCCTCTCCCCAGAGGTGCGTTTGGCGCTGCGGACCATCGGCAACGCCTCCCTCGGCGTCGGGCTCGGCATGAGCGTGCTCGGGGGCGCGTTCGTCGTGAGCCAGTTCGCGGCGGGGCAGGGGAGCGCGTCGCTTTCCAGGAGTACGGCGGAAGCGACCGCATCGGCCGTCATCGCGCTCGCCGCGTCTCCCACTCCACCGCCCTCATCGCCGCCAACGCCGACTGCGGTCGCCACGTCATCACCGTCGACAGCACCGACGGTCCCGCCGCCGACGATGACGCCGTCGCCGCGGCCGAGCCAAGAGGGCATGACCATCACCGCGTATACCAACGGCGGCAAGCGCTACGCTGCCCTGCGCGCGCCCGTCGACTACACCTACGTCGCACCGATCGCGGGGACGATCCGTGTGCAGCTATACCAGCTCATCGACGGAGAAGTGCGTGTCGGATCCAACGTCACCTCTCTGCCGTTCTTTCCGTACGTCACGGTCTCATCGGCCGACCGCCGGATCATCTTCCGCCCCGGCGCGTTGAACACCGACACGCAGATGCTGATAAAGGACGGCGAGCGTGCGGAGCCGGGGACGCCGCTCTTCAAGACCGTCGGTGAGGGCGCATCTTCGTGGCGCACGTTCTACGACCGCGGCGTGAGCGCGAATGTGGTCGTGTCTGTCGCGGCGCTGCCATCGGGAGCCGAACTCGATCCGGTCGCGTTCTTCAACACGCGCTGAGCCGGGGCCGCCGCGTTGGCGGCCCCGGCTCTCTGGCTAGTTAGTCGTCGCCGTCGTCTTCGAGCTCGTCCGCCTGTTTCGCGCCTTTCTCGTTGACCTGCCCCCGGATCTCTCCACCGCCATAGGTCGTCGTGTGTACGTTCGCGTACAGCGCGCCCGCGCGCAGCGCGTCGAGGAAGTCGGCGAACTCGGCCGGCGCGATGCCCTGGCCCGCCGGCCCGATGACCTGCGCCGCGCGAATCTCGCCGGACACGGTGCCTGCCGGCTGCGGACAAGCCGGAGTCCCTGCTGGTCCAGTGAGCGTGGCGCCACCGCACAGCCATGCTGAGATCCCGCCGTTAACGGCGCGGCGACCTACGTGAAGATGCGCCTGCGTGACAGCGCCGCCCTCGAGGCCGCTGTAGGTCAGCGTGTAGCGGACCACATCACCATCGAGCTCAGCCGTGAAGCTCCCCGTTCCGTTCGTGACGAGCGTCTGGTTCTCCTGGAAGCTGTTCATGCGGTTCGAGTTGAACCGGTTCTGCCGGTCGCTGTCGCCGACCACGACCGCTGTCATGGCTGCGAGCAACGCGGGGACCGTGAAGATAAGCACGCCAATGAGACGTCGCTTGCGCATTGTCCTCTCCCTTTTCCGTGCGGATCGCCGAAGTACTGATACGCAGGAGAGGCCGAGGCAGATCACAGCCTAGACTCGGCGTCCGAGTGAAAGGACGCGCTGCGATCGTCACGGGAGCCGCCAGCGGGATCGGCCTCGCGATCGCGGCCGACCTGGCCGCTGCGGGCACGCGTGTGCTCCTGGCGGACATCAATGCCGACGAAGGCGAGCGCGTGGCAGCGGAGATCCCGAACGGCGCGTTCCAGCGCGCTGACGCGGCCAACCAAACGGAGTGCGACGCACTCGTGGCACGGGCGGTCCGCGACTTCGGGGGAGTCGACATCCTCGTGAACAACGCCGGGCTCCAGCATGTCGCGCCGGTCGAAGAGTTCCCGGTCGAGACATGGGAGCGACTCGTCCGGATCATGTTGTTCGGCGCGTTCTACCTCACGCGCGCCGCGCTGCCGCACATGTATGCGAAAGGCTGGGGCCGCATCGTGAACATTGCGTCGGTCCATGGCCTCGTCGCGTCGCCGTACAAGTCCGCGTACGTGTCGGCGAAGCACGGGCTGGTCGGCTTCACGAAGACCGTGGCGCTCGAGGCGGCCGACAACGGCGTGACGGTAAACGCGGTCTGCCCTTCGTACGTGCGCACGCCGCTCGTGGAGAAGCAGATCGCCGACCAGGCCAAGGTCCACGGCATCAGCGAGGACGCCGTGATCCGCGACATCATGCTCGCGCCCGCGGCGCTCAAGCGCCTGCTCGAGCCGTCCGAGGTCGCGGCGTACGTGCGGTTCCTGTGTTCGGACGAAGCGAGCGGCATCACCGGCGCGACGCAGGTCATCGATGCCGGATGGACAGCGCGTTAACTGTTCAGCCGGGGTGATCCAGGATCCCGACCGTCTGGAACCAGTGCGGCTCAGCTTGCGGATTTCGTTCGAGCCTCATACCAATACGACGCATGACGCCGATCGATCGCGTGTTGTCATGCTCGGTCGTCGCGACGATGCGGCGCAGTCGTAGCTCGTCGAACGCGTACGAAACCATCGCGGCGGCCGCCTCCGTCGCGTAGCCACGTCCCTGATGCTTCGGGAGCAGCGCCCAGAACAGTCCGATCTCCGATGTGAAGCGGGTCGATGGCTCGAACGATGCCAGCAGCCCAAACGGCATGACGCAGGGCGCGAAACCGACGGAGCCGACGATGTCACCGCTGTCGCGCAGCACGATCGCGCGATCTCCGTACGGAGGCTGGTGCAGCAGCGCCAAGCCGGCGTCGGCCGCGACCTGGTACTCGAATATGACTCGCTTCTCGTCGCTCGAACCGTATGCACCTTGTCCGAACGCCTCGTCGAGCAGGCGTGAATACGCTTCAGCGTCAGCGAGCACGAACGCGCGGATGCTGAGCCGAGCCGTGTCGAGCGTGCGCATCAGCGAGGTCGAAGCATTAGCTCAACGTCGTGAACGCTTGGTGGTCTTCCGAGGCGTCTTCTTCCGAGCCTTCGTCGTCGCCGTGGTCTTCCGCTTGGGCTTGGCCTTCGAGGTGCGCTTGGCCTTCGACTTGGACTTGTCCTTGGGCGTCACGCGCTCGGGAAGCTCCTTGTACCCGGCGCCACGGTTCCATCGTTCGTAGACCTCTTCCGAGATCTCACCCTTCACCAGTAGCTCCGCGAACTTGCGACGCTGTGCCTTGCTCTTAATCGGCATTTCAGCTCCAGTCGCCTGATTGGTCCTAGGCGGTGACCGCTTCACGCGCCCGGCCCTGGGCATACATGAGCAGTAGCACGCCGGCCGCGAGGAACGCGAGTGCGCTCAGCGCGAGAGAGTAGTGGATGCCGATGACCGCGCCGAGAAGGCCGACGGTCACGCCGCTCCCGACGCGCAGGCCGTTCCACGACATGCTGAAGAGACCGACGATCCGGCCGCGACGCGCCGGCGGCGCCTCCAGCTGGACGTACGCCTGCGCCATGGACGTGAAACCGATGTTGAGGACGCCGCCGACGAACAGGGCCAGGACCGCGATCGCGTACACAGGTGTCACGGCGAACACGAGCATCGACGCAGCCCAGGCCAGCGCAAGCAGCACCGCGAGACGGATGCGCGGCTGGCGGAAGAACGCGACCGCCTCGAGGCCGAAGCCGCCCAGCACGGAGCCTGCAGCGTTCGCCGTGAGCAACACGCTGTACGTGATCTCGTCCTGAACGGAGCCGAACACGGCGGCGAACTCCGGCATCTGCGCCTGGTACGCGTTGCCGATGAACAGCGAGCTCAGGCCGGCGAGCGCGATCATCACCAGGATCCCTCGGTTGCTCGAGATCTCGCGAAGAGTACGCACCGCGTCGGCGACCGACAGCCGCGCGCTCTCG
>Ga0114129_10013287_pt1 | contig 11733 bp, 9 predicted proteins | sample RhiMetdeltSRZDD1_FD_80071 | JGI IMG/M metagenome (GOLD analysis project Ga0114129, IMG submission 80071) | Populus rhizosphere microbial communities from Tennessee, USA - Rhizosphere MetaG P. deltoides SRZDD1 (version 2) (version 2) | ecosystem: Host-associated > Plants > Roots > Rhizosphere >... | reverse complement strand
TAAACCGATAACCGTCCCGATGTCGATGAGGATCAGATCGCGGAGGCCGAGGACGCGGTCGAGGGTACGGCTCGACACTTACTGCACGCCCGCGAGGCCTGCCTGTGCGCACTCGTCGACGACGGTCAGGTAGCGCTGGACGCCACCGGTGCCGATCACGTAGGGATGCGGGTCGCCGGACTTCCGCCGCTCGAGCGCCGGAAGCTTGGTCTTCGATCCGTCGAAGTTCGTGTGATTCGAGATCAGCACGTCGGCGCCGGCCATCGCGGTGATCTGCTTGAAGCGCCGCGCCGAGTCGCTGTACGTCTGAAACCAGAAGCGATCGGGACGGTCGGGCGTGATGTAGGCGGTGCGATTCGCCATCCAGTTGAAGGCGGTGCCACCCCACGACGCGGCCACGTGCGGCGTGCCGTGATCCGTCACGGGAATCAGGGTCGACAGCGTTCCCATTGTGTGGCCGGGCGTGTTGTACAGCGTCAGCGTCGTGTCCCCGAGCGTGAGCTTCTGGCCGTCGGTCGCCACCATGTCGCGCTTCGGCCTGGTTCCGGTGCTCCTGTCGAGCAGATCCCAGTCGGCCGCGGTGAGAATCACCCGCGCGTTGAAGCGATCCTGCAGGTACTTCGCGCCGCCGGAATGATCCGAGTGTCCGTGGCTGATGACGACGTATTTGATCGTCGCGGGGTCGAGGCCCAGCTTCTTCAGACCGCCCACGACCTCATCGTCCACCGAGTAGTCGAAGATGGCGTTAATGAGGATGATGCCGGCGGACGTCGTGACGGCCCACACGGAGTACTCGGTCTGCCCGAGGAAGTAGAGGTTGTCGAACACTTTGGCCGGCTCCGCGTGCCACGACTCGCGCGGCGGTGGTCCGGCGGGTCGCGGCGTGGTGGTTCGTGGCGCAGCCGGAGTCGCCGGTGGGACCGCTTCCGTGCAGATCCGGTTGAAGACGCCGGCGAAATCGGTCCCGGCCGCGGCTTTGGCGGCCGCGACGTGCGTCTCGACGCGGCTTCCCGACGATTGGGCCGTGGTCCTGGTTGCGCCGAAGACCGATGCGACAACGACGGCGAGCGCCACTGCGACGATACCTGCTCTCACGACTCACCTCCCGCGGGTCCTTCAGAAGGCTCCGGGTGGAGGTTCTCATGAAAGGCGGGTCCGTGTCGCCGGGCAAAACTGCCCGACCGCCGCCCCGACCCCTACTTCGCCGTTGCGCTCGCCTGATTCGAGTTGCCGCTCGAGCCGGCCGCGTTGTTCGCAGCGACGACGTAGAAATAGGCGCGGCCGCTCGAAAGACCAGTGTTCTGATACGACGTCCCCGTTACACCAGCCGCCACGACCGAGTACGGGCCTCCGCTTGTCGTGCTGCGCGACACCGTGTAGTTCGTCGCGCCTGACGAGGCGGTCCACGTCAGCGTGATTTTCTTCTTGCCCGGCCCGGAAGTCGCGCCGAGCCCGCTCGGAGCCGCGGGAACGCTGCCAGTCGGGGGTGGTGGCGGTGGCAGTGACGATGCGCACGCGCGAATCGCGGTGTTGACGTTCAAGCGACCGCCCGTCGCGGTGAACCCGGTCATCGTTGAGAGATGGTCAACGGAATTCAACAGCACGTTCTTCACGCCGGCCGTGTCGAGTGTGCAGTGCGACAGCACGAGTGCGGCGGCTCCAGCCACGTGTGGAGTCGCCATCGAGGTGCCGCTGAAGCTGGAATACGTGTTGCCGATTGTAGTTGACAAGATGCCGACACCGGGCGCGCCGAGGGCGACCGACGTCGACCCGTAGTTCGAGAAACCCGCGAGGAAATCGTTGCTGTCGGTCGCCGCGACCGAGACGACGTTCGCCGCCGCGTACGAAGCCGGATAGAACGGCGCCGTATCGTTGTTCGAGCCGTTATTCCCAGCCGCTGCGACAAACAGCATGTCGTTCGTGCTGGCTTTCTTGATCTCGTCGAGCAACGCTTGAGAGAATCCGCCACCACCCCAACTGTTCGACAACACGCGCACGTTCGCCCCGCCAGTGGTCGAGAAGGCCTTCCTCGCTTGAATGGCGAATTCGACCGCGTTGATGGCATCCGAGATGGTGCCGCTCCCGCCTGCGCTCAGAAACTTGATGCCCATGACGCTGGCGGTCCAGTTGACGCCGACGACGCCCATGCCGTTGTTGCCATTGGCGCCGACGGTTCCTGCCGTGTGGGTGCCGTGGTTGTTGTCGTCCATCGGATCGCACGTTCCCAGAATGGCGTTGAAGCCGTGCGTCCCGGCGGCGCAGGTGATCGTGGCGCCACCAATCGTGACGGTGAAACTGGACGGCGCAGACCAGACATTGGCCGCAAGGTCCTGATGTGTGTAATCGAATCCCGTATCAATCACCGCGACGACGTTCGCCCGTGAGCCTGTCGAGATGTCCCACGCCCCGACCGCACCGATATCCGCACCGACTTGAAAAACATTCTGCAGTCCCCACAGTTGTGCGAAGCCTGGATCGTTTGGTGACGCCGTCGATCGCACGATGTAGTTCGGCTCCGCGTATTCGACGTTAGGGTGCGAGGCGAAGAACGCCGAGAGGGCGTCGGCATCGAGGGATCGGGAACGGTAGCGAACCACACCGACACTCCCGATGTCGTCGTCGCGATCCGCATCGACCTGGCCGCGCAGGATCGCACGATCGGACTGGGACGGCCGCTCACGGAATTTGACGAGCACTTCCCTCTGCGCTGAAGCCGACCGATCGGCGTCGGGGCCAACGGCCCGTCTTCCTGGTGCCTGGGTCGAGACGCGCGACGGAAGAAGAACGGAAACGGCAAGACCAAGCACAATCGAGCGGCTGTTCAGGATTCCGCGACCGGTGATCATCGGCTCGCTCCCGGTGTGGCGTGCGTTTGCGCTGTAACCCGCTCAGAGCAAGACGACCGCCTCTCAGGTCCGCGTCCGATCGCGGCTCCAACTCCGTTGATCTCTGACGGTTACATTTTTGGCCTGAGCGCACGCACACCAGCGTCGGAGCCAAACACCGCACTGAAGATTCAGTTTTGTCATTAGCCTTAGTCGCGCGGCCGTGGCAACCAAGTCTGCCGCGCGTGCGACTAGAGTTGCCGCTGGCTCGTGTGCAAATCGGTGCACGTCGCGAGATTCCGCCCGAAATTCGGCCGACCACGGTGATGGCCCGACGATTGCTCCAATAGACACCGAGAGTTTTTCTAACACGTCGCGTCTTTTCACGAGGATTCGAGAATGAAGCGTTTCACTTTGATCGGGATGATGGTGTGCACGTTCGCGGCCGTTGCCCTTCCGGCTGGTGCGACGTCGCTGTCGTTGGAGTTCAACGTGGACCACTGCAACGCCACGTGCGGCGGCGGCCCTTACGGAACGATCGACGTCTCGCAGTTCGCGGCGGGAGACGTTCTGGTTGACGTCACGTTGGATCCCGACGTCATCGGGTACGTGGCGACCGGTTTCCCGGGGTCGTTCGCGTTCAACCTCGTCGATCCCGACCCAACGATTGCGGTGACGTTCGACAACCCGGGCTCCGGCTGGCACCTCTTGAGCGCGGTCGCCGGGTCGCATCAATTCAACGGCTTCGGGGATCTCGAGTACGTGCTCGTCTGTGACGCGTGCGGCAACGGCGGCAGCAATCCTCAGGACATCCAACTGACGTTTCACGTCCAGGCGCCAAGTCTGACGCCCCAGAGCTTTCTCGAACGCTCGACCGCGAAGAACGCAGGTGTTTACTTTGTTGCCGACATCATGGGAAGCAACAGATTGACCGGGGCGGTCGGCGCCGACTTGTGCGATGGAACCTGCGACGTGCACCAGCAAGCGGCCGTTCCGGAGCCGGCCAGCCTGCTTCTTCTCGGAAGCGGTCTCGGATTCGCCGCGAGAATGATCCGCCGTCGTCAGCGCAAGTAGCGCCTTCGTCGATCGCTAGGCGTTGATCCTCAACTATCGAGGCGGGAATTCAAACGACACGGTCGTGGTCTGACGTGGCCCGACCGTCACAGTCTGCACCGCTCTGCCAAACTGTTCGTGCCACGCTTCGATGGTGTAGCTCCCGGGCGGCAGGCCGGGTCATGATGAACGATCCATCTGGATTCGTCACGAGGCGCACAGCAGACCGGCGTCTGTGATTGAGGCCATGACGCGCGCTCACGAACGACCTCCGTCGAATGCGACATCAACAGACTGGTCGAGACGATATCACTTACGGGGCGTGTCAGCGACGATGCGCGTGAAACGGCCGCCCATCAGCTCGACGCTGGTCGGCCGGCCCGTCTCGTCCAGTCCGAACGTGACGAGCGCCGGCGCGTGCCAATCGGCCGTCCACTTGGCGCGGAACGTGTTGTAGTGCCAGTGCTCGAGCGGACCGACGAACCCGGCTCCGTAGCGAAGACGAAGGCCGCCGTTGACCAACGTGACGGCGGCATCGCCCCGTAGCGGATCGCCGTAGGTGCCTGCGTACTCCGCCAGCGGCAACGACGGCGTCGTGCCGCTCACTCGCTTCGCCTCCTCTTTCTCTCGTACCTCGTCTGCCTGCCGCTTGATGCCCGTATACAGCTTGAGCAGCTCGGCGCTCCAATCCCGCTCGGGTGCGCCCGTGTATCGATCGAACACTGTGTACATGAGCGCGTGGCGCAACTCCGCGTGATCGAGATTCGCCAGGACGTACACGCCGAGCCGTTCGTCGCGAATCAGACCGTGAATGGCGACCATTCCGTCGATGCTGCCTGTGTGAAAGTCGACCGCCCGTCCGCGATAGTCCTGTTGGAACCAGCCGAGGCCGTACGTCATCCAATGCGGTTTGGTGATCCTGGTCGTCGGGTACATCTCGAACGGCGCGATCGTCTGTGGTTTGAACAGCTCGGCAAAGGTCGCTTCGTCAAGCAACCGCTTGCCGCCTGAACCTCCGACGCGACCGCCGTCGAGGAGAAACTGCATCCACCTCGCCATGTCCGACACGCTCGACCAGACCGCGCCCGCCGAGGCGACGGGATCCACGCTCATGTTCTCGATGACGCGCACACGGCCGCCGACGATGTCGTGCGGAGCGGCGACGTTGGACCGCGCCGCGAGCGTTGCCGCCGTGGCGATCGAATCGCGCATGCCGAGCGGCTCGAAGATTCGCCGTCGAATCGTCTCCGCCCACGACGTGCGGCCAGCGGCCTCGATCACGGCGCCGGCCGCCGCGTACATGATGTTCTGGTAGATGAAGCTGGAGCGGACCGAATAGGCTGGCTCGATCAGGCGGACGCGCTTCAGGATCTCGTCGGTCGAATTGTTCTGGCCGTACCAGAGATAATCCGCGTTGCCCAGTCCGCCGCGGTGCGTGAGCAAATCGCGAACCGTCAGCTCGCGGGTGACCGCGGGGTCCTTGAGCTGAAACCACGGCAGATGCTTGACGACGGGGTCGTCCCAGCCCAGGATTTTGTCGTCGACCAACATACCGACGAGCGCGGCGGTCATCGCCTTGGTCGTCGAGCCGATGGCGAACAGCGTGTGGCTATCGACAGCCGCGGGCTTTCCGATCTCGCGCACACCGTACCCGCGCTCGAGGACGATCTGTCCATCTTTCGCGACGGCCATCGCGAGGCCGGGGACGCGCCAGTCTTTCATGCCCCGGGCGACGAGATCGTCGAGCCCGGTCAGCGGCGCCGTCTGCGCGCCCGGCGACAGCGTGAGAGAGACCGAAACGACGACCGCTGTGAATACGGGCGACATGTGAAGCATTCGACGTCTCATGACACGCGACAACCGCGTCGTGTGCATTCTCTCACTGGAGCCATTGCCCAGCCTGGAGAATCGCTTACTCGTTGCTGTCGTGAGAGCGCCGGACGGCGCGTCTATTTCAGGCCCGCCAGCTTGCGGATCTGGCGCGTGCTGACACCCTTCCGACTCGTTTTCGCCTTCGCGGAGCGTACGCGCTCGAAGAGGGCGGCAAGATCCGGATCCTGCTTGGCGGAGATGTTGGGCGTCTTGATGTTGGAGCTCCTCAAACGCTCGCGCGTCAAGAGCTCGGAGAGCTCGTTGTTTTCTTCCTCGGAGCTGAAGAGTGCCTTTTTCTTCACGTCCTAGCTCTCAGTATACGCGTTTCGCGGACGGCGCGCCGACGGCGACGCTTGAACGGTCGAGAACGGAAGGATGTTGGCGTACACAGGGAAACTCGCCTGGCGGCTCTCCAGCCGGCCGTCGATCGTGAATTCTTGCGCCGTTCGGTTGACGAGGCTCAGCACGCACGCATCATGTCCCGGGCCCAACGCGATCTCGCGCTCGCCGTAAATCGCGTCGCGCCATAGCGCGATCGTCGACGATTTGTCGACGACGTCGCCGCTCGTGGGGCTTAGCTTGCTCATCCGCGCCATGCCGAGGCTCGTGATGCTGAGCACCGAACAGCCGGGATCCTCGGCGAACACCGACGCGTAGCGCGACGGCCAGCGGTTGCGTAGCTGCGGTCCGTCCATGAGCAGGGCGAACACGAGATTGGGACCGACGGATCGAATGACTTCGGTCACCGGATCCTGCCGCGCGAGGTCCTCGCAGATGAGGACACAGGTGGTCAGCCACGAGGAGAACGTCAGGAAGTGGATCTCGCGATCGCCGATGAACATGTGCTCCCAGCAGTCGCGTTCGGGCGGCAAGCGGCCGCCTAGCTCGTACTGCAGGATCTGTCCGCGATCCAGACACCATCGGTGATGCTTCGACTGCACCTTGCGCGTGAGATCCGCGATACGGCCTGCTGATGTCGTCAGCTCCCGCAGCGCGGTCAGGCCAAGCGGCTGGATAGCGCACGCGTTGGACGGCATGCCGTTGGTCTGCCGCGAGCCGCCGCTCCGGATTCCCGAGATCAGGATAGCGCGCCACTTGACCGCCACTCGCTCCACCGCAGCGAACTGATCGCGAGTGAGCGACAGTTCGGGCAGGACCACGCCGTGGATGCGATCGACTTCGCGCGTCGCGATGGCCAGCGCCTGCTCGACGCGCGCGGCCAGACGCGCTGGCTTTTCGACCGCCGCCGGCTCGTAGTCAAAATAGCGCTGGTTGACCGACAGCGCGGGAATCCGCCCGCCGCTCTTGTCGAGCGCGACGCGGAAGTCGCCGGGTCTGACCCGCACCGGCCACGGCAGCAGCAGCAGGTTGAAAATGTCGAGATCCCCGGCGGCGGCCTCGTACGGCGCCTGCCAGAACGCGCGGATCTCGGTGGGCGTGAAGAGCGCCAGGTTATGTGTCAGCGATCGGATCGTGCACCCGCGCTGCGGCGTGTGGCGTTTGGGTAGAACGGCGAGCTTCTCCACGGGGACGTGCAGACAGAGGCTTCGGCGATCATTGTGACCGAGCACCGACTCGGCCACGAGCAGGAACGGATCGCGGTCGACAACGATGCCGATCTCTTTGCAGGCGGCGTCGCCGGCAATACACAAGTTGACGGCAGCCGCGATCAGATCGCCGTCGTCGGCGCACGTGGCGAGCGCGCGCGTCCGACAGCGCTGCATGTGCGCCCACCACTGCTTGATCTCGGGAGGGCATGCCTCGCGCAGCCGGCCCGAGCTTTTGCCTTCCTGCAACGCGGCCTCGAGCGTCTGGCGCCACGCCGCACCCACGGCGCAGGCGGTTCGCCCGCCGGCGGGCTTCTTGTTTCGTGACGGCGAGCCGTTGACCAGGCGGACGTATGCGCCCGTCCGCCGCAAGAGCGCCGCCGCGATGGCGAATGCGTCGGGCGGCCAGACGGGGATCCAATCCGCATCAGCGGGCACCGCGCCCAGAAAGTGGAGCCACTCCCCGAGTGAGCCGTCCGCTCCAGCGTCGGATGTGGATGCCGACCGCTGTGCGCGGACCCGTTTCGCTTTTGCCATCGGCTCGCCCCGATTATCCGGATTCGGTCGTTCCAGTTCAACGGGACTGGCGGGCGAGGGATTCGAACCCCCGGTACCCTCCCGGTACGGTGGTTTTCAAGACCGATCCTGGGTGCGAGGAGCATCGACTCCTCCCAATTCATCCCAACAGAATCGCTGTTTTTCAGACATCGCGTTGGCGCCCATTGGCGCCGACCATGAGCAGGCGACGTGTGTTACAAAAGAGCGCGCGCGTTCCTGAAGGAAAGGAGCTGTCATGAACCGTCGTATCTTCCTTTCGAAGACTGCGGCCGCGACCGCAGGATTGGCTCTGGCGTTCCCGAGGCGAGGCCGCGCCTACGCGAGCCCGAACGAAACGGTCAACGTCGCAATCATCGGCATTCGCGGCGACAACCAGGGCCATCCAACCTGGACCAATCGGGGCCGGGGACAGGATCATTACCATCGTCTCGCGGGCATCGCCAACGTGCGCATCACGCACGTGGTGGACATCGACGAACGACACTTCACCGGCTCTTTGTCGGTGCTGAAGGAAAAGTTTGGCGGAGATCCGAAACCCGAAACGGATTTCAGGCGCGTGCTCGATAACCGGGACGTGGATGCGGTCACCATCGCCGCGCCCGATCACTGGCACGCGCTGATGATGATTTGGGCCTGCCAGGCCGGCAAAGATGTGTACGTCGAGAAACCGATCAGCCACAACATCGTCGAAGGTCGCCGGATGATTGAGGCCGCTCGACGATACAACCGAGTCGTGGAGGTCGGGACACAGCGGCGGAGCGGCGCCGTGCTCGCGAAGGCCGTGCAGTTCCTGCGCAGCGGCGGCCTGGGCAGGATCTATTCCGGGAAGACGGTCATCTCTCGCCTTCGAGATCCTATCGGCGTGCGTACAGACGGTCCCGTGCCGCCTGGTGTTCACTACGATCTCTGGCTCGGCCCCGCGCCGTCACGTCCGTTCAACGAAAACCATTTCCACTATCACTGGCACTGGTTCTGGGAGTACGGCACGACCGATCTCGGGAACACCGCCGTCCATTCTCTCGACGCGGTGCGCTGGCTGCTCGGCAAGCAGGAACATCCCCGTACGGCGCATTGCATCGGCGGCCTTTACGAAGCCGGCGACCGCACGGATCAAGTGACGCCCAACACACAGTACGCCAGCTATCAATATGCGGACGGCACCGAGCTTCACTGCGATCTGCGCAACTGGTTCAATGGCCCGCGCGAAGCTCAGGGTATTTACGTCTTCGGCTCCGAGGGCTGGATGAAGGTGGGCGAGGACAAAGCCGAAGTGTTCTTCGGACGAAAGAACGAGCCGGGGCCGACGCTGACCGCTGACGAACCGCGCGAAGAGGAGGGCGCGCATTTCGAAAACTTCATCGAATGCGTGCGCTCGCGCAAGGTGGAGAACCTGAGAGCGCCAGTCGAGGAGGGGCACTTCTCGACGACACTTTGCCACCTCGGCAACATTTCCTATCGTGTGGGCCGATCGGTCACATTCGACGGCGCAACCGAGCGGTTCGTCGGCGACGAAGCGGCGGACAAGCTGCTCGGGCGGTCCTATCGCGCGCCGTATTCGCTTCCGGTCATCACATAACCAGCGCCGGGTTCGGTCATGATCAGCGCGTCTGGACGCATGACCGATCCCATCATTCGCCCGCTGACGTTCGAAGATCTCGAGGATGCCTTCAGGTTGAGCACGGTCGCCGGCTGGAATCAGCGGCTCGACGACTGGCGCATGCTGCTGCGGCTGGCGCCTGCCGGTGCCTTTGCCGCGCTGCCCGACGCGCGCGCTGCGTCGATCGTCGGCACCGCTATCGGTATCGACTACGGCGGTTTCGCGTGGATCGCCATGATGCTCGTGGATCCGGCGTACCGCGGACGCGGCGTGGGTCGGCGACTGCTGGAGGCGGCCATCGATGCGGTACCCTCACATCTTCCGATTCGACTCGATGCGACGCCCTTGGGGCGGCGGCTGTATCAGCGATACGGCTTCGAGGATGAGTCAGCCCTGAGTCGTCACGTCATCGACCCCGCAACCCTCGTCGAGCGGCGCGCGGCGCGAACCAAGCCCGCGCCATGTGCGGTCCAACCGCTCACGGACGCCGACCTGGGCGTCGTTGTCGAGCAGGATCGCGACACGTTCGGTGGAATGCGAGGAGCGGTGCTCGATTGGGCATTTCGCGGCGCACCGCAGTACGCCTACGTCGTCCGAAGCGACAGCGGCGGAGCGATCAATTATTGTTTGGGTCGGCGAGGACGCGTGTTCGATCAGATTGGACCTGTGGTCGCCAGCGAGGACGGCATCGCGCAGGCGCTGGTGAGCGCGGCCCTTGCCGCGGAAGCTGGCCGGAGCGTTGCGGTCGATCTGTTCGATTCGCGAGGTGCATTCAGAGTGGCGCTGCAGCGCGAGGGATTCGTCCTCGAACGGCCGCTCGTTCGGATGTGCCGTCGCGCGGATTCAGGAGCGTCCGCGACCGCGGTCGGGCAGACGTGTGAGTTTGCGATTTTGGGTCCGGAATTCGCGTAGGCGCCACATGACACTGCCCGAACGCATCAACTCGGACGCCGAGCTCGAAGATCTCCTGGCGGAACCGTCAGACGCCGATCTCGACTGCGTTGCTCGTCTGCACGGCGACGTGCTGATTCTCGGTGCGAGCGGCAAGATGGGCCCCTCTCTCGCGCGTCGCGTCCAGCGAGCGGTCACGCGGACCGGAAGCACCAGTCGTGTGATAGCGGTATCACGATTCTCGTCTCCAGCCATGCGCGCAAGGCTGGAGGCGGAGGGTATTCGGACCATCGTGTGCGATCTTCTCAACCCGCGGCAGATCGCGGCGCTGCCCGTCTGCGACCACGTGCTCTTTCTTGCCGGCCGCAAGTTCGGGACGCACGATCGGACCGACCTGACGTGGGCGACGAACACCGTCGCTCCAGCGCGCGTCGCTGAACACTTCCGCCACTCGCGGATGGTCGTGTTCTCGACAGGCAACGTGTACGCCTTGGTCCCCGCCAGCGGTCCGGCGCCGACCGAAGAGGATGCTCCAGCGCCCGTCGGCGAGTACGCGCAGTCGTGCCTCGGACGCGAACGCGTCATCGAGTTCGTTTCCCGCCAGACGGCGATGCCTGCGCTGATCTTCCGCTTGAACTATGCCGTGGACCTGCGGTACGTCACGCTGGTGGACGTCGCGCGAAAAGTGTTCGCCGACGAGCCTATCGACCTGACGATGGCATGCTTCAACGCTGTCTGGCAGGGCGACGCCAACAGCTACGCGCTCCGCAGCCTCGAGCTGTGCTCGACGCCGCCGGTGATTCTCAACGTCACGGGTCCCGAGCGGATCTCGGTTCGCGAAATCGCGCAATGGTTTGGCTCGGCGTTCGGCCGACCTCCGCGCTTCGTCAACAACGAAGGGCCACTGGCGCTGCTCAGCGATTCGAGTCGCTGCCGCACGCTGCTCGGCGAACCCGCGGTACCTCTTGCCATTCTGCGGCAATGGGTGGCCCACTGGGTGCAGACCGGCGGCTCATCGCTGAACAAACCGACGCACTTCGAGGTGGTGGATGGCCGCTTCTGACATCGACCGGCTGTCAGCGCTTCGCCGGGCGCTGATTGGCGGCCTTGCGATTCCGGCCCATCCGCTCGCATTGACCGACGCGCGCCGGCTGGATGAACGCCGTCAGATCGCGCTGACGCGTTACTACTGCGACGCCGGCGCAGGCGGCATCGCCGTCGGCGTCCATACCACGCAGTTCGCCATTCGAAATCCCGGCGTCCAGTTGTTGCGGCCAGTCCTCGAGCTCGCGATCCGGACTGCGCGCGACTGGTCGGTCGAGAGGCGCATCGTCACGATTGCGGGCGTGTGCGGCTCGACCAGACAAGCCGTCGCGGAAGCCGAGCTCGC
>Ga0114129_10013285_pt1 | contig 11734 bp, 9 predicted proteins | sample RhiMetdeltSRZDD1_FD_80071 | JGI IMG/M metagenome (GOLD analysis project Ga0114129, IMG submission 80071) | Populus rhizosphere microbial communities from Tennessee, USA - Rhizosphere MetaG P. deltoides SRZDD1 (version 2) (version 2) | ecosystem: Host-associated > Plants > Roots > Rhizosphere >... | reverse complement strand
TTCGTAGGCGCCCTCGCCGAATTGATGGTGTCGGATCTTCCCCTGCGCGTCGACAACGTAGACGGCTGGCCAGTAGTGGTTGTCGAAGGCACCCCAGATGGCGTAGTCGTTGTCGACCACCACCGGGTAGTCGACCCGCAGGTCCTTGACGGCGCGGCGGACGTTGTCGAGGTCGTGCTCGAAGGTGAACTCGGGCGTGTGCACGCCGATGACCACCAGTCCGCGGTCCCGGTATCTCTCGGCCCAGGCGCGGAGGTAGGGAAGGGTGCGGAGCCAGTTGATGCAGGTGTAGGTCCAGAAGTCGACCAGGACGACGCTGCCGCGCAGACCGGCCGGTGTCAGTGGCGGCGAGCCGAGCCACTCGGTCGCGCCGGTCAGGGGAGGCATCGAACCCTCAACGGGCAACTGGACCGCCGCGGGATGCGTGGTGGCGCGGAAGAGCCGGTTGGCTCTGGTGAGGAACGCCTGCCATTCGTTCGTATCCCGGTCCATCTGTCCCTCCTTCGAGGTGAACTGTTGGCATCACCTTCAAGGGTGATGGTGGGCACGGTGATGACCGGACCTTCGGTACACCGCCTTTCCAGACCGTCATACCTCGGCTCTCCTTTTCGGAGAAGCTGGCTGCCAGATGAGCGATGTGGTGCCGAGTCCCAGGAGGAGAGTGCCCATCGGCTCAACTGCCGGCCTGGACCGCCTTCAGGATCAGGTTGGCCACCGCCTGCGGCTGCGAGACCATGATCACGTGCGAGCCCTCGACCTCCACGATGTCGGCGCCCGCCCGCTGGGCCATGGAACGGACGACGTCGCTGCCGGCGGCCTTGTCGCCGGTGGCGACGACCGCCCAGGACGGTAGCGTCTTCCAGGCCGGCGGACCGCACACATCGGAGAAGGCCGCGGCGGCGACGGGCCGCTGGGTGGCGGCCATCACGGCGGTCTGCTCCGCGGGCAGGTCGGCGGCGAACGCATCCCGGAACCGCGCAGGGTCGATGGCGAACTCCACCGCCGTCTCCCCGTCCTGGCCGGTCGGATACTGGCGCTGGACCAGGGCGGCCATGAGGACGCTGTCCCTGGAGCTGTCCTCGATGTCTCCCAGGCGTTCGCCTTCGCCGGGGGCGAAGGCGGCGACGTAGACCAGGCCGACGACGTTGGTGGCGGCGGAGGCGGCGTTGGTGATCACCGCGCCGCCGTAGGAGTGGCCGACCAGCAGCACCGGACCATCGATCTGGTTGACTACGCTGGCGACGTAGGCGGAATCGGTGGCCACGCCGCGCAGCGGGTTGGGCGGGGCGACCACGGTGCAGCCTTGCTGCTGGAGCCGCTCGATGACGCCGCTCCAGCTGGAGGCGTCGGCGAAGGCGCCGTGCACCAGCACGACGGTGGGCTGCGGGCCAGTCTGTGGGGAGGGCTGGGCGGCGCTCATGGCAGGACTCCCATCAGGTAGGGGCCAGGTACGCGGTCAGAGCCGCCAACCTTCACCGTCATCCACGCTTCCTCTCAGTCGGTGCAGAGACAACCGATGGGCACCCACGGTGCCGGCGGCCGCCAAAGCGTCGTTCGCGCCGGGCCGCCTCGCATCCGCCACTGGCCAGCGCGACTGGCCAGTCCTGGCCAGGCGGTGCGCCGACCGAACCGTCGGCTACTTCACGCTGTCGGCGGTGACAGCGCGGAGCCGCAGGACGACGTCGAGCCCGGCGCCGGGCGCGGGGCGAAGCTCGATCGAGCCGCCGTCGGTCGCCAGGAGCTGGCGGACGATCGCCAGGCCGAGGCCGAAGCCGCCACCTTGGCCGTCGGGCGGCTTCGCTCGGCGCCAGAAGCGGTCGAAGGCGCGCTCCCGGTCCTCGGGGCTCAGGCCGGGTCCCTGGTCGACCACGTGGAGCTCCACCAGTTCCCCCGACCGGCCGCCCGTCAGCGTCATCCGGCTGGCCGGCGGCGACACCTCGAGGGCGTTGGCCAGCAGGTTGTCCAGGACCTGGTCGAGACGGTCAGGAGCCGACCACACCGGAAGCGGCCGAGGGAGGTCACTCTCCAGCTGGACACTCCGTTCCTCGGCGAGCGGCGACCAGGCCGCCAGGCGTTCGGCCACCACCTCGGCCAGGTCCACCGGCTGTGGCGGTGCTCCGGTGCGCTCGGCGCGGGCCAGGGTCAACAGCCCGTCGACGAGGCGCGACAGCCGCTCTGATTCCGCGGCCGCCCCGTCGAGGTCTTCCTTGGCGCTTGGCGGCAGCTCGGCGCTCAGGTTCTCGAGGCGTAGGCGCAGTGCGGCCAGGGGCGTGCGTAGCTGGTGGGAGGCGTCGGCGACGAACCGCTGCTGGACGCCGACCAGGCGCTGCAGCTGCGACGCCATCTCGTTGAAGGACAGGGCCAGCGTGCGGGCCTCGCGGGGGGTGGCAGGAACCGGGGCCCGGGTGGCGAGGCCACCGCGTCCGAGCCGGCTGGCGGCAGCGTCCAGCTCACGCAACGGCCTGGCCATTGACCGGGCCAGCCAGAGGCTGACCAGCAGGACGGCGGCGAGCACGACGGCCCCGGTGCCGGCGAGCAGCAGCCAGGTCCGCCGGATGCGCCGCTCGACGAACGTCGCCGGATAGGTGATGCGGACCGCGCCATGGACCCGGCCGGCCGAGGCCACCGGCTCCGGGTCGCTCACGATCGGGGACGGCGCGGAGGAGGCGGTGGCCAGGCCGACCGACGTCGCGCGCCGCTGGGTTGGCGTGTGCCTGCTGGCCGGGCTGATCGGAGCGTTCGCGGTCGCCGGCTTCGTCCTCGGTCGGGGCGGCTCGGTGTACCCCGCCGGACCGATCGCCGTGGTCGTCCGCGCGGCCCGGCGACGCCTATTCGCTCTCGCGGCGGCCTGCGCCGCCCTGGCCGCGGTCGTCGGTGTCGGCGACGTCGTCGCGGAGGCCGCCCGCCAGGCTCGGGGGGCCGGCGGCTCGCTGGGGACCGTCGTCCAACTCCTGGCCGCGACCCGTTGGGGTCGGCTGTGGCTCGTCGAGGAGGCCGCCCTCGTCGCCCTCGCGCTGCTCGCCCTCGGGTGGCGGCGGTCCGTGGCCGGGACCCCGGGCCGGCTCGACGACCGGCTGCCTGCGGCGGGAGGGCGGCGCTCATCCTCGGTGTCGTGACGGTCGAGGCCATGGGCAGCCACGCCGCCGCGCTGGATTCTGGCCGGGGGGTGGCGGTCGCGGCGGATGCGCTCCACATCCTGACGGCGTGCCTGTGGCTGGGGGCACTGCCGGCGCTCGCCCTGATGCTGTGGCCGCCACGCTTGGCAGAGGCCGGCCCCGCCGATCTGCTCTGGGTGAGCCGCGGATCGCTCAGCACGCTGGCGGTCGCCAGCGCCGCCTTGGTCGCCCTGACGGGGCTCTACAGTGCGGGCCGGGCGGTCGAGACGGTCGACGCCCTGCTGACGACGCCGTACGGCCGGGCACTGCTGGTGAAGGCCGCGCTCCTGCTCGTCCTCGCAACCCTTGGGCTGGTCAACTCGGCGCAGCTGCACGGGCGTTCCCCGACCTGGCTCGGACCGCTTGGCCGCCGGCTCTCCACGAGATGGCCGTCGTTTTGGCTGGTCCTGATCGAAGCCGGCTTCGGTGCGCTGCTGCTCGTCGCCGTCGGCGTGCTGCTGGAGAGCGCGCCCGCACGTGGACCCGCGCTGGCGGTGGCACCGGCCGCGCCGGCGACGACGGAGACGGCCAGCGCCTCGGTGGCGGACCTGGTCGTGACGGTCTCGGTGACGCCGAACCGGCCAGGCGTGAACGGCTTCACCGTCCTCGCGGCAAGCTCGCGTCGCCCACCACCGGCACCTGTCGACGGAGTGGAGCTCAGGGTCGCAGGGGGCCATGACGGCGGCGTGATCGCCCTCCGGCAGGTCGCACCGGGCCGCTGGTTCGGCACCGGCCGCCTCGACCAGGCCGGTCGCCTGCGGCTCACCACGGTGGTCCGGCGAGCCGGGAAGCGCCTGGCCGCCCCGCTGTCCTGGTGGGTCGGGTCGCCGCTCCCGCCGCAGCAGGCGGTGGCGGCTCCCGGGCGACGGCTTGCCCCTACGTCGACGGCGTCGCGTTGTCGCTGCTCGCGGGAGCCCTCGCCCTGGGCGGGTGGCGGCTGGTGCTGGCGCGGCGTCGTCGGCGGCTCGTCGGCCTCGACCGTCAGCCGCACTCCCCGGAACAAGTCCTGGAGGGCATGCGATGAAGCGGATGCTCCTGATGGTGGCGGCCGCGCTCCCGATGATCCTGGTCGGCGGCGGGGCGGCGTCGGCCGGCCAGGCCGCGGCGGTGGTCGACGCCAGGAGCCCGATCGACCCGGCGCTCCAGCGGGAGCTGGCCGCCACCAGGTCGCGTCGGATGGTGGAGGCGGTCGTGGTCCTCGACACCCAGGCGGACCTGAGCACGATCAGGGCCAGGACCCGATCCCAGCGCCTCACCGCCGTGGAGGGCGCCCTGCGGGCCACGGCCGCCGGCAGCCAGCGGGGCGTGCTCGCCCTCCTCGACCGCCGGCGGGCGCAGCACCTGGTCGCCAGCGTCGTGCCGCTGTGGATCGGCAACCAGGTCGCGGTTCGGGCGACGCCGTCGGTCATCAGGGAGCTCGCCGCGCGACCCGAGGTCCGCGAGGTCCGACCGGACTTCGCCATCCAGGCGCCGGCGCCCACCACGGCCTCCGAGGCCACGGCGGCCACGGCGGCGCCGGAGCCCAATGTCGCGCTGGTGAACGCGCCGGCCATGTGGGACCTCGGGTTCCGCGGCCAGGGGATCGTGGTGGCGAACATGGACACCGGCGTCGACGCCACCCATCCCGACCCGGCGGGCCGCTGGCGGGGTGGCACCAACAGCTGGTACGACCCGAACGGCGAGCATCCCACGACACCGACCGACCGCAACGGCCACGGGACCTGGACGATGGTCGGCGGGGACGCCGGCGGCACGGCCATCGGCGTGGCCCCCGATGCCCGCTGGATCGCGGTGAAGATCTTCAACGACCGCGGGACGACCACCTCGACCATGATCCACCGCGGCTTCCAGTGGCTGCTCGACCCGGACGGGAACCCGGCCACCGCCGACGCGCCCAACGTGGTCAACGACTCCTGGACGATGTCGGTCGGCGGCTGCAACCTCGACTTCCAGCTCGACCTCAGGAACCTCCGGGCGGCCGGGATCCTGCCGGTGTTCTCGGCCGGCAACTACGGCCCCCTGTCGGGGACGGTGCTGAGCCCGGCCAACAACCCCGAGGCGTTCGCCGTCGGCGCCACCGACGACGCCGACGTCCTGGACTCCTCGAGCAGCCGCGGCCCGGCGGCCTGCCCGGGGGCCACGGCCCCGAAGCTGGTCGCCCCCGGGGTGAACGTGCGCACCAGCGACCTGTACGGCTCCTACCTCGACGTCTCCGGCACCTCCATCGCGGCCCCACAGGTCGCCGGGGCCCTGGCCCTGCTGCTGGACGCCGTCCCCGGGCTGACGGCCGACCAGCAGGACGCCGCCCTGGAAGGCGGCGCCCTCGACCTCGGCGTCGGCGGCCCGGACAACGACTACGGCGGCGGACGCCTCGACGTCCTCGCCGCCTACCAGCGGCTGGCCAGCACGCCGGACTTCACCCTGGCCGCGTCGCCGTCCTCGGCGACCACCGTCCAGGGCGGGACCGCCGCCTACGACGTGTCGGTCGGCGGCGTCAACGGCTTCAGCGGCGACGTCGCCCTCTCGCTGGCCGGGCTGTCGGGGTCGCAGGCCAGCTGGAGCTTCGACCCGCCGGTCCTCCAGAGCGGCGCCGGGACGGCACGGCTCACCGTGACCACCACGTCGACGATCCCGCCGGGCAGCTACCCGCTGACGATCACCGGGACCAGCGGCTCGACCACCCATACGGCAACGGCCACCCTGGTGGTGCCGGCGCCACCGGACTTCACCCTCGCGGCCGGTCCCGCCTCCCAAGGCGTCACCGCCGGCGGCCAGGCCACCTACACCGTCGCGGTCGGGTCGGCGAACGGCTTCACCGACAACGTCACGCTGTCGCTCGGCGGGCTCGCGGCCGAGGTCGGCACCGCCAGCTTCACCCCGGCGGACGTGGCCGGAGCGGGGACGGCCCAGCTCACGGTCGCGACGACGGCGGCCGCTCCGGCCGGCAGCTACCCGCTCACCGTGACCGGGACCAGCGGGTCGCTGGCCCACTCGGCCCAGGTGACGCTGGTGGTGAGCAGCCCGCCGGCCGACTTCGGCCTGGCCGTCAGCCCCGCCTCGAGGACGGTGTTCCGTGGCGGCTCGACCAGCTGGACCGTGAATGTCTCCACCACGAACGGATTCGCGGGGACGGTGAGCCTCTCGGCGGCCGGGCTGCCGTCGGGCGCGACGGCCAGCTTCAGCCCGAGCACGGTGAGCGCGCCGGGCAGCTCCAAGCTGACCGTCAGGACCGGCTCCAGGACCCCGAGGGGGACCTACACCATGACCGTGAGCGGCGCGAGCGGCTCCAAGACCCATCAGACCACCACGACGTTGACCATCCGGTAGCCCCGATGGGGTAGCGCAGACCCGAGGCGGTGCGCGATGACGGCTCCACAGCCTCGCCGCCATGGACCGGACCGTCCCGGCCGGCCTGCGCTCCCAGCCGTCGCCCGTGCCCTGCTGGTCGTCCCGCTGGCCCTCGTCCTGACGGCGACCGTCGCCGGCCGGGCCAGCGCCACCGGCCCCGCCAACGGCGCCCTGGTCGCCAGGGCCCGGAAGCTCCAGGCCGAGCTGGACCGGCGCCACGACGCCGTGGAGCGGTTCACCGAACGGGTGGACGCGACCGACGAGGACCGCCGCCAGCTCGGCCTCGTCGTGGCCGCCCTCCGTCAGCGCCAGCAGGCCGTCCAGGCTGAGCTGGACGACGCCCAGCGCCAGCTCAACGAGGGGGCGCGGGCCCTCTACATGAACGGCCCCCAGTGGCTGGTGGCCGACCTGTTCGGCGACGCCGGCGGCCAGCCCGGGACAGGCGGCGCGGCGGCGCCGCAGCGGGCCGTCGTCGAGAACCTGGCCGGGACCGTCACCGAGGTGGGCCATCGCAAGGCGGAGCTGGACGGCCTGAATGAGCGGGTCGGGGGCGAGCTGGCCGAGGCTGAGCAGGTCCACCAGCGCGACGTGGCCGAGCGCGAGCGGCTGCAGGCGGCCGTCGACCACCTCCAGGCGATCCTGGACCGGCTCGACACGCAGCTGTCGGGGTTCTTGGAGGCCGAGCAGGCTCGGGCGGAGGCGGCGCGGCGGGCGGCCTGGTCGGGGTACATGGCCGGGGTGGGGTCGGTGCAGGCCTGGCTCCAGGCCGGGCCGGTGGCCCGGGCGGCGGTGCGGTGGGCCCTGGCCCAGCTGGGCGACCCCTACCGGTGGGGGGCGGTCGGGCCCGACCGCTTTGACTGTTCGGGGCTGACCAGTGCGGCCTATCGGGCCGCCGGGGTCGCCATCCCGCGGGTGTCGACCGCCCAGTGGGGGGCCGGTCCCCATGTTGGCTTTGCCGATCTGCTTCCTGGGGATCTGGTGTTCTATGCCGATGATCCGGGGGATCCGGCGACGATTCATCATGTGGGCATGTACATCGGCAACGGGCTGATGGTGCATGCTCCCCATACCGGGGACGTGGTCCGGGTGGCCTCGATCTGGCGTGTGGGGTATGTGGGGGCGACCCGGATCGTGCCTGGGGTGGTCCGGCCGGGGGTGGCGGGGCCGCCGCCGACGGCGCCGCCGCCGACCAGCCCGACCCCGCCCCCGCCGCCGCCCATCACCACCCCGCCGCCGCCGTCCAGGCCGTCGGCGCCGCCGACGACCCGACCGACGACCACCACCCGGGCCGCGACCACCACCACGCGCGGCGCCGCCCCGACCACCGGCGCGCCGACGACCACCGTCCCGCCCACCACCGCGGCGGCCGCGACCACCACCACCGAGGCGCCGACGACCATGGCCCCGCCCACCACCGCGGCCGCCGAGCCTCCGGCCACGGACCCGACCACCACGACGGCCCCGCCGACCAACCCCTGACGAGGGCCCAGGTGGGCGCCGGGCGGACCGCCCGGGGGCCGGAGGGCTGCACTATCATCGGCCGGTCCGTTCCGAGCCTGTCCCGAGGAGGCGCCGCCGTGCCCGACCCCGAGCGCCTCTGGTCGCCCTGGCGGATCGAGTACATCCGCCGCGGAGACGGCGGGGGGAACGACGGCTGCATCTTCTGCGACCTCCCGGCCGCCGGTGAGGACCAGGACGAGGCCAACCACCTCCTGGCCCGCGGGGAGGTCAGCTTCGTGCTCCTCAACGCCTTCCCGTACAACCCGGGGCACCTGATGGCCGCCCCCTACCGCCACATCGGCGACTACGAGGACCTGAGCGCCGAGGAGCTGGCCGAGATGACGGCCTTCGCCGGCCGCTCCATCCGGGCCATACGGGAGGAGTCAGGTCCCCACGGGTTCAACCTCGGCATGAACCTCGGCCAGGTCGCCGGGGCCGGCATCGCCGACCATGTGCACCTGCACCTGGTGCCGCGCTGGGGCGGCGACACCAACTTCATGCCGGTCGTCGGGCACACCAAGGTCCTGCCCGAGCTGCTGGGCGAGACCTACCAGCGCCTGCGCCGGCACTTCTCGTCGCCGTAGCGCCGACCTCCCCGACATCGGGCCGTGGTGCCCCAGGCGCTCCCCAGCACGCCGATGCGTCCGGTCAGCTGGTCAGCTCGAGCTCGGAGGAGCGCTGCATGGCGAAGGTGGCCGCCTCCAGCTTGGAGTGCATCTCCAGCTTCTCGAGGATGTTCTGGATGTGGGTCCGGACCGTGTGGTGGCTGATGAACAGGTCGCGCCCGATCCGGGTGTTGTCCCAGCCCCGGCTGAGCAGGACGAGCACCTGGCGCTCGCGCGGCGACAGCCGCGACAGCGGCGAGTCGGGCGTCCGGTCCCGGGAGGCCATGCGGCGGGCCAGCTCGAGCAGCATCCCCCGGGGGACGGCCCCCTCACCCTCCAGCACCGCTCCGGCCACCCGCAGCACCGTGCCGGCGCCATGGGTCTTGCCGACGACGCCGGCGGCTCCCGAACGGATCGCCCCCTGCAGCAGGTCGGCGTCGTGGTCGTCGCCGAGCACCAGCACCCGCGCCTCGGGGTGGGCCTCGAGCATCCGGGCGACCAGGTTGGGCGAGCCCTCCAGGCCGAGGCCGGCGTCGACCAGCACCAGGTCGGGACGGAGGCGGGAGACATGCGCGAAGGCATCGGAGGCCGACGAGCAGCGGCCGACCACCTGGTGGACGTCGCCCCGGGAGAACAACGCCTCCAGGGCCTCGTTGAACAGCGGCTGCGAATCCGCAAGCAGCACCCGTGCCATGGCCACCCCGTCGGTTCGACCGAGCTCTCGCGAGCCTTCCGGCTGCCTACTGTGGCCGATCCGCCCGTTCCTTCCCTACTACAGGTGCCGTAAGTCCCTCTACGGCAGTCGACGCCGGTCGCCGACCCTTGACGGGCCGTCGGCGGGGCACCGGAGCCCTGAAGGCGAGGTCGCCGCCGCATCCGGCCCGATATCGGTGGGCGATCATGCAGCCGTACCATCTCTAGTCAGTTCTTCAGATGGGCAGCTTGTCCCCTGCGCAGTACGTTGCGGCCCACAAGTAGCGATAGGGGGACTACTTCAGTGGCTTCAACGTGTCGGCCGGCACGGGCCCCGGATGACGTGTCCATGCTCGCCCACGAGCTGCGGCGGCGGATGGCGGCGGTCCGGGTCGCCGGCGAGGCGGTCGCGCTGCTCCGCGACCAGGGCCGCGACATCACCTCGATGCTGGACCTGCTCCTGGCCGAGGTCGGCGACCTCGACGCCCTGGCCGGCGAGGTGCTCGGCGACCGCCGGGAGCCGGCCGAGGCGATGCCCGACGTGGCCGAGGCGGTGGAGGCGGCGGCCAGGACCGTGGCCGTGGCCCGCGGGGCCAGCGTGCGTGTCCAGGCCGGCGCGCCGACCGAGGTCGAGGCCAGCCCGACCATGCTGCGCCAGGCGATCGAGAACCTGATCGACAACGCGGCCGCCCACGGCGGGCCCCACGAGGTCGACGTCGACGTCCGCGCCGACCCGGCGACCGGCCAGGTCGAGGTGGTGGTGGCCGACCGCGGCGCCGCCACCCAGGCCGCCGGCGGCCACGGCATCGGGCTGTTCGTGGTCCGCCGGTTCCTCGAAGAAGCCGGCGGGCGGTCGTGGGTGGCGCCGCGGGAGGGCGGGGGCACCCTGGTGGGGCTGCGCATGCCGCTGCGGCCGGCCGCCGAACCGGATCCACTGGACACCGCCGTCAACACCTGATCGGCGTCTCTCGGGGGGGAGTGGCAATGCGGCAACCGGTCCGGGTCGTCCTGGCCGACGACCACCACGCGTTCGTCGAGGGCCTGGGCATGGTCCTCTCGGCCGAGGACGACCTCGAGGTGGTGGCCCTGGCCGGCGACGGCGCGTCGGCCCTGCAGGCGGTCCTCACCCACCGGCCCGACGTGCTGGTGGTCGACGTCCGGCTGCCCGGCCTGGCCGTCTCCGAGCTGGTCGGCCTGGTCGGCCAGGCTCAGCCGGCGGCCAGGGTGCTGCTGCGGGCCGAGGACGCCCGGCTCGCCCCCTCCCGCCGGCCCGGCGGGGGCGACCACGCCGGCATGACCCGGGCCGTGTCGGCCCGGGAGCTGGCCGAGGCCATCCGGGCGGTGGCCGCCGGCTCCGTGGTGCCGCTTCCCGATCCCCCGGCCGCCCGGGCGCCGGCCGCGCCCGAGCCGCCGCCGGCCCGGCCCGAGCGCGACGACCACACCGAGCTGCTGGTGCGCAGCCTGTCCGAGCGCGAACGTCAGGTCCTGGCCATGCTGGCCCGCGGCTGGTCCAACCGGCGCATCGCCGAGACCTGCTTCCTGTCGCTCAACACCGTCCGCACCCACGTGCAGAACGTGCTCGTCAAGCTGGGCGTCCACTCCAAGCTGGAGGCGGCCGCGCTGGCCCTGCGCCAGGGCCTGGTCAGCGTCGAGGACCACCCGGCCTCGTGACCAGCGGGCGGCCCCGGGCGCCGCTCACTTGCGGGCGTTGGCCTCCTCGACCACCTTGGCCGCCAGGTGCGACGGCAGCTCCTCGTAGTGGGAGAAGCGGCGCGCGAACGAGCCCTTGCCCCTGGTCATCGAGCGCAGGTCGATGGCGTAGCGGACCACCTCGGCCTCGGGGGCGGTCGCCCGGACCAGGGTCCTGCCCGTGCCCACGGGATCGGTGCCGACCACCCGGCCGCGCCGCGACGACAGGTCGCCGAGGATGTCGCCGACGTACTCGTCGGGCACCAGCACCTCCAGCTCCAGGATCGGCTCCAGGAGGGTGATCTCGCCCTGGGCGGCCGCGTCCTTGAGGGCCAGGCCGCCGGCGATCTGGAAGGCCATGTCGGAGGAGTCGACCGAGTGGAACTTGCCGTCGTACAGGGTGACCCGGATGTCGACCACCGGGTACCCGGCCCCCAGGCCGTCCTCCATGGCCTTGCGTACGCCCTTCTCGACCGAGGGGATGAACTGGTTGGGCACGGACCCGCCGTAGATCTTGTCCACGTACTCGAAGCCGCTCCCGCGGGGCAGCGGCTCGACCTCGATGTTGCAGATGGCGTACTGGCCGTGGCCGCCCGACTGCTTCACGTGCCGGCCCATGGCCTTGACCGGGGCCTTGAAGGTCTCCTTGTAGGGCAGCAGCAGCGGCACCTGGTTGACCTCGACCCCGTACTTGCGCTTGAGCCGCTCCAGGGTGATCTCGATGTGGTTCTCGCCCATGCCCCA
>Ga0114129_10013283_pt1 | contig 11734 bp, 8 predicted proteins | sample RhiMetdeltSRZDD1_FD_80071 | JGI IMG/M metagenome (GOLD analysis project Ga0114129, IMG submission 80071) | Populus rhizosphere microbial communities from Tennessee, USA - Rhizosphere MetaG P. deltoides SRZDD1 (version 2) (version 2) | ecosystem: Host-associated > Plants > Roots > Rhizosphere >... | reverse complement strand
CCCATCAACAAGAACCTCTGGACGAGCTCGTTCGCGTTGTTCAGCGCTGGCGCTGCGGCGCAGGTGCTCGCGCTGTGTTCCTGGATCGTCGACGTCAAGCGCTGGCGCAGCTGGTCGCTGCCGTTCGTCGCGTTCGGCAGGAACGCGCTGGCCGCGTATTTTCTTTCTGTCGGCCTCGATGCCGTGCTTGCGCGATGGCTCGTCCCCGGGGCGGGTTCGCTCAAGGCGGTCATCCATCGGACGGTGTTCGTCTCGTGGTTGCGCCCCTGCTGCGGCAGCGAGGCGGCGGCGCTCGGCTACGCCCTCGCGTACGTCGCGCTCTGGGGTGCGGTCCTCACGTGGATGCACCGCCGGCGCGTTTTCATCGGGATCTGAAGGTATCATCGCCGTCATGTCGAGGAACCGGAGCCCGGAATGAGCCACGCGGTGCCTCAGGCGCTTGCGTCGCCCATCCCGCGGGTTGACGGCAGACCCTGGTATCGGCAGGTCAATGCGACACAGTGGAGGGCGTTTCTCGCCTCGTTCCTCGGGTGGACGCTCGACGGATTCGACTTCACCATCATCTCGTTTCTCGTCGCGGACATTCAGCACACCTTCACGGTCAGCAAGGCGCTGGCGGGCGCGCTCGCCACGGTCACGCTCATGTTCCGGCTGCTGGGCGGAGCGGCGGCGGGTTCAGCGGCCGACCGCTGGGGACGCAAGGGTCCGCTGGTGTTTTCGATCCTGTGGTACTCGTCTTTCGCGTGTCTCAGCGGTTTCTCCACGTCGTACCTGATGCTGTTCACGCTGCGCGCGCTCTTCGGCATCGGTATGGGTGGCGTCTGGGCCGCAGGCATGCCACTCACGCTCGAACACTGGCCGACGCATCTTCGAGGCATCGCCTCGGGGATGCTCCAGGCGGGTTACTCCACCGGGTTCATCCTCTCGGCGCTCGTGTATCAATTCGTGTATCCGCTTGTCAACACCCAGCCCGACTTCGGCTGGCGCGTCATGATGTGGCTCGGCGCGCTCCCGGCGTTGCTCGTGGTGTTCATCATCCGCGGCGTCGAGGAGAGTCCGGTCTGGCTCGAACGGCAACGGCATCTTCGCGACCGAAAAGAGAAGGAACCCATCTCGTTCACTCGGCTCTTCAAGCCGAACCTGCTGCCGGTGACTCTGCAGACGTCGTTGATGATGACGATGTTCATCTTCTCGTACTACTCGATCACCTTCTGGTACGCGACGTTCGTCATCTCGAAGGGACTCAAGCCGTTTGTGTTCTCGGTGCTGCTGAACGTCGGCGGCGTGACGGGTGCGATTCCGACGGGACGGCTCGCCGAGACACGTCTCGGCCGGCGCGGCGCCGCGACGCTGATGATGGCGATCGGCATCGCCGCCGTGCCGCTCTACGTCCTGACCGACACGGTCTGGCTGATGTGGGCCGGCGCGTTTCTCGTCGGCCTCTTCGCCGCCGGTTCATGGGGCATCGTCCCGATCTATCTGAACGAACGGTTCCCGACGGCGGTGCGCGCCGCCGGCGCCGGCTTCGCGTATCACTTCGGCGCGGCGGTCGGATCGTTCACACCGACCATCATCGGCGTGATGCAGGATCGGGGCATTCCACTGTCGACGGCGATGGCGTCGTGCATCGCCATCGCCGGCCTCCTCGTGATTGCGACGGTGTGGATGGGTCCCGAAACGCGCGGACGGCAGCTCAAGGCTGCGGACTAACCACCAAGTGATTGGTTAGTGTCGGTGTGCGTCCGGCATGCCGAGTCGGCTGACCGTCTCGCCCTCGAAGTCGAACTCGATCAGCACCACCGGCTCCTTGCCGACCACCCACCCGTCGTGACCCGGGTCGATGGCGACGATCTGGGGAGCCTTGTGCTCCACCACGCAGCCGTCGGCGTACTCGATGTGGATCTCGCCGCGCGCCAGAAAGCCCACGTGCGCGTGCATGCACAGGTCGGTACCGACAACCGGCTTCATGTCCTTCGACCAGCGGAATCCCGCCGGGTAAATCATGCGTTTGACGCGCCCTGCGCCGGCCCGCCCGACTTCGAGCTGAACGTGTCCGATGTTCCGCCGCTCGGCGCCCTTCACCGCGGCAAGGAGTGGATCAGTCACCTTCGTTCGCCTCGGAGCGCTCGTGCGGCGCGGCAATCCCTTCCCAGTCTTCTTGCGCGAGGCCTTCTTTTTTGCCATCGGATTCTCCCTGCGCTTGCCAAGCCGAAGCTCGTGGCGTGCACTACGGTTGAAATCTCACACTCCGCCAAAGCGCCTGCGCATCGTAGACGCGACCGTCGATGATGGTCCAGCGCACCGTCCGGATGTTCTGAATCCGCTCCAGCGGGTTCGCGTTCAGCACGACAATGTCGGCGCGCTTACCTTTTTCAATCGTCCCGAGCTCGGCATCCATCTTCATGGCCCGCGCCGGCACGATCGTCGCCGCCTGCAGCGCCTCGAGCGGCGTGAGGCCGGCCTCGACGTACAGCTCGATCTCGCGGTGGACGCTGTGACCCGGGATGCCTTCGTCGGTACCGACCACGACCGGCACGCCGGCGTCGTGCAGGGCTCTGACGACGCGAAGGCCGCGCTCGAGACGGGCGCGAGCCCCGGCGGCGTCGATCCCCGCCGTCCCCGCGTTGGAGAACAGCCGGTTGAGCGGCGGCGGAATCTTCGCCACGCCGGGCTGGAACGCCGCAATCGGACTGCCGCCCGCGTGGCCCAGCAGCTCGTTCCACGATTGCGTGGGATCGATCACGGTCTTTCGATCGCGCAGCACGGCGATGACCCTGTTCACGTCGTCCGATCCCGCCTCGCCCCGAATCGCGAGGTGGGCGATGTGATCCATGCCGGCCACCGCGGCCTGATCGATCGTCATCCCGTTGGGCACGTGCCCGGTGACGGTCATGCCAAGCCGGTGCGCCTCGGCGCAGATGGCCTCGACCAGCGGCGGCGTGATGAGGCTGTAGATCTTGATCTGCTGAAATCCGGCGTCGTGGTATTTCGCGACGACCTGCCTCGCTTCGTCAGGCGTCGCCGCGTTGTACACACCGAACGCATTCGGACCGGGTCCGTCGACGAGCCCGGCCAGCAGCAGACGGGGACCGAGCGCGCGCTTCGACGCGATCGCGTCCCGCAGCAGCGTGATGAACTCGAACTCGTTCCCCATGTCGCGGACGGTCGTGGTCCCGGAAGCGAGATACACCGGCGCCCACTCGATCTGCGTGACGTGCGTGTGCATGTCCCACAAGCCGGGCACGAGGGTCTTTCCCGAAACGTCGACGGTCTGTACCCCGTCGGGAACGGGCACGGCGTCGCGCGGGCCGGCGTCGGCGATGCGGCCCTCTCGAACGACCACGACGCCGTCGGGGACCGGCGGCCGATTCGTTCCGTCCACGATCGTCGCGCCAACCATCGCGTACGTCCCACTCTTGAGCGGAGCGTTGGCCCGCGTGATCGATTCGAGATCGCCAATCCGATCGCGCGTCGCGCGCTGGACGAACTGGATGAGCGCCGGCTCGAGATCTTCGCGGACCGCTTCGAAGCTCAGTCCGCCGGCGCGCGTGATGGCTGCCGCCAGCGATCCCCGCTCATCGAGCCACAGCGTCTCACGGCCCCAGACGACGCCGTCGATGGCGAACCGTTCCAGCATCGTGACCTTCTCGCCCAGGCGAATGGCCTCGCGGCCGCGGGCCTCGACGATGACGTCGTTGGTCGGCTGGCCGGGAACGGTTCGCAGAAGGCGCGGCTGACCGTGCAGCTTCCAGTATCGAAGCAGGAGCATCTGGGCCGAGAAGGGGGCGTACCCGTCGACCGTGAAGAACTGCGGCGGCAGCGTCACACGGCGCTCGGCCGCGGCGTCGGCGCGCACGAGGGCGTCGCTGCCATCGACACGCACATCGGACTCGACGTTCACGAAGCGATAGCTCTTGCCTTTGGCCTGGAAGGCAATCGGTGTGAAATCCGCCTTCGCGCGCAGCGTCGCGGCCAGCTGCACGCGTCCGCCGCGGTCGGTGAAGTCGAAATCTGCTGTGAGCTTCAGCCCCTCCGACTCCGCGCCGCTCGCGCTTCGGCGGGACAGGTCTCCGTCCGGCGCAATCTCGTAGCGCTCGTATCCGACCGGCTTCTGCACGTAATGGAGCCGCAGTGTGCTCCGTTCGATCGGCGGCGGCGCCTGCTGACCGAAGACCAGAAGCGGGCCGAGCGCCGCGAGCGACAGGACGACGCGCATGGCGCGCATTCTGGCACAGGTGCCTTATGATCTGTCCGTGTCGTATCCACTTTCGATCGACGTCCAGTCCGCTCGGACCGACCGCAATCGGCTGACCGTTGCGTTCCGCCTGATTCTGGCGATTCCGCACCTCCTGCTCGTGGGTGGCATCGGAATGGGGTTTGCGCTTCAAGGCGGGAACGGCAACGTCAGCTCGTCGCTCGGCAGCGAAACAGGCCTGCTCGGCGCGGTGGCGTACATCCTGGCGATCGTCAGCTGGTTCACGATCGTGATCGGCGGCAGCCACATCCCGGCGATCCGTCAATACACGTCGTTCTACCTCCAATGGCGCGTGCGGGCGCTGTCGTATCTGATGCTGCTGCAGGACGGCTATCCGCCATTTGGCGATGCGGCGTATCCCGCGTCTCTCACGTTCGTCGAGCCCGAAGGGCCGCGGAGGCGCGTGAGCGTGGCGTTCCGCCTGATCCTGATCATCCCGCACCTGATCGTCGTGGGACTGCTGACCCTGGCGTGGTGGATCACGTCGCTGGTCGCCTGGTTCGCGATTCTGTTGACGGGCAACTATCCCGCGGGGCTCTACGACTTCGGCGTCGGCGTGCTCCGTTGGTTCATTCGCGTGGAAGGGTACTTGCTCCTGCTGGTGGACGAGTACCCACCATTTTCGTTTGTGTGACCTGCTGACCTAATGATTTTGTGATCTGGTGATTTGGTGATTGTTGATGATTGAGGAGTTTGGTGATTGGTTGATTTGATTGGTTGGGTGATTGATTGATGATTGATTGGGGTCAGTCCGAACGTTTGCGTCGTTGATTGCGGCGGGCAGTGCCGGCGGACTTTGAAAAAATTGCCGCGAGTTCATCGGCCTCACGCGTCAGATACAAGTTGTCGACGAATAAGCGGTCCGGGTTCTTCTACCGGCAAGTGCTTGATCAACTTCAGCGTAGCGAGCGCAAATCGTCGTGCGCGTTCTTTGAGAGCCTCCGCTTGTTCGCCCATGAACGGCAAGCACGCAATGGCCGTTCCAGAAACTCTGCACCATTAGAACCAATCACCCAATCCCGCAATCCATCAATCCGTCAACGATCACCCAATCACCCAATCACCAAATCACCAAATCACCAAATCCGCTATCTCACCGAAACCCCCGCGCCGATGACCAGCAGCGTCGTCCTTGGACTGCCGAGGACACCGGCGAAGTACGGCGTGCCGGGATTGATCGCGTAGAAGCGCACGTCGAAGCTGAACGCGAGGTGGGTCTTCATGAACCATCGCGCTCCTCCGCCGTAGGTGATCGTCTTCAGCTTCTCGGAGTCCGCCGCGAAGCCTTCCTGCCCCCGCGGCACGACCGCCCATGTCGAGCGGCCGAGGCCGCCGGTGATGTAGCTCCAGCCGTTGCCAGTGCCGAAGTTGAAGGACAGCTCGGGCGTGATCGTGGTCAATCGCTCCGTCGATGGACGGACCGCCGTCTGACCCGCCGTCGGCGTCAGCTGCGCGCCGCCCGTGGCAAATTCGCCGCCGAGTCCGAACGTGATCGCCCGCCACCGCAGCGGGTAGACGTGGACGCCCACCAGCACACCCAGGCCGCTGCCGGGAAGCTCCGCCAGCGTCATCCCGCGGCTCTGTGCGAGTTGCAGATCCTGCGGGAACCGCGGCATGGTCGCGTGGAGGTCGACGACGAAAGGACCGATCTTCGGCGGAGGATCCTGGGCGGCAGCCGGATCGACGGCGACGAACAGCATCAGCGTGGCAGAGGCGAACATCAACGCGCGCATGCGAGAGACGAGCATTGTACCGGTCATCGCAACTGCATCTCGTCCCGCAGGCGTTGCTGCAAATCCTCCGCGACCACGAGTCGCGACACCCGTCGTGCGCGGCGCGCCGATCGATCGGCATCGCTGCACTCGGCAGCCGGTGCCAGGGCCCGGCGAGGCACGTCGTAGCAGATCGCATTCGCGCCGTGCGTGAGAAAGAGGTGGTGCGCGTCCAGCCAGTCCCCGTACGGCCGCAGCACCGGCGCCTCGGATCCCCCAAGCAGATTGCGGCCGACGTACGGCAAGGGCGCCGCATCGATCCCGAGCAGCGCGAGAATGGTCGGCGCGAAGTCGGTCTGACCGGCGGCCTGGCTTCGCGCGCCGCGAAGGTCGGGTGGGCCGGGTGAGTCGCGTGGACCGGGTGGGTTCGGGACACGGATGAAGAGCGGCACGCGATCGTTCAGGGCCCACGAGATCTCGTCGGCGCCGATGCCGATGTCCTTCGCGTGCACCCGGTCGCGCGGGAAGCCGGCGTCGTGATCGCCGAACACGACCAAGATGCTTTCATCGAGCAGGCCGTCGCGCGCGAGAGCGGCCTTGAAGTCCTCGAGCGCCTGATCGAAGAACCGCATCGTGTGCAGATAGTTGCCAAACGCCGTGTTCTCGAGCGGGCCCAGTTGCAGCACGCGATGGCTCGCCGGAAACCCGTCGTACGGGTGGTGCAACGACAGGGTGATCAGCCAGGCGCCGAACGGCCGCGGAACCCGCTCGAGACGCGGCACCATCTGCTGGAGGAAGTCGTGGTCGTTCAGGCCCCACCCGATCTGCTCGGTCATCTGAAAGTCGGGCTCGAACAGGCTGGTCTGAAACCCGTAGGCGGGGTGCATCACCTGGCGGTTCCAGAAACCAGGCTCGAATGCGACGGCGGACAGCGTCGAGTAGCCCTGCGCCGCGAGCACGCGAGGCAGCGCCACGTACCGATTGCCCGGGTATCTGAACGCGACCGCGCCATGGTCCACCGGCAGCAAGGACGTCATGGACGTGAACTCGGCATCGGAGGTCCGACCCTCGCTGGTTTCGTCAGTGACGGTCGTGAAGCGCAGGCTGTCCTCAGCCCACGCCCGGAGATGCGGCATCACCGGCTGGCCGCCGACCTGGAAATCGACAACGAATTCCTGCAGCGATTCGACCTGGACCACGATCAGGTTTTTTCCGCGCGCCGCGCCAAAGCCCGGCCTGCTCGGACCGGCGCGCAGCGGCGCGCGGTCGACGAACCAGGACAACGCGTCCTGGACCTCGGCCTCGGTCGCCGGCGGACGCAGCCACCGGCTGTGCGCGTAGTTCCACAGGTCATATACGTGATACCCGAGCGGTCCGAGTCGCTCCGCGACCGAGCGGTCGCGAAACATCTGATCGAGCGGCGTCGATGCCAGCACCTGCCGTGCGCTCAGCTCGACGCCCAGCACCACCAGGATTGACGCGACCGCGGCGACGATCGCGAGTCGCGCGCGGAGTGACGGCCCGGGCGCGCTCTGACGCGACAGGCGGGCGATCAGCCAGATCGCCAGCGGCCAGTCGACGACCAGCCACATCAGCTCGGGCGTCAGGACGCTGCGAATGGTCCCCCAGACGCGGCCGGTCTGGCGCGCCGCCAGCACTGCTGGGGCCGACAGGACGTCTCCGAAAAACCGGTAGTACAGAACGTCCGCGAGGACGAGCGTGGACCCGAACAGGCCGACGACGAGGAGCGTCCACGCGCGCGGGCGCCTGGGCAGAAACAGCAGCGCCAGCACCGGGGGCGCAACGGCACAGACGACGATCAGCCAGTAGGCCACCGTGGTCGGCTCGAGGAGCGCCTCGTCGATCAGGATCAGCGGCTTCGCGCCGAGCGCGGCCGCGCACCACAGCACGTCGGACACGCCCGCGAGGCGCAGCGCAGCGCCCCGTCGAAAGGCGAGATACCCGGCGCAGGCAATGAGCAGCGGGAGCGGGCCGAATAGCCACGTCGGGGTCGGGAGCACGAGCACCAAGTTTCGGGGCTGGCGCGGCGCCACCTGAGCGAACCAGACGATGCCTTCCTCCACCATGTCCCACTGCAGCCAGTACAGTCCCGGGATCGTGGGCGCGAGAATGCGTCCCGGCAGCGCCACGCGCGCCCCCGAGGGGAGCGACTCCTGCCGATCAGTCAGCTCGCTGCGGATGCCGTCGTGGTACGGCAGGTTCCACCTCGATCGCTTGATGGTCTCGCGCGGCACGAGCCACAGCCAGTGATAGGACACGTGCACGCGCGTCGTGTCCCACGTACGCACGCCGGTGTTGGCGACCGTCACCGGAACGGCAATTTCCTGCGACGCCTCGAGCACACGCGGCGACCGGACGTCGATTGAGAAGTTGAGGGAGTAGGGTCCGGGAGGAAACGAGCGCCCACAGCCGCTCAGCGACAGGGACGCGACGACGACGAGCAGTGCGGATAATCGAGTAATCGATTACCAGATTACCAGATTACCTCTTGCCCAATTGCCCGATTCAGAAGCTCAACGCTCATCATCATCGTCGTCGTCGCCGTTGCCGGACGCCGGTCGGATGAAGACGCTGCGGCGCGGCGGCGGCATGGGCGAGTGCGCGCCCTTCACGGACCGCCAGATGATCTCGTTGAGGAGTCCCTCGGGCGCGCGATCCTCGATCGAGAAATCCATCGTGCCCGAGAGCGACGCGCCGAACGCGGTCGCCTGGTTGCGTTCGTCGATCGGCACGCGCGGGTCACTGCGCCGGTACAAGGCGAGATTCGGCGTGCCGACGAACGCGTTGTACAGCGGCGTGGCGGCGGCGTCGTACTGACTCATCGGCGGCAGCCCGAGGATCAACTCGATCGTCCGAAGAACGCCGGTCGTCGTATAGAACGTGTGATCGACGAAACCGCGCTTCGCAAACGGACTCGCGACAAGCATGACCGAGCGGTGTGAGTCCACGTGGTCCGGTCCAGCCTGCGCGTCGTCCTCGACAATGAACAGCGCGGAGTCTTTCCAGTACACGCTGCTGGCGGAGATCGCCTCGACCAGCTTTCCGAGCGCCAGGTCGTTCTCGGCCACCATCGCCCTCGGAGTCGGCGCACCCACCTTGCTGCCGGCCGTGTGATCGTTGGGCAGCCGGATGATCGAGAGTTGCGGCAGGTTGCCGTTGGCCTCGTACTGACGGAACTCCTGGAGCCACGCGTCGACCCGCTTGCTGTCAGTGATCTCGAGATCCCACCCCGAGAAGTTCGGCGCGATCGCGCCTTTCAGGCCGGGGACCGATTCAATTTCGACGACGTCGCCGGAAGAGCTGCGGGTCTGGTGTTGTACGAACTCGCCGTAGCTGCGGACGCTGACGCCGGCGCGACGCGCATAGTCCCAGATGTACCCGCCCTGCGGTGCAGAGATGTTGCCGAACGGGTTGCGCATGAACCCGCCGCCTTCTCCGATGTACGGCACGCCGCGGTTCGCCATCCCCGCCTGCCACATCTTTTCGATGAAGTCGGTGGCGTAGGCCGCGGTCGAGTACGAGTGGCCGTTGTAGCTGACGTCGGCGTCCACGTAAAAGTTGTCGAACAGGACGAAGCTCTGCGCGAGGGCATGGGCGTTGGGTGTGACGTCGCGTCCAAACAGCGTGAGCGACGGATCGCCGTTGCCTTCGGCGAGGTCGCCCAACACCTGGTCGTAGGTGCGGTTCTCGCGGATGACGTAGAACACGTGCTTGATGGGCGACGCGCCCCCGACGGTGCGCGGAATCGGCGACCCGATCGGAATATTGGGGCTCGTCAGGCGGTTGGCGTCTGTATACGGCGTCAGCGCGAGGACCTTGCGCTGATAGTCCGCCAGCGTCGTGCGATCGGGGGTCGGTACGAGCGACACCCACCCGGCGAGCCGCTTGTCCATGTTCCCGTTCTGCATGTTCGCCGCCGACGCGAATCCTTTGCTGCTCAGGATGACAATCTGCTTGCCATCCCGGCTGTAGATGGCCCCCGTCGGATATCGCCCCGCCGGAATGAAACCGTCGACGAAGCTGCGCGCGGCGTTGTTCACGTCGACGACGGCGACGGCATTGATGTCCGCATTGGCCACCAGCAGTTGACGACCGTCGGGTGAGAGCGCCAGCGAATTGGGCGTCGAGGTCGGCGGCGCCTGCGGATAGATGTTCGTCGAGATCTGTTCGATGGCGTCCCACGAAAACGTATCGAACACCCAGACCGCGGCGCTGCTGCCGGCGGCGACGAACAAGCGCTTGCCGTCGTTCGAGAAAAGCATCGCGTTCGGGTGCTCGCCTGTGTACACCTCGATGTGCGGCACCAGCGAGTCCGCAGTGAACCCCAGTACGCGCGATCCGCCCCACAGCGACACGAAAACGGTCGCGCCGTCGGGCGAGACGATGCAGGTGTACGGCTCGGCCGGCAGCGGCACGGTCCTGGTGACTTGACCCGTGGTGAGATCGATCGCGGAGAGGGTCATGGCAAAAACACGCGTGACATACAGCGTCCGCCCGTCTTTGCTGATGGCGATGCCGCCCGCAAAGGTCTCGCCCGCCTGGGCAGGCAGCGCCAGCGTGCGGGCCTTCGTCAACGTGCCGTCGACGTACGCGAACTCCTGCACGTTGTTCTGGCCGCCGCCACCGACATACAGCTTCGTGCCGTCGGGACTGAATGCGAGTCCGAACCAGGCGTGATCGATCTTGTACGTGTTCTTGACGGTCCACGTCGCGATCTCGATGACGGCAAGCGAGGGCTTCATCAACCCGCTCGTCGCGACAATCGCATACCGGTTGTCGGGCGTGACGAGGACGTTCAGCGGAAGTGTGTCGACGGCCACATGCTTGCCAACTGGAGCGATGCGCCAGCCGTTCGGCAACAGCACGCTGCCGTCGTCCAGCTTGCCGGGGATCGCTGCAGACTGCAGGGGAGTCGATTGCGCAACGGCGAGCATGGCCGTACAAATCGCTGCAAGAGCCAGGAGACCAAACCCGACACCAATACGCCGAATCGTCGTGAGGGAAACGACGCCACGCACCATGAACAGATTGTTTAATTGATGAGCCGGATGCACAGAGTAATCAAAAGCAAATGGCGGTGTAAATACCATTCAACACGGTGCCGATTTATAAGACTTTTGTCAGCGCCAGGCAGGACAAAAGGATCCTCATACAATCGGCTCATGCAGACCCCGATCTGGCAGGACCTGTTCGTTCTCGGTGTGCCGCTCATCGAAAAAATCGTCCGGCCCATCGTGGTCTACGCGTTTCTCGTTGCCGGGCTTCGGCTGGCCGGCAAGCGAGAGCTCGCGCAACTCAATCCGTTCGATCTCGTCGTGCTGCTCACGCTCTCGAACACGGTCCAGAACGCCATCATCGGCAACGACAACAGCATCACGGGTGGCGTCATCGGCGCGGCTACGCTGCTCGTGCTCAACTACTGGGTGAACCGGCTGCTCTACGGGCACGAGCGTCTCGAGCGGCTGGTCGAAGGCGATGCGGATTTGCTGATCGAGAACGGCGTCGTGTGCGAGGATGCTCTCAAGCGCGAGCTGATCACACGGGTCGATCTCGAAACGGCGGCGCACAAACAGGGCTTTGCGTCGCTCGACGAAATCGAACGCGCCGTGCTCGAACCCGGGGGCGTCATGTGTTTCTTCGGGAAGAGACCGACGCCGGAGTCGACGCGCCACGACGAGCTCCTGGCGCGCCTGGATCAGCTGTCGGCGCAGGTGGCGGCACTGCGATCATGAATTGGAAATGCCTT
>Ga0114129_10013282_pt1 | contig 11734 bp, 10 predicted proteins | sample RhiMetdeltSRZDD1_FD_80071 | JGI IMG/M metagenome (GOLD analysis project Ga0114129, IMG submission 80071) | Populus rhizosphere microbial communities from Tennessee, USA - Rhizosphere MetaG P. deltoides SRZDD1 (version 2) (version 2) | ecosystem: Host-associated > Plants > Roots > Rhizosphere >... | reverse complement strand
TCTGACGCCGCGCGAGAACATCCGCCTCTATGGCGGCATCTACGGCCTGACGCGCAAACAGATTCGCGAGCGCAGCGATCGCGTGCTGGCGCGCCTGGGTCTTGCCGGAGTCGCGGACGATGCCGTGCGGCGGCTGCCGCTCGGCTGGCGCCAGAAGCTCGCGTTCTCGGTCGCCCTCATCCACGAGCCGCGCATTGTGTTTCTCGACGAACCGACCAGCGGCGTCGATCCGATCACGCGCCGCCAGTTTTGGGAGCTCATCTACGAGGCGGCCTCAGCGGGCACGACCGTGCTGGTGTCCACCCACTACATGGACGAGGCGGAATACTGCGACCGCATCTCGATCATGGTCAGCGGCCGCATCGCGGCGATCGGTGCGCCAGCGGATCTGAAGCGGCAGTTCGGCGTCGACTCGATCGACGAGTTGTTCGTCCGGCTCGCGCGTCCGCAGTCGGAGACGCCCGCATGAGTGCGCTCAAGGGGCTGCTGCAGAAAGAGGTGTTTCACATCCTGCGCGATCGCCGGACCTTGATCGTGCTCATCGCGTTGCCGGTCGTGCAGGTCGTGCTGTTCGGATTCGCCATTCGCACGGATATCGACGGCGTGCGGCTGGCGGTCGTCGATTCCGCTCCGGACTACGCCACGATGGCGCTGCGCGATCGGTTTGCGTCCGCGGGCGTCTTCCGCACGGTGTCCGTCGTGACTCGCACGGCGGATCTCGATCCGCTGTTTCAGAATGGACAGGCGCAGCAGGCGATCGTGTTCAAGCCGAGCTTCGCCGCCGATCTGGCCCGCGGCGAACCGGCGCAGATCCTGATCGTCACCGACGCGACCGAGCCGAACACCGGGAGCCTCCTCCAGGCCTATGCACAGGCGGTCATCGACGGCTACCAGCGTGAGCTCAGCGCCTCGGCCGCGTCGTCAGCGGTTCGCGCATCACGCATGGTCATCGCGCCCGACGTGCGCGTTCGCTTCAATCCGACACGCGCCAGCTCGAATCTGTTCGTCCCCGGCCTGATGGCGTTCGTGTTGACGATCGTGTCGTCGATGATGACGGCGATCTCCATCACGCGAGAGAAGGAAACCGGGACGATGGAAGCGATGCTCGTCTCGCCGCTGCGGCCATTGGAGATTATCGTCGGCAAGGTCGCGCCGTACCTGGTGATCGGATTCGTCAGCGCGATCGCCATCATCGTGGAAGCGCGGCTGGTGTTTCGCGTGCCGCTGCGAGGCAGCCTGCTGCTGCTGTTGTTCGAGGCCGCGCTCTTCATTCTGGTGTCGCTCTCCCTCGGCATTCTGGTCTCGGCGCGGACCTCGTCACAGCGCCTGGCGATGATGGCTGCGCTGCTGGGAACGATGCTGCCGAATGTCCTCCTGTCCGGCTTCATCTTTCCGGTCGAGAGCATGCCGTGGCTGCTGCGGATCCTGTCGAACATCGTGCCGGGCCGATGGTTCGTGGCGATCGCGCGGGGCATCATGCTGAAGGGGGTCGGGCTGGCCTACGTCTGGCGCGAGACGCTGATTCTCGCGGTGATGGCCGGGGTGCTGCTGGCGGCCAGCGTGCACTCGTTCAAGGAACGGCTGGAGTAGCGATGCGCCGCATCCTGTTCCTGGCACAGGCCGAGGTCCTGCATATCGTGCGGGACCGGATTCTGGTGGCGCAGATCCTGGTCGTCCCAATCGTCCAGCTTCTGATCCTGTCGAACGCCGCGACGTTCCAGATTCGCAACACCTCGATCCATATCGTCGATCTCGATCGTACGAGCACCTCTCGGGGTCTCGCCAGCCATCTGGCGGCGTCTGGCCACTTCCAGATTGTGGGCACCGCGCCGTCGCTGGATGCGGCGAACGAGGGCCTGTTGGCCGGTACCGTCACGATGGTTGTCGTGATCCCGCACGACTTCGAGGCCTCGCTCGTGCGAACCGGCGTCGCGCCGGTTGAACTGTCGGTCAATGGAGAGAAGGGATCGGCCGCCGGCATCGTGCAGGCCTACGCCTCGCGCGTCCTGGTGGACTATGCGGCCGAACTGACGTCTCGGCTGAGGCCCAACGTCATCGCCGCCAAAGCTGGCATGCCGATACCGCTGCGCGGCGTGCCGCGGATCGATGTGCGCGTCCGCGGCCGCTACAACCCGACGCTGAACTACCGGCACTACATGGTGCCCGGCATCCTCGTGGCGCTGGTCACGATGATCGGGACGCTGCTTTCAGCGCAGAACATCGCGCGCGAGAAAGAGCTGGGGACGCTGGAGCAGCTGAACGTGACGCCGATCAGGCGAGGCGAGTTCATCGCCGCCAAGCTTCTGCCGTTCTGGGTGCTCGGCTTGCTGGAGCTCTCCCTCGGACTCATCGTCGGCAAGCTCGTGTTCGATATCCCGATGGTCGGGAGTGTGCTGCTGCTGTATGGCGCGGCCGCTCTCTACCTGGCCGTCGCGCTGGGCATCGGTCTGTGGATCTCGACGCTGGTAGAGACGCAGCAACAGGCGATGTTCGTCACGTTCTTCATCGTGATCATCTACTTGCTCATGAGCGGCCTGTTCACGCCGATCGACAGCATGGCGCCGTGGGTGCAAGCGATCTCGCAGATCAACCCGGTTCGTCACTTCGTGACGATCTCGCGGGCGATTCTGATGAAAGGCGCCGGCCCGGCGGCGATCGTCGAGCCGCTGTCGATCCTGGCTATCTCCGCCGCGGTGATCCTGACGCTGGCCGTGCGCCAGTACCGCAAGCGCGTGGCGTAGGGGCGACCCAACGCCTCACAACCTGACAGGACCGTGGACGCGATCCAGATCGTGAAGGCGTGTCAGATCGATCGCGACATGATCCACGTCGGAGGTATACATGTCGCGGAAGCGCGCCCCCCAGACGATATCCGCCTTGTCGTAGCTGGTCTTTGAATGCACGGTCTGCGCAAACGTCTCGTCATCGGCCGTGATGAGGCAGACGATTTCTGGATCGGCGGCCGTCAGCGAGTCCAATGACAGGCCGCGCAACGGGCTTTGGCCGTCAATCGGATGCACGATGACCCAGTGCAGCGGCATGAAGATGATCGATTGCCGCTCGAGGGGCAGCAGGTCGAATCGCCGCCGGCGGGATCCGTTCTCCTCGACCCAGCGTGCGAATGAAACGACGGCGCGGACATCGGTGAGCTCGTGATTCCGGAGGTTTACGAGGCGGAACATCAGCGCCCATCCCGAGTCATACGGGGCGATGATGGCGTTCCGGCTGAAGACGATCTTCGCCGTCGGACGCGTAAAGCGCGCGAACAGCAACCCGCTCAGGATGGCAAACCCCAGGAGGCCCACGAGGGCCTCGAGCGCGACCAGAATGTTCGCGAGGCGCGTGTTCGGGACGAGCCGGCCGTAGCCAATCGTCGCGAGCGTTTGAACGCTGAAAAACAGCGAGTCTTCGAAGCGCCTGAGCGGCGCGCTCGCGGCGCCAGCCAGCGCGTCCGATCCGGCCAGCCAATACATCGCTGCGAACAGCACGTTGACCACCACGTAGAACGCAGCCATCAGGCCCAGCAGTCGAGGGACCGGCAGCGAGAGCAGCGTGTGATAGACGTTGAAGGGGTGAAACGGACCGAGATCGTTCCGGCGGACGTTGAACGTCCCGTCGTGGTTCAGCAGGCGTGCGCGGCTGCGCTCGGACAGCTTGCCGCCGAGACCGAGATCCTCGCCGAGGCGCTGCTGCTGGGGCGGTTCGGACACGATTGCCGTGCGAGTATTCTACCGATCGGCCGGCGCCTGAGTGTCGTTCCGCCGCGCGATCACGCCGACCGGCCGACCTCAGAGCTTAGAGCGCCAGCGTTCTGAAGAGCCAGAACAGCGTGCCGGACAGCACGATGGACACCGGAAGCGTCAGCACCCACGCCATCAGAAGGTTCCGGATCGTGTTCCACTGAAGTCCGGAGGCGTTGGCCGCCATCGTACCCGCCACGCCAGACGAGAGCACGTGCGTGGTACTGACCGGCAGTCCGAACGAGTCTGCCGCGCCGATCGTCGCCATCGCCGTCAGTTCGGCAGCGGCGCCCTGAGCGTAGGTGAGATGCGCCTTCCCGATCTTCTCGCCGACCGTCACCACAATCCGCTTCCAGCCGATCATCGTGCCGAGCCCGAGCGCGATCGCGACCGCCACCTTCACCCAATCTGGGATGAACTTCGTTGCAACGTCCACCTGCCGGCGATATTGCCGAATCACGTCGGCGTCGCGCGCGGCGACCATATGCGGCGTGGGCGATGACTGCAGCAGCCGCAGCGCTTCGTTCACGATGTACAGATCGTTGCGGAAATTGCGGACCAGCTCGGGTGGCACGTCGCGTAGCTCTTTGTAGGCGCCCAGCTCGCGGGCGATGTCGCGAATCATCGTGCGGACCGCTGGCACAGTCTGCGGCACCAGCGTATGACTGCGGACGTACGCCGTCAGATGATCCCGTGGCTCACCAGCAGGCACCGTGCCATCGTCTCGCGACGCGAGCGCGTCGACCGCCTGCGCCGACACGGCGACGAAGTCATGGACATGCGTCGGCGGCACCGCTCGATTCAACGCGTAGGCGGTTGGAACCGTGCCGATCAGGATCAGCATGATCAGGCCCATCCCTTTCTGGCCATCGTTGGATCCGTGCGCGAAGCTGACACCGGTACACGTCAGGATGAGCAATAGTCGAATCCACAGCGGCGGCGGTGCCGAGCCCACTGGACTCACGTAAAGCTCGCGGCGGGGGATGGCGACTTTCGCGACCATCAGCAGCGAAGCCGCACACACAAAACCGACCAACGGCGACAGCAGGAGCGACTTGCCGACGCCGACGGCTTGTGCCCAGTCGACGCCGCTCGTCCCGGTGGTCGGCGCGATCAACTGGTTCGCGATCCCGACACCGATGATCGAGCCAATCAGTGTGTGCGAGCTCGACGACGGCAGGCCCAGGTACCACGTGCCCAGATTCCAGATGATGGCAGCGACCAGCAGCGCGAACACCATCGCGAAGCCGGACGCGGTCCCGACCTGCAGAATCAGATCGACCGGCAACAGCGAAACAATGCCGAAGGCCACAACACCGGAAGAGAAGAGGACGCCGGCGAAGTTCCAGGCGCCGGACCAGACGACAGCAATCTGCGGATCCAGCGAATGCGTATAGATCACAGTCGCCACGGCGTTGGCCGTGTCGTGAAAGCCGTTGACGAACTCGAAACCAAGCGCGACGAACAAGGCGAGGCCCAGGAGCAAGAACGGCAGGATGCTGGGGTTATGCACTTCCTGCAGGTCGCGGATGAGATGGGTGACGACGTACAGGGTTCCCAGCGCAATGACACATCCGAATACGAGCGTGCCGGTCCAGGTCGTCTTCCGCGCACCTGGCAGGCGCAAGGCGTTGGCAGTCGCTGTCGTCGTCACAAGGTTCCTCGCGAGAAAGGCGCGATTATGACGTGTGGCGACGACAGTTTGTTCGGCGCCGCGAATGTTTACACGCTGTTTACACGCGATCGCTCCTTACGCTTTATCGCACTTGTCCGCGGAGCTCGCCACCTGGATAGTCGCCGAGGCCCGTGTTAGGAGGGGCAATGCCGTCATTCGTCGGGACATCGACATACGCGTTTCCGGCCTGTATGGCATCGATGAGCGCGGAAAGAGGCTGGCCTGCGAGCGGACCAAACAGGCCGGCCGCCGTCAGCGTGCCTTCGGCGATGACACCATCGGTGCGCCCTCCCCCCGGTGGAACAGGGATCATCAGCAGGGCCACGAGGGGTCCCCTGAAGCCGGCTGCGGCGAGATGGATGTGAGCGCCGACCACGTTTTCGATATTCGATGCAACCACCTTGTAGGAGAGCTCGGTTCCGCCGGGCTGGAGCTGGAAGATGGCCTGTCCCTGCGCCCGTGTCGCAACAAGAAGCGCTGGCACGACTTGGTCACCACTCAAGTGCGTGCGGAAGTTTTCGGGAACCGAGGCCGAGGAGAGGGCTGGGGCGCTTGGGGCCGTAAGGCTACTCGTGGATGCCGGCGTGTTCCTCGAGCAGGCCGCGCAGACCACCAGCAGGAGCGAACATTTGACGTAGCGTTTCATGTGAAGCCTCCTAAGTCGTAACGCGAGAAAGCCGGGAGATCTTGCCCATCGCGCCTTGACTCGGGGTCGGCCGCACACCAGAATCTGCCGTCAGAGACCCTGTGAGCCCGTCCGAGCACGAGGTCACTGAGCTCCTACAGGCCTGGAGCGAGGGCAATGTCGCCGCGCGCGATTTGCTCATGCCGCTCGTGTACGAGGAGCTTCGCCGTCGCGCGTCCGCCCACTTCCGACGCGAACGACCCGGTCACACCCTGCAGCCGACGGCACTCGTTCACGAAGCATTTCTTCGCCTGGTCGATCAGCGCCGGATCGTGTGGCGCAATCGCGCGCAGTTCTTTGGCGTCGCCGCCGAAATGATGCGCCGTGTCCTCGTGGACCACGCTCGCGGCAACCGGACCGCCAAGCGATCGGGCCTGCTGTCGCGGGTCACACTCGATCCGGAGATCGCCGTCACTCAGCCCGTCGACATCGACGTGCTCGACCTCGACGTCGCGCTCGAGCGTCTCGCGGCCTTCGATGCGCTCAAGAGCCGGATCGCGGAGTTGCGGTTTTTCGGCGGGCTCTCGTTCAAGGAAGCCGGCGAGGTGCTCAACGTCTCGCTCACAACCGCGGAACGCGACTGGCAAGTGGCCCGGGCCTGGTTGTTCGACGCGCTGTCGACGCGGCCGAACCATGCACCCTGATCACTGGCGGCAGGTCACCGCGGTCTTTCACGCCGCGCTGGCGCGCGACCAGAGTGCCCGCGCGGCCTTCCTCGAAGAGGCGTGCGATGGAGACGCCGTCGTTCGCGCTGAAGTCGAGCGTCTGCTCGCCGCTCACGACCAGGCTGGACGTTTCGGCGAAGTGCCGGTCGTCGGCGATCTGGGCGAATCGTCGCCCACGCTGCCCACCAAGGCAGCGCCAGACGTTGTCCATCGAGCGTCGGTCGATCTCGATCCAGCGGCCACCGAACCCGATTCACGTCGCCGATATCATCCGTTCCTCTGGTTCACCAGCTTCGCAGCGATCGTCTCAGTCGTGACGTTTGTCTACGCGGCGTCGATTCTCGCCGTCAACAAGGGCGCCCCGAAGAAGTTCGGATGGAGTGAAGCGCGTCAACGGGCCGCCTGGTTCGTGACAGCAGTCGATTCGGGCGGAACGACATCCGGCGGCGTCGAAGTCGGCGACCGAATTCTGACATTGAACGGCGCTCCGCCCTTCGGAGAAGGCGGAACGCATCTTCATCGCCGAGTGCTATCCGTGGGCGACAGCTACCAGCTGGCCGTCGACCGCAACGGTGAACGTATCGAAAGGACGCTCACGGTGGCGGCGGGCTCGGCGAGGCTTGGACACTACCTCGTCTACTTTTTCATGAGCCTCATCTGGTCCTGCGTCGGCGTGTTCATTGGCCTCGCGCGACCTGACGACCGCGTCGCACGGGTGGCGTTCGGGGCAGCCATGACGACCGGAGTTGGATGGGCGAACGTCGCCGTGATCGAAGGCCCGAATCTCTTCCTCCCGCTTCACGTCGTCCTGGGCGCTCATTTCTTTTCGATTTTCCCGACCGGCCGGCGGCTGACCGGCGCCTGGAAATGGAGCCTGATGCTCGGCTACTGCATCGCGATGGTGCCTCCTGTGCTCACGTGGTGGCTCGAGGGCACGCTCCTCATCGCAGGTCTATCCGCCGCGGCCTCGCTTGTGACGAGTCATGAGTTTCTCTTTTCACTGCGTCCTCTCGTGGGGATGTCTGTGTACTACGTCGCGTTGGCCGGGATGCTCACAGCTGCGGCATACAGCTACCGCCAGCTCACCGACGACAACGAACGGCGTCGCGTGAAATGGGTGGCCTACGGATCGATGCTGTCTCTCGCGCCGCAGGTTGTGGTCAGCATCACGGAGCTGACCGTGGGTGCGCCTGCGGAGTGGCTCGTCCAAGCCGCCGACGCCGCGAGCGCCGGTATCCCGCTCTTCGTCGCGTATGCCGTCGTCAAGCATCGCGTGTTCGACATCCGCGTCGTCGTTCGCCGCGGTCTTCAGTACCTTCTGGCCAAAGGCGCCCTTCAGGCGCTCGTCGCGGCCCCACTCGCGGCGTTGACGTACACGGTCGTCGTCAATCGCCATCGGACGATCGCCGAGCTGGTGACAGAGAGCACCGCGTACCTGTACTGGATCGCGATCGCGGGATTGGCGCTTCGGTTCCGCCAACCCGTGCGTCTATGGCTCGACCGGCGTTTCTTCCGGGAGGAGTACGACCGCGAACGTTTGCTGCTCGGTCTGCTCGACGATCTGGGCAAGGTCGATTCCGTGTCGCATCTATCCGAGCTGGTGAACGCGAAACTGGATTCCGCGCTGCACCCTGCGAGCGTGCACTTCTGGTATCGAGACCCCGGCGAATTTGCCGCTGCGTCCTCGTCCAATCCTGTGCTGACACCGCCGGACTTCCCGGCCGACGGGCGATGGCTGTCGTGGTTCGAAGATCGCGCAGCCGCGACCGAGCTGCCGTTGCCGCCCGAGGCCGGTCTCTCCAGGCAACAGGTTCAATGGTTCGCCGCTCGCGACATCAATCTCGCCATTCCCATTGCCGACAGCGACGAACGTCTGGCCGGCGTGTTACTGCTCGGTCCGAAGAAATCCGAGGAGCCGTACAGTGCCAACGATCGGCGTCTGCTGCTCGCGATTGCCAAACAGGTTGCTGTCGTGCGCGAGAATCTGCGTCTCAAGGCCCAGGTCAGCGACGAGCAGCGCATCAGGCACGACGTGCTGGCCCATCTCGATCCGCAGAACGTCAACCTGCTGAAAGAGTGTCCCCGCTGTGGCACCTGTTTCGATGGCCAGGTGGAGCGATGCGATCGCGACGGGTACACGCTGACGATATCCCTTCCTGTCGCCCGGACCGTGGAAGGCAAGTACCGGCTGGATCGGTTGATTGGCAAAGGCGGGATGGGCGCGGTCTACGAGGCCTCCGATCTCCGGCTGGCGCGCGTGGTCGCGGTAAAGATTCTCCTGGGCCGAGCCTTCGGACAGCCGACGGCGCTCGGCCGGTTCCGCCGTGAGGCGCGGGCCGCGGCACGCTTGGATCATCCACGCATCGTGCGCGTCTACGACTACGGAACGCTCGAGGGGGAAGGCGCGTACATCGTCATGGAGCGCCTGCAGGGTTCCACGCTGCGCGCCGAGCTCGAGCGCGTCCGGACCATGCCACCGTTGGACGTGGCCGACTGGTTCGATCAGATTCTCGAAGGTCTTGCCGCCGCGCACGCGCAGGGCATCGTCCACCGGGATCTCAAGCCGGAGAACATCATGGGCCGACGCGGCGACGATGGTCGGCTGGCGGTGACGATTCTCGATTTCGGTCTTGCGAAAGAAGCGGTGGCGGATGGGGCCATGACGGGTCCGGTCACTATCCAGGGCGTCGTCATGGGGACCGTCGGCTACATGTCACCCGAACAGCTTCTCGGCCAGGAAGTCGATCAGCGGACGGACATCTTCGCGGTGGGCGTGATGCTGGCGGAAACGATGACTGGGCGCAGGCCTTTCTACGGCGGCACGCCCGCAGATGCCTCCCTCGCGGTTCTGCATCAGCCTTATCACCTGCCCGGCACCACGGCGGAAGGGATCGCCATCGACGAGGTCCTCCAGCGATGCCTCGCGAAGGATCCGTCGGAGCGCTTCGCTTCCGCCGGGTCGCTGAGGGAAGTACTCATTCCAGCGCTACGTCTCTGTTCCCAATGATCGCTTCACCATCAGGCACACACGGCTTCAAGGCTTTCGTCGTCTTCGCCGCATTGGTGTTCGGCGGAAGTCGAGCCTCTGCGCAAGGGCGTGATCCGTTGCTGAACGGAACGCTCGTCGGCGCGGCCGTTGGCGCGGGGGCGGGCGTCGCGTTTACTCACGCTGTGCGTGACTCGGACCTCGGCTTCAGCCAGTACGCGTATGGGGCACTGGTCTTCGGCGCGATTGGCGCCGGAGTGGGCCTCGGTGTTGACGCATTGCTTCATCGTGCGTCGCCAGGCCCCGGAGTCACGCCGCGGCGAGTGTTGATCGCACCCGCCGTCTGGCGCGATGTCGCGAGCGTTGTCGTGAAGTGGAGATGGTGATGACCGCGCCAGGGCGAAACGTGGGTCGAGTCCATCGCTGCGGCGACAAGTGCGCCAGCAAGAATGGACCAGCGCCCGGCCGGCTCGGTATGCGGCTGGCTCGCATCGGTCGACGCGCTCGACCGGCGGCCGCCGGCCGCTTCAAATCGTTTGGAGCGCGCGGACGAACTCCATCAGCTCCACGTCGTTCAGGTCGGACACCGCCCAGAACGACATGCCGTCGCGCATCCAGTGGTGCACGTGGAATCCTCGAACCGCCCGCGCTCTCAGGGTGGTGGTGGCGTTGGACGCTGGACAGACGAACACATTGATCGTGTGCTTCTGCCGCTGGTACACCAGCGCGGCCACGGGCCGTCCCGCCACGTAATCGAGGCGGCCGCCGACGAGTGGAAATCCGACCGACGCGAGATCGACGACCGGCGGCGAGAAATCGAGCTTGCCCAGGAACCACGGTTTTACCGTGTGCTGATCCGTCGAGCGGATGTCGAACAAGTGCTCGGCCATCAGCGAGCGCACATGGCCATTGACCACATCGTCGATCGCCGCGTCGCTGCGCGTCGCCGCTGATCGCACGAGCGAAATCCCTCCGCCGACCGACAGAACCAGGACCGCCGCGGCCGCCCACGTCACCAGACGTCGCCCCGACCTCGTCCGCTGCACCTGTCCGGACACGCGCGCACACAAAAGCTCGGGCGCATCGTAGTACGGCACGGACCTGACCAGCCGGCCGAGGGCTTCACGATCGGTCACCCGCTGGCGGCATGACGCGCATGCGCCGAGATGGTGTCGAATCGGCGCGACGGCATCCGCAGCGAGCTCGCGATCAACGAACGCGTCGAGGTCGCGTGTCACTTCGTCGCAGTTCATGGCACTCGCTCCATCGACAGCGAAGGCGGCTTGAGCACCGCCGACAAACGATCGCGCGCCCGCGCGAGACGCGACATGACCGTCCCGATCGGCACGCGCACGATCGCGGCGATCTCCTTGTAGGACATCCCTTCGATCTCGCGAAGCACGAGCACCTCGCGAAAATCGACCGGCAGCTGCTCGAGCGCCTCGCGCACCCGAGCGACGGCGAACTGCTGCAACAGCCGCGCCTCCGGATCGAGGGCGCTATCGGCCGGCTCGTCTGTCCTGCTGTCCAACGGTAACGCCTCCGCGGCGCCGGCACGGCGCGATAGTCGGCTGTACCACGTGTTGCGCACGATCGCGAACAGCCAACCCCGGGCATCATCGTCCCGCAGCGACGGAAAGAAGCGCACCGCCCGCACACAGGCGTCCTGGATTACATCCTCGGCGTCAGCGTCGTTTCTGGTCAGCCACCGCGCGTAATTGAACGCGGCGTCTAGGTGAGGCAGGACGATCTCTTCAAACACACGCGAAGGCATTACCGCTGCTCAAGACCCGCGACATCTTCCTTTTATTCCCGGACGCGTGCGTCGGCGGCTCAGCGCCTTATCGGGAATAGACCAAGTCCACCGACGGTCTGTATGAGCGAGATGGCACTGGTTGGCCGATTGCATCCGTTGATCGTTCACTTTCCCATAGCGCTCGTCATTCTTGCAGCGGCGGCCGAAGGCGCGGCGGCCGCGACCGG
>Ga0114129_10013278_pt1 | contig 11735 bp, 15 predicted proteins | sample RhiMetdeltSRZDD1_FD_80071 | JGI IMG/M metagenome (GOLD analysis project Ga0114129, IMG submission 80071) | Populus rhizosphere microbial communities from Tennessee, USA - Rhizosphere MetaG P. deltoides SRZDD1 (version 2) (version 2) | ecosystem: Host-associated > Plants > Roots > Rhizosphere >... | reverse complement strand
CGCTACGGCAGTTCCTTGAAAGGATTGAAGACCTTGAGCCCGGGCCGTTTGAAGTCCCGGTCATTCCCGGTGGCGATCGTGAGTCCGTGGCGACGCGCCGTCGCGGCGATGTAGCTGTCTTCGACCGGCATACGCTGGCCGGCCTTGTCGAGAAGGCGCTCTTGCTCTGCCCAGACATGGGCCACCGACACGTTGAACCCATGGATCCGGCCGTGCAAGGCTTCGATGAGACGTGTGAGCCACGCCTGAAGCGCCTGTCGCTGTCGGCCTTCCTTGGTGCGGACCCAGTAGGCCAATTGTGCGATGACGACCGCGCTCGTGTAGCAGCGGTCCTGTTCGGCCTCCAGCCAAGCGATGACCTTCGCGTTGCCATTCTTCTTTGCCGGCTGGCAGATGACGTCGGTATCGAGCAGCCAATTCACAACTTCCGTCGCTTCGCGGGAGCCCGCCGACGCGGAGGCACATCGTCAGGACTGACTGGGCAGTCCTTCATGACAGTCAGCCAGCTCTCCTGGCCGCCGAGCCGACGAAAGACGATGGCGTCCTCTTCGGGATCGAAGCGGGCGTCGAAGTAGTCGCCCGGTTTGGCCGGTGCGAGCGCGGCCGGTACGGTCAGGCGGCGTTTGGCATCAAGCGTAACGACCATGGTGGGATTATCCCACCAATCGGGTACCGCGCCAAATCGGCACGCGACGCCGAGGCCAGTGCGCGACGCTCGAAGAAACGTCACGCTGTCTTTCCTCTCGATGGCGAACTGTGGACGCTGATTGAACGGCGGTGGGCAGCACGGACGGTCGAGCAGAAAGACGGCACAGCGAAAATGTGCGAGTTCGTTTTTCACCGAGGAGGCGAAGCTGTGGTGGACTTCAGGAAGCCTTGGAGCGACGCCTTCAAAGAAGCAAAGTGGCCCGGAGGCTCTTTCACGACCTGCGCCGGACTGCCGTCCGAAACATGATCCGTGGTGGAGTTCCACAGTCTGTGGCGATGTCGATCAGCGGACACAAAACGGTCAGCATGTTCATGCGCTACAACATCACGAGTGACGCCGATAAGGTTGAGGCACTCAAAAAGACTGCCGAACATCTTGCCAGCCAACCGAAGAAGACCGAAGAATCTGAGAAGGTTGTCGAGATGCCAGAGCGTCCGGCTGGCGCTGCCTCCAAATGAGAGCGCGGACAAAACACGGACAATCCGCCCCCACTACGTAGCACTTCCGCTCTATCTGCCGATTTCTTAACAAAATTGGCTCGCCGCATTGGACGATTTCGCAACTGGTTGATCCGAGCAGCAGCGTAAATGGCCTGCTATTGAGAGGTTCGTCAAGGTTTCGCGAGTCGCCGCGCCCATCAGCGCGTCTCGACGCCGCACCCTTGCCGTGACGGCGGCTAGGTGAAGAGCGGGGCGGCGTGGCATCGGTCAGGACATCCGGGCCAGTCCGTTCCTCTATACCGACCCAACAGAATCCCAACCAGCACGATGGTCGGGAACAGCACGGCCTGAATCCACCGTGGCGCGATGAGCACCGTCTGAGTCTTTCGATGCCTCCACAGGAGGTGGGCCATGTAAAACACCGGCGGTCGCCGCGCGGGGCCGCTGTTCAACACGTCGAACGTCGCCGAAAGGAAGCGGTCCAGATCGATGACGGGCCTTGCGAAGCCATCAAACTGGAGTGTCTCAGTGCCGCCGTTCCACCAGCGGTGCGCGGAGCCCATCGGCAATCGCACGGGGCCACCCTGTTCGATGCGAACTTGAACACCGTCCACCTCCGCGGCGAGGGTGCCCGCCATGACAGTTCCTCCCTCGTTTTCCTTGAAATGAATGTGGAGGGGTGGACCGTCCTGGTTCGGTGGGAGCGTGCCCTTCAATTCCAGGCACATCTCGCCGTCCAGAGGCACACGACGCAGTTGCAGGCGCTCGCCCGTATGACGGTTGATCAGTGTCAGCCAGCCGTGCTGTGTTTCGATGGGCTCCTGTGGGGTCATTTCTTCCTCGCCTCGGTGCATCACGCAACCTGCTACACTTGACACGATGTCAAGTTCAACGACGGTGAAGCATAGAAGACAGCTTGACACGATGTCAAGTTCTGGTTCCCGGGACCGCGTCCTGGAAGCCGCGCTGAGGCTGATTCGCAAGCGAGGCGACGCCAAAGTCACCATGGCCCAAATCGCCAAGGCCGCACGCCTGTCCCGCCAGGCGGTGTACCTGCACTTTGCCGACCGCGCAGATTTGATGGTCGCGCTCGCCCGTCATGTTAACGAGAGCCTCGGCTTACCGGCTGAGATTCAGCGCATGATGAACACCCAGACCGGCATGGGGATGATCGAGGCGTTCGTGTCGATGCAGGCGCGCGGAAACCCTGCGGTGTGGGCGGTCGCGCGGGCGATCGATGCGGTCCGTCGAACGGATGCGGCGGCTGCGCGCGCCTGGGAGTCCCGTCTGAAGTCCCGATTGGAAGGCTGTCGCGCCATCGTCTCGCGCTTGAAGGCTGAGGGCAGCCTGCGACCGGGACTGGACCCTTCAATCGCGGCAGATCTGCTGTGGACGATGACGTCGATACGGATGTGGGAAGACCTGGTCCTCGAACGGGAATGGTCGCCCGAGCAGTATCAGGGATACGTCACGAACGTATTGATCGGCGCGCTAACGTCCTCGCGATCCGAATAACCCGTTCCGCCAACGGGATGGACTCGCGATCCCGGCCGCGCCTTGAGCCGTTCTCATTCGACGACTCGGCGCCATTCGGCGAACAGCTGTGTGGGTTGCGGAAATCGTCCAGTGCGGCCACAGCTGGTGCAAGACACTGCGAATCAATAACTTAGACGACTCGCCGGATCGTGATCATTGCAAGCTGCTGACTTTAATGGCTTTATGTGGCTGGCTCCTCGGGCTGGACTCGAACCAGCAACCCTCCGGTTAACAGCCGGATGCTCTGCCATTGAGCTACCGAGGAATGCGGGACGTGCGCTTCGGAGATCTCCGCCGCTGGTGGGGTCCGCCTGAAGGCGGACACTACGTACGGCCGAACCTGACGATCGTAACGAAAAGGCGCCATTCGACGCAACCGCGGCGTCAGAAGCTTAGACTGTTCCTATGAAGTACGGAATCCCTCTTCTCGCGATGACCCTCGGCGTCGCGCTCGTCGCACAGGAGCGCGAGGTCCCCAAAGATTCGGTACGGGTCTCCATTCCCGGCTGCTCGAAAGGCAGCGCGTTCGTGGTAACGGAAAGCCCGGAAGCCGAGCGCACGAGCGTCGAGATCAAGACAGGACGCCGGTTCCGGCGGACCGGCCAGAAGCAGGTGCTTGCCGAGATCAAGCGGCGCGAGGGCACGATGATCGAGGTGACGGGCATCGTCCGGAAGAACGACCTCGCGGGGCCAGGTGGGATCTCGCTCGGGGGAGGACGCGTTCGCATCGGCGGGGGCGCGCCGGTTCAGCAGAGCGGCGGCGACGTGAACCGCGCACCGGCATCGGCGAACGCCATCATCGACGTCGAGGGTTTCCGCCCGTTGGCGGAGAGTTGCTCCACGCGATAGGTCTACAGAGGAAGGGCCACCTGAAGGTGGCCCCACGTACCCACGGTCCGGCTAAAGCCGGACACTACATCTACTGCTTCGGAGCGTCGAGCTTGATCTTGAGCAGCGGCTCCATCTTGCCTTCGAGCGCCGCCGAGCCCGCCGGATAGTTATCTTTGCTGAGTAGGAACGACACGACATCGGCCGCCTGCTCCGGAGTCAGCGTGCCGGGCGCGCTCGCCGGCATCGTCGTCGACGTCTTCTCGTAGAGATCGCCGACCGTCTTGCCCTGCCAGTTGGCCAGGAAGTCCTTCCCCGCGAGTGGCGGCATCGGACCCGATCCCTCGAGGTTGTCCCCGTGGCACGCGGAGCACTGCTCCTTGTAGATCGCCTCACCACGCTTGGCCTGATCGGCCGTGTACACGCCGTCGTTCACCGACTTCGACTCCTGCGCACCGAGCGACGCATAGGTCCCCGACGCGACGAACCCTCCGACAATGAGCACCGCAAGCGTTTTCTTCATGTCCCCTCGACAAAGATGGCTGTAGGCTCTGGTCTTTCGGCTACCCCTGATCTTAAATCACGCGTTCTTCCCACGTCGACCAACCCGGCCGTTTTCGCCGCCTGTCCACCCGAGCTGGACGGCCGTGCCGATGAGTCCCAGGACGATCCACGCAACCGGCACCCACCGCCGACCCGGCGCAGGATCGAGCGGATAAAGGACCCATACGTCGTTGTTTGCGGCCGCCGCCATCGCTTTACGATCTCCCAGGACGGCCATGGCTCCGACAATCATCGTCCACGCGCCGCCGAAGGCGGTGCCGGTGATGATGAAGTAGCGCTGCAAGTACATGGATGCGATGGCGCCGACGACCGACGCAAGAAGGACGATGACGAATTGCGATTCGCGCCCTGTGGCCGAGAACACCAGATTCGCGAAGAGCGCGCCAAGACCCGCACCCATGATCGCGACGCCGACGAAATAGGCGGCATACAAGAGAGCCATCCCGACAAGCCCGCCCACCAGCGCCGCGCCCAGCATCCACGTCGTGTCGCTCGCGCCGAACAGCGAGCTCGCCGCGGCCGCCCCCAAGATGAACCCGGATATTGCGAGCACGACGCGGAACAGTCGATAACCGAAGAAACAGGCCACTGCGCCGCCAACCAATAGAACGATGGCGGCAGGTAGCTGATACGCGGCAGGCAGCATCAGAGGTCCCGCCGGCCTTCCATCGCTCGCGTCATCGTCACTTCGTCCGCGTACTCGAGATCGGATCCAACGGGAATGCCCATCGCGATGCGCGTCACACGCACACCGAGCGGCTTGAGCAGCCGTGCGAGATAGAGCGCCGTGGCCTCTCCTTCCACGGTCGGATTCGTCGCGAGAATCACCTCGTCGACCGCACCGTCACCAACGCGGGCGAGCAGTCCTTTGATCTTCAAATCATCGGGGCCCACACCCTGCAGTGGCGACAACGCACCCATCAGGACGTGATACACGCCGCGAAACTCGCGCGTCTTCTCGACGACGCTCACGTTCTGCGGCTCCTCGACGACGCATATGAGCCGCTGGTCGCGAGAGGCGCTCGTGCAGAACGCGCACGGATCGGTGTCGGTGATGTTATTGCAGTTCGAGCAGTAGGTAACGCGGTCCTTGACGTCGCGGATCGCCTCGCAGAGTCGCTCGGCGTCCTCGCGCGGATTCTTCAGCACGTGGAACGCCAGGCGCTGTGCGCTCTTGGCGCCGATGCCGGGCAGCTTCTGCAGCTGCTCAACGAGTCGAGTCAAAGAATCGGGCAGGGCCAAGAGTTGGTCAGGATATCCCGGGAATCTTCAGACCGCCAAGCAGGCCAGACATGGAGCTACCAAGCTGCTCGTCGACTTTTCGATTGGCATCGTTGATGGCAGCCACAACGAGATCCTGCAGCATCTCGACATCGTCTTTCGACACAACCTCGGGATCGATGCGAATCGACTGCACCTGCTTGGCGCCATTGACCACGACGGTCACCATGCCGCCGCCAGACGTAGCCTCGATGCGTAAGTCGGCCATGCGCTTCTGCAGCTGTTCCTGCATCTGCTTGGCCTGCTGCATGACGGAGAGTATGTCCATAGACCCCAGTGTAGGGCGGGTCCCGTTCCATGGACCCGCCGTGTCACATCTCTTCCACGTCGCGGATTTCAGCCGGGAATACTTCGAGCAGCGCCTGCACGCCTGACGAGGACATCGCCTCCGCCTTCAGGTCGCGCTTGGGCGGAGCCGCGGCCGTGCTCGTCGTCGCCGGCGTAGTCTGATTCTCGGACTGCACAGCAGCGACCGGAATCTTTCGACCGGCGAGACGATACGCCACGGTCTCCAGCCACTCGCGGTTCTGCTCGAGTTGCATGCGCGCCACGTTTTGATTCGACGCAAACGTGAACGTGATGCGCTCCTCGGTGACATCGATCTTCTGCGCTTGAGCAATCGCGAGGCTGTACAGCGTGTTCTTGACCGAGCGGACCTCGGCCAGCAGCGCGTCTTTCAATGTCGGGGCTGCACTGGGTGCGACCGTGTTTCGAGTGGGTGCGATGGTGTCGCTGGTCGGGGCGATGCTGTTACTTGTCGGTGCGAGCTTGTAGCTTGTCGGTGCGACGGTGTCGCTGGTCGGTGCGAACTTGTTGCTTGTCGGTGCGAGCTTGCTGCTTGTCGGTGCGACGGTGTTGCTGGTCGGTGCGATGGTGTTGCTTGTCGGTGCGAGCGTGTCGCTTGTCGGTGCGAGCTTGCTGCTTGTCGGTGCGATGGTGTTACTTGTCGGTGCGAGCGTGTCGCTTGTCGGTGCGAACTTGCTGCTTGTCGGTGCGACCGCGCTGCGCGTCGGTGCGAGCTTGTTGGTTGACGGTGCGACGGAGCTTCGGGCCTGTGCGGGCTTGCTGCCTGGCGGTGCCACCGGACCGCCATCGAGCAGGTCCATCAGCGGCACGAGCTTCCGCAAGTGCATCCAGCGCAGCAGCACCATCTCGAGGTAATAGCGCGGGTGCGAGGCGGTTCGGATCTCCTGCTCCGCCTTCGTCAGCAGGTCGAACGCGCGCATCAGATCCTCTCGCGAGAATCGCTTCGTCAGCCTGGTCAATCGATCGATCTCGCCCTCGGGCAGCTCGCCATCTCCGGCGCGCGATGGATCGACAGCGAGCATCATCACGTCGCGGACGAGCCGTGCGAGCTCGCGAAGCACGAGCCGCAGATCGTGGCCGGATTCAACGGCGCGATCGGCGACCGCGAACGCACGCGGACCGTCCTCATCGACGACCGCGTCAATGATGTCAAAGAGCAGATCGCGCCCGACCAACCCCAGCACCGTCGAGACGTCGTCCACCGCGATGACCTTGCCGGCAAATGCGATCACCTGGTCCAGCGCGCTCTGCGCGTCTCGCATGCTTCCCTCAGCCGAGCGCGCAAGGAGCGCGAGCGCCGCGTCTGCTGCGTCGATCCCCTCGGAAGCGACAATGCGACGGAGCTGTTCGGTGATGGCTTTGGCGGGAATCGTGCGGAATTCGAAGACTTGCGAGCGCGACAGGATCGTGTCCGGGATTTTGTGGAGCTCGGTCGTCGCCATCATGAAAACGACGTGCGGCGGCGGCTCTTCGATGGATTTCAGGAGCGCATTGAACGAGGCGGCCGACAACTGGTGCACCTCGTCGATGATGAAGACCTTGTAACGATCCCGAACGGGCGTAATCGAGAGGCCGGCAATCACCACTTCACGGATGTTGTCGATGCCGGTGTGGCTGGCGGCATCGATCTCGAGGACGTCGATGTCCCGCCCCTGCGCGATCTCGATGCAGGCGTCGCACTCACCGCAGGGATCCGGCGTGGGTCCCTTCACGCAGTTCAGCGCTCGCGCCAGGATGCGCGCGGTCGTCGTCTTGCCGCAGCCGCGCGAGCCGGCAAACACGAACGCGTGCGCAAGGCGGCCGCTCGTGATCGCGTTGCGCAGCGTGCGCGTGACCGCCTGCTGTCCGACGACCTCGTCGAATCGCTGTGGTCGCCATTTACGGGCCAGAACCTGATAGGACATCCCGGAGTGAGCTGTTTGAGAGTTGACGTGTGGAGTTGCGAGTTTTGAGTTTCGAGTTCTTTTGAGTTTTGCGTTTTGAGTTTTGAGCTTCTATCGTCAGGTGAGCCCCACCGCGACCCGGTGCACCTGCAGCACAATCCAGGGTCTACTTAGCGCTGCTGCCTTCCGGCCCTGACGCGGTTCGCAGGCTGAAGTTGCACAGGGTCCGGGCCGCGGTGCGGCTCACCTGTCGCCAGGCAGTCGTCGTGCCTGGCAAACAGAGAGTTTAGCGTACCCCGGTCCGGCTAAGCCGGACACTACGACAACACGCCAAAAGCGGCACTACGACAACGCGCTAAAGCCGGACGCTACGAAAGCAATCGTTTGGCGAGGGATTCGTAAACCCCGACTGCGGCACGCAGTTCGTCGAGCGTGACGTGCTCATCTTCGGTATGCGCGACGTGAATCGAGCCTGGTCCCACGAGAATCGGCGTCCCCCATCTCGTCAACAGCGGCACGTCAGTCGTGTACGGAAACACGGCGGTCTCGAATCCCGGCAGCGTATGCATGCGAACGGCATCGATCTCGAGCACGTGCTCGACGCGCACGAGGCCGTCGACGACTGTCAGCGCCGCGCGCACCTCGGCAGCTTCTCCGACGGTGCGGAACAACAGCTCGGCCGATGCGTGCGGCGACACGACATTGGGCGCCACGCCGCCTTCGATCAACCCGACGGTGTAGTGCGTGCGACCGAGCAACGGATCCTCGGGCAACGCCACGCCTCGAATCACCATCAGCGCATCGAGCAGCTTGTCGATCGCCGAGTCGCCCAGCTCGGGGAATGACGAGTGTGCGGCTCGCCCGCTCGCGTGAAGACGCACGCGAAGGATCCCGCGGGTCGCGGCGCCGAGGCGGTTGTCAGTCGGCTCGCCGTTGATGAGATATCGAACGTGGTCAGGCGCCTGCTCGTTTGCGACTCGCGCGCCGTCGCTGCCTCGCTCCTCCCCTGCGACGAAGAGCAAGGCGATCCGCGTCTCGCCTGCCCTGCGAAGCCGTTCGGCTGCCGCGACCTGCGCCGCCAGAATGCCTTTGGCGTCGCACGCTCCGCGGCCAAAAATCAGCCCGCGCTCCTCGCGGCTCGGAAAGAACGGCGGCACGCAGTCGACATGCGTCGAGAACACGATCGCCGGCGGCGTCTCCAGCTGCGCGAACACGTTGAAGCGCCCGTCCGAGACAGGCTGCTCCGTGACGCGATACCCGCGGTCGTGCAGAAACGTCGCGAGCCAACGCGCGACCTCGGCTTCACGACCGGTTGTGGAATCGATGTCGACGAGGCTGCGCGTGAGGGCGACGGGGTCGACGCCTATCGAATCCATCGCTCGAGCTCGGTCCGCGCGTCGGTCCTTTCGTCGCGGTACTTCACGATGACCGGCGTCGCGAGTGAGAGTCCCCATTCCTTGCCTGCACCCACCGTCACCTGACGCGAGCCGGGGACGACGACGGCGCCCTCGGGAATGACGAGCGGCACCCCGGGCTCAGGCTTGATGATGCGCGCGCGAGGAAGATCGTAGACGGGCGTGGAGCCTGTGATGATCGTGCCGGACGCGAGCACTGCGCGTCGCTTGATCACCGCGCCCTCGTACACGCCGCAATTGCCGCCCACGAGCACCTCGTCCTCGACGATCACCGGCATGGCGCCGACGGGTTCGATCACACCGCCAATTTGCGCAGCCGCGCTCACGTGAACCTTCTGCCCGATCTGCGCGCATGAGCCGACCAGTGCGTGCGAATCGACGAGCGTCCCGTCGCCAATGTAGGCGCCGATGTTGATGTACATCGGCGGCATGCAAATCACGCCTGTGCCCAGATACGCGCCATCTCTCACCGACGAACCGCCCGGCACGAGACGCACGCCGCTCGCGAGGTCGAATGTCTTGAGCGGCATCGTATCCTTGTCGAAGAACGGCCACCGGCCCTTGCCGATGCCCATGTCGACGGTGTCACCAAATCGAAATCCGAGCAGGATGCCCTGCTTGACCCAGACGTTGACGCGCCAACCGGTCGGTGAGGAAGAATCGGGCTCGGCTGCGCGCACACGACCAGCGGCGAGCTCCGCACGCAGCGTGAGAAATGCGGCGCGCGCCGCATCCTTGGATGCGGCGTTGCCCTGCTCGAAAAGTTCGGTGATATCGGCTGCGATCGCCATCCACTAGACGCGCGCTGCGGCGCCCAGCATTTTGAGCTGCTGCAGTACGCGCATGATCTTCTCCCGTGCGGCCGGACTGGGAGGCACCAGGGGCAGTCGGTAGCTTTCTTCGATGAGACCCATGGCGGCCATGGCCGCCTTGCAGGGAATGGGATTGGTCTCCACGAAGTTGACCTGGAGGAGGGGCAACAACCAGTGATGCAGCTTGCGGGCGGCCGCGAAGTCGCCGCGCTCGCACAGCTCGACAATCTGCGCCATCTCGGCCGGCGCTTCATTCGACGCCACCGACACAACGCCTTTGGCACCGACGGCCATCGCCGCGACCGTCACGGGATCGTCGCCGCTCAGCACGATGAAATCCTCGCGCGCACCCGACATGATTTGCGACATCTGCACGACGTCTGGCGCTTCTTTGATCGCCGCGATGTTGCGAATCTCGGACAGCCGGATGGTCGTCTCGACCGACATGTTGACGCTCGTGCGCGTCGGCACGTTGTAGAGCACGATCGGCAGCCGCGTCGCCTCGGCGATGGCCTTGAAGTGTTGATACAGGCCTTCTTGCGTCGGCTTGTTGTAGTACGGCGTCACCGACAATAGGCCGTCGGCACCCACGCGCTCCATATCGCGCGCCAGCTCGATCACGTCCTTCGTGTCGTAGCCACCCGCGCCCGCGAGCACAGGCACCTTGCCGTTGGCTTCTTCCACGACGAGCTCGACGACGCGCAGCTTGTCGCGATGCGTCAGCGTCGGCGCTTCTCCCGTCGTCCCGCAGGGAGACAGGAAGTGCACGCCAGCGTCGATTTGCCGCTTCACGAGCCGCTTGACCGCAGACTCGTCGACGGAGCCGTCCTTGGTGAACGGCGTAATCAATGCGGTGCCAACGCCGGTGAAGGGAGTACGCATTTTCTGCCCCTGTTCGTCCTAAAACCTTCATTCGGGGTCAGATCGGGGTCAGGTCGGGACCGGGTCCCGACCCGGTCCCGACCTGACCCCGGTCTGGCCCCTACGACGGCGTCGGTCCTCTCAACACATCTTGCATCGAGTACCACCCGGTCCGCCCTTGGATCCACCGTGCGGCCAGGAGCGCCCCGGCCGCAAAGCCACGACGGTCGCGTGCGGTGTGCGTCAGCTCGATCGTATCCGATGGACCGTCGAATCCGATCGTATGAATTCCGGGAATCGAGCCCGCTCTGGTCGACGACATGTCGATCGGGCGATCGTAGCCAGCGCCGACCATGGCATCGCGCAGCGTGAGTGCCGTTCCCGACGGCGCGTCAATTTTGGTCGAATGATGCGCCTCGTGAATCCAGGCGCCGAACTGCGGATGGGCCTTCATCAGCCGCGCGGCATCCTCGACCAGGATCTGAAAGAGGTTCGCGCCGATCGAGAAGTTGGCCGACGCGACGACGCCAAGGCTGGAGGACACGGCCGCGGCCTGCAGCGTACGGGAGACGCGACTCCAGCCCGTCGTTCCGATGACCACGCGCATGCTGCGGTCAACGTACTTCTGAAAGTTGGCTTCAACAGCCTCGGCGTTGGTGAAATCGATCGCCACGTCGGCCGTCGTCCATTCGTCGCGCCCCACATCGACGCGACCGACGATCTCGAAGCCCTGCTCAGGGGCGAGCGCTTCGACCATGCGCCCCATCTTTCCGTAGCCCACGATCAGCAGTTTCATGGCTCGATTATCCTCGGCCGTGCGCGTCTCGTCGCGTGACGTCATCCGAAGAACTCCTCATGCAATCGTTGCATGGCATGGGGCAAATCGGTCTGGCGCAAGACCACCGTGATATTCCGTCGCGAAGCGGCCTGCGAAATCATCTTCAACGGCACCTCTTCGAGTACGCTGACAACACGCGCCGCGATTGCCGGCTCGTCCTGGAGCGCATCGCCGACGGCGCAGAGTAACGCCAGATCGTGCTCGATCGACACCTCGGAGAACTCGGAGAGCGCCTCGACTATCGCGTCGAGATGACGCCGGT
>Ga0114129_10013277_pt1 | contig 11735 bp, 10 predicted proteins | sample RhiMetdeltSRZDD1_FD_80071 | JGI IMG/M metagenome (GOLD analysis project Ga0114129, IMG submission 80071) | Populus rhizosphere microbial communities from Tennessee, USA - Rhizosphere MetaG P. deltoides SRZDD1 (version 2) (version 2) | ecosystem: Host-associated > Plants > Roots > Rhizosphere >... | reverse complement strand
TGGCGGGTCGGTGTGGCGGGGCTCCAGGTGAATCTCGGCATCAAAGGAGACTCGACCGAATTCGCCGAGATGGGCGGCGCCGTCGGCTGGCTCAGCCCGAACCGCCCCGCGACGACGACCGAGGCGATGGTCGCGCCCGGAGACGTGGGCACGTTCTCGTTCGCCGTGCGAGCCCCGCAGGACCTCGGCGCCTACCGCATCGACCTCGGCCTCGTCGTCGATGGGGTGGCCTGGCTCGAGGACCAGGGGGTGTACGTCGTCGTGAGCAGCGACCTCGGCCTGCACAGCCGTTGGGTCGCGCAGAGCCAGTGGCCGATCCTCGGCGCGGGCGAGCCGAGCGCGCCGATCACGATCTCCTTCCGCAACACCGGTTCGCAGACCTGGGTCCGCGGCGCCGCCGGGCGAGAGGCGGATCTCGGGGTTGCCGACGACGACCGCTCCTGGGCCGACCTCGGGATCGGGTGGCCATCACCCGATCGGCCGGCGATCCAAACGGAGCCGACCGTCCCGCCGGGAGGCGTCGGGACCTTCACCTTCCGCCTCACCGCGCCGAGCGATCCCGGCTCCTACGCCCTCCGGCTCCGCCTCGTCGTGGACGGGGTCGCCTGGCTCGACGACGACGGCGTGTTCGTCCTGGTGACCGTTCTGCCCTAGCCACGCGACCGCACTCAACCGCTACTCAACCCCCAAGCAACGCACCTCGAATCGGCCCTTCCTAGGCTCGCCGGAAACGCATCCGGGGAGACCTCAAATCAGCATCATCTCGATCGTCGGCGCGGGTCATGTCGGGGTCGTCTACGCGGCGGGCCTCGCGGAGCTCGGTCATCACGTCCGCGTGATCGACATCAACCAGAAGCGCATCGCGATGCTCCGCGAAGGTCGGATCTGGTTCTACGAGCCGGGTCTGCCTGAGCTGCTCGCGCGCGGACTCGCGCGCAAGCGCATCACCTTCACCGCGAGCTATCCGGCGGGCCTCTCGCGCGCAAGATTCGTCTTCGTCTGCGTCCCCACGCCGACCACGAGCGAGGGGACACTCGACGACAGCTATCTCCGCAGCGCGTTCTCGAACATTCGCCAGTACACCAACGCGCCTCGTCCGGTCATCGTCAACAAGAGCACGGTGCCGGTCGGAACGGGGGACGTCGTGGCCCACCTGTTCGAAGGCGAGGACATCCACGTCGTCTCGAACCCGGAGTTCCTCGCGGAGGGACGCGCCGTCGAGGACTTCTTCCATCCGTCGCGGATCGTCATCGGGTCGCGGAACCGCATCGCAGGGGAAGCGGTGGCCGCTCTGTACGCGCCGCTCCGAGCCCCCGTCGTTCACACCGATCCGGTCACCGCCGAGTTCAGCAAGCTCGCCGCGAATGCCTTCTTAGCGACGAAGGTCTCGTTCGCGAACGTGCTCTCTCGGATCGGTGAATCCGTCGGAGCGGACGGCGAGGGTGTTGCCAAGGCCCTCTCGCTCGACCCGCGCATCGGCGCCGGTCATCTGCGGGCCGGCCTTGGCTTCGGAGGGTCGTGCCTGCCGAAGGACCTCGCGGCGATCGAGCAGCTCGCGCGGCGCTTCACGGATTCGTCCGGGCTGTTCGGGGCCGTCGCGTCGGTGAACCGAGCGCAGCGCGCGCGTGTCGTCGACCTGCTCCACGAGCGCTTCGGCGCGATCGCCGGGCGCCGCGTCGCGGTCCTGGGCGCGACTTTCAAAGCGAATACCGATGACCTCCGTGAGTCGCCCGCGCTCGCTCTCGCGTGCCAGCTGGCCGAGCTCCACGCCGACGTGGTCGTCTACGACCCGGTCGCCGCGCCGCAGCTCCGCGTGGTCGCGCCGGCGCTCCACATCGCGCGCTCCGCGCTGGCGGCCGTCCGTGGCGCGGACGTGACCATCGTCGCTACCGAGTGGCCGGAGTTCGCGGCGATCGACCTCGCGGCGATGCGCCGCGCGATGAGCGGCAGCCTTCTTGTCGACGGCCGCGGCTTGTTCGACGTCGCGTCCGCCCACCGAGCAGGGCTCGACTACTTCAGCTTCTCGACCGCCGGGATCCGTGACTGCCCGGCCGAGGAGCAATTGCCCGCAGTCGCGAGCTAGCCGATGCGTGTCCTCGTTGCCGGAGGCGCCGGGTTCGTCGGATCGCACCTCGTCGAGCTCCTCGTGGAGCGAGGCGACGATGTGATCGTCCTCGACAACATGATCACGGGGTCGCCGCGGAATCTCGCGCATCTCGCACCGGGCCGTGTCTCGCTGGTCCGCGGTTCAGCCGAGAACGCGGCCGACGGCGCCGCGATCGATCGCGTGTACCACCTCGGTAGTCCGGCGAGCCCTGAGGCGTACACCCGTCACCAGGTCGCAACGCTCATGGCCAACAGCGAGGGCACGAAGCGGCTCCTTGACATCGCGCTCCGCGCGGGCGCGCGCTTCCTTCTCGCGTCGACCTCCGAGATCTACGGTGACCCGCTCGTCCATCCGCAGCCCGAGACGTACTGGGGCAACGTCGATCCGATCGGGCCCCGATCGATGTACGACGAAGGGAAGCGCTTCGGCGAGGCGCTCGTCGTGGCGTACGTGCGCGAGCGCGGCGCCGACGCGCGGATCGTCCGCATCTTCAATGCCTACGGGCCGCGGATGCAGCTGAACGACGGCCGGATGCCGTCGGAGTTCATCGCGGCCGCTCTTCAGGGAGCCCCGCTCCGGGTGCACGGCGACGGAAAGCAGACCCGCAGCCTGTGCTACGTCGGGGACACGGCGCGCGGGCTCATCGCGGCGATGGAGCGGGGCGAGGCCGGATCCGCATACAACATCGGGCGGGCCGAGGAGATCTCGGTGCTCGATTTCGCGCGCGTCGTCATCCGCGAGTCCGGAAGCGATTCGCTCATCCACTTCGTTCCCGGCCGCCCACAGGACATCCATCGACGGTGCCCCGATACGACGAAGTCCGAGCGAGAGCTCGGGTGGGTCCCGGAAACGCCGCTCAGCGCCGGCCTTCGCTCCACGATCTCGTGGTACCGCGAGGCCCTCTACGCGCCGCTCGCGGCGGGATGACCGCCGGCTCAGCCGGCGCCAGGGACCGCGGGGCCAAATAGGGCGTCGTACTGCGCCACCACGCGCCGCCGGTTGGCCGCGACCCTCGCGGCGATCTGCTCGGTGAGCGCTCCGTGTTGCCGGGCGAGTTCGAGCAATCGTGCGTAGCCGATCCTCGGGTCGAAGTCGATGTCGAGGCAGAAGTGCTGGTGACCCATTTCCTCCATCACGGTCTTCACCTTGCGCTCGTGGGCGACCGCGAGCACCGGACGCAGCGCGACGTGCGAGAGGATGACACCGTGGAGCCGGGCGGCGACCACGACGTCGATCTCCGCGAGGGTCGCGAGGAGCGCGTCCACCGTCGGTGTTGCCGCGATGCGGAGCTTCGGTGCGCCGCCCGGCGAGAGCCTCCGGATGGCCGCGACCACGTCGTCGATCGCGGGCGCGTCGTCGTCCGTCGCGAACATGACGACCTCGTGCCCGTCGGCGATCGCACGAGCGCCGAGCTCGGCGAAGCCCGCGATGTGCGCCCGGTAGCGAGCGGCGTCCGGCCGCGGCCATCGGTTCGGCAGCCGGTAGTTCATCGGACTGAGTCCGATCACCAGATGGTCGCCGCGCGGACTGGCGGCCGCTTCGACTGGAAGCGCGTACGCGAGATCGGGCACGATCGCGTCGTTAGCGACGAGGCGCGGCGACCGCAGCAACTCCCTCGAGCGCTCATCCCGGTATGAGCGATAGCTTGCGAGCGCGAGCGCCCTCTGGACGAGGCGTCGGCTCAAGCTCGTGAGGCTTCCCGTGCCGACGCTCGCAAACACGAATCGGGCTCCGACCGAGCGCGCGAGCCTGCCCCACCGCCACAGCACGTACGGGTGGCCCAGGGTCCCGCCCCACGCGCCGTCGAGCTGGCCGCCGCCGGCGACGATGAGAGTGGAGGCGCCCTCGAGCCTTTTGCGGGAACGCGCGTAATGACTCGGCTCGCTCATCACCCGGAACGGGACGAGCGCCCACGTGCGCGCAGCGCCGTGGATCGGCCACCTTCGGAGGGCCGACCGGGCTGCGGCTTTGATGCGGCCCGCCAGCCCTTTCTTGGGCACCGAGCCGGCGCCGTTGGCGCCGGGTCCCTCCCGCTCGCTCGGCTCGCGGACCGGATAGAGGGGAAGCGAGAAGGCCGCGCAGGTGTACGCCTCGACCGAATGACGTTCGGACGTGTCCTGGGGGTTCAGGGTGAACGCGACGATCCGCACGTTCGGAGTCCGCTCTCTGATCCCATGGATCAGGGAGTCCACGATCGCGGCGTCGCCGAGATTGCCCCAGCCGCAGGGACTGAGGAGAGCGATCGTCGCCGGCTCGTCGGTTCGGCTGGCTGTCGTGGGCGCGGCCACCTCGGACCCTGCTACAGCCACCGCTGAACGTTCGCATAACGCCGTGCGCGCCACCTTCGCGAATGCAGCGACATGTATCCGGCCACGAGGACGTCCCAGATGAGGCCCTTGGTGTGGAAAAAGAGCCAGCGGACGATCCAAACATGACAGAGCGCTCGTTCCCACCACGGGATCGGCGCATGCCAGATCGTCGTCAGGTACCCCGAGATCTCGAGCCAGTTGGGGAATGTGATGTCCCCGGAGGTGGCCAGGTCCGGGATGAACCAGGCCATCCGTCCGCGCCAGTCGCGGTAATAGTTTCCCTCGTGAAACCGTTTGTAGAAGAGAGGCTCGGCCAGCTGAACGAACGGTCCGTGGAACGCGAGCTCGCAGAGGAGCACGCGATCCGAAGCCGTGTAGTTCTTCTGAAGAGCGGTCCGGCGAAGGACGCTCGAACGGATGAGTCCATACGTCGCGTCGCAGGGATGCCAGCGATAGGAGAGCTGCCCGAATCGCGAGCTGGGGCGGCGAGCGGTGCCCTCACGCCCGAAACGCTCGCCCGTCTTGTTGCCGTTCTCGTCGATGGAGATCATCGCCGTGAAACACAGGACGACCTCGGGACGCCGGTCAAGGACCTCGACGCAGCGTTCGATGAGCGTCGGCGCGCAGATGTCGTCGTGTGCCGCCCACCGGAAGTATTCGCCGCGCGCGAGCGTGAAGGTCAGGTTCTCGTTGTTCACGCCGCCGATGTTCTTGCCGTTGCGGGAGTACCGGATCCGCGAGTCGCGCGCCGCGTACTCCTGACAGATCTCGGCTGTGGCATCGGTCGAGGCGTTGTCCGAGATGATCAGCTCGAAGTCGGCGTACGTCTGCGCGAGAATCGACTCGATGGCCAGACGCAGAAAGCGCTCACCGTTGTAAACCGCGAGTCCGATGCTCACCCGCGGGACCCGCTCGGCCGTCTCAGTCACGCAACCACCGGAGGCTCTTGTCCACGCGGTTCGTGTTCAGCAGGCGCGTGATCTGGCCGATGCGGCGGAATCGAGAGCCCTCGAAGTCGTCGACCGTGATCCGTGCCTCGCTGAACGCCCGATAGAGCTGCGCCGCGCCCTCTGGCGCGGTCCACTGCGGCCTGAACGCCGGGAGGACCCGGGCGATCTTCGAGGCGTCCACGCGGTAGTTTCGGACGTCCGCGGATGCCCCACCGGCATATTCGATGACGCAACCGGGCACGGTATTGCGGACGATCTCGGCGAGCTCGCGGATGCGGTAGTTCTCCTCCGGCCGCCCCACGTTGAAGGCCTCTGCATGCACCGCCGCGCGGGGAGCATCGAGCGCCGCAACGAACGCGCGGCCGATGTCTTCCACGTGCACGATCGGCCGCCAGGCCATGCCGTCGCTCTTGATCAGCACCTTGCCCGTAGCCACCGCCCACGCGGTGAGGTTGTTCAGGACGATGTCGCAGCGGAGGCGGGGCGAGACTCCATACGCGGTCGCGCTGCGGAGGAGCACGGGGCTGAAGTCATCGCTCGCGAGCTCGAGGAGCTCCTGCTCGGCGCGCACCTTCGAGACACCGTACGGGGTCACCGGATTGAACTCGGCGGTCTCGTCGAGCAGACGATCGCCCGACGCCCCGTAGTTGCTGCACGACGACGAGAAGATGAACCGCTGGACGCCGGAGTCCCTGGCGAGCCGGGCAAGGCGCACGGTGGCTCGATGGTTGATGTCAAAGGTCAGCTCGGGGTCGAGATCCGAGAGCGGATCGTTCGAGAGGGCCGCGAGGTGGATGATCGCGTCGAACCCTGCCACGTCCGACCGCTCCGTCTCCCGGATGTCCTTCCATAGCGCCGGGACCTGTGCGCTCGCCGGCAGGAAATCGCAGTCGCGGTAGTAGTCCGTGTCGAGGCCGACCACATCGTGGCCGGCTTGAAGGAGCAGCGGCACCATGACGGAGCCGATGAAGCCTCTGTGCCCGGTGACCAGGACCCGCATGCGCCGAGGCTATCCGCGGGGGCACCAACCGCTCGTGGGGACGAGGTTGAGAAACGGTTGAGGAGCCCGCTGGGCCGTCGGGGCGGCTAGATGGTCAGCTTTCGAACGTGAAAGGCCTCGGCCAGACCGTGTGGGGCGGCGGACTCGATCCCCCGTAGCCGCAGGAGCGCCTCGAAGGTCTCCGGTCTGAACCAGCGGCGGTTCGCCTGTGACGGAAAGTGGCGCATGAGATGGTCGATCTTGCGTCGCGCGGTGCCGTCGTCGAGCGGCACGAAGACGTTGGGGTGACCGAGGTCACCCTCGTACTTGGGGACCTCGTACTCCGCGATGAGGTGCTCGCGAAAGGTGTTCCAGGTGAGCTCGGCGATGGCGCGATGGTCCTGGTGCGCATCCTCGATGTGGTGGGTGAGGACGAGCTCCGGCTGGACCGCGAGCTTCAGCTTCTCGAACTCGTCCTTGATGGAGGCTCCCACGTAGGGGAAAAAGCTCTCGCGGAACCGATGCACCTCCACCACCGACTTCCCGGCGCCGGCGAGCATCGCCGCCGCGCTCGTCCGTGCCTCCGCCTCACGCTCGGGGTTCGATGCGAACACGACCCAGTGCACGCTCGAGCCGGGGCGCTCGGCGAGCAGACGCAACAGGGTCCCGCCGCATCCGATCTCGATGTCGTCGCTGTGCGCTCCGAGACACAGGATCGAGAGCGGAGCGCCGGGGTTCCCCAGGGTCGCGGTGAGCATCAGGGCAGGATCGTCGGCTCGGGGATGGGGACGATGAAGCGGGCGCCCCAATCGCGCGCGTGCGCGAGCTGCGCGACGATCTCGTCCTTGAAGTTCCACGGAAGGATGAGGATGTAGTCCGGTCGCTCCTGATCGATCTTCTCCGGGGCGAAGATCGGGATGTGCGTTCCGGGAAGGAACCGTCCCTGCTTGTAGGGATTCTTGTCCACGGTGAACTCGACGAGATCGCTGCGGATCCCGCAGAAGTTGAGGAGCGTATTGCCTTTCCCGGGCGCGCCGTAGCCGGCCACGCGCTTTCCCGCGTCGCGAGCTTCGATGAGAAGCTCGAGGATGCGCCGCTTCGTCGCGTGCACGCGCTGGGCGAAGGCGCGATACGTGGCGAGATCCGCGTAGCCGAGCTGCTCCTCGCGCCGGCGCAACGCGTGGACCCGCGGATCGACGGGCCGCGTGTTGTCCTCGCGGCGGCGCGCGTAGATCCGGAGCGACCCACCGTGCGTCCAGAGCTCCTCGACGTCGAAGATCGTCAGGTCGTGAGCCGCGAAGATGCGCTCGACCGCGAGCAGCGAGAAGTACGAGAAGTGCTCGTGATAGATCGTGTCGAACTGATTGCCCTCGACGAGGCGCTGCAGGTGCGGGAATTCGACGGTGGCCGTTCCCCGCGGTTTCAGGATGCGCCGGATCCCATCGACGAACGAGTTGAGATCGGGGACCTGCGCGAGGACATTGTTCGCGATGACGAGGTCCGCCTGCCGGCCGTCGTCGGCGAACTCCTGGCCGAGCTCGCGGCCGAAGAACTTCACGAGGGTCGGGACGCCCTTCTCCTCGGCCGCGCGCGCGACGTTGGCGGCCGGCTCGATGCCGAGGCACGGGATCCCGCGCCGAACGAACGACTGCAGCAGGTAGCCGTCGTTGCTCGCGAGCTCGACGACGAAGCTCTGCTTGTCCAGCGCGAGCCGCTCGACCATCTGGGAGACGTACTTCTCGGCGTGCTCGACCCACGAGCTGGCGTAGGAGGAGAAGTACGCGTACTCGGTGAAGATGTCCTCGGGGGCGACGTATTCCTCGAGCTGAACCAGGAAGCACGATTCGCAGACCCACACGTGCAGCGGGTAGAAGGGCTCCATGTGATTGAGCTTGTCAGCCGGAAGGTAGCTCTCGCAGAGCGGAGACATTCCGAGATCGACGAACGTCTCGCTGAGCGGCGTCGCGCAGAAACGGCAGTTGGCCATGAGGCCAAGAGATTAAGTCGCGCCGCGTTCGCGGCATAGGGACGTTGAGTGATTGATAGAGTCCACCCGATGCGCATCCGTGCCGCCGAGCTGAAAGGTGTCTATGTGGTTGAGATGGAGCCACATCTCGACGAGCGTGGGTTCTTCGCGCGCGTCTTCGCCGAGGAGGAGTTCGCCGCGGCCGGGCTGCCGATCCGTTTCCCTCACCAGAACCTGTCGCGGAACACGCGTGCCGGCACGCTGCGCGGCCTGCACTTCAACGAGGCCTCGACGCGCGAGGCCAAGCTGGTGCGCTGCACGTCGGGAGCGATCTGGGACGTGGTCGTCGATCTGCGGCGAGACTCTCCGACCCGGTTCCGCTGGTTCGGTCTCGAGCTCTCCGCCGATAAGGGCAACGCCGTCTTCGTGCCGGAGGGTTTGGCGCACGGCTTCGTCACCCTCGCCGACCTATCGGATGTCTTCTATCACATGAGCCGCCCATACACGCCGGGCGCCGGACGCGGTGCGCGCTGGAACGATCCTCGCTTCGGGATCCGCTGGCCCGTCGAGCCCGTCGTGATGTCGGAGCAGGACCGCAGCTACCCCGATTTCGACGAGGCGACCTTCGATGGCTGACGCCGACGCCGCCCTCGGCGCCGAGATCTACGACCTCGCGACGCGGCTCTATCCGGTGTGCAGGAGCATCACCGGCGACGGCGTCCGCGAGACGCTCCGCCTCATCGCCCAGGTCGTCCCGGTCGAGGTCACGGAGGTGCCCTCGGGCACGCCGGTGCTCGACTGGACCATCCCTCCGGAGTGGAACATCCGCGACGCGTGGATCGCCGACGCGACCGGAAGGCGGGTCGTCGACTTCCGACGCTCGAACCTGCATGTGGTCAGCTACAGCATCCCGGTCCATCGGCGGATGTCGCTGGCCGAGCTGCGGCCGCACCTGCATACGCTCCCGGACCGTCCCGACTGGATCCCGTATCGGACGAGCTACTACCGGGAGGCGTGGGGGTTCTGCCTCTCGCAGCGTTCGCTCGATGCGCTCGAGGAGGGCGAGTACGAGGTGCGCATCGACTCCACGCTCGGCCCCGGGTCGCTGACGTACGGGGAGATCGTCGTACCGGGCTCGAGCTCGGACGAGGTGCTCATCTCGACGCACGTGTGTCACCCGTCGCTCGCCGACGACAACGTGTCCGGCATGGCCGTCGCCACGTTCCTCGCGCGGCATTTCCTGGGTCGCCCGCGTCGCCAGACCCTGCGTTTCCTGTTTGCGCCGGGGACCATCGGAGCGATCACGTGGCTCTCGCGGAACGAAGCGACCCTCGGGCGGATCCGCGCGGGCCTGACGCTGACCTGCCTCGGCGACACGCATGGGTTCACGTACAAGCGGACCGTCTTCGGGTCGGCCGAGATCGACCGCGTGGTGCCGCGGGCTCTCGCGTCCTCGTCCGCGCCGTTCGACGTGATCGAATACTTCCCCTACGGCTACGACGAGCGCCAGTACAACTCGCCCGGATTCCGCCTTCCGGTGGGCTCGCTGATGCGCGGGCGCCACGGACGCTTTCCCGAGTACCACACCTCAGCGGACGACCTCTCGTTCATCAGCCCGGCTCGCCTCGGCGAATCCTGGCGCGTGCTCGCCCGGGTCATCGACCTCCTCGAGAGTGGCAAGCGCTACCGCAATCTCGCGCCGCGCGGCGAGCCGCAGCTCGGCCGCCGCGGTCTCTATCGCGCGATGGGCGGCGCGGACATCCCAGAGCTCGAGAACGCGATGCTCTGGGCGCTCAGCCTCTCGGACGGCGAGCACACGCTCGAAGACATCGTCGAGCGATCGGGTCTCTCCCGCGACGCGATCTCTGCGGCTGTGGAGATGCTCGCCCGGACGGGTCTTCTCGCGGAGGTGTGACCGCTCAGCGGTGGTCGAACACCACCCGGGTGGGAGGGCCCTCGAGGTAGGACTCGGTGCCGTTCGCGAGCGCCTCGGCGTAGACGGCGAGCGCGCCGTCGACCGCCTCGATCGTCCGATCGATGTCGTCGTCGCTGTGGCTGTAGCTGACGACGAAGGACGGCGCGAGGATGCCTCGGCGGACGAGCTCCTGCATGAAGAGGGTGCGATAGGGTTGCGACGGGCGGCCGTCCGGGCCGCGCGTGATGTAGATGAGGTTGCAGGCGCGACCGGCCACGTCGAACGCGCGCGACAGGCCCCGCGCTCGAGCGGCGTCCCGCACACCGCGGGCGAGCCGATCGCCCTGGCGGTGGAGGTGCGCCACGACCGGCTCGGACCGGTAGATCTCGATCGTCCGGATGGCCGCGGCGAGGGCGGTCGATTCGGCACCGTGCGTCGTCGAGAGCAGGAACACGTTGTCGACCGACCGTTCGCGGCTGCCAAGGCGCATCAGCTCGCGCTTCCCGCAGAGCGCCGAGAGTGAGAATCCGTTTGCGAGCGCTTTCCCGAACGTCGACAGGTCCGGCGTGACGCCGTACTCGCGCTGCGCGCCGCCGATGTTCCAGCGGAACCCGGTGATCATCTCGTCGAAGACGAGAACGGCGCCGCGCTCGTGGCAGAGTGTCTTGAGCTCCTCGAGGAAGCCCGGCGCGGGCTCCTCCATGCGGGATGGCTCGAGGAAGACCGCCGCGATCCGGTCGGGGTGCGCGTCGAAGAGCGCGCGCACGCTCGCGAGGTCGTTGTAGCTGAACTGCACCGTCTGCGAGCGGACGCCGCTCGGTATGCCCCCGTCCATCGTGGTCGTCGCGATGTACCAGTCGTCGTATGAGTAGAAGGGATGGTCGGCGCAGATGGCGACCATCTCGCGGCCCGTGTACGCGCGCGCGAGCCGCAGAGCGGCGGTGTTCGCGGTCGATCCGTCCTTGGTGAACTTGACCATGTCGGCGCCGGTGATGACGCCGAGGAACGCCTCCGCGCACTCGAGCTCGAGCGCGCTCGGCCTTGTGAAGTTCGTGCCGAGCGCGAGAGCGGCGCTGACCGCCTCAATGACCGCCGGATACGCGTGCCCGAGCGTCACCGCCCGGAGCCCCATGCCGTACTCGATGTACTGGTTGCCGTCGGCGTCCCACACGTGCGAGCCCGCACCGCGCGCGATCACGCCAGGCGCGTTGCTCGGGTACTGGTCCGCGCCCTTCGCGTAGGTGTGGTTCCCCCCGGGCACCAGACCGGCGAGGCGCTCCGCCATCTCGCCGGATCGGCGAACGTCCGCGACGCGGGTCGGGCCGGAGGAGCCGGCCGAGATCACGGCCAGCCGTTTGCCCTGTTCGCGACGGCCGGCGGCACGAGGGCGCTCGACGCGGCACTGGCCGCGTTGTCCCACACGCGCCACGGGGCCTTCCCCTGCATCCACAGGTCGTCGAGCCCCATCTTGTCCTTGAACGTGTCCATGTTTCGCCAGAACCCGTCGTA
>Ga0114129_10013276_pt1 | contig 11735 bp, 13 predicted proteins | sample RhiMetdeltSRZDD1_FD_80071 | JGI IMG/M metagenome (GOLD analysis project Ga0114129, IMG submission 80071) | Populus rhizosphere microbial communities from Tennessee, USA - Rhizosphere MetaG P. deltoides SRZDD1 (version 2) (version 2) | ecosystem: Host-associated > Plants > Roots > Rhizosphere >... | reverse complement strand
TCCTGTTCCTGGTAGTGTTCGTGCTGGTCGGCATCGTCAGCACCCTGCTCGCGGCCAGGTAGCGACCACCCAGCCCGCGTCGTGTGCTGATGGCCGCGCGGTACCGTCGATCGCGGTATGGGCGGTACGCCCGTTTGCCGTTGATCGGTAACCAGGTTGTCACCTACGCTCCGGCCGCCATGCAGCCGGCGCGCCCAGGGGGCCCCGCGTCGGTCCGCTGCCCGGCCGTCCGGTTCTCCGCCGGGTACGGCACCCGGCTGCCAGAGCACGAGGAGTGTCCATGCCGGGCATTGCCGGAGTCATCCCGACCAGCACCGAACCTCGCCTGGCCGCGCGGCTCGAGACGATGGTCCAGCCGATGCTCCACCGCGGCTGGTATCGGGTCGAGCGCGCGGTCACCCCGGCGGCGGCCATCGCGGGAATCTGCGTCGACGGCGAGCCAGCCCTCGCCGGCGCCGACGGGGTCACGCTGGCCCTCGCCGGCGACCCGGTGCTGGAAGAACCGTCGGGCGCGGGCGACGGGCAGGCGGTCGCGCCACTGGCCGAGCGGCTACTCCAGCGCTTCCTGGCCGGCGGGGAGGCCGCGCTCCGCGACCTCAACGGCGTCTACGCCGTGTGTGTCTGGGAGGAGCGGCACAAGCGGCTCACCATCGTCAACGACCGCTACGGCTTCCTCCACCTGTACCTCTGGCGCTCGGCCGACGCCCTGCTGTTCGCCACCGAGGCCAAGGCGATCAGCCAGGACCCCGGCTTCGACAAGGCGATCGACCAGCGCGGCCTGCTCGACTTCCTGGTCGCCGGCCACTTCTTCGACGAGCGCACCTTCTTCGCCAACCTCACCATGCTCCCGCCGGCGAGCGTGCTCGTCTGGGAACGCGGCCGGCTGGTGGTGGCGCGCTACTGGGACTACCGCTTCGGCACCGCCAAGGCGCCGGCCTCCGACGCCGACGGCTACGCCGACGAGTACGGCCGGCTGCTGGAGGCGGCCGTGCGCCGCCGCGCCCGTGACAACGTCTGCATGCCGCTCACCGGCGGCCTGGACACGCGCTCGCTCGCCGGGTTCCTGCACCGCGCCGCGCCCGATGCCAGGGTCGTGACCAACACCGTCGGCCACGAGCATGCCTGGGACGTCCGCTTCGCCCGCGCGATCGCCAAGGAGCTGGGCTGGCCCCACGTGTTCCTGCCGGTCGAGCCGAGCTTCGTCGCCGACCATGCCGAAGCCGGCCTCTCGGCGCTGGAGGGCAACGGCCTGTGCTCCACCTTCTGGGTGATGGCCGAGCTGCCCTTCCTCGACGAGCTGCGACCGGCCGTGACCTGGAGCGGGTTCCTCGGCTGCTGCCTGTCAGGGGCGAACCTGCCGCGCAAGCACCCGCCGGCGACCGGCAAGGACGCCGTCGACGCCCTCTGGCGCTACAAGTTCACCGGCAGCTTCACCGACGAGGACCTGGCCGCCCTGCTCAAGCCAGGGGTCTACGCGGACACCGCCGCCGAGCCATACGAGTCCATCAGGCGCTGCTTCGACGCGCCCGACACCGACGACGTGCTCGACCGCTGGATGTATGTGGACCTGCGCCAGCGCATGCGCCGCCTCAGCGCGGTCCAGCGGGACATCCTGGCGGTCTCCTCCCGGGTGATGGAGCCGTTCGTCGACACCGACCTCATCGATTTCACGCTCTCGCTGCCGCGCCGCGGGCTGATCAACCCCGACCAGGTCCTGTATCGGCGCATGGTCACCAGGCAGCTGCCGCACCTGGCCCGCATCGGCCACGCCAAGACCGGACGGCCGGTCGAGGCGTCCCGGTACCGGTACGTGGCCAGGCGGGCGGTCCGCAAGGCGCGCTCGGCGATCGCTCCCCGGCTGCCCCTGGCCGTCGGCGCCCGCCACGACTACAAGGCCTACGTGCACTACGACCAGTGGCTGCGGAGCGGGTCCCGGCCGGCGATCGAGAAGGCCCTGGCCGACGAGGACTGCCTGGCCGACCTGTTCGACATGGCCGCGGTCAGGGCGCTCGCCGCCGACCATATGGAGGGTCGCCGCAACGAGCACGCCAAGCTCTGCGCGCTGGCGACCTTCTCAATGTGGCGGCGCAGGTACGGCTGAGGACGCCCCGAGCCCGGGCCGTCCGGGGCCGGGGCTCGGGGCTGGACCGGCCTGGTCGCGTCAGGAGGTCGTCGGCGGCGCCGGTCGCCGCTTGGGCGGCGGCTGCTCCGGGTTGACCACCACCCGCCGGGCGGTCACCGTCTCGCCTTGCTTCGCACCGCCCGCCGTGGCCTGCACGCCGACCTTGAGGTCGTCGCGGGACTGCAGCGCGAAGCGGGTGCCGAACCGGGTCGCGCCGTTCAGTGCGAACGTGGTCGCCACGTTGTCCTCGCTGGTGATGGTGAGGCTCGACCCCGACACCGCGGTCACCTTACCGCGGGCGAACACCACCGTCTTGGTGCCCTCGTCGGTCTTGACGGTCACCTCGCCGTGGAGCGCCCGGCGCTTGCGGTGGGCCAGCCGCTCGATGATGCGGGCCTTCCTGCCCTGCCCCGCGGCCAGCTGCTCGCTCACCGTTGCCACCGATCCCGGCGCCGCCCGCTGCCCGGTCGCCGCCAGGGCGGCGCCGCCGGCGGTGACCGCCAGCACCCCGGCGACCACCCACCCGAGCCAACCCATCCGCACCTTCGTTCGTCGCATCAGCCGCACCTCTCGTGCTGGACATCAACCGGGCCAACCGTCACCCGGAGGATCACCCGGCCCGGTTCGGGCGGGTGGCCGTGTGATGTTCGGATCTGGTTAAGAGCGTGCCACCGTAAGGCCCTGTGGCGGGCCGTCCGGCTTCGACGGGTGCGGCCCTCCTCGCTGAGCGGCACGCAACCGCCGCGCACCACCCGCACGCCGGTTCTGAGGAGGGTCGGGCGCGGGGCGGTTGCCCCGCTCAGGCGTTGAAGTCGTCCGGGGTGAGCCGCAGCATCTCGACCGGCTCGCCACCGACCAGGTGCTGGTCGAAGATCGCCGGCACGTCTGCCTCGGTGAGCCCGCCGTACCAGACGTTGTCCGGCACCACCAGCACCGTCGGCCCTGCCAGGCATCCCTCCAGGCAGCCCGACGCCACCACCTTGACGTTGGTCATCAGCCGACGGCCCAGCTCGTCGCGCATCGCGTTGAACACCTCGTCGGCGCCCCTGTCCAGGCACGACCCCTTGGGATGGCCGGCCGGACGCTGGTTGAGGCAGACGAACACGTACTTCTCGGGCTGCGCCATCGAGTCGTCCCTTCAGCCGGTCGGGCCATACCACCCTGCCACAACCGGAGCGCTGGCAAATCAGTACGAGCGAGGTGGCCGTAGCCGGCGCATCAAGCGGCGGAAGCCACCGAGCGATTCTATATCGTGTCCGGTTCGTCACTTGTAGCATGACAACCTCCGCAGGTGCGCGAGGAGGTGGGAGTGTCCGCGGTCCAGCGTCGCCTTCAGCCCAGACGGTCGCCTGCTGGCCTGCGGCAGCTGGGACGCCTCGGTGGTGTTCTGGTCGCTGCCGCCGACCGCCCCTGGGCCGCCGTCACCCTGGCATGGCAGACTCGACGCATGGACGCGCAGCCGGGCTACCGTGAGCTCGCCCCGCCGGCGGCGCTCCGTGACGCCGTGGAGTGCCTGTGGGTCCGGGTGGTCCCGCCGGCGGGCGCACCGCCGGTCCAGGTGCTACCCGACGCGGGCGCCGACCTGATCTGGCAGGCGGGCCGCGGCGCGTTCGTCGCCGGGCCAGACACCGGACCGGTGCTGGTGCCGACCGCGCCGGGCACGGTGATGGTGGGCGTGCGCTTCCTTCCCGGCGCCGGCGGGCCCGCGCTGGGCGTGCCGCTGAGCGCGCTCAGGGACCTGCGGGTCGAGCTTGCCGACCTGTGGCCGCTGCTCGACCACCAGCTGCCGGCCGACCTGACGCCAGCGGCGGCGCTGCGGTGCGTCACCGCGACCGCGGCCCGCCTGGCGGCCACCGGCCCGCCCGACCCGGCGGTGCGCCAGGCCGCCGAGCTGCTCGACGGCCCCGCGGCCCGGGTCGAGACGCTCGCCGACGATCTCGGGCTGAGCGAGCGCCAGCTCCGCCGGCGCTGCCACGCCGCGGTGGGCTACGGACCCAAGACCCTGCAGCGGGTGCTCCGCTTCCGCCGCTTCCTGGAGTCGGCCGACGCCGCCGGTGCCAGGCCGGACCTCGCCCGCCTCGCGCTGGAGGCCGGGTACGCGGACCAGGCGCACCTCACCAACGAGTGCGGCCGCCTGGCCGGCATGCCGCCGGCCAGGCTCGTCGGTGCCCGCGCGGCCGCCTCGTCGCCGCGGGCGCTAGCCGCCGCGCCGGCCCCGGCCTCGCGCCTGCCGGCGGCCAGCTGAGGCGGCCGGACCAGCCGGCGCCGGCCGACCGGCCTCGCGGCCCTGCCAGACAGGTTCGCCGTCAGGCGAGGCCGCGGCGGGTCACCGCGGGGCGGCGCCAGCCAAGGATGGCCTCGGTCATGCGGACGGCGCGGACGGTCGCCTCGACCTGGTGGACGCGGACGACCCGGGCGCCGTTGACGACGGCGACCACCGCGGCGGCCACGCTGCCCTCCACCCGCTGGTCCAGGGGGAGGTCGAGGGTCTCGCCGACGAAGTCCTTGTTGGAGAGGCCGACCAGGATCGGGTAGCCGAGCGTGCGCAGCTCGCCGAGCCGGCGCAGCAGTTCGAGCGAGTGGAAGGTGTTCTTGTGGAAGTCGTAGCCAGGGTCGATCACCAGCCGCTCCTGGCTGACCCCGTGGGCGCGGGCAACCGCGGCGCGGTCGGTCAGGAAGGCAGCCACCTCCGCGACCACGTCGGCGTAGGCCGGGCGGTAGGGGCGGGTCCGTGGCGGGCCGCCGGTGTGCATCACCACCAGGAACGCGCCGGCATCCGCGACCGCCTCGGCGAGCTCCGGGTGCCGCAGGCCCGACGGGTCGTTGACGACGTCGGCACCGGCGGCCAGGGCACGGCGGGCCACGCCGGGGCGGAAGGTGTCGACCGAGATGACCGCGTCGGTGCGGTCCCGCACCGCCTCGATCAGCGGCAGGACCCGGTCCAACTCCTCGGCCTCGGTGACCAGCGTGCCCGGCCCCGCCTTGACGCCGCCGACGTCGACCCAGTCGGCGCCGGCGGCCAGGGCCCGCTCGGCACTGCCGAGCGCCGCGTCGAGGTCCCAGGTGGCGCCCTGGTCGTAGAACGAGTCCGGGGTGCGGTTGACCACCGCCGCGACCGCCACCTGGCGGTCGAAGTCGAAGGTGCGGCGGCCGATGGTGCGGAGCATGCCGCCGAGGTTGGCCACACGCCGCTCGGGCAAGGATCGTCAGGCGCTGCGAAGGCGGCGCAGGATAGCGCCGGCGACGGCGGCGGTGGCCAGCAGGAGCGGGAGGATGGTGGTGCAGCCGCTGTAGCCGCCCGGCCTCCGGTGGCGCCTGCCGGGAGCCTCGTCGGCGTAGCGGGCGTCCTCCATCCAGTCCGGGTAGCCGCTCTGGTCCCTGTCGTCCATCCGATCCTCCCGTCCCTCCTGGTCCTCGGCGCCGCCACGTGCCGCGGTCCCAGCCGGCGACCATGTTCCCCCAGAAGGCAGATCCCATGCGCCGCCGGTGAGGATAGCCGAGCTTACTGACCAGGCAGCTCGGGATGCGACAATCACACCATGTCGGTCCACGTGGAGGCCCGGGTGGCGATCGCCGCGCCGCCCGAGGTGGTGTTCGAGGCGGTGAGCGACTGGGAAGCCCAGTCCGAATGGGTGGCGCTGACCACCGTCACGGTCGACGGGCGGGCCGAGCGGCCTCCCGGAGCAGCGCGCGGGCGCGGGGTGGGGGAGCGGCTGACCGCGGTCACCAAGCTGGCCGGGGTTGGCTTCCGCGACCCGATGGAGGTCACGCGCTGGGAGCCGCCCCGCCGCGCGGAGGTCCGGCATCTCGGCCGGGTGGTCCGCGGCACCGGGACCTTCACGGTGGAGCCGGCACCGGGAGGGGCGTGGTTCACCTGGGCCGAGGATCTCGATCTCCCCTTGGGAGCGGCCGGGAGGCTCGGGTTCGCGGTGGTCCGGCCCGCGTTCGAGCTGATGCTCAGGCGCAGCCTGGCGCGCTTGGCACGCTGGGTCGAGTCGCGCCGGCACGCGCATGGCGGCGGGAGCCGTGGGTAGGATCGGCGCGCCGAGCGACCAGGAGGCGCGAGCATGACCAACCTGCTGCGGGGGGGCCGGGGCCGCCCGCTGCACCCTGGTCTGGTGCACTTCCCGATGGCGCTGTACCCGACCAGCCTGCTGTTCGACTGGCTTTCGTACTTGGCCGGGGACGGCAGCCCGTACGTCAAGGGTGCCTTCGCGCTGATCGTCGCCGGCCTGGTGATGTCGGTGCTGGCGGCGGCCACCGGCGTGGTGGACTTCCTGGCGATCCCCTCGGGCAGCCCGGCCTGGAGACTGGCCTTCACCCACCTGGCCGTGATGCTGGTGACCAGCGGGCTGTTCCTCGCCTCGGCGATCCTGCGTGCTAGGGACCTCGACGTGACCTCGACGCCCTTCGGCCTGGTCGTCCTCGGCGTCATCGGGGTGGCGCTGCTGTGCTTCGGCGGCGTCCTCGGCGGCGACCTGGTCTTCCGTCATGGGCAGCGGGTCGAGGTCGCCCCGGCCGCGCTCGGCGAGCAGGAGCAGGTGGCGGAGGACTGGAGCGACCCCGCCCGCCCCTGAGCGGCCCGCGCCAAGGCCGAGGCCCACCTGGACCGGTCGGAGTCACGCGCCCAGTTCCCGTTCCAGCGGGGTGCGGAACCTCGGGGTGACCCGGATCGGCGCGATCCACCTGCCGAGCCGCTCGGCCTCCGCCTCGACCGCCGCGAGCGCCTCGGCGCCGACGTCCTCGAGGAGCCGGAAGGCGATCTCGCCGTCCCTTCGCTGCGCCCAGCCGCCGACGATGTGGCCGTTCCACCACACCGACGGGCCGGGATTGCCCGACCGGTCGAACAGGGCCGGGCCGTGCTCGCCGAGGTACCACGCCCGCTCCGACCAGCCCATCACCGTCGGGTCGAGGGCGGGGAGCAGCGCCACCCACGGCTCGGCCGCGGTCACGGGGTCCAGGTCGTCGGCGAGCACCAGCGCGGTGCCGCCGTCCAGCTCGACCTCGGCCGGGCCGAGGGCGGCGAGGGCACGCTTGACCTCGCCGGCGGTCCAGCCCGTCCACCACTTCAGGTCGGCGGCCGTGCCTGGCCCGTAGGCAGCCAGCCACCAGCGGGCCAGCTCCACCCTGGCGGCCTCGGCCGGCAGCTCGGCGATCCCGCCGGCCAGCCATTTCGCGGTCGGCGCCCACTGGTACTGGCTGCTGATCCACGAGCCCCGCGGGCGGCCGCGGACGATCCGCCCGTCCGCGGCGATCAGGAACAGCACGCGGCTGGAGATGTTCACCTTGGCCTCGTAGCGCTTGCCCTCGGCGAGCAGGAGCTGCTCCCGCAGGCGCGGCTCGTCCTGGGAGAGCTCGGCGGCGAACGCCTGCCCGCGTGCCTCGAGCGCCAGGACGGTGGCGTCCTCGACCTCGCGGAGCCAGCTCCCCGGGTCGTCCGCGACCCCCGCCTGTTCGAGCAGCCGCACCAGCAACTTGCGCTGCTGCACGGCGATCGCCCTGGTACACGACGCCTGGACCACCGGGGCGAGCTCGACCGGGACGACGAACATCGTCCGGCGCATGCCGAGCATCCGGACCAGCGCCCGTTCCTCGTACAGCGCCAGTTCGATCGCGGCGACCTCCGGTGCCCGCATCCGTGCCCAGGCGGCCAGGAACACCGACGCCGGGTCGGTGCCGTGCAGCGCCACCAGGTCCCGCGCGACCTCGACCACGTGCCCGGCGCGCGCCGGCGGGGCGAGATGGTGGCGGCGAGCAAGCCGCGCCCGCCGCTCGTCGGTCCCGATGCGTCTGGCCGTGGCGGTCATGGTCGCTCAGAGAAACGCATCGAGGTCCTCGGCCTCGAACGGGATGCCGAGCTGGCCTGCCCAGACGGTGAGGGCGTCGGTCGCCCGCCCCAGCGAGATGACCGCGCCGGCCGGATCGACGGCGGGGGAAAGGAGGCGCCGGTAAGGCTCGGCGAAGCCAGGGGGTGTCCCGCCCGCCAGCGCCGTGGCGGTCAGGGCGTGGGCGGCGTCGCGGAACGCCGTCCGGGTGGCCAGGCCCACCACCAGCGCCGCCAGCAAGGCCGCCTCCTTCACCGCGAGCATCGCCCCGGGCAGGTCGCCGTGCAGCTCGGCGCCGCGCGCCCTGCCCTCCCAGGCCAGTAGCTGGACCAAGTCGTAGCCGGCCACCGCCAGGAACACCTCGTCGCCGGCGGCCTCCATGGCCGTCTCGTGGGCATGGCGCAGCTGGTGGAAGAACCCGCCGGGGTCGTGCAACGGGAGATGGTTGACGTACTGGTCGGCGGCGAGCGGCCAGGTCGGGCCGACCTGGGCGGCCTCGTGCAGGTAGGCCTCGGCGGTGATGACGCCGAGGTCGACCACCACCCCGTGGTGGCGCAGGGCGCGGTCGGCCACCTCGACCTCCGGGCCGGCGGTGACCACGGCCAGGTCGAGGTCGGCCTCGTCGCGCTCGTCGCCGTGCGCCACCGAGCCATGCGCGCCAACGGCGCGCAGGGCGTCGGCGCCGTGGCGGTCGAGCAGCCGGGCGGTCAGTTCGCGGCCGAGGGCGAGCCGGTCCTGGTGCGTCATGGCCGGCAGGCTACCTGAGCCAGCCACCTGGGTCCCTCCCGCGCCGCGGCTCAGGCGCCGTGGGTGGCGCCTGGCGGGGCCGGCGGGGTGTCCGGTCGCCGGCGGGGCACGGTCACGTCGAACCAGCGGTGCTTGGCGCGCTGCTGGGAGATGTCGACGTGCACGTGCTTGATCTGGGTGTACTCCAGGTAGCCCTCCTCGCCAAGCTCGCGGCCGACCCCCGACTGCTTGTAGCCGCCGAACGGGTACTTGGGGTTGAGCAGGTGGTAGTCGTTGATCCAGACGGTGCCGGTGCGCAGCCCTTCGGCCACCTTGACCGCCCTGGCCGAGTCGCGGCTCCATACCGCGCCGGCCAGCCCGTAGTCGGAGTCGTTGGCGATGGCCACCGCCTGCTCGTCGCCGTCGTACGGGATCACCGCGAGTACCGGCCCGAAGATCTCCTCCTGGGCGATGCGCGCGCCCGGGTCGACGTCGGTGAAGATGGTGGGGGCGTAGTAGTAGCCGCCCTCGTACCCGTCGACGGTGACGCGGTGGCCGCCGGTGGCCAGCTTGGCGCCCTCCTCCTGGCCGATGTGGACGTAGCGCTCGACCCGGTCCAGTTGTTCGGCGGAGACCAGCGGGCCCATGTCCGAGGCCTTGTCGGCCGCCGCGCCGACGTTGATGCGCTCGGCGATCTCGACCAGGCGGGCGACCACCTCGTCGTAGATCGGGCGGGCCACCAGCAGGCGGCTGCCCGCGGTACAGACCTGGCCCTGGTGGAAGAAGATGGCGTAGATCGCCCCGTCGACCGCGAGGTCGAGATCGGCGTCCTCGAGGACGATGTTGGCCGACTTGCCGCCGAGCTCGAGCAGCACCTTCTTGACGGTGCCGGCGGCCAGCGCCTGGACGTGCCTGCCGACCTCGGTGGAGCCGGTGAACGCCACCTTGTCGACCTGTGGCGAGGTGACCAGCGGCTCGCCGGCCTCCGGGCCGAACCCGGGCAGGACGTTGACCACGCCGTCGGGCACGCCCGCCTCGGCGCAGAGCTTGGCCAGCTCGACAGCGGTGCACGGGGTCTGCTCGGCGGGCTTGAGCACAATGGTGTTGCCCGCGGCCAGGGCCGGCGCGACCTTCCAGGCCGCGTTCTGGATGGGGAAGTTCCATGGCACGATGCCGGCGCAGACGCCGACCGGCTCGCGGCGTACGTAGTTGTGGCTCGGCCCGGGGGCGATCGTGAACGGCAGCGGGCGTTCGGTGGGGATGCGACCGCCGAACTCGGCGTAGGTGCGGAAGGTGAAGGCGGCGCCGTTCACGTCGGCGGCCCGCGTCTTGCGGATGGTCCCGCCCGAGTCGCGCACCTCGAGCTCGACCAGCCGGTCGCCGTGCTCGCGGAGCTTGCCGGCGACGGCGTTGAGCACGGCCGCGCGCTTCTCGGGCTTCAGGCCCGACCAGCGGCCGTCGGCGAAGGCGGCGCTGGCGGCGGCGACCGCCCGCTCGGCGTCGGCGGCCCTGGCACGGGCCACGGTGGCGTGGGGCTGTCCGGTGGACGGGTCGATCGTCTCGAACGTCTCCCCGGCGGCCGCGTCCATCAGCTGGCCGTCGATGAAGAGCTGGTAGTCGGCTGGCATCAGGTCACCCTCCTTTATTCAAACGGTCGGTGGCCACTCCGCCGCTCAATGCGCTGGCTTCCCTCGTCGCTCTACACGGTCACCCTTGGCGGCTGCCTTGGCGGTGATCGCTCCTCAGTCCATCCAGCGCGCGGCTCCGGGCCACCTCCCTAGATGTCGCTAGGCGCCCTGGAACCGCGGGGCGCGCTTCTCCACGAAGGCGGCTACCCCTTCGAGATGGTCCTTGGTCTGCCCTGAGGCCCGCTGCGCCGCCGCCTCGGCGTCCAGGGCGGCGCCGAGGCCTGCCTGCAGCCCGCCGCGGAGCAGGGCCTTGGCGCGGGCGTGGGCGAGGGTCGGCCCGGCGGCGAGGGCGGCCACCGTGGCGGCGGCGAGCCGCTCGAACTCCTCGGCGGGGAAGACCCGGCTGACCAGCCCGATCGCCAGCGCCTCGTCGGCCTTGACGGGGTCGTCGAGCAGCGCCATCCGCATGGCCGTTGAGAGGCCGACCAGCCGCGGCAAGTTCCAGGTGGCGCCCGCGTCGGGCACCAGCCCGACCCCGCCGAAGGCGAGCTTGAAGCTGGCCGCCGAACTGGCAACGCGCAGGTCGCAGGCGAGGGCGAGCGACACTCCCGCACCGGCCGCGACGCCGTTGACCAGGGCAACGGTCGGCTTGGGCATGTCGGCGAGGAGCTGGACGATCGGCGCGTAGTGGCGCTCCAGCGTCTCGCCCAGCTCGGGGGCGCGGCCGGCCTGGTAGGCGGTGCGCAGTTCGCGCAGGTCCTCGCCGACGCAGAAGGCACGGCCACGGCCGGTGAGCGCCACGGCGCGGACGCTGTCGTCGGTCGACGCCGCTTCCAGCGCGGCCAGCAGCGCCTCCTTGGTGGCCAGGTCGAGAGCGTTGAGGGCGTCCGGCCGGTCGAGCACCAGCCAGGCGGCGCCGTCGGCGTGGCGGACGTCCAGGCCGGCGTCCGTGGCGGTCACGCCGGCTTCCCGCTTTCGTCGACCACCTGGGCGGTGTACATGGCCACCAGGCCCTTGGCGAACGACATCAGGTTCTTGGCCGCCTCCGCCGCCTCGGGGCTGGCGAACGCGGCCCGCATGGCGCCCTCGTCGTCGTAGTACATCTCGGTGACGAGGTACCAGGGGCTCTCCTCGCCTCTTGGTGTGCCGGTGACCCGGGTCACCTCGGTCCGCCGCAGCCCCGGCGTCTTGGCGTTGAGCGGCAGGTGGGTGCCGAAATAGGCCTGGTCGAACGCCTCGGGGTCGTCCGGCTGCTTGAACATGGCCACGAGCTTGACCATCAGCGGGCTCCTTCGTTGGAGGGCCGCACCCCCGGGTCGGCGCCGGGGAAGCGGGCGGGATCGATGATCACTTGTGTAACCGTACCCTCACCGACGAGCCGGCCGTCGTGCCTGGTCTCGACCCGGCAGACGAGCCGCCGCCGGGTCTGCTCGG
>Ga0114129_10013274_pt1 | contig 11735 bp, 7 predicted proteins | sample RhiMetdeltSRZDD1_FD_80071 | JGI IMG/M metagenome (GOLD analysis project Ga0114129, IMG submission 80071) | Populus rhizosphere microbial communities from Tennessee, USA - Rhizosphere MetaG P. deltoides SRZDD1 (version 2) (version 2) | ecosystem: Host-associated > Plants > Roots > Rhizosphere >... | reverse complement strand
GCGACCTTCGGCGCGTTCCTGACGTTCATGCTCATCATTCTGTATCCGAAGTTCACGAACTACTTGATGAGCGTGTTTTCGCCGACTTTTCTGCCCTACGTGCTGCTGTTCTTCTTCGAAGCGTTCTTCCTCTACACGTATTACTACGGGTGGGGGAAGTTCCATCCGCTGGTGCATCTCGGCCTTGGGCTGGGTCTCAACATCGTCGGTACCGGGATCATGTTCATCGCCAACGCGTGGCTGACGTTCATGATGTCGCCGCGCGGTATCTCGGAAACGGGAGCGGTGCTCTCGGTGAAGGAAGCCATCTGGAACTACACGTGGATGCCGATCAACGTCCATCGTGTCATCGCGAACGTTGCGTTCGGCGGATCGGTTGCCGCGGCGTATGCCGCCTTCAAATTCCTTCAGGCCAAGACCGACGAGGAGCGCGCGCACTACGACTGGATGGGATACATCGGCAACTTCGTCGCGATTCTCGCGTTCCTGCCGCTTCCGTTTGCGGGCTACTGGCTCGCCAAGGAGATCTACGCGTTCTCGCAGACGCTCGGACTCACGATGATGGGTGGCGCCTTCTCGTGGCTGTTCATCATTCAGGCCGTGCTCATCGGCAATCTTTTCCTCGCAGCCAACTATTACCTGTGGCTGGGGATGGGACGCGTCGAAGGCGTGCAGCCGCTTCAGAAATGGATCAAGTATCTGCTGATCGGGATTGCCATCTGCTTCATGGTCTGGGCGACACCGCGATCGATCATCGCGACCGTCTCAGAAGTGCGGGCGATGGGAGGATCGTCACACCCGATCATCGGCTACCTTGGCGTCATGTCCGCCAAGAACACGGCGGTCAACATCCTCATCCTCACGACATTCATGAGCTTCCTGCTCTACCGGCGTACTGGGAAGGTGGCGGCTGTTTCGTGGGCGAAGAGGGGACACGTCGCGCAACTCGTGATTTTCGCGGCCACGGCGATCTTCGTGATTTTCCTCGGCGTCTACGGGTACTTCGTCGAGGCAACTGTCCGGATCGGACTCTCAGTCCCGCAGGTGCTCTCGGTCCTGTTCGCGATGATCGCGATCATGACCATCGACATCTTCCTCTTCCGTGGCGCACGCAAGACGGGCGAGATGCGCTGGGGGAGGATCCCGGCGATCTCGCAATACGTGTTGATCTTCATCGCCGTCACCTTTACGTGGCTCATGGGGCTCATGGGCTACGTTCGCTCCGGACTTCGGCAGCACTATCACGTCTACGGCGTCCTTCGCGACCAGTCGGTCGATGCGTTCACACCGACGCTCGGGTTTGCCACCAAGGTTGTTTCGGTGACGGTGCTCCTGTTCTTCCTGCTGATTGGCTTGGTGTTCTGGATCTCGAGCCTGCACGACAAGCCCGATTTCGAGCGAAAACCAAAGACCGTTCGGCCGACCAAAGAACCTGAGGCGGAGCTGACATGAAGATCCCGCTGATTCTTCGGATCGGCGCTCTGGTCGTGGCGACGACGGGGTTCTACACCTACGTCGGCCAGATGGTGCCGCAGAAAGAAGTTCAGCCTCCCAAGGAGACCGCGCTCGGCGCCGAAATGACCACGGCCGAGATGGTCAAAGTGGGGCAGGAGATCATGGCCGGCAAGGGGATCTGCCTGACGTGCCACACGATCGGGAAAACCGGCGCGCTTCGATTCCCCGATCTCGCGGGAGTTGGTGAAAAGGCAAAGGCTCGCGTCCCCGGTTTGAGCGACGTCGAGTACCTCGCGCAGACGCTGTACGAACCAACCGCCTACGTGGTGCCCGGGTTCCCTCCGGCAATGCCGCCGGTGAACCAGCCTCCGATCGCTCTCACCGATCAGGAGATTCTGTGCGTGATTGCGGCCCTGCAGACGCTTGGCGGCACGCCGACGGTCACGATGAAAACGACGCATCACTACTACGACGGTACCCCTAAGCCGGGAGCGGCGCCGCCTCCAGCGGCCGCGCCGAAGAGCATCCCATGAAGCTCCTCGTCGTCTTCGCCGTGCTCGCCGTGTTCGCGGCCCTTCGCTTCCGCCGGGCGAATCTGGTGACGTGGGCGATCGCGTGGTGGGTGGGAATCTACGTCCTCCTGCGCTTCGGATTCACTGCGCCCATTCCCGCGTCGGTGGTCTCGCTCTACATGGGGATCGTGACGATTGCGATCCTGGCGTATGTGTCGTCCAGCGAAGACCGCCGGCAGGAAGTCTCGCGCCCGCTCGTTCGGTTCATGACCGACAAGCGGTACTCGATGCTGCTGGGCGCGACGGTGATCGCGATCCCTGCGCTCGCGGCCGCAAACGTGTACGTCCAGATGAATGTGCCGTTGCAGCCTCCGCTCTTCTCTCGAACCGTCCATCCGGCGTCACCATCGGAGATTACCGTCCACAACAAGAAGGTCGATCTCGACGGCAGCGAGAACCCGTTCCTCGCGCTCGAGAGATCGAATCCGGACGAGTTCCGCAAGCACGTCGAGAATGGACGCCGCGTCTACTACCAGAACTGCGTGTTCTGCCACGGCGACAACCTGTCCGGTAATGGCATGTTCGTTCACGCGTTGGACCCGATCCCGACCAACTTCACCGACGCGGGAACGATTGCGATGCTTCGCGACACCTTTCTCTACTGGCGAATCTCGAAAGGCGGACCGGGACTTCCGGAGGAAGGCGGTCCGTGGGACACGGCGATGCCCGCCTGGGAGAAACTTCTGAAGGACGACGAGATCTGGGACGCGATCCTCTTCCTCTACGATTTCACCGGCCAGAAGCCTCGCGCCAAAGAGACGGGGCACCAATGACCACTCCCACCTTCGCGCTCGCTACGGCGGGCAAGCTCCGATGTGCCGCCCTACTCATTGCTTTGCTGTGCGTAGCGATGGGATCGATGCGCGCCATCGCTCAGGACGTCGGTACCGAGGCGCAGCGGGAATCAGGGAAGGTGCTCTATCTCAAGTACTGCGCGCAGTGCCATGGCGAGAAGGGCGACGGCGAAGGATACGCCACTCCGCACCTGAACCCGAGGCCACGCAACTTTACGACTGGCAAGTTCAAGGTTCGCACGACGCCGAACGGCGCGCTGCCGACACATCAGGACCTGGTCAACATCATCAAGCGCGGCATGCCCTACACGTCGATGCCGGCCTGGCCGACGCTGACTAACGATCAAGCGTCGGATCTCGCGTACTTCATCACCACGTTCTCTGCGGATTTCTCGAACAAGGAACTGGTTCCCCAGCCCGTGCAGCTTCCGGGGGCGCCGACATCCTCGAACGAGACGATCGCGCTCGGGAAGAAGCTGTACGAAGAGAACGGATGCGTAAAGTGCCACGGCACGGTCGGTCGGGGTGATGGACCCTCGGCGCCGACGCTGAAGGACGACTGGGACCATCCGATACGGCCCGCGAACCTCGCGCAGAGCTGGACGTTCCGTGGCGGCTCGACCCGCGAAGATATCTTCCGGACGATGAGCACGGGGTTCAATGGGACGCCGATGCCGGCGTTTGCCGACGCCCTGAGTCCGGAGCAGCGGTGGGCAATCACCGACTTCATCGCGTCGCTCTCAGGCAACGATGGGCCTGGCTACACCAACCTCGTGATCGCCAAACCCGCGAAGGAAGCGATCGATCTGGCCAAGGGCGCGGCGAGCTTTGCCGCCGCCCCGGTAGCGCGTTTTCCAATCATCGGCCAGATCATGGAACCGGGGCGTGCGTTCCATCCGCCGGCGACCAGCGTCACCGTTCAAGCGATCTACGATGCGGAGTCCATTGCGGTCCTCGTTCGGTGGCACGACATGAGTGCCGAGAAAGAGGGCAAGAACGGGCCCTCGCTTCCCGCGCCTGAGGTAGAGGAGCCGGCAGCCGCACCCGCGGCCGAGGCCGCTCCGGATCCATTTGCGGATACGACTGCGGCCGCTCCGCCATCCGAGTTTTCTGACGCCGTCGCGATCCAGATTCCGTCGCAGGTCCCGACCGGCGCCCGCAAGCCGTACTTCATCTTCGGCGACTCTCAAAACTCTGTGGACTTGTGGTTCTTCGATTTGGCCACCGCCAATCCCGTTCAGTTCACCGGCCGCGGCAGCGGAGACATCGCACCCAACACTTCCGCAACTCTCACCGGCGTTGCGAGTTACGACCAGGGCGAATGGTCGGTGATCTTCAAGCGGCCGCTGCGGCTGGAATCGGGCGCTTCGTTCTCGCCCGGAGAATTCCTGCCGATGGCGTTCTCGGTCTGGGACGGGTTCTCGCGCGAGCGCGGCAATCGTCGCGGGCTCTCGTTGTGGTACTCCATCTACGTGGAGCCCCAGAACGTGCCCTCGGCCGTTGGCCCGATGATTAGGACCGCATTGGCCATCCTCGCCATCGAACTGGCCATCATCGGCTGGGTGCGCTGGCGGGAAGGCGCGCGGGGTCGCGATCAAGTCGACCGCGAGCGGAGGCAGCAGCCAGCTACGAGCGTTTAGCGGGCGCGCCGCGTGCGCACCGCTCTGGGGACCATTCGGAGGAGCTGATGTACAAGAGTATCTACGTTCCCGTCGATAACTCGGACCACTCGAATCGCGCCGTCGCGTGCAGCCTGGCGTTGGGCAAGGCCTACGCCGCGAAACTGGTCGGCTGCCACGTCTACGCCGCGAAACTTCACGACTATCGCTTCCGGCAGATGGAATACACGCTGCCCGAGGAGTACATCGACGAGGTCGAGCTCGAGCGTCAGCGGAAGATCCACGACAGCCTAATCACGATGGGCCTCAAGCTCATCTCCGACAGCTATCTCGATGGCATGTCGCGTCTCTGCGGCGAATCGGGGATCGCGTTCGAGCCGCGGATGATGGATGGGAAGCATCACACCGAGATCCTCAAGGATCTCGCCGGCTCACAGCACGACCTGGTGGTCATCGGTGCGCTGGGGATCGGACGAGCCCGCGACAGCGTGATCGGTTCCGTGTGCGAGCGCGTGGCGCGCCAGTCCGACCGCGATGTCTGGGTGGTGAAGCACGTACCGGAACCGAGCGAGGCGGAGCGGGACACCATCCTCGTCGGCGTCGACGGCAGCCCCCAGTCGTTCGGCGCGCTGATGACCGCTATCGAGCTTGCCCGGACGTTTGGCAAGAATGTTGAGGCCATTGCAGTCTACGATCCATATCTCCACTACTCCGTCTTCAACGGCATCGTCAACGTCCTGACCGAGCAGGCGGCGAAGGTGTTCCGCTTCGAGGAGCAGAATCAGCTGCACGAGGAGATCATCGATACCGGCCTCGCGCAGATCTATCAGTCCCATCTCGAGATCGGCGAGCGAATGGGGAACGAGGCGGGCGTCGCGATCAAGAAAACGCTGCTCGACGGCAAGCCGTTCCAGAAGATCCTCGACCACGCACGAAAGACGAATCCGTGGCTCATCGTGATGGGGCGGATCGGCGTCCACAGCCCGAAGGACGAAACAGGGCTCGGGAGCAACGCGGAGAACGTTCTCCGCGCTGCGGCGTGTGACGTCCTGCTGTCGACTCGGCTTGAAGTGCCGCGGCTCGACGTGCGCGCCGAGGAAACCGTGCGATGGACGCCGGAAGCCGAAGAGCGGATGAAACATGTGCCCGAACAGGTCAAGGGGATCGCGCGGACCGGCGTTCTTCGCATCGCTCTCGAGAAGGGCCATTCCGTCATCACCAGCACGGTGATCGATGAAGCAATGGACCGATTCATGCCGAAAAGCGCTTCGGCCGCGACCAAGGCGCTGGCTGAAGCCGTCGCGCTCGAGCGTGCGAAGTCTGGTCCCGTGTCGATGTGCCGGGAGTGCGGCGTCACTTCCACGCAGAGCGATCCGGTGAAGTGCACCGTTTGCGGCGCAAGCGACTTCGAGGTGATCTCTCAGGACATGATCGAGAAGATCGCGGCGGTCGAGGGAGGTCTCCAAGAGGAGACCACCTACGACGGGCGCAAGCTCCGTTGGACCGAGGATGCCCGGAAGGGCCTCTGGACCATGAAGAATGCGTATCAGCGGCGACGCGTCAAGGCCCGTGTCGAAAAGCGCGCTCGCATGATGCGCCTCGACGCGATCACGCTCGACTTTGCGAGGCAAGTGATCGAGGAAGAGACTGGCGCGCCTCTCGACATTCAATCGAGCGCTCCGGCTTCAGCCAACGAGGCAAAGCTCGTGGCTCGTGACGACAAGAAGAACCCGCTCGTCTCGACATTCGAATGGACGAATGACGGCGCGCAGCGAATCCTGCGCGTGCCGGCGGGCTTCATGCGAAACAAGACGCAGGAGCGGATCGAGGAGCTTGCGAAGGAGCGCGCCGTTACGTCGATCGATTTGCCGCTCGTCGAGGAGGGCATCGAGATCGGCAAGCAGATGATGGCGGAGATGATCGCGACGTACTCGGGTCCGCCAGCGACCGGCGCGAAGCCCGCGGTCGCGCCCACGCCTGCGCCCGCGCAGGGCAATGGGAGCGGATATCTCAACGAAGTGAGTCCGCTGAACGCACGTAGCGATCACTAGGCCGGCGAGCGCTAAGAAACGCAGACAGAGTCGCAACCATTTCTGCCTATCGCTTTTGTCGCACTGACGACATCGGGTTGCTCGTCGATGCGTTGAATCGTTGCTGGGCGCCGTACTTTCCCGACGAGCCGCTCATGACGCCGGCGGCGTTCAAGCGGTCGATCCGCGACCTGCAGGTCTGGTGCAGCAGCTGCATGGTTGCCTTCTCAGGATCCGATCCCATCGGGGTTCTGATCGGCGCCAAGCGAGCGTCTGGCACACTCATCCACAAGATCGCCGTCCATCCCGATCATCGACGCCAGGGTCATGGCCGCCACCTGCTCGCGTCGCTATCGTCCAAGCTGTCCATTCTCGGGCCTCCACGAATCGTCGCGGAGGTCCCTGATACATTGGCACCGGCATGTGGACTATTCGGTGGCGGCGGGTATGTTGAGGAAGAGATCCTGACGGACTACGTCCTCGATGGCGGGCCACCTGATGCGCCTGAGACCGTTGGGGGCCTGTTAATCCCTATCACGGTGGACGATTTGGCGGCCAACGCCCTTCTGGAGGGTGGGCCGCAAACGCCCTGGGAACGCTCGGTCGAGACCCTCAACGCACGGAAGGACGACATCGCGGGCCTGGCGGTCGTCTCCGACGAACGCATCGAAGGCTACATCCTGTATATAAAGGATGAAATAGTGGCCCTCCGCTCGCTGGTTGAGGGCGGGGAAGGCCATTTGAAGCAGTTGCTCGTCTGTCTCCAGGCGCAAGGTATGACAGCCCTAAGGTTTCCGAAGGTCCACCCCGCCGAGATCTCGAGCGAGCTCCTGAAGGCCTTCGGTTTCCGACCTGTCACGCGACACCGACTCTACGCCGCGACCGCCCGGTCCGCGTGAACTACTTGTTCCGGAACAGGCGAGGTTTTTGCGCGGCAGTGTGTGACCTACCCTGTCACAGCACTGCGCTATCGTCCATCATGGATTCCAAGACAACAGTGCCCGGCAACTTCGACACTGTCGATGGACTGTCGGACGATGAGCTGGTCAAGCAGGTGCACGATCTTGCCGCGAACGAGCGACGTGCGTCCGTTGCCCTGATCCGGTCGCTGGCGGAGTTTGACGCACGCGGGTTGTATCTCCGCGAAGGCTGCTCCTCGCTCTTCACGTATTGCACGCAGATTCTTCACCTGGCGGAGGGATCGGCATACACCAGAATCGAGGTCGCACGCGCGGCGCGCCGATATCCAGAACTACTCGAGGCGTTCGAACGCGGCGACCTGACGCTGACTGCCATTCGGCTGCTCGCGCCGCATTTGACCCCTGCAAATCACAGCGAGGTGCTGGCCGCCGCGCGACACAGAAGCAAACAGGAGATTCAGGAGCTGATCGCCTCACTGAATCCAGGTCCTGTGCCTGCGACCCTCAGGCTGCACATAACGTTGACGCCTGAAACCTACAGGAAACTGCGGCACGCGCAAGCACTTGCTCGACATCTGCTGCCAGCTGGAGACGTGGACGCGATTCTCGATCGCGCATTGACGCTGCTCATCGGCCATCTCGAGCGGCGCAAGTTCGCGAGTGTGGCGTCACCGCGGCCGAGCCCACCCAAGACGACTATCTCGGGGCGTCACATACCGGCGGCTGTTCGGCGTGCTGTGTGGCAGCGCGATGGCGGACGCTGCGCGTTCGTTGGCCGCGTCGGCCGATGCAGTGAAACGGCATTCCTCGAGTTCCATCACCTCGTGCCATATGCGGCTGGAGGCGCAGCCACCGCGGACAATATCCAACTCCGATGCCGCGCACATAACCAATATGAGGCCCGACACTTCTTTGGACACACGTTCGTTCGGGAGCGACGGGAGGTGTGGGGGGAGGCCACTAATCTCGGCGCAGCGCGGTCAGCGGCTCCACCCGTGAGGCGCGCCACGCCGGAACGGCCGCGGCAAATGTCGCCACGAGCAGCACGCACGCGACCGCACCAAGCTGTACGCGCGGGTCCCGCGGGCTGACCTGGTACAACAGCGTTTCGAGCGCCCGCGACAAGAGCATGGCAAGCGGCAGGCCGACGATCGAGCCGGCGGCCACTGCGATCCACGATTCGCGGAGCACCGATCGAAGGACCACCCCGCGCGTTGCGCCGAGAGCCAGGCGCACGCCGATCTCCGGCATTCGCCGCTCGACGTCGTGTCCGAGCACGCCGTACAGGCCGACCGCGGCGAGCAGCAGCGCGACCGCCGCGAACGCGACGAGCAGCCGAACGACGAGGCGCTCCGTGACGAGCGAGCGCTCGTACTGAAGCGACAGTGTTCGCGCCGTCGACACGGGCACCGGCGCGATCGACTGCAGCTCTTTCCGCAGCGCCGGGCCAAGCGTGGCGGAATCGCCCATTGTTCGGACGGAGAGTGTCAGGCCCCGAGGTTCACCGGTCCGAATCGCGCCGACGTAGACGGTAGGCGTGTCGGTTTCTCGCAGCGAGATGTACTTCGCGTTTGCCGCGACGCCGATGATCTCGAGCGCCTGATCGCGCATCACGATCCGCTGTCCGACCGGATTCACGCCGGGAAAATACCGTCGCGCGAGTGTGTCGTTGACGATGACGACCGGCGTCGCAGCGGTCGTCTCGCGCGGACCGAAATCACGTCCCAGCAGGATCGGCGTGCCCATCGTCGAAAAGAAGCCGTCGGATACGAGATTGGCATAGCCCGCGTTGCCGGTTGCGGGCGGGCCGCCTTCGACCGACAGCGAGACGTCCATCCCGGCGCCGGATAGCGGCGTGATCACGGACAGGCTCGCGGCGGCGACGCCAGGCATCGCACGCACGCGCTCCAGCACGTCGCGGTAATACTGCGTCGTTCGCTCCGGATCCAGGTCGGTCCGCGACGGATCGAGCCTGTAGAGCAGGACGCGAGCGGGTTCGAATCCGGGATTGAAGCCGCGAATGTTGCGCAGCGTCGCAATCAGCAGGATCGCGCCGACAACGAGGAGCAGCGAGAGCGCGACCTGGGCGGCGCTCAGGGTACGGCCCCAGCGCGACGACGATCGGGATCGTGAGACCGTACGGCCATCGCCATATGCGAGGTTCGACGCGACGCCACGCGCTGCGCGCAAGGCAGGCCAGGTGCCGGCGACGAGCGCGGACGCTATGGCGAGCGCTGCCGCAAACCAGAGCACGCGCCTGTCTGGCTCGACGTTGAGCACGATTGGCGCGCTGCTCCCGTACGATACGAGGGCGACGAGAAGGGGAGCGCCGAACGCCGCGATCGCAAGTCCCACGGCGCCGCCGGCAACGCCAAGCAATAACGACTCAGTGAGGAATTGGCGCACCAGCCGTCCGCGTGTAGCGCCAATCGCGAGGCGCAGCGCGATTTCACGCCGCCGCGCGACGGCTCTGGCCAGCAGCAGATTCACGACGTTCGCCGCGGCGATGAGCAAGACGAGGCTCACGGTGCCCATCAGCAGCAGCACCGTTCGCGAAAAATCGCGGCGCAGGTCGGACAATCCGGTACTCGCGCTTTCGAGGGTCGGCTTCTGGGCGCGAAGCCGTTGGCGTGCCTCAGGATCCGGGTGGCCTTCGGCCAGCGCGTTCATGACGCGCGCAAAGACGGGCTCGAGATTTGCGGTCGCCTGTTCCATCGTGATACCGGACGCGAGACGGCCGACAATCCCGACCCAGCGCGTTGAGCTTTGACGAAGAACGCTATGGCCGCGACGCAGGCGCGGTTCGATCCCGATAGGTACGAAGAAATCAGCTGCGCGCCCGACGAGCGGATCGTCGAACGTCTCCGCCAGGACGCCGACAATGGTGAAGGTTACGTGATCGACGCGCAGCGTTGTGCCGAGCACCGGATCGCCGCCGAACGCGCGCTGCCACAGCCCGTGCGTGATGACCGCAACCGCGCCCGCATCGGGCGCGCCGGGCCCATCGTCAGACGGCAACAGGGCGCGACCGACTCGCGCCTGCACGCCGAGTACGTCGAAGAAGTTTCCTGAGACGAAGCGCCCAGTCCATTCCTCGGCGCTGTCTTCGAGCGAAGCTGTGATCGTGTTCTTCGACATCGCGAGAACGCCGCTGAAAGTTGTGCTTTCATCGCGAATCGCTTCGTAGGACGGGTAAGAGAAGCTCGTCCCGCGCCCGGTTGGAATCGTGGCGCCGATCTCGACGAGGCGATCGGGCTCGGTCACGCGAAGCTCGCGCAGCAGCAGCGCGTTCACGAGGCTGAAGATAGTTGTGTTCGCGCCGATGCCAAGACCGAGCGACAGGATCGCGGTGGCCGCAAACAGCGGACTACGACGCAGCAGGCGGGTGCCGTAGCGAAGGTCCTGCAGGAACGATTCGAGAGAAGCGCCAGCCCGCGCGTCCCGAATGCGTTCGGCGACGACATGCGAATGGCCGAGCTCGATCGTCGCAGCACGCGCCGCAGCGTCCACGTCCATGCCCTGGCGGATGTACCCCTCCGTCAGCTCCGCGTGCGCGCCGGACAGCTCTTCGTCGAGATCGCGATCGACAGCCCGGCGGTGCACGACGTTTCGCCAGAGGCTGCGGACGCGCGAGAACACGGCCATGCCACACTCCTTCGTATCGACAATCTATACGAGAAGAGTCTGGCGAGGTTCCTATCGAATGTCAATAGGAGCGCGAGACCCGGTCGGCAAGCTCGTGCTCGTGGGGGAGCCCTGATTCGACTCCCCCTGACCATGACCTCGACACGTCCGCTTAGCTATCGCTGTTTCCCACTATGTGGGCGCACTCGAAGTAGCCGAGGACGCCGACAAAGATGTACGACTGCCCAGTGGACCCGCAGGGTTGCCCGTTGTAAATCTCGGGCCGAATCAGCAGCACGTTGGCCTCGAAGACACCGTTCCTCCAGCGCTTCAGCATGACCGTCTCAGGCCGGTCCGCCGGCGGTTGTGCGGGCGGAATGGCAACGGTCGGCAGGGGCTGGTTCGGCGGGCTGCACACCGTCACAGGTCCGTTGTTCGGCGTGCGGCAGTTCCAACCCCGTGCCCGAAAGTCCTCCCAGGTCTGATGGGTGCCTTTGGAGATGACCGCGGCGCTGGCCTCACCGAGGGCTGGCGTCGCCGGACTCGTAGGCGTTTGGCTACACGCGAGCGCTACAGTGCACGCAGTCGTGACTGCTGCAGCTACCGCGGCTCGCTTGAAACCCCACGGCAAAGTAGTGTTTGTCGATTCCGTAATCACTCGCATTTTGGTCTCCTCCTGAAGAGAGACGGGCGTTTTCAGCCCGTACGAAGTGAATGCGGG
>Ga0114129_10013272_pt1 | contig 11736 bp, 8 predicted proteins | sample RhiMetdeltSRZDD1_FD_80071 | JGI IMG/M metagenome (GOLD analysis project Ga0114129, IMG submission 80071) | Populus rhizosphere microbial communities from Tennessee, USA - Rhizosphere MetaG P. deltoides SRZDD1 (version 2) (version 2) | ecosystem: Host-associated > Plants > Roots > Rhizosphere >... | reverse complement strand
TCACTGTGCCGCAACATCCTTTTCTCTGGAGTGCCAGCGACCAACATGCGATGCACCAACGCCGTTACAACCGCTCGGGATTGCGTCAAAAAGTCGAGAACGCCGGCTTCCGGATCGAGCGAATCACTTCTTTTAATTCGCTGTTATTGCCACTTATGATTTGTTCGCGTATGCAGCGAAAACGCGATCAAGATGTAAACCCCTGGCGAGAATTTGAAATCAGCTCCGCGCTTAACAGAACTCTGGAAAGAATATTAAGCTTCGAGCGAGTGATGATAAGAAAAGGCGTTTCATTTCCGGCAGGAGGATCGCTCCTGTTGATCGGTCGAAAACCTTGAGACCATCGTGATCCGCATTCCTTTTAATCGTCCGTTCGCGACCGGCCACGAACTTGAGTACATCCGCGACGCGATCGCAACGCCGAAATTCTCCGGTGACGGCAGCTTTACTGCGCAGTGCCACGCCTTGATCGAACAGTCACTCGGTATCCAGAAAGCTCTGCTGACGACCTCCTGCACTCACGCGCTGGAAATGACAGCTCTGCTTCTGAATATCGCTCCCGGAGATGAAGTCATTATTCCCTCCTTCACTTTTCCCTCCGCCGCGAATGCGTTCGTCTTACGCGGTGCCAGGCCTGTTTTCGTCGATATTCGTACCGACACGCTAAACATTGACGAGAGCAAAATCGAACGACGCATTACCGCGCGTACGAAGGCGATTTGTCTTGTGCATTACGCGGGGGTCGGGTGCGAAATGGACACAATCATGGCAATCGCACGGCGGCACGCGATCGCAGTGGTCGAAGATAATGCGCATGGCCTCTATGGAAGATATCGCGGACGATATCTGGGAACGTTCGGGCAACTTGGAACTCTCAGTTTTCATGAGACCAAGAATTTTTCGTGCGGAGAAGGCGGGGCGTTGTTGATCAACGATATGCAGTTTAATCGACGAGCCGAGATCCTTCGCGAAAAGGGAACGAATCGTAGCCAATTTTTTCGCGGTGAGATCGACAAATACACATGGGTTGATATCGGGTCGAGCTACCTGCCTGCAGACCTACTGGCGGCTTTCCTTCGCGCACAGCTCGAACACCGCGACCAAATCCAGTCGATGCGACGCAAAATCTGGGAAACCTACGCGCTGGAGCTGGCTTCGTGGGCCGAAACAAGCGGTGTCCGGCTGCCAATCATCCCGCCGCAATGCGAACAGAGTTACCACATCTTCTACGTGATCATGCCGTCCCTCGAAAGCAGGCAAGCATTGATCTCGCACCTCGCGGGCTTGGGAATTCTTGCGGTGTTTCATTATCTGCCGCTACATCTCTCGCCTATGGGTCTGCGGTTTGGCGGCCACCAGGGCGAGTGTCCCGTCACAGAAGATTTAGCCGATCGTTTGTTGCGTTTTCCATTTTTCACCGGAATGACCAGCTCGGAGCAGGCGCAGGTAATCGATGCTGTGCGCGCGTTTCGTTGCTAAGCGGTCTCTCTCTCAGACACATGCCGGCCCGCTAGCTTGCCTTGGGATTTTCGTCGTTTTTATCGTCTGGACAATACGTGCGCGGATTTTACTAGACGCTCTGCCGCAAACGTTGAACGTTCGCTGTTTGTAAATGGAAACTTCACCTCAATCCTACATCGAGATTCCGGGAATAAAAAAACTACGCAGCGGCAAGGTGCGCGAAGTCTTTGATCTTGGCGACACCCTCTTGTTTGTCGTCACCGATCGTATCTCGGCGTTCGACGTGATCCTGCCCGATCCAATTCCCCACAAGGGGGCCGTTCTGAATCAAATTTCCGCATTTTGGTTTAAACGCTTCGACACGATCCGGAATCACCTTGTCACGTCGAATTTCGAAGAGTTCCCGAAGGAATTGCAACCGTTCCGGGAGGAGCTTGCCGGGCGGTCGATGATCGTAAAGAAAACGACGCCGCTCCCTGTGGAATGCGTGGTGCGCGGTTATCTTGCTGGGTCTGGTTGGAAAGAGTATCAGGAATCGCAGAGCGTTTGCGGAATCGAACTGCCGGCCAGGCTAAAGCTGGCTTCCGAATTGCCGTCGCCGATTTTTACGCCGGCGACAAAGGCGGAGCAAGGTCACGACGAGAACATCGACATGAAACGATGTGCTCAGATTCTCGGCAATGAAATCGCCAATCGCGTGAAAACGCTCAGTCTGGAGATTTATTCGAGCGGCCGCGAATATGCGGCGCAGAAAGGAATCATCGTCGCGGACACGAAATTCGAGTTTGGCACGGTCGATGGGGAATTGCTTTTGATTGACGAGTGTCTGACGCCTGACTCTTCGAGATTCTGGCCCAAAGATGAGTACGTGGTGGGCAAGAGCCCACCCAGTTTTGATAAACAGTTCGTGCGCGATTATCTCGAGACACTTGATTGGGACAAAACTCCGCCTGCGCCGCGTCTGCCGAAAGATGTCATCGAGAAAACATCGGCGAAATACCTCGAGGCTTTCCGTCGTCTGACGGGTAGCGAACTCGCAAACGGCTAAAGTGACGCGAGGAGTCAACAATCCCATTTGGGTTTTGGTTGTTCTTTTAACGGGTCTGTTTCTAGGCTTCTGGTTGTTGGGAATTTTACCGCATTGAAGCAGACCACGTCATCTGCGCAGAACTCCGCTTGAAACAGAAATGTCAGTAAGCCGACCTGACATATTGTTCGTCATGACGGATCAGCAGCGATTCGATACAATCGCTGCGCTCGGTAACTCGCGCATTTACACGCCTAACATGAATCGGCTGGTACGCAGGGGAATCAGCTTTTCCCGGGCATACGCTACCTGTCCGATTTGCATCCCCGCGCGTTACACAATCCGCACAGGATGCGAACCGATAACTACGCGTGCCTTCAGCAATGCAAAACCAAAGCCGGCTACAGGGCAGGCCGCTGAAATGGAAGAGCGTTGCGGACCATATCTGGCACGCACAATGTCGCGTCAGGGATACCGGACTTTTGGAATCGGGAAGTTCCATACGTATCCCTGGAATGAAGATGTCGGCTACGAAACGCTCTGGCGCTGTGAAGAGACGTATCATCCGCCTGCTCGCGAAGGTGACGACTACGGTTCATGGCTGACGCGGGAGCATCCGGCGTTCGATTTTCTGGAGCAACCATTTGGCGAACGCACCGAGATGTATTACCTGCCCCAGCGCAGTCCGCTTCCGGCCGAGCTTGGCGCCGAGTGGTGGACCGCTGACCGCGCCGTGGAGGAAATCACAAAGTCGGACAATTCGCGGCCTTTTTTTGGTTTTGTTTCTTTTGTCGGTCCGCATCCGCCGCTCGCGCCGCCAATTCCCTTCAATCGGATGTACGACCCGGATCGAATGCCGGACCTCATCCTCGGCAAGGAAGAGGAAGATCATCTGGACGAAGAAATTCCGTTCATGCGATACGCCATCTGGGCAGATGCAATTAACCCGGCGCTGGCGCGAATCGTAAAAGCTCGCTACTACGGCGAGATCAGCTATTTGGATTATTGTCTCGGACGAATCCTTGACGCTGTCGAAGCGCTACCGAAGCCCGAGAATGTTCTAATCTGTTTTTTTTCGGACCATGGCGATCTCATGGGTGATCATCACGGCTGGCAAAAAGCAAACTTCTTCGAGGCTGCGTGTCGTGTCCCTCTTCTGCTGAGTTGGCCGGCGGAATTGCCAAAAGGACCTGTTCGGAATGAATTGATCAGCCTTGCAGACTTATTTGGAATCGCGACCGGGGCTGGGGGCGAGTGCGAGGTGCGCGAGGGAACGAACGTTCTGAAAACGTTGCGAGGCGAATGCGCGCCGCGTGAATATCTTATTGGTATGGTTGAACCGCCTGGCTCACACGATTTCAAACTCATGGTCCTGACTGATGAGTGGAAATACATTTTCATGGCAAACGGTGGCCGTGAACAACTTTTCAACACCAAGCAAGATCCCAACGAACTGTCGAACTGCGTCGCATCGGCTTCGAAGATCAGAAACGAGCTGCACGCTCTGGGAGTGCAAGCATGCAAGGTGCCGGGCGCGATCGATTCACTCGACGGTGACAAGCTTCGCGCATTTCCGTTCCGCGAACGCCCACGGACGCGTATCTATCAATTCGACCGGTCGCGTGGAGTCGTTGGATTTCCTGACCGGCCGGAGGATGCATTGAAAGGTTTCGATCGCGCCACGTTGAAGCGCGTGGACTAATATGGACGCGCCTCAGGAAAGTTTGGGTGTCGGTCTCAAGCCGGGAGATGCGCACTACCGCGCCTATGTCGGTCCTCCGGAAGATTACGACTTGATCGCGGCGATGACGTTCAACCTCCTGACCACGCTGGGTCTGCGACAACATCATCCATTGCTCGACATCGGGTGCGGTTCGCTTCGGATCGGCCGCTTGTTAATTCCCTATCTGAATCGCGGAAAGTATTTTGGCATCGAGCCCAACGAATGGCTGGTGGAGGAAGGAATTAAACGAGAGCTCGGCGAAGCTTTGTTGGAAATCAAACGCCCAACCTTTTTCTTTTCTGATTCGCCGGAAGCAATTGCTCAAGCAAAGGTCTCATTCCATTTCGCGGTGGCTCAATCGATCTTCAGTCACTGCGGACTGGACCTGATTAAAGGTTGGCTGTCCGCGATTTCGCGCTCACTTGCGGAGGATGGAGCTTTGGTCGCCACGTTTTTAACTGGCGAGGAGGACTCGCCAACCATGGGCTGGGTTTATCCTGAATGTGTGAATTACAGGCCAGCGACAATGAGACAGGCGGCGGCAGATGCAGGTTTGCGATTCGAACTTCTGGACTGGAAACATCCCAGACAAACATGGGCGCTCTTCGCCATGCCAAAGTTTGATTCAGGGTGGTTGAAGAACATACCTCTTACTTGGAATGCGGGACTGGCAAAAGCGCTGGCGCAAAACAAACCCGAGAATGTCCCTTCCGTAGCGCCAGCGACGGTTGCAGATTTTTCGCACGCCGAAGGCCACGTCTACGACCAGGACGGACTGCGATCGATTCACAATCATGAATTCATGGACGATCCGGCTTTTCGAAAAGCTTACGAACGCGGTGTTCGCGCGGCGGGCAACGATTATCGATGGCACTGGCGGGTCCACGTGGGTCTATGGGCCGCCGCCAACGCCGCACAACTCGAAGGCGACTTTGTGGAATGCGGAGTGAACCGAGGTTTCCTCTCCTCCGCAATCATGGAATACTTGGATTGGGATTCTTTGAGAAAACAGTTTTATCTGCTGGATACTTTTCGCGGCATTGACGAACGATTTGTTTCACCTGCGGACAAGGCCTCAGGCGCGCTCGAGAAGAACACGAAAAGCCTGGCTTCGGGATTTTATGTGCAGGGGATCGAAGAAGTGCGGGCAAACTTTTCTCAATGGAAAAACGTTTCTCTCATCGAAGGATCGATCCCGGAAACTCTGCCGCAGGTCCGCGCAAAGAAGATCGCTTACCTGCATCTTGATATGAATTGCTCGGAGCCCGAGATCGCAGCGATCCAGTTCTTTTGGGATCGTCTCGTTCCGGGTGCTTTCGTCCTACTCGATGACTACGCTTATCACGGGTATCTTTCTCAGAAATTGGCGATGGATCGGTTTGCGCAGGAAAACGAAATCAAAATCTTGTCGTTGCCCACCGGCCAGGGCCTCTTGGTGAAGCCACTGGACCGTGGTTAGGCAAAATGGGTGAGCCATCGCCGAGTTTGGACATTTGCCCGGTATGCGGCGGCGATCGGTTTGCAAATGAACCAGTACTTTGGCCGGAATTAATCGACCAATGGGAATTGTCGCCCGACGAAGTCGCCTACATCGATTTACAGCAGGGATTTTGCTGCGCGCAATGCAAGAACAACCTGAGAACCATGACGCTGGCCGCGGCGATAACCCGCGCGTTCGGGTTCGCGGGTAGTTTCAAGGATTTTTGTCGCAACGACCCAGGGATTCGACAACTGACCGTGATTGAAATCAATCCTGCCAAAAATTTGTCGCCTTTTCTTCAGGCCCTTCCAAAACATGAGCTTCATTCATTCCCCGAGCTAGACATGCAACGAATGAGCTTTGAGGATTCATCGATCGACATCATCCTTCATTCCGACACGTTGGAACACGTTCCAGACTCAAAGGCCGCTCTGAAAGAAACGCTACGCGTTTTGAAACCGGGCGGTCATTTATTTTATACCGTGCCAATTGTGATTGGCCGCTTGACGCGGACACGACGCGGTTTGTCTCCGAGTTATCACGGAAAACCCGGAGTGAACCGGGACGATTGCGTCGTGCAAAGGGAATACGGCGCCGATTTCTGGTGCGAGATTTTGGAGGCAGGATTTCGCGAAGTAAGCCTGACAAGCCTGATCTTCCCCGCATCCGTGGCAATCCATGCCATCAAATCCAAACGCTAGGACACGCGATCGCCTCAGGGTTGGACAACGATGGCTCGCGTTGAATGCCGCGCCGTTGGCGCCAAACAGATACCGCGGACGAGATGTTAGGAAATCAAATCGCTAACGAGAGACTTCTCTTCTTTCAATTCCGCTACTGAAGCATCAATTTTCGCGCGGCTGAAATCATTGACGGGCAGCCCTTGCACGATTTCCCATTTCCCGCCGCGAACGCGAACCGGGAATGATGAAATCAGTCCTTTCTCGACATCATAACTTCCGTCGGAACAAAGCGCCACGCTGTGCCAGTCGTTCCCAGGCGTGCCATTGATAAACGAAAAGACTGTATCAACCACGGCGTTGGCCGCGGAAGCAGCGGAGGAAAGTCCTCGCGCTTTGATTACCGCGGCGCCGCGTTGTTGCACCGTGGCGATGAATTCTTCCTTTAACCATTTTTCGTCTTCGATGACTTCGTTCGCTGGGCGATTGTCGATCTTCGCATTGTAGAAATCCGGATACTGCGTCGAGGAATGGTTCCCCCAGATCGTCATGTTTGTGACCGAAGCAATGCCAACACCCGCTTTGTGCGCAAGCTGCGCGCGCGCGCGGTTTTCGTCGAGTCGGGTCATGGCAAACCAGCGATCACTTGGAATTTCTTTGGCGTTGTTCATCGCAATCAGACAATTGGTATTACAGGGATTTCCGACTACGAGCACCCGCACATCGGACGCAGCGTTTTTTTCGATCGCCTGACCTTGTCCGATGAAAATCTTGCCATTGATTCCCAACAAATCCTTTCGTTCCATGCCGGCCTTGCGTGGGACACTTCCGACCAGCAACGCCCAATTGATGTCGCGGAAGCCCTCGTTGAGGTCAGCCGTCGGCACAACCGATTCGAGCAGAGGAAATGCGCAATCGTGTAATTCCATCACGACGCCATCCAGTGCCCCGAGCGCTGGTGGAATTTCGATCAAATGCAAACTGAGCGGCTGGTCCGGCCCGAACATCTGTCCGGACGCAATGCGAAACAGAAGCGCATAACCAATCTGTCCGGCGGCACCGGTTACAGCGACTTTAATCGGAGTCTTCATAATGCAATTAGCCATAAACGCCTTGGTGAGCAAAGCCAAAGCCGTGATAGGTTAGCGACGATCCATGTATCCGACGAAGTTAGACAAAATCATCAATCTCTTTGAGAGGTTGCCTGAAGATGAGCGACGCGAGACGCTCGTGTCCTATGCGGACAACGCGAAGAACCAGGAGCCGCGCGAGGGCGAGAAATTTGAGCTCGTCGATGTGCGGAAAGACGAGGAGTGCACCGACGCGGTCGGCGTTTATTTGCACGTGGATGAAAACGGAAAGGCGCACATTCGCATGACGCTCGGTCCGGAAGTGCAAACACTTACCCGCTCCATGACAGCGATTCTTTGCAAGGGACTGGAGGGCTCGACGCCGCAGGAAATCCTCGATCTTCCAAGTGATTTCGTCAGACGCATCGTTGGGACGGAGCTGGTGCGCATTCGTAGCCAGACGGTTTATTACGTGCTCACGCGGATCAAAAGCATCTGTAAAGTTTGGCTCGACCGCCAGCGCATGGCAGAGGTGGCGTAATGAAGTTGACCTGCTGACACCCGGTTTGCGATTCTGACGTGACGATCGCCCGATTTTGTTTACTGTCCGCGCTGCGCAGATGCCGCGAAATAACGAGCTCAAAAAAATCCTGCTGATCGGCTCCGGTCCCATTGTGATCGGACAGGGCTGCGAATTTGATTATTCCGGCGTACAAGCCTGCAAGGCCTTGCGCGAGGAAGGCTACGAGGTCGTGCTGGTGAACTCCAATCCAGCTACGATCATGACCGATCCAGAATTCGCCGATCGCACCTATATCGAGCCGATCACGCCCGAGGTAATCGAAGCGATCATGGAACGCGAAAAACCGGACGCCATTTTGCCAACATTGGGCGGACAAACCGCACTAAACGCCGCGATGGAATTGAACCGCAATGGCGCGTTGGCACGACACGGAGTGAAACTGATCGGCGCAAACGCCCAGGCCATCGCAAAGGGCGAAGATCGGCAATTGTTCAAGGAAGCAATGTTGCGCATTGGCCTCGAAGTGCCGCGGTCCGGGGTGACGCGTTCCCTCGCGGATATCGATCGGATCGCAGGTGAGATTGGAACGTTCCCGCTCATTGTTCGCCCGGCATTCACCCTGGGCGGGACTGGCGGCGGAATCGCGTATAATCGCGAGGAGCTTGATGCGATCGTTGCACGCGGTCTCGATTTATCGCCGGTCCACGAAGTTTTGATCGAGGAATCACTGGTGGGATGGAAGGAATTCGAGATGGAAGTGATGCGCGATCGGATGGACAACTGCGTGATTGTTTGTTCCATCGAGAATTTCGATCCGATGGGCGTGCATACCGGCGACTCCATCACTGTGGCGCCGGTGCAGACGCTCACAGACAAGGAATACCAGATGATGCGCGACGCCGCTTTCGACGTCATTCGCGAGATCGGTGTTGAGACAGGCGGATCCAACATCCAGTTTGCGGTGAACCCCGACAATGGCCGGATGGTTGTCATTGAAATGAACCCCCGGGTGTCGCGCTCGAGCGCGCTCGCATCGAAGGCAACCGGATTTCCGATCGCGAAGATCGCCGCCAAACTCGCCGTCGGTTACGCGCTTGATGAAATCAAGAACGATATCACACGCGAAACACCAGCGTGCTTCGAGCCGACCATCGATTACTGCGTCGTCAAAGTGCCGCGCTTTACCTTTGAAAAATTTCCGCAGGCCGACGCGACGCTGACAACGCGAATGAAAAGCGTCGGCGAAGCGATGGCCATCGGACGGACGTTTAAGGAAGCATTACAAAAAGCACTGCGCAGTTTGGAGATCAAACGCTTTGGTTTATGTGGCGATGGCGCAAATAAAGACGTCGATCCGGAGACACTGCGTTTGAGACTGGCGATTCCGAACGCGGAGCGGATTTTTTATTTAGCGCAGGCGTTTCAAGAAGGAATGTCAATCGACGAAGTTTTCGAACTAACGAAGATCGACAGGTGGTTTTTGAGGAACGTGGCCGAGGTCGCAGCCGAAACGCGCTGTTTAAAAACGAAAGATCTGCACCGCGCCAAGAAGCTCGGTTTTTCCGATCGGCAACTGGCGGTGGCAAACGGAGTCGACGCGAATGAAATCCGCGCGAAACGACAGTCGTCAGGCGTCCTGCCCACCTATCGGCTGGTCGACACATGCGCCGCCGAGTTTGAAGCGTACACGCCGTATTACTACTCGACGTACGGCGACGAGAACGAGCGGCGCGATAGCGCTCAGCGCAAGGTCATCATTCTCGGCGGCGGCCCGAACCGGATCGGCCAGGGAATTGAATTCGATTATTGCTGCGTGCACGCCGCCTTCGCTCTGCGCGAACTCGGATTTGAAACCATCATGGTCAACTCAAATCCCGAGACGGTCTCCACTGATTACGACACGAGCGACAAACTTTACTTCGAGCCGCTCACGCTCGAGGACGTGCTCAACATTTGCGACCAGGAAAAACCGGAGGGCGTGTTCGTTCAGTTTGGGGGTCAAACACCGCTGAATCTGGCGGGCGGACTGAAAACCGCAGGCGTACCGATTCTTGGCACACAACCCGAAAGCATCGAGATCGCGGAAGATCGGCAATTGTTCGCAGCGATGCTGGACAAGCTTGGCCTGCGCCAGACTCCGAATGGATCAGCGATTAGCACAGAAGACGCTATCGCAATCGCGGAAAAGGTTGGTTATCCCGTTCTGGTGCGGCCCTCGTTCGTTCTCGGAGGGCGGGCCATGGAGCTTGTCTATAACGAGGAGGACCTTCGACGCTACATGGCAAGCGCGATTGAAGTAACGCCTGATCGCCCGGTGCTCATCGATCGTTTTCTGGAAGATGCGATTGAAGTCGATGTCGATTGCATCTCGGACGGCGAAACGACCGTGATCGGGGCGATCATGGAGCACATCGAGGAAGCAGGCATCCATAGCGGAGACAGCGCCTGCGTCATCCCGACATTCTCGTTGTCACCGAAAGTGGTCGATGAAATTTCGGAGGCTACAAAGGCGATGGCGCGCGAGTTGAATGTTCGCGGTCTAATGAATGTGCAATTCGCCGTGAAAGGCGATGACGTTTACGTGCTGGAAGTGAATCCTCGCGCGTCGCGCACAGTCCCATTTGTGAGCAAGGCAATCGGTGTCCCGCTTGCGAAGCTCGCCGCCAAAGTGATGACCGGAAAATCATTACGCGAGCTCGGTTTTACAAAGGAAATCGTGCCGAAACATTTCTCCGTGAAAGAGGCGGTGTTCCCGTTTCTGCGTTATGAAGGCCTGGATATTTCGCTCGGGCCGGAGATGAAATCGACCGGCGAAGTAATGGGCATGGATGTCGATCTTGGTCTCGCCTACGCGAAATCACAGATGGCTGCTCCACCGCCCCTGCCCAAGAAAGGAAAAGTCTTCGTCAGCGTGAAGGACACTGACAAGGAAGCGGTCATCCCGGTCGCGCGCGAGTTTGTGAAGCTCGGCTTTGAAATCATCTCCACGAGCGGCACCGCAAAAGCGCTGACGAAAGCGAAAATCAAAGTGACCAAGGTTTTCAAGATCCACGAAGGCCGGCCGAACGTCCTCGACCGCATCAAGAATAGCGACATCAACTTCATCATCAACACGCCGAGCGGGAAAATCCCGCGCGAGCACGAAGTCGTCATCCGCAATGCCGCGCTGGCGGCAAAAATTCCGATCATGACGACGGTGCGGGCTGCGCTGGCCAGCGCGAACGGGATTCGGTCGCTGCAGAAACGTAAAGTCCAGGTGCGCAGTTTGCAGGAATATCATAAATGAATGACGAAACAAATCCGATGTCTCTAGGTCGCTCGACATGACATCGCTTTGGTGTCATTTGTCGGCATGAAATTGTCAATTCTACTCGCCGTGCTCTTAAGCGCGGCGGCCTTTGCCGCCGAAGAAAAGAAAGAAAGTTCTCCTATGAAAGCATCAAACGAAGTTGCTGTTATCAAAACCAACGAAGGCGAAATGGTGGTCCAGTTTTGGACCGACGCCGCACCAAGCACGATCGAAAATTTTAAGAAGCTGGCGCGTCAAGGCTTCTACGACGGCACCATCTTTCACCGAATCGTCAAAGGATTCATGGTTCAGGGGGGCGACCCGAATTCAAAAGATCCGACCAAAGAGAGCTCTTACGGACAAGGTGACCCCGGTTACAAGATCAAAGCCGAATTTAACGATCATTCCCACGATCGCGGTGTCATCTCGATGGCGCGCGGGCCTGATCCGGACTCGGCGGGGTCGCAATTCTTCATCTGTCTG
>Ga0114129_10013271_pt1 | contig 11736 bp, 8 predicted proteins | sample RhiMetdeltSRZDD1_FD_80071 | JGI IMG/M metagenome (GOLD analysis project Ga0114129, IMG submission 80071) | Populus rhizosphere microbial communities from Tennessee, USA - Rhizosphere MetaG P. deltoides SRZDD1 (version 2) (version 2) | ecosystem: Host-associated > Plants > Roots > Rhizosphere >... | reverse complement strand
GAGGGCCTTTCGCTGCCGCTCGGTCAGGTAGATCTGCGTTCGCGTCGCTCCCATATACAGCACAACATACAGCATGCGAGCGAGCCCACTCGTCACATCGTACGGACGGGCCTTGCGTGAGCGCCGGTTACGTCGAGCTTCACTGTCACAGCTCGTATTCATTCCTCGATGGCGCGTCCGATGTGGACGGGCTCGTCACCGCCGCGGCCGAGCGTGGGATGGACGCGCTCGCGCTGACCGACACGAACGGCCTCTATGGAGCGGTCCGTTTCTGGAACGCCGCGAAGGACGCGGGCATTCGCCCCATCTACGGCGCGGAGATCCAGACGCTCGACTTCGGGCACCTCGTGCTCATCGCCCGCGACCGCATCGGCTGGCGGAGCCTCTGCCGCACCATCTCGGCGGCGCAGCTCGCGGGCGCGAAGACGAAGCCGCGCGCGACGCTCGCGCTCATCGCCGAGAACGCCGAGAGCCTCTTCGCGCTCACCGGCTGCGCGCACGGCGCGGTGCCGCGCGCGATGCGCAGCGGCGACGTCGACGCCGCGCGCGAGGCGCTCTCACGCCTCGCGGGGATCTTCGGGGAGCGCTGCTTCGTCGAGGTCTCGGACCACCTCGATCCGGACGATCCCGCGCTCTGCGACGCCCTGGTGCAGCTCGCCTCCGAGCAGGGCCTCGGCGCGGTGGTCACGAACAACGTCCACTACGCGCGGCCGGAGGGCCGGCGGCTGCACGACGTGCTGCGCTGCATCGATCTGGGCGTCACGCTCGACGACGCTGGGAATCGGCTCAAGCCGAACGGCGAGTACTGGCTGAAGGACGAGGCGGTCCTCCGCGAGCGCCTCGGCCGGCACGCCGAAGCGTTCGCGAACGCGCGCGCGATCGCCGACGCCTGCACGCTCGATCTCGAGACCATCGGCCCCGGCGGTGGACGCGCGCTCGGCTCCATGACCGGACAAGATCGCCTCCCCGGCTTCGCCGTACCGCAGGGCCACACCGCGTTCTCCTACCTCTACGCGCTCTGTCAGGAGGGCGCGCGCGAGAAGTACGGGCTCATGACACCCGGCGTCGCGACGGGGCTCGCGCACGAGCTCTCCGTGATCGACCGCTGCGGCCTCGCGGAGTTCTTCCTGATCAACTGGGACATCGTCCGGTTTTGCAAGGAGCGGCGGATCCCGGCGCAGGGGCGCGGGTCCGCGGCCGATTCGATCGTCGCGTACGTGCTCGACATCACCAAGGTCGATCCGATCGAGCACGAGCTCCTCTTCGAGCGGTTCCTTACCGAGGACAGTCGCACGATGCCGGACATCGACCTCGACATCGCGACCAACGACCGCGAGGAGGTCATTCAGTACGTGTACACGAAGTACGGGGAGCGCTACGCGGCGATGGTGTGCAACGTCGTGACCTATCGCGCGCGTTCCGCGAGCCGAGAGATCGCGAAGGCGCTCGGCTTCCGCGATGAGACGATCGATCACATGGCGAAGTCGATCGATCAATACAACGTCGATCCGCGCTCGCGTCCGAGCGCGGCGCAGCACCCGGCGTACAAGCACCCGGACCGCGAGGCGGAGCACGGCTGGGAAGGGCCGCGACCCGTCGCCGACGCGCTCGAAGACCACGCGAGCCTCATGGACCAGAAGGAGCGAGCGCGCTTTCCGCTCTTCCGCGAGCTCACGCTCGCGATCGCCGACTTCCCGCGGCACCTCTCGATCCACAACGGCGGCATGCTCATCACCGCGCAGCCTCTCGTGGACACCGTGCCGATCGAGCGCGCGACGATGCCCGACCGCAACGTCGTGCAGCTCGACAAGCGCGATGTCGAGGACCTCGGTCTGGTGAAGATGGACCTCCTCGGCCTGCGCACGCTCTCGCTCATCAAGGACGCCGTCGCCGACATCGAGGCGCGGCACGGCGAGCGTCTCGAGCTCGGCACCATCGCGCTCGACGACGAAGCGGTCTACGACCTCATCTGCGAGGTCGACACGGTCGGTCTGTTCCAGGTGGAGAGCCGCGCGCAGGCGTCGGCGCTGCCGCGCGTGCGACCGCGCTGTTTCGCCGACATCGTCGTCGAAGTCGCGATCATCCGGCCCGGCCCACTGCAGGGGAACATGGTGAATCCGTACATCCATCGGCGACAGGGACGCGAGCCGGTGGTGTATGCGCATCCGCTGCTCGAGCCGATCCTGAAGGAGACGCTCGGCGTGATCCTCTTCCAGGAGCAGATCCTCCGTGTCGCGATGGCCGTCGCGGGCTTCTCGGCGAACGCGGCCGACAAGCTGCGCCGCGCGATGAGCCGCGCGCGGTCGTCGGCCGACATGGAGAAGCTGCGTGCGCCGTTCGTCGACGGCGCGCGCGCGAAGGGTGTGAGCGGTGAGATCGCCAACGAGATCTTCCGCCAGATCGCGGCCTTCGCCGAGTTCGGGTTCTGCAAGAGCCACGCGGCCGCCTTCGCGCTCACGGCCTATCACACCGCGCATCTGAAGCTCTATTACCCGGCCGAGTTCTACGTCGGACTACTCAACAACCAGCCGATGGGCTTCTACTCGCCCGCGGTCATCGCCGGAGACGCGAAGCGCCACGGCGTCGCGATCCTTCCCGTCGACGTCGCGCGGTCCAATGCGAAGGCGATCGTCGAGGAGTGCTCGCACGCCGGCGACGCGCTGCATCCCGTCGACAGCTCGAACACGATCGCCCGTCGCCGAACCTGTCGTGTCCACGACGTGCGTCTCGGCTTCGAGTCGGTGAAGGGCCTGGGTGCGACCGAGGCGAAGGACATCGTGGAGGAGCGCGCGCGCAACGGCCCGTTCACGAGCTTCGACGAGTTCGCGCGGCGCGTCGGCCTCAAGGAGGAGGCGCTGCGCAACCTCGCGCTGCTCGGCGCGTTCGACGCCTTCGGCCAGGCGCGCCGCGAGCTGCTGTGGCGCTCGCGCGATGCGCACCGCACCTCACCGGCGTTCACGCGTCCCGCGCTCGCGCTTCCGACGTCCGACGCGCCGACGCTGCCCGCGCTCACCGAGCAGGAGCGCGTCGCGCTCGACTACCGCATCACCGGGATCCCGACCGGGCCGCAGATCATGCGCTTCTATCGCGCGGATCTCGATCGCCGCGGCGTGCTCACCGCCGCACGGCTCGCGGGCGGGCGTCACGGCGAGACGGTGCGCACCGCCGGCGCGGTCGTGGTGAAGCAGCATCCTGAGACGGCGAAGGGTCACGTATTCCTATCCCTCGAGGACGAGACAGGTATGGCCAACGTGATCATCCGGCCCGCGACGTACCGCAAATACAAGCGCGTGCTGGACGCGAACGCCGCGGTCGTGGTCACCGGGACGCTCCAGACCGTCGACGGCGTCGTTTCCGTGCTGGCGGCGCGACTCGACGGCCTGGCGCTGTTCGTGCGGATCGCCGCCCGCGAGTGGCAGTGATGCCGAACTTCAGGTACGCGCTGCGGTATCGGTCGGCGGTCAATGCGGTAGCACTACCTTGTGACGCCCTCCAGTCGGACCGCAGACTGCCCGACGTAACGACAGGGAAGCAGGCAAGGACGGTGGTCTGCTCCCCGGTGCGCACCGCGACGCAGGAGTGGGGAAACAGTTGGAAGACCTTAGCGAACGTCGTGCAGACGACCTGCTCGACTCGATCTTCCGCGTGGCCACGGAGCTTGTCCGCGGCGAGCGCGCCTCGCTCATGCTCCGCGACGACAACACCAGCGACTTCGTCATCGCGCACGCTCTCGGCCTGGCCGAGGATGTGAAGCGTGAGGTCCGCATCCGGTCCGGCGAGGGCATCGCCGGGCGCGTCGTGGCATCCAAGCGATCGCTGCTCGTTCGCGGCGGCGAGGGGCCGGTCCCGGTGCGCGGCGGTCAGTACCGCTCCAATTCCTTCATGTCCGTCCCGATCCTGATCGACGACGACGCGCGCGGCGTGCTCAACGTCACCGATCGCTTCGATGGTGGACCGTTCGAGGAGACCGACCTCGCGACGCTCGAGATCCTCGCGGGCCACATCGGCGCGTGCCTGGTGCAGCAGGAGCAGGGAGAGGCGCTGCAGCGTCTGGCGGAGACCGATCCGCTCACCTGGCTCTTCAATCGGCGTCACTTCGACAAGCGGCTCGAGGCGGAGACGAACCGGGCCCTGCGCGCAGAGCATCTCCTCGCGCTGCTCATCCTCGACGTCGATCGCCTCAAGCTCATCAACGACCGCTTCGGTCATCGCGTCGGCGATCAGGTCCTCAAGGCCGTCGCGTCCGCGGTGAAGCAGGCGGTGCGTCTGTACGACGTGCCGACGCGCTACGGCGGCGACGAGTTCGCGGTCATCCTCCCGGATGCCGACACCGAGGTCGCCGCGCGCGTCGCGCGCCGCGTTCTCGAGAAGGCCGAGACCGTCGCGCTGCCAGGCGAGCTGCGCGACGCCGGTATCCCGCTCAGCCTGTCGATCGGCGTCGCGACGTTCCCGCGTCCCGCCGGTGACGCGAACGCGCTCGTCGAGGCCGCGGACAACGCGATGTATCGCGCGAAGCAGGCCGGTGGCGGCATCCGCGTCTGGGAGCACGCCTTCGCGGACGGTCCGCGCGGCGCGATGCGACCGACGCGCGCGGCGCTCCCGCCTGCCCCATACCTCTCCGACCCCGCACGTCTCGCGACGCGCGAGCTGCAGGCGCTCATCCCGGCCGCGCTCGCGCAGGAGTTCAACGTCGCCGTCGTCGGTCACGAGGGTCAGGTCCTCACGATCGCGTTCCCAGCGCCGAATCCCGCCGCGGTCGACACGATCTCGAAGGCGACGGGCTTCGCGGTCTATCCGGTGTTCAGCAATCCCACGGATCTCGAAGCCACGCGGCGGAGGCTCGCGGCCGCTTAGCTCGTCCCCGTCATCTTCGGTCGCGTCTCCTCGCGCTGCACACCGCCGTCGGCGCCGCGGAAGAGATAGCCCACACCCGGCACGGTCTGGATCACGTCGCGCTGCTTGCCGTCCTGCGTGAGCTTGCGGCGCAGGCGGCTCACATTCAGCTTCACGAGGTCGCCGCCGACGTCCGCGTCGTAGCCCCACACACCTTCGAGGATCTCTTCCTGCGTGAGGACGCGACCGGGGTTGGCCATGAAGTGGCGCAGCAGCTTGAACTCCGTGGGTGAGAGGTGCACCGGCACGTCCGCGGTCGTCACTTCATGCGTGGCCTCATCGAGGACGAGATCGCCGGTGCGATACACCACCGGCGCCGGGCGTCCGCGCGTGCGCACCGACCGACGGAGGATCGCCTTCACGCGCGCGACGAGCTCCTTGGGGCGGAAGGGCTTCGTGATGTAATCGTCCGCGCCGAGCTGCAGGCCGCGGAGGATGTCGCTCTCGTCCTGGCGCGCGGAAAGCAGCAGGACCGAGACGTGCTCGTCGACGTGGCGGATCCGCTCGAGCACGACGAAGCCGGTCAGCTTGGGAAGGTTGATGTCGAGGACGACCAGATCGGGCCGTTCGCGGCCGACGGACTCGACCGCGGACTCGCCGTCGTACGCCCGCACGACGTCGTAACCCTCGCGGCGCAATGCGTAGTCAAGGAGCTCCACCAGGTCGCGGTCGTCATCGACGACCAAGAGCTTCACTACGCGCCTGCCTCCTCCGCGAGCTGTCGAGCCTTAGGGAGGGTGAAGTGTACCGAAGTGCCGTGCCCGACATCGCTCTCGATGCGGATGTCGCCGCCGTGCGCGACGACGATCGCGCGACAGATCGTGAGCCCGAGCCCCAGGCCGCCGGCCTGATCGCGCACGTCGCGCGAGCGGAAGAAGCGCTGGAAGAGGCGGGGCTGCTCGTCGGCGGGGATGCCCGGGCCCTCGTCGATGACGCTCACCTGGACGAAGCCGTCGCGCCCCTCGGTCGCGACCGTGACGGTGGTGTCCTCGGGCGCGTAACGGCTGGCGTTCGCGATGAGGTTGGCGAGCACCTGCGCCGTCCGGCGCGGGTCCGCCAGGACGCGGTCGGAGTCCGTGCGCAGGCGGGTCACGAGCCGCTGCTGCTTCGCGTCGAGGAGGGTCTGCGTGAAGACCATCGCCTCCTGCAGGCAGGTCCGGATGCTCGCCGGCACGGCCCGGACCTGGAATGTCCCAGCCTCGATGCTGCCGGCGTCGAGCAGATTCTCGACGAGATACTCAAGGCGCAGCGCGCTGCGCCGGAGCGTCGACACCATCGTCGTGAGCTGCGCCGGGGGCATGGACAGAGCGTCGTCGACGAGCAGGTCGAGCGTGGCCGAGAGCGCGGCGATGGGTGTGCGGAGCTCGTGCGCCACCTGCAGCAGGAAGTCCTCCTTGAGCCGCAGGAGCTCGGCCTGCGCGGTGACGTCCCGAACGGTGTGCAGGATGCCGCGGTCACCGATCGAGGTACTGACGATCTCGAGCACGCCCATGCGCTCTTCCCGCGGGAACCAGGTGCGACGCACGTGATGGCCGTCGGTCGCCTGCACCGTGGCGGCGCCGGTGACGAGGAGCAGCTCCTCGAAGTGGCGTCCTTTGAGCTTCTCCTCGCCGAGCACGCGGAACGCCGCCGGGTTCGCGCTGACGATCACGCCGTCGGGTCCCGCCAGGATGATGCCGTCGGTGAGCGCGACGAAGGCGTCCTGGATCGCGAGCGCCTCGAAGGCGCGGTCGTCGTTGCGCCGACCCTGGGAGCGGCGCCGCTCGCGCGGCCGTTGGCTCATAGCGAGGGGATCCGCAGACGGACGCGCGTGCCCTGTCCTCCTTCCGGAAGCGCAGGCCGCGATCGTCGACGGCGCACGACACGCCTCACTCGGGTCACGTGTGACCCTCTCCGATCAGGTCAGGACGTCGCCGACGGGCGTCGCGGAGCGGGCGACGTTTCCGCATAAGGGCAGCAGCAGCGCCCGCGATGCTATGGGTCAACCCGCTCCGCGGCCGCACCAGCATCACAGTGACGCTGATGCTATGACGCCGCCCCGCCTTTGCCCGCGGCGATCGCGCGCACGGTGTCGAGCGTGTCGATCTCGTCGACCGGCTTGTCCGGGCGCAGGCGAACGATCCGCGGGAAGCGCATCGCGTAGCCCGAGTCGTGCCGGTCGCTCTCCTGGATCTGATCGAACGCGACCTCGATCACCGTGTCGGGACGGACGATGCGCGCCCGGCCCAGGTCTTTCACCGTCGTCGCGAGGAAGTGCTCGGTCATCTCGGCGATCTCCTTGTCGGTGAGCCCCGAGTACGCCTTGCCCACCACGCGCAGGCGGTCCCCGTCGCGCACCGAGAAGGTGTAGTCGGAGAGCACGCCACGCCGCTTACCGTGGCCCCACTCGACGGCCGTGACGACGACGTCCAGCGTGCGCAGGGCTCGCTTCACCTTGAGCCACTCCATGCCGCGCCGGCCCGGCCGGTACGGCGAGCGCGGGTCTTTCACCATCAGCCCCTCGTTACCGCGTTCGCGCGCGGCAAGGAACTCGCGATCGAGGGCCGCGACGAGCTCGTCGCCGCTGGCCTCGAGCGTCGTCTGTCGCGCCAGCCGGAGCGGCGCCGAAAGCGGTAGCTCGCGCAGCAGCTGGTGCCGCTCGGTCAGCGGGAGGTCGAGGAGCGCCCGCCCGTCGCGCTCCAGCAGGTCGAACACCACCAGCGAGGCGGGGAGCCGCTCGCGGACCTCGCCGGAGACATCCTTGCGGCCCAGGCGGGTCTGGAAGCTGGTGAAGGGCACGGCCCGGTCGCCGTCGAAGGCGAGCACCTCGGCGTCCAGCACGAAGCTACCCGGGATCGCCTGCAGGGCGCCGAGCAGCTCCGGGTACCGACCGGTGACGCGGTCGAAGGTGCGCGAGTACAGCTCGACGCGGTCGCCGGCCTTGTGCGCCTGCGCGCGCACGCCGTCGTACTTGTCCTCGACGACATACGGCGGTGGGAAGCGCTGCGCGACCTCGGCGAGGTCGAGCACCGGCGTCGCGAGCATCATCCCGATCGGGCGGAAGTGTGCGAGCGTCGGCTCCTCGAGCGTGCCGTGCTTCGCGCGGAGGGCGGCCTCGCCGATGTCGCCGGTGAGCATGTTCGCCCGGGCGACGGCGTCGCGCTGACGCTCGAAGGCCTGTGCGATGGCGTCGACGAGGAGGCCTTCGCGCAGACCGATACGGGTCTCGCCGGACACGATCTTCACGACGTACCGCGCCTCGCCGGCGTCGGCCCGGCGCAGGAGCGCACGCACCAGCTCGCGCTTGTTGTTCGTCCCGCGCACCTCGGCGATGCCGTCGAACGCCGCGGCGACATCGGCGAGCGTCAGCGGTTCGCCGTCGCGCGGCGCGCCGGCGATGAGCTCGTGCGCGACATCGCCGAGGTCGGCGTGGCGCTGATAGCTCGCGGCCATGTCCCCGCCACTCTTGCTGGAGCGTTCCAGCAGCACGTCCGAGAGGGTGCTCCACCCGACCGACAGCACGCGCTCGTCCCGGCGCGGGAACGGCGCTCCGGCGAACAGTCGCGCCGCGATCGCGAGGTCGGCGTCATCGAGACCACGCAGGTACTCGCCGAGGAGCCGGTTCTTTTCGAGCTTCTTCGTCGTCGCTCGTACCGCATCCGCCGTGACCACCCAGTCGGCGAATCGTGCTTTCATATCTCGCGTGCTCGAGGCGCTCTCGTCATTCACACCCTCCTCATCATCGCTCTTGTGCTGCTGATCATCCGGCTTCGGACCTGATGCAGAAGGCGCCGCCGGGCGGCGATCCGTACCACCGCGTCCCTTATGGCGACGGCGAGCTGGAGTTCATGGTGCAGCCGTGGTTCGACGTCGACGTCGTCGAGTCGGGCACCGCGCCGGTGATCGACGACGTGCCGGCCGCGTCGCTCCACGCCCTCCGGCGCCCGCACGGCTCGCCACCCCTGGCGCTGCTTGCGCGGGAGGCGGTCGCCGCGCGGCCCGGCGCAACAGCGGTCATCGCGGTCACCGATCTCACCCGCGCCTCTCCCGACGCGGTGCTCGTACCCCCGCTGCTCGACGAGCTGAACACCGGCGGGATCGCCAACGAGCGGATCACCGTCATCGTCGCGGTCGGCCTGCACCGAGCGACGACGGACGCCGAAAAGCGCGAGAAGCTCGGCCGCGTCGTCGACCGCGTGCGTGTCGTCGACTCGGACGGCCGCGACCCATCTCGACTGGTCGACCTCGGACCCATCCCGCCCTACGGTGTCCCGGGCTCGACCCAGCGCATCGTGAAGGACGCCGACCTGGTGATCGCGACGGGCATCGTCGAGCCGCATCAGTACGCGGGCTACTCCGGTGGCCGCAAGACGATCGCCATCGGCTGCTGCGGCGAGCCGGTGATCGCCGCGACGCACGGCATGCGCTTCCTCGAGGACCCGGGCGTGCGTCTGGCCAAGATCGAAGGCAATCCCTTCCACCAGACCATCACCGAGATCGCGCGGCGCGCGGGGCTCCGGTTCTGCCTCAACGTCGTCACCGACGACCGCGAGCGCGTCGTCGCTGTCGCCGCGGGCGGGCCCGACGAGGTGCTCGGCGAGCTCGTCAACGTCGCCGCGCGTCTCTACACGCGTTCGATCGGGAAGCAGTACGACATCGCGATCGCCGGAGTGGGGAAGCCGAAGGATGTGAACCTGTACCAGGCGTCGCGCGCGGCGACGTACCTGCGCTTCGCGCCCACGCCGGTCGTCCGCGAGGGCGGCGTGATCATCATCCCGGCGCAGCTCGAGGAGGGTGCGGGTGAGGGGCCGGGAGAGCAGCGCTTCCTCGCCGCGCTCGAGCGCGCCGAGTCACCGGCGGCCGTCGTCGAGGAGGCGCGGCGGCACTTCGCCGGTGGCGAGCAGCGTGCGGTCATGGTCGCGCTCACCCTGCAGCACTGCCTCGTCATCGTCGCCGCGTCCGAGTCGCCGGAAGTCGTGCGTCTTGCGAAGCTACGCGCAGCGGTCGACGTCGAGGAGGCGCTCGACATCGCGTACGAGCACATCGGCCGTCCGACGCGCGCGAGCGTGCTGCTCGTCCCGCGCGCGCTCCACACGCTCCCGGTCGTGCAGCCGCCCGTCGCGATGTGAGCATCGTGTCCAACGCCGAGAGCCGCCGGCGTCCGCTCGCGCGCGGTGCGCTCGATCGCCTCCGCGTCGCGATCGATGCCGGCGCAACACAGGTCAGTGCGCGACCGCTCGCGGGTGGTATCGACACCGCGACATATGCGCTGCGACTGGAGGGGGACAAGGGCACGCGCGAGGTCGTCGTCCGCGTCTATCGGAACTGGGACGGGCCTGACGACGCGAGCACCGCCGCGGCGAAACAGCATGCCGTGCTCACCGCGGTCGCAGCCGTGACGGCGCTCGCTCCGCGACCGATCCTCGCCGATCCCCGGGGCGAGCTTGTCGGCGAGCCGCTCGTCGTGATGACCTACCTGCCGGGCGCGCCGCAGGCGCCAACGGGACACGACGAGGCGTGGGCCGTGCAGCTGGCGACCGCGATGGCGGAGCTGCACGCGACCCCGCTCGAACGACTGCCGGCGGAGTTCCCGCGCGACGGGACCGCAGCCGAACGGCTCGCGCGCGTCGTCGATCGCACCACAGATGTTCAGGACCCGCTGTGGGACAGGATCGTGTCCGCGCTCAGACCGATCGCGCCGGACGTTCTCGGCAATCCTCGGACGCTCATCCACAGCGACTTCTGGTTCGGCAACACGATCTGGCAGGACGGCCGACTCACCGGGGTCATCGACTGGGACGGCGCGCGCATCGCCGACCCCGCGCGGGACGTCGGCGGCGCGCGCAACGACCTCGCCCTCCTCAGTGGGGCGCACGTGGCCGACCTCTTTCTCGTGACGTACGAGAGAGCACGCGGACCGCTCCGGGATCTCGCGTTCTGGGATCTTCTGAGCTCGCTTCCTCCCGTCCGCTGGCTTCCGCACTGGGTCGAGGGCTACACGGAGCTCGGGCTCGACCTGTCTCTCGCGGAGGCGCGCTCGCGTTTGGAGGCCTGGGTGGTGCGTGCGCTCGAGCGGCTCTAGCCGCGGCGGCCGTAGCGCTCCCAGCTCACGAACTCTACCGCTGGCTTGCGCCCGATCGATGGCAGAACCTTGACCATCGGCGGCGTACTGGCCACGCGGGTCGCCTTCGCGTCCGCGGGGTGGCCGATCGCGACCGTCTGTCTGACCCAGCGGCCGTCCGGTATGCCGAGGAGCTCCTTGGCTTTGCGCGCGTTGGCGTCCGGGAAGAGCGAAGCGATACACGAGCCGATCCCGTGTGCCCAGGCCGCGAGCATGAGTCGCTCCGCGAGACGGCCGCTGTCGAACGCGTTGTTCGCGCTGTCCATCACCAGCACGAGATCCGCCTGCGCGCTGGCGACGTATCCGGCGAAGCCGCCCAGCTTCGAGAGCTGACGGAGCATCTCGCGGTCGCGCACGACGACGACCTCCCATGGCTGGGTGTTCTTCGATGAGCCGGTGCGGCGGCCGACCTCGAGGATCTCGTGGAGTTCGCGGTCCGCGACGGGACGGTCCGCGAAGCGGCGCACGGCGCGCAGCGTGCGCAGGACCTGGATCGCACGATCCCGCGGCATCTAGATCTTGATCCGCGCCGCCGTGCGAAGACCTTCGCCTCGAGCTTGAAGCGGGGGCGCCTCGGACGCTCGGGCATCGCCTCGATGCGCTCGGTCTGGGCGACGCCGACCCGCGAGGCTGCGACTGTTGAAGTCGTGGATCAACTCGAGCTCCTTCTCGCTGTAGAGTGCCAGCACATCGTGCCCGGCGCGTCCGAGCACCGCGGCATCGAGCTGGTAAGAGTCGCAGGG
>Ga0114129_10013268_pt1 | contig 11737 bp, 11 predicted proteins | sample RhiMetdeltSRZDD1_FD_80071 | JGI IMG/M metagenome (GOLD analysis project Ga0114129, IMG submission 80071) | Populus rhizosphere microbial communities from Tennessee, USA - Rhizosphere MetaG P. deltoides SRZDD1 (version 2) (version 2) | ecosystem: Host-associated > Plants > Roots > Rhizosphere >... | reverse complement strand
CACTTAAGTCTTAATAATCACTGCAATCTTAATTGCGACCGGAAATTTAAACTCCAGCGCCGCGCGTCGGGCCGTTCACCAGTTGATCGAGTCAACGTAAGTAGTTCCGGAAGTCGATCCATCGCTGAAGAACTCCACGCCCAGTGAGTACAACTCCGTTGCATCTGATGGTAGTACCACCTGAATTGCATTCCATCCATTGATCTGCAACTGTCCGATAGTTTTGTAATTGCCTGTCCAACGCCAACTCCCAGACGCACCTTCCATGACGTAAGGCTGAATGGCCGTCAGTCCGCTATTCGCGCTTAGCCAGACCCGAAAGGTAATGGTCTTACCTGCGGGCACGCCGGGTGAGAGGACGTAGACTTGCTGTGTGTCAGCCTGGTTAAGGATTGATACGGCAAGCGAGCGATTTCCGTAGAACGAGTGCAGATCGCTGCTCGATACGCCCGCAATCGCACCGCCTGACGACTGCCATCCCTGCGTTCCGTTTTCAAAATGGTAGCGAGAGGGGTCACTGGTCGAACCGGTCGCGAAACACACTCGATTGTTGTTTGACGTGATGCGGAAGGTCTCCTGCTGCGCCGTGGCTCCCGTGCCGGTAAAAACGTCGATGTGTTGCCCGACAATGCCGCCGCCAACATCGGTCGCCCAGAAAGTCTTAGATCCCCACGGACTTGGCAAAGTAGAAATCTGCACCTGCGAGCCGGCCGGAATGATCGAACGATCAACTGCTATGGTGCCCACGGTGAGTACATTTCCGGAAGAGTCGAGCGGCCCGGCGTCAGAACGGTGCCACGCATTTGAATAAAAGCCCAGAGCCCAGCCAAAACGAGTGATTCCCCATCCTTCGGTGCGCGTTTCATTAAGGAAGTTTTGACTGAAGCTCAGATTCCCCACGCCCTCGACAAAAATCTGTTGGGCCGTGCCCGGCAGTTCGTCTTCGCGCGGGACGTAATAGCCTGTGATGTACCAGCCGTCAGAGCAAGTCGATGGCCCACCACCCGTTTGCATCGCTGCGTAGACCGCACCGTAGATGATATTGCGCAATGCGTCATAGCTGTGATTCGAGGTGCTTGCCAAGTCAGTCCGCAGACCTTTATTCAGTTCAAGCTGCAGACCGCCGCCAGTAGACGTACGGTTAACGATGTTCGTGCTCGCTGTGCCAGTCAGATCTGCGCAGGCGCCGCTTCCTGCTGAAGGTGCGTCAATCGGTGTTAGAGCGTACAAGCCCCATGACGAAGCGTTACTGTTGATTTGAGTGATGAAGGTACTACGCGCAGATGCGTTGGCCCCTCCAACGCAGATCACTCCCCGCGCGTAGCCGCGCGAATCGTCGTAACCGTGTATCGCGACTGCATTAGGCACGTTTACGAGTGATACCGCGCGTGGGTCGTCGAAATGCGTCGCCGTAATGTGCAGCCTCCCGGAATTAGTGAGCCCGTCCAGGCACCGCGTAGTGCCGTGTGCTCTAAAGTCGTAGCGGTTCCAGCCGTATAAGCTTGCCAAAGCTGAAGATATATCAGTTGTATAGAGTTCGATCCCGCCTCCATGTATCGACAAGACAGTGACGGGCGAACCGTTGTTTGAAAGAGTGACCGTATAGTCCGTGCCTTCAAGGCAAGTGGTCGAGTTCGAAAGCGTGGGTGGTGGCCAGTTCCCTGCCTGGTAACCGTTAAACTGATCTGCGCGAGCACCTATTCGTGCCGACAATATGCAGACGCAAATCAAACCAGTCACAACTAATTGATTCCCGATAAACTCATCCAAACTCGTTAAGTACTTTCCCAGTTCCTTACATATGCGGAAGTTAGCGCGTGTCGGTGTCTTCGACGTCTCCATCCCTAATTTGTACATCATAGTGTCCCCTTCAGTTTTTGAGTCATGTTCGAGAGGGCGAAAGGGAAATTGCGAAATAAGGGTTGGAGCCAAGCTTTAGTCTCTGAGAGCAGCGTTGCGCCTTTTGGCTTCCTGGGGGAAACTGAAGACGCGCCTACGTTTTTCGCTGCCCTCACTTCTTACAGCGACAAAGTCCGACAAAATCATCAGCGGTCAACCTCTCAGTGAAAAAAGCAATGTAAAAGTAATAAGAACTTTCGCGCCAAGCGCGGCAACAACTCCTGCGGCAAAAAATGTCTGGTATAATCCGACTCGCCTACGTACAAGCGAGGTCCTCATGTCTCCTTCAAAGGAGGTTGCTCAACTCCTCATCGATTGGAGCAGTGGCGATAAGTGCGCTCTCGATGAGTTATTTCCGATGGTGCTCGGAGAATTGCGCCGGCGTGCTCACAACGCACTTCGCCGCGAGCGTTCAAATCACACACTGCAAACAACGGCACTGGTCCACGAAACCTACATAAAACTCGCCGGTTATAAGAACCCGTCCTGTCGAGAACGGGGGCACTTTTTCGCAATCGCAGCAAAAGCAATGCGCTTCGTTCTTGTAGAGCACGCCCGCAAACTTCATCGAGCAAAGCGCGACGGGATCAAAGTTCAACTGGAACTTGCCCCTGTCGCACAACTTCAGACGAACGGTAGTGCAAGGTCTATTCTTGGTCTCGACGAAGCTCTCAAGACGCTCGCACGATTCGATCCGCTTAAAGCTCAGGTGGCGGAAATGAAATTGTTTAGTGGATCAAGCAATCGAGAGGTTGCGGAGGCGCTGGGTCTTTCTCTCAACCAGGCAACAAGGTATTGGCAATTTGCCAGAGCATACCTGGCCCGTGAAATACGCAAGAGGCCATATGAAATCTGAGACGTGGAACAAAGTCGAAGAAATCTTTTGGGCGGCTTTCGGACTTAAACGATCTGAACGCGCCGAATTTCTGGACCAGGCTTGCTGCAACGACAGCTTGCTGCGCCACGAAGTTGAATCGTTGCTAGCTAATGCAGACACACGAGTAAGTATAATCGATGCCCCTCTTTTTGAAACAACTGGAGAGTTCGATTTAGAAGGAAAAACGTTAGACCACTACCGAATTATTTCGTGTATTGGCTCAGGCGGGATGGGAGAAGTTTATCTCGCTCACGACGAGCGCCTCGGCAGAAAAGTCGCCCTGAAGACACTGCCACCGATCATTGCTCAAGACGAGAGTCACATCCGTCGTATGCAGAAAGAGGCGCGTGCTGCCGCCGCTCTCAATCATCCTAACATCGTTACGATTTACGACATCGGACAGGAAGATTGGTTGCCTTTCATAGCTATGGAGTTCATCCAAGGTGAAACGTTACGGCAACGAATGGGATCACCGATGCCAATACACGAAGTGATTAGTATTAGTATTCAGGTTGCTAGCGGGTTAGCAGCAGCACATCACGCGGGCATTCTCCACCGCGACATCAAACCTGAAAACATCATGATTGATGTTTCCGGAGACGTGAAAATTCTCGATTTTGGAGTCGCTCAGCTCAAAGATCCGCTTGTTCCATTATTCGATTCTCAATTCACAACAATAGCTGTCGATAGAGCCACGCAAGCTTCCATCGTGGCTGGTACTCCTGGTTATATTTCACCCGAGCAAGCCTTAGGTGAACCGCTTGACGTGCGAACAGATATTTTCTCTCTGGGTGTCTTGCTCTTTGAGATGGCGACCGGCTGCAGGCCATTCGCTGGTGAAACTCGAACGGAGATCCTTCAGAATCTTCTAAATAACGAACTGCAGCCGTTCACCACGTTTCGCAAGAACGTACCACCCGATTTGCAACGAATAATCGCCAAGGCTCTGAGGAAGAATCGTGATGAACGATACCAATCAGTAACAGAGATGTTGAGCGAGTTAAATGAGTTCAGTCGGGAAACAGGCGAGGAGATGGATGCTACACAGCGAGCGAATCGAATGTTTAGGCAGTATCTGTCGATCTATGCCGTTGATAAGCGCGCCCTGGTCCCACTTACAAAGCTCTACTTCGTTAGTCGTCATTCCGATACTGATCGAGGCGAACGAGGGCGCGAATTGTTGTGGAAGAGCTTGCGGTGGGGCCTTATAAAAGCAGGCTCATCAATGTTGTTAATTCTTCTGATAACGACAGTCGCAGCGGGAATTCTATCGGTGAATGAAACGTGGGAGGAGACCATTCTGAACGACGGACATACTCGAGCTGTCCGACAGGTCGCTTTTTCTCCTGATAGCAGATTGCTAGTTTCGGTAGGTGAAGATGCAAAGGTGATCGTTTGGGACTTTGCGCAGAGAACGCGGCTCGCGACCTTCGTAGATCATACAAGACTGGTTACCTCTGTTGACTTCTCGCCAGATGGAAAGTTGTTCGCGACCGCAAGTGAAGACAAAACAGTAATCGTTTGGGACACCGGGCGATTGGAGAAGGTAGCAGTCCTGTCTCAGTTTACAGGTAGAGTCATAGCGGTTGCATTCTCTCCTGACGGAAAGCTGCTGGGCACGACTACTCAGGAATCACCTGAATATAATGGTCACGTAACACTGTGGAAAGTTGGAGAATGGAATAAGGTTAGTGAAATGGCTGTCCGGACGGCAGAGTATGGGACCTTGACGTTTAGCCCGAACGGTCACCAATTGATTTCAAGCGCGGGCAACGCTTGGGACCTAACCACAGGACGCGCAATACAATCCCTCGCTGCTAACTGGATGGCAATTTCGCCGGACGGCAAACAAATGTTAGCTATAGACGGCGGCGGTGACGTGCGTGCTTTTGATCTGATACATCACCGCTCAACAGATTATCCCAGAGCCCATCAGGACTCAGGGCGAGCGGTTGCGTTCTCTCCTGATGGTGGATTTGCTGCTACTGGAGCAGATGACATCATCTTGTGGGATGTCACATCAATGACCAAACTCGCCCGTTTTGAAGCCTCAACGATTGTATGGAATCTTGCGTTTTCACCGGATGGCCGCTGGCTGGTTTCAACTCATGGAGACAGTTCAATTCTGTTGTGGGATGTGGCAGATCGTAAGCTTGCCGGAGCGCTAAACGGTCATGGTGGTGCTGTGCGTGGCGTCGCCTTTTCACCAGATGGAAAGCTGATCGCCTCGGCCAGCGAAGATCGCTCGGTCATTCTTTGGAATGCAGAGAGCGGCCGAAAGCTAGCGGTCTTACAAGGACCGACTCATCGATTAACGGGAGTGGCTTTCTCATCAAACAGCGACAACGTTGCGTCAAGCCAGTTCCGCGAAGCAATAAGTATCTGGAATATAGCAGAAGCACAACTCCGTTCCAGCGTTTCTTTATCGTCAGGAGCGTACTGCGTGGCTATTTCGCCAGACAACAACTGGATTGCAGCAAGTAATCATGTCTATGACAGCCGAGACGGTCGTGCGATCATCGATTTTGAACATGCATTTGGAGCTGCTGGAGCTGCCCAAATGTATGGCGTGGCCTTCTCACCCAATGGACGTTGGCTTGCCGGTGCGGCGATCCAGGGTTTCGTTGGTTTACTGGATACCAGGACTTGGGCAGTGCGCGATGTGGTGAAGGTTCCCGATACCTCGTTCATTAGCGTCAGCTTTTCGCCGGACAACAAACAACTCGTCACAGGCGAGGATGAGGGAAACGTCAGACTCTGGTCCATTGAACCACTACGTCAAATCGGAATTCTCGGCCGCCACACTTCCCGTATCAAGTCTGTCGCCTTTTCACCAAACCGCAACGAAGTCGCATCAGCAGGCGATGACAATACGATTCGTCTCTGGGACATCAACAATCCTGGAGTTTCCAGACAGATTGGCACGCATACGAAACCGGTACTTTCAGTCGCTTATTCTCCCGACGGTAGGCAAATTGTCTCTGGTGAACATGATCATTCAGTTCGTCTCTACACGCGCCACCGCTCCTTGTGGGGCTATCGGCTAAACTGACATTTCCCGCACGGTTCTCATCTTAGCAGGCAAGGCCATCGGCGAGCCGAGAGTTATTGGACTGAATTGCTGAGTCATGGTACTCCAGTATTACAATCAGCTTTGATCGAACAAAGTAGCTCTCACTAGATCTGTTCACATGACGGAGAGCTGAAGACAATCAGGTATTCTTTCAGGCAAACGGCTACGATGGTCAACAATCAAAACCAAAATCGCTTCTCCACTTACGAAGTCGATAGCAAAGCGCATGCTGAGCCGAAACGGCAGGCCACCTGTTGTTGAACCCCTGGCGCGGATTAGGATCGTTACGCCGGGAAATCTGGTTCCTTTGTCTTGCCATCTTTGTAAATCGGGCGGGAACTATGGTCCTGCCTTTTCTCACCCTTTATCTGACGGTCGATAGACGTCTTCCTGTATCTACCGCTGGTCTCGCTATCACTATCTATGGAATTAGCGCGATCGTCATTGCACCATTGTCCGGACGTTTGTCCGATCGTCTGGGTGGACTGCGGGTCATGAAAACGTCGTTGGTCCTATCCGGCCTGGTATTGCTGGTTTTTTCCCTTGTCGATTCCCTGCCCGGAATCCTCGCAGTCACTGCAGTTTGGCCATCGCCAGCGAAGCTTTTCGTCCGCCAAGTATGGCCATCATCGGTGAGTTGGCAGGACCACAGCAGCGAAAGGCTGCGTTCGCTCTCACCCGTTTAGCCATAAACCTGGGGATGAGCATTGGACCAGTGGTCGGTGGTTTCCTGGCAATGCATTCCTTCAAATTGTTGTTTTATGTCGATGGTGCAACTTCCCTTCTTGCCGGTGTCCTGATCGCGACTTTGCCGTGGCGCGACATTAGTCCCCAGTCATTGGAAAAAGACGTTATTCAAAAGACCGATGACGACATCACTCCCCGACATCGGTATTCCGACGTCCTACGCGATCGGTTGTTTATCTATTTCCTGCTGGCAATGATCCCGATCGAATTAGTCTTTTTTCAACCTCTGGCAGCAATGCCGTTATTTCTGGTTCGCGATCTTCACATCACCGAATCTGGCTTCGGCGCATTGCTGGCGATCAATACGGTCATCATCATCCTGGTGGAAGTTGCTTTGAATGCAGCAATGGCAGACTGGACTCATCGCTATGCAATCGCGCTCGGCGCTCTTTTGGTCGGTGCCGGTTTCGGTGCGTTGATTTTCGTCAATAGCGTTTCGGCGGTCGCCGTTACCATCGTGATCTGGACATTTGGAGAGATGATTCTGCTGCCCGCCAGTTCTGCCTTCGTCTCAGATATCGCCCCAAGCCAACTAGCAGGTGCGTACATGGGACTATATACGATGGGCTTTAGTGTGGCTGTCGCAATTGGGCCATGGTTGGGAACCCAACTCCTCGAACATCATGGTTCCGGCGCGGTTTGGATCGGTAGTTTTGCCTGCGGTTGCGTGACGGCCGGAATGATTTGGTTTCTACCTGCAACTGCTCATAAGGATCGAACATCGGGTCATGACAGAGTGTAGCCTGATTTCACTGAACCCCTCTCTTATGAGCGCTTCGGCTCCTGGAATGGAGTAATCTGGCGTGACGGACAATGAAGGTAATCCGTGTAAGTTCTGGAAAGGATTGGTAGGCGCGTGCGGATTTGAACCGCAGACCCCTACCGTGTCAACGCCGTCCTTGCTCAGATCTCATAGCGCGTAATCATTCTTGTCGCCCTAAACATCGACAAGAAGACTAGAGAAGTCACTCTTACGCTGCATAGCTTGATTGGATTCGAAGCGTAGTCTGCCAAAAGTCTGCCAAGCTTGTCGGACGGGTTCATTCACGTCTTCTTAATAATATGATGATATCAGCCACTATACACCTGTTGCCGCCTTCCGTTTAAGACCGACGCAGTTCTCCGCGAGTTCCAACCGATGTGATTAGCCCGTGTTTCCCTTCCCATTTCGCAAGTAAATAATGTGTCGGTGCATTGAACTCAAATGCCGAATCGGTCACAGCGGCTGGTGAGTGTGCCTTTACGACACCACTCAACAACGGCCGTTCAACGTGTTGATGACCACCCTCAAGGTCTTCGCCAATTCGAAGAGGTATCGTTCTGTAGGGGAGGATAGACTCCGATGGTTGCCTTCCGAGTAGATGATCTCTGATCACTTCCTGAAATGAACGACCCCATCAAGGCTCATCGTGGCCTCGCACGATCCAGAGCAAGGTAGCGTGATTGGAATTGAAAAGTTAGCTTGATCGGTTCAAGAAGACCGACGATATCGCGGACGTGATCGGAACACCCAAGTGCAGTCCATTAGCGACCGTTCGAATGCTGACGATCCCCGTTTCGCCGAGGGACCGGGATACTAAACGCGTGCGCACGCCGAAGCTCAATCTACGGTTCTCCTGACATTTGGGCTACCAGTGCGACTCGCGCAGCCCGTCGCTCTGCTCTTGCTTACGGTCCCTCGTCCACTAGGACAGCCTCGACGCATGCAGTCAAAGTATCGCTTGGATGAGAGCAACGTCTTATTATTACTTTTTTCCCGGAGGCGAGACCGACGAAGAAGACAACACCGGCAACGACAACGAAAGCGACAGCAAACACTACAAACGGCGTGGCAGCAAGCGCCGCTATAGGCGTAGCGACAAGTTGACCGATTGCGGGAGCCGCGTGCAAGCGGACGGTCGGTCCCGATCCCTCAAACGTATCCCAGTTCTCGCGGACCCAGCGGTCAGACCCATCCTTGTTCACCGAAAGGTGCCGGCTCTCAAAGATATTGAGGATACTACCCTCAAGTTTAGCGCCGACGGAGTGGTTCACATCCAATAGGAATTCGGCGAAGAAAAAGTCGCCGGCCAGCAGGCCCCCATCGTGGAAATCGCCGTTGACCGACCAAAAGCCATTTTGCCAGACTGTCATTTCCCAAGTGCAGTCAACATCTCCCGTGCTTAGTTGACCGCTAAAATGCCGAACTCCGTCAGTGGCAACAACGTCCAATACGCTGAACGGAGGACTCCGGTCTTCCAGCTGGCACAACGCTCTGAAGCTGATGAGGCCTTCCCCTAAACTGGCGGGATGTCTTGAGGGTCTTCATCTGATTGAGTCCTTGCCTTTGAAGGTGCTATAAACTGCGCCGTTCTCCTGCATGCCATACTCACCGTAGATCTACGAAAACGTCGTTGCAAGGAACCACTCCAAGACCACGCATCATTTCTTGGTGGCTCTTAGGTACGGAAGCCGCCGTCGACGAACTTGCATTCATCGGCCGGCTCCACTGATCGAGGTCCTGCGATTCTAATGCGAACGTTTCTGAGGTCAATGGATCCGTATCATTGGCCATCATTTTCGCCTCATCGAGGGGCGCGGGCGTGGATCTGCGGTAATAGGGACGAGCGCCGCTCCCAGCGGACTGCACCATCCGCGAGGCAATTCATTTTCAAAAGCGATTGAATAAAGCCCGACCGGCCGACTGAAATCATTTGGTTCAACTCTTTGCGGCTAATAGAACCGCTTTGCCGGCAGTAATCCAAGCGATCCCCCGTAGGCGTTCGAAAGCCTACCTTATTGCCGGAATCCTTTTCCCTACTGCAATGCAACTAAGACAAGAATCAAGCCCTGGCCGTGAGCAAGTGGTTGCAAAGCCTTGCCGATGACCGCGCCGAATGCCTTGAACGGATCGTTGGTTTTCATTGCGTGACCGGGTGTAGGGGAAGTCGTGAGCAAATCGCCTACTGCGACCGCCCCAAACTGCGCGTCGACTTTGCAGAGGACCTTGCCAATCAGCGCAATCGGCTGCCGGTTGCCCGATGTCTTGCGTTTATCCAACACGATGGCTGGCTTGTAATCGCCCGCACCGGAGATAACGCCTGCGACGCGTTTGTCATAGGCCTGTCGACTCTCGAATAGGGTTCCTTCATCTGCAAGAACCATCACTGTTCCCGGCTCCACTTTGTTTGTCCCGCAGACATCGAAATCTTCGGCGCAGTCGCCATTGAGCAAGATGATGTCACTCGCTAGACCTGTGAGTCTGATGCTACCTGTGACCTCGACGTCACCTTCGAAAAAGCCAGCGAGATGACCGCCTTTTCCCGACACACCGATCCCGGTCCCGCTGACGCCGCTGACGCCTGCGCCGCCCGCTTCGCTGATCCCGAGGACGCCGGTGCTCACCTTGCTGATCCCGACCACACCTTCGAGCGTGTCGCTGAAGCCCTCGGTGCCTCTGCCAAGGACTGAGTGGCCCCGCACGCCCGGAGAAAGTTGGCTCTCGCCGGACACACCGAGGTTGGCATTGCTTATCCCCATGACCCCGCGCCCGGTGTTCGAATTGCCGAAAACGCCGACATTGCCACCACTGCGACCCTCGACACCCATCCCATCCCCGTCGTTAATTGCAATTATTGCGGCGTGTTTGGCGCTGTGGCTAAGGGCATTCATGGCCTCCGTGTGTTGGCTCACGGCCGCTACTCCGACATTGAACTCGCTCTGGCCGAAGACACCGTGAAATTTTGTGCTCTCGCCGACGACTCCCTTCGAATCTCTGCTTACTCCCCGTACACCGTTTCCGGTATCGCAGCTACCCAACACTCCTATGCCGCCGAGACCTGTGTTTTTGCCTACGACCGCCGCCACATTAGGGTCAATAGATTCACCAAGTACTGGATCTGCCATTTTAGATTCCTCCTAGCGTATCGCCATCATTGTTTCATCTGACTAGGCTCGCCTCATGCACGGTGGTGTTTTATTGATCGCTGGTGCGGTCGGGATGCAGCCGACAAGCTGCGGCTTTGCGGTTAAGAAGCAATTGTTCTTGATTAATCAAGCTTGCACGTAGGTTCAGTCCAGGCGAATTATACACGGGCATGCCTACTTTTAGTTGGTCTGAGGCACACTGGCTAGGTTTGGTCGATACTCTTCGGGTAAAGTACCCCCACGTGTTACACATCGCTTGGTTTAACCTAATAATACCGCTTTGCAGTAACTAGAATCTCTGGGGAGAGGAGAGAATTGTGGGCTTCGGCGACAACTTACCTCCTGCAATTCGGGCTGATGGGTTTCCCGCAACCCTGTCTGGTCCAAGCGGGTTTCGTATTCTAGTCTTAACATTCGTCGCATGGGATGTGATCAAGTTCACTGCATCTGCTAAAGGCGAGCCGGAGCGGAAACTTGAAATTGAATCTGGTACCTTCACGAGGGAATTCGACTTTCGTCCTACTCGGTCAGCGGTCATCTATACCTTCACAGCGCAGGGCTGTGCTAAGGCGATTGATGGGAGCACTAGATTCTGCTCGCCGGTCTCAAGTCCGCTAAGTCGTGTCGCGCCGATCAATACCGGGAGTTTGCGGCAATTCTTGCAACGCAGTGGGGTTAATCTCCACGCTGACGTTCGCCTCCGCTCATTGGTTAGCAAGCCTTCGATTAGCCTTAGGAGCTTAATGGGATTAGCAGGATAGATATTGTCAGGTTAACGAAGACGTAATCATCCGGTTCCTGCGGCATACTTCATTGATGTGCTCTTCCGTCACCCGCTACCACGGTCTTCGCTTCCCCGCCGAGATCATTCAGTCATTGCGTCTGGTTATATTTTCGCTTCTCTTTGAGCTTCCGCGATGTCGAAGAAATGTTAGCCGTGCGTGGTGTGCCCTCAGATATGAGTCGGTCCGAGAATGGTGCCTCTGGCGTGCCGTGGATCAGGATGGGGATGTCTTGGATTTTCTGGATGTTCTGTCCAGAACCGGAAGGACAAGAAGGCGGCAAAGATGTTTTTCCGCAAGCTATTGACAAGGGCAGTGGTTAAGAGGAGCGTTTTTTGAAGCGGCAGAAAAAGTTCGGAGCGGCGGTTAGTATTTGGTAGGCGCGTGCGGATTTGAACCGCAGACCCCTACCGTGTCAAGGTAGTGCTCTACCCCTGAGCTACGCGCCTAAAT
>Ga0114129_10013267_pt1 | contig 11737 bp, 7 predicted proteins | sample RhiMetdeltSRZDD1_FD_80071 | JGI IMG/M metagenome (GOLD analysis project Ga0114129, IMG submission 80071) | Populus rhizosphere microbial communities from Tennessee, USA - Rhizosphere MetaG P. deltoides SRZDD1 (version 2) (version 2) | ecosystem: Host-associated > Plants > Roots > Rhizosphere >... | reverse complement strand
TCAATGACAATGATTCTGGCGCCGTTGTCGCGGGCCCGCCAGATATAGTCGGTGAGGATGGGAAAGCACTCCCCAACGTTGATCCCGGCCAGGATGAGACACTTTGCTAGCGGGATGTCGCTCCACGGCTGTCCGCCCCGGTCGATACCAAAGGCCATACGATTCGCGGCTCCCGCCGCTACCATACAGAGGCGCCCATTGTAGTCGATATGCCTGGTGCGCAGGGCCAGGCGGGCGAACTTTCCTATGAGGTACGCCTTCTCGTTGGTGAGCGACGCCCCCGAGAGCAGCGCAAAGGCGTCTCGATCGTACTGAGTCTGAATGTGGCGTATACGGTCCTCGACGCGATCGAGCGCCTCGGGCCAGTCAGCCTCGCGAAACCCGTTGGCGCTACGCATGAGCGGTGTCAGGGGCCGGTCCGGGTGGCTGCCCTGGAGATAGCGCTTGACCCCTTTGGGGCAGAGCATGCCACGGTTCACCGGGAATTCCTCCCAGGGCTCAAAACCGATAACGGCATTGTCCTTAACTCTGAGCTGGATACCACACTGCACACCGCAAAAGCAGCAATGCGTTTTGACGAGACGGTCCAGCTCACTGCGCCCCTGCCATCCACTGGGCGGAGTGTCGTGGAGATGAGGACCGTAGTGCTCCGTCAGTTGCGCGAGCATTTGCGGCGGTGTCAGCATGGGTCTGAGCCCTCTGTCGCTTGCGCCCGTCCATGCCATATTCCAAGCTGCCGGCGGCGGCAGCGCGGACACACGTGCATGTAATGCGCCACTGGCCCGCGCAGGTGCCAGTCTAATCCCACCTCCGTCAGCACATCCTTGAGATCATCGACATGCATCGCACCGGCAAAAGCCTCGCCACAGAGGCGACAGACAGCCGGCGGGACGGTAGTATTGGCCTGCTTGTATAACGTCACCCCGAGGTGTAGGGGGCGTTGCAAGAGGTGGAAGAGCTTCCCGAATGGCAGGTAGAGGAGCGTGGCAATGACCGTGCCAGCATGAATAAGTGAGATCACGACGTAGCCAGCGCCGTGCAAGGCATGCATACTCAAGGTCAGCATCAGGCCAGTCGCCGAGACCGCCAGGAGTAGGAGCAACGGCACCAGGTCGTTGCCAAACTGCTGGGCAGCGACTGCCCCGGCGTCTTTGAGACGCCGATGCAACGTCAGCACCACCCCAACGATCACCAGGACTGCCGCTAGGTTCAAGAGGTTGAAGAACACATAGCGTATCCAGGAGACCTCGGTGTGGAACGCCCCAAGACGTATACCGAACACGAGTATCTGATACACCTGTGGGGCGTTCGCCTGACTCTCAAAATGGATCCAGCCAAAGACCAGCGGAAACGTCACCATCCCGGCGAGTATAGTACCCCAGGACATGCAGAAATGTGCTAGCCAGCGACTCCGGCCCCGCCGGCGAATGAAGTGTTGCGCCATGAAATTGCTGACAAAAGCGCCGGCCAGTGTTAGCAAATGGCGCCCGACCTCCTGCCGCTGCAAGAGCATCTGCCAGGCGCGGCGCCAGTACATACGCGTCGGCGGACGTTGCAGCCACACGGTATAGCGGTAGGTAATGGCGAAGGCCGAGAACAGCGCCCCAAAGGTGTAAATCAGTAGGGTAGGGTCATAGTTGCGTAGGTTGCGCGAGCCGAGCAAAATACCACACCCTAACGCTAGGACGACGACGAGACCTGCGGTGAGCCCTGGCAGTGTGAAAGCAGTCGGGCGTGTCATGAGGCACCCGTCAGCGCGAAGGTGGTGTCGTCTGATGTCGCCAGATGGCAGCCGATTTCCGTGGCCAGGAGCTTGTCGAGCACCTCGGTCGGAGGTAACTCAAGATACACATCGTCACCTTCCACTTTCACTGGGAAAACCTGTACTGTGTAAACATCCCCGCTCAGACACGCACCTGAGTCCAGGGAGAACGTCTTTTTGTGCAGCGGACAGGCGATTTTGGGGAGGCCATTGGTATCGCCAAGAATGCCGCGGGACAAAACAAACGCCTTCTTGTGCGGGCACATCTGCTGGCAGGCATACCAGGTGCCACGGCTGGTGAAATTGAAGACGGCTATCTGCACCTTGCCGTACTTGATCGTGGCTCCGCCATTGTAGGGAAAGTCCTGCACCTTGCCCACGTGTACCCAGGCGGGCGGCGCCAGCTTGGCGCGCTCAGCGTCAGGCCGCGTCTGCTCTTCGAGCCTCTTGAGTTGCACGAGTGACATCACTTCTGATGGCCAATCCCCAGGACGCGGCTGGCCGCGTTCGGATACGATTTCGATGCACGGTTCCGTCTCATCCGTATTGACGAACTGGCGGAACCACTTGCGTTTTTCTGGATCCTTGACGACCTCGGCCCATTCACACGTATAGGTATCGACCAGGAATTGTATGCGCTCTTCCAACTCCTGACAGATGCCTAGCTTGTCCTCAATTATGATCTCTTTGAGATGCTCGATGCCGCCTTCGAGCTTGTCAATCCAGACAGCCGTGCGGGTCAATCTGTCAGCGGTCATGATGTAATACATGAGAAAGCGATCAATATAGCGAATGGCCATTGCCTCATCGATATCCGCGGCCAGTAGGTCAGCATGTCGCGGCCTGGCACCGCCATTGCCACACACATACAGGTTGTAGCCCCGCTCAGTAGCCACCAGGCCAAAGTCCTTCCCCTGCGCTTCCGCACACTCCCGCACGCAGCCAGAGACCGCCGCTTTGACCTTATGCGGGGCGCGGATACCCTTATAGCGGTTTTCCAGGCGGATAGCAAAGCCGACTGAATCCTGCACGCCGTAGCGGCACCATGTGGTCCCGACACAGCTCTTGATCGTCCGCAGGGCCTTGCCATAGGCATGGCCACTTTCAAAGCCAACATTGACCAGTTTCTCCCAGATGTCTGGCAGATCCTGGACCTGAGCCCCAAACAAATCGATACGCTGCCCGCCCGTAATTTTGGTGTAGAGGCCATACTGCTTGGCCGTTTCGCCTAGGGCGATAAGCTTGTCAGGAGTAATTTCACCACCCGGGACGCGTGGAATGACCGAGTACAGCCCGCCACGTTGCATGTTCGCCAGAAAGCGGTCGTTGGTATCCTGCAGCGTCTGGTGTTTGGGCCGTATGATATGTTCGTTCCACAACGACGCCAGCATCGACGTGATGGCCGGCTTACAGATTTCGCAGCCCTGCCCAGTGCCACATTGGGCGATGATGTCGTCAAAGGTCGTGAGTTTTCTCGCCTTGACAATTGCGAACAGCTCGGTACGCGTATGCGGGAAGTGTTCACACAAATGGCTGCTGACCGTTCTGCCGGCGGCTTGCATGGCGGCGTTGAAGAGGTCGGTGATGAGCGGTAGGCAGCCGCCGCAGCCGGTCCCAGCCTGCGTGGCTGCTTTCACCTGGCCCAGTGAAGTCAGCTCCTGATCTCGGATAGCCGCACAAATCGCGCCTTTGGTGACGTTGTTACAGGAGCAAATTTGCGCTGTGTCCAGCAGGCTCGCGACCCCACCGAGCACTGCGGCGCTGCCAGATTTGCCCATGATCAGCTCATGCGGTTTGCAGGGGAGGGCTTCCCCCCTCTTAGCCAAAGCAGAAAGGACGCCGTAATCGTGGGCCTCACCCACCAATACACCGCCCAGCAAGCGCGTGCCATCGTGTGTGAATAGGAGTTTTTTATAGAGCCCGCTAAAAGGGTCCTCCCAGGTCAACGGTTTGGCGCGCTCTGGCCCTGCTTCGTAATCCCCGAAGCTGGCGACATCGACGCCCATGAGCTTCAGCTTCGTTGAGAGGTCTGTCCCCTGAAAACGCTCGTCGCCACCGGTGAGGTTCTGCGCGACGATTTCGGCCATCTGCCAGCCGGGGGCGACGAGGCCGTATATCATGCCTCCGTAGAGTGCTACTTCACCAATAGCGTAAATATGTGGGTCGGAAGTCTGCAGGCGGTCGTTGACGACCACCCCGCCCCGTTCGCCTACCTCAAGACCGCAGGCCCGTGCCAGATCATCGCGTGGTCGAATGCCGGCTGAAACAATAATCATGTCGATCTCAAGCGTGCTCCCGTCGGTGAAGCGCATCGCCTGGACTTTGCCATCACCGTGGACTTCCTGCGTCACTTTATTGAGGTGCACCTGGACGCCGATATCTTCGATCTGCTTCACCAATACCCGTGAGCCGGCCTCGTCGATTTGGCGGGGCATAAGACGTGGGGCAAATTCGATCACGTGAGTTTCCAGGCCCAGATCATAGGCGGCCTTAGCAGCTTCCAGGCCGAGCAGCCCACCGCCGATGACGGCGGCGCGCTTCGCCCTCTTGCCGTAGGCACTGATCTTTTCGAGATCCTCAATGGTCCTGTACACAAACACGCCTCGCTTATCGATGCCAGGCACGGGCGGCACAAAGGGGTAGGAACCGGTCGCTAGCACCACAGTGTCGTAGGCCACTTCCACGCCTTTATCGGAACGGACGCGGCGCGTCTGGCGCTCAATCTGGCTGGCCCGATCACCGATATGCAGGGTGATGCCGTGCTCCTCGTACCATTCGCGCTTCGCCAGCATGAGCGTCTCCGCGCTACGGTGCGCGAAGAACGACGTCAGGCCAACACGGTCATATGCAGCACGCGGCTCTTCACAGAACGTGACAATAGCGAACTGGCGCGGCATATCATATTCGACGAGCTTTTCACAAAAACGCTGCCCCACCATCCCGTTGCCAATGACTACGACTGTCTTTTGCCGACTTGATGCGCTCCTGGCTCCGCTCATGGCGTTGTCCTTTCACTCCACCCAAAGTAAGCATCATTTGTGCGTACACGAGCAAGAGGCATGCCATGCTTCTGCGAGAACTTACAGATTTTGTAAAAACGCAATGGATGGGAGATTTAGGAGAGCCGGCCCCTTAAGGAAGCAAGAGGTGTGTCCTGTGTATTGAGACGGATTTGTCGGATTTTATTGGGACAAGCCACAAAAGAGTCATTGGAGTATATTGAGGAGGTCTGGCTAGCCGAGGAGGAAAAGCCCTCGGCTGACGGGGGTGGCAGACACAGTGAGGGCAATGTATGGGGTGAGGCCGGGGGACCGTCGTGTCCTACATATTTGTCTGTTACTTTGGTTCGTCGTACAAACGCGTTGATTTTATCCGCTATTGCTCATGAGGTTGCCATGCTGCATGTCTCTGCCATGGTTAAACTCCTCAAAACAGAGGAAGGAGGGCGCACCTCTTGTATGTGCTCTGGGTACCGCAATAGGGGTGTTTCTTTGGGTAATAGCATGCTATGATGACAAAGAACAGTGGAATGCGTTTTCCTGATAGAGAATGAACTCATGCAACTCTTGGATCATTTTCATCCGCCACTGAGCATGGTGCGGCACTGGGAATCGTTTCATGCCCGCTGGGCTGCCGCGATTGCCGATGTGTTGAATGATGAATTGCTTCCTATAGAGTATTTTGCAGAGGTCCAGGTCCATGTGGGCAGTCGAGTTGAAGTTGACGTGGGCACCTTTGCAGATGAATCCGCAAGGGTTGAACACGCTCAAACATCTGGCACAGCCACAGCGACTTTAGCAGCCCGCCCATGGGCACCACCCGCACCGGCCATGACCATGCCAGCCGTCTTCCCCGACAGCATGGAAGTCCTGGTCTTTCGTACAGAGGCAGGCCCAACGCTCGTGGCGGCCATTGAACTCGTCAGCCCGGGCAACAAGGACCGCCAGGAACACCGCCGAGCCTTTGCTGCGAAATGCAGCAGTTATTTACAGCAGGGTATCGGACTCATGCTCATCGACATTGTCACCAACCGGCAAGCCAATCTCCACAACGAATTGGTCTATCTGTTAGATGCTGGTGAGCAGTTTCTCTTACCGTTGGAGCCCTTGTACGCCATGGCATATCGGCCGGTGCGGCGTGAAGACGCTGCCGAGATCGAAGTATGGCGGGCCACGCTTGCCGTGGGCCAGCCATTACCACTGCTGCCGCTGCCGTTGGACCAAGCCATCTTTATGCCGCTCGATCTTGGGGCAACCTACACAGAGGCATGTAAGCGTAGTCGGCTGCCCTAAGCGATTCCTAGCCCCTGCCCTGGCAGACTTAACCCACCCGCACTAGCTTCTGCAAGGAGCGCAGCTCTCTGGGCGGGTTGAGCCGGCTGCCGGTGTGCGTCCAGGAAACTTCGCCCAGGTAGATATCGCCTCTGGAGTCGATGCAGATACCGTGCGGCGCGATGAATTGGCCAGGGGCCTCACCTTCTGGCTTGTTGCCCAGGCGTGCCAGGAGGTTGCCTTTGGTATCATAGAGGCTGATGCGTGGGCCAACGCCGTTGGCCTGGGCATTGGAAGAGAGGGCCACTCCGAGTTCGCCCACATAGGCGATAGCGCTCGCCTGGTCGATATACAGGCCACAGGGCCGTGCCATATTGACCCACTGCGTTTCAAACTTGCCGTTGGCGTCAAACACCTGGATGCGGTGATTCTCCCGGTCGGCTACGTAGACCCAGCCGGCCGAGTCGGTAGCGATATTATGGACGATGTTGAATTGGCCCGGATCCGTCCCTGATTCACCCCAGGAAAAGAGCAGTTTGCCATCGGGCGTATACTTATGCACGCGGGCATTGCAGTAGCCATCGGAAACATAGAAATCCCCGTTGCGCGGGTCGATGGCTACGTGGGTGCACCGATTAAACGGTTCACCACTCATAAACGGCGCCGGCTTGCCACTCATCCCCAGGGTGAATAACACCTTGCCCTCCAGGGCACACTTGCGCACAGTGTGATCCCCGTCGTCAGTACAGAAGAGCGTCCCATCGGGGCTGGCGGTGATACCATGGGCACGAGGGAAAATGCCTTCTCCCCACGACCGCAAGAAGTTGCCATGGCGGTCAAACACCATCATCGGATGCGCCCCACGGTTAAAGGCGTAGACATTGTCGTTGGCGTCTACCCCGACCGCGGCCACTTCCTTGAACCCCCAGCCATCGGGGAGCTTCGCCCAGTTTTCTATCACTTCGTAGGTATAGTTGCCTGTGCCTAAAGTCACCATGCTGCACCTCACGCTTTCGCTGGTATGCTACGGTTACTCGCTGGCCTTCTGCTCGGGCGCCTCAAGGGTGGGCAGCCGGTAGCGGTCAGCAGGATCATCCCAGCCCTTGAAATTTGGTTTGCGCTTCTCAGCGAAGGCCCGACGCGATTCCATCAGGTCGTCCTTGGCTCCGTGTTCATTGAGCTGCGCGGCGAGGCGCTGCAGCGGGGGAGAAACCTGCGGCCGCATCTGCCGCATCATGTAGACAGTGTTTACGCGCGACGCTGGGGGTAACGTCAACAAGTGCTCGGCCATTTCAAAGGCGGTCGGCAAGAGTTCCTCAGGCTCTACGAGGCGGTTGAGGAATCCCACCTGATAGAGGCGCTCAGCCGTGAAGCGAAAGCCTAACGCCATCTCCGTGGCAATAGGGTGAGGAAGGCCGGCCAGGAAGCCGTGATTGTAGCCGCCAAGCAGCCAGCGCTTGGCCTCGGAGACCTCGAAGATGGCGCCGCGCACGGCCACGCGCAGGTCAGTGCGTTCGACGAGCTGAAATCCTCCACCCATAGCGTAGCCGTTGATGGCGGCAATCACGGGTTTTAATAAAGCCCCGTCCCGGAAAGGATCGGCAATGGTTTGTCGCCCCCTGCCTGGCGCGCCGCGCTCGACGGATTCCTTCATGTCCTCTCCGGCACAGAAGGCACGACCGGTCCCAGTGAACACGGCCACTTCGAGTTGGTCATTATCCCGAAACTCACACCAGGCCTCGGCCAGGCCGGTACGGAGCTCTTGGCCGAGCGCGTTGAGACGCTCTGGCCGATTCATGCGGATCACCATCACCTGTCCGTGACGCTCGGTCTCGACGAAAGCCATGGCAGCACCTCATCCATATATCTAGTGCGGTCTCAAATGATCTTTTTAACTATCCCCCAGTCTCCCCTCTTCCGCGACTGCGTCGGCGGAGGGCGTCTTCGCCCTTCCCTCCGGGAGAGGGTAAGGGGCCTCGTACCCTGGCGTACGCCAGGGTACGAGGCCCCTTACCCCCCGCCCTTTCCCGCGGGGAGAGGGAGCTCAAGGCCTCTTGCGCCGCTGCCCTGATAGCATCTACTATCCTCTGTACACGAGCTAAAAAATCCTCGGCAGCATAAACGCCTCAAGTGCCAGAGTCAAGAGCCGAGAGGAGCAGGTAAGTCCAATATGCTTATCCTGGGTCCTGCACTATCTCTAATTTACACGCCAAGTAATTTCTAGTATGATAGCGCCTGTCCACACACAGCTCTTTTCTTGCCTCTCGTAACAATGTATCACACGTCATCCCAGGGTGTGCTGCGTACCTATTGGCGAGGAGCAACGCCATGGGGTTCTATGAGATCCTGGACCAGGTGGTGGACTTGCTGCGACGTCGGGGCCGGGTGACCTATCGCGCTTTCAAGCGCGAATTTCAGGTGGACGATGCCTTCCTGGAGGATCTGAAAGCCGAGATCATTATTGCCCAACGCCTCGCCGTTGACGAGCAGGACAGCGTGCTCGTGTGGGTTGGGGAGGCAGGCACACTGCCAGCGCCCCAGGCAGACGCATACTCTCCGCAGGGGGAGCCCCGCAGCGACGAACGCTGGCACCCTGAGGCCGAACGCCGCCAGCTCACCGTGCTGTTTTGTGACTTGGTGGACTCGACCGTTCTCGCCAGCCAGCTCGACCTGGAAGAGTTGCGCAAGGTGGTACGGGCCTATCAAGAGGCCTGCGCCAAGGTGGTCGCGCGCTTTGAGGGGCATATCGCGCAGTATCTCGGCGATGGCCTGCTCGTCTACTTCGGCTATCCCCTGGCGCACGAAGATGACGCCCAGCGGGCGGTGCGGGCCCGGCTAGGTATCGTCGAGGCCTTGGGACAGCTCAATACCCGCCTGGAGCAGGAAGGGCTGCGCCCTGCGCCGACACAGTCGCGGCAGCGGGGGGTGCACCCGGCTGTGCGTCTGGGCATCCACACCGGGCTCGTGGTGGTGGGTGAGGTGGGCGGCGGCACCCGGCAGGAACAGTTGGCACTGGGCGAGACGCCCAACCTGGCGGCGCGCCTGCAAGGCCTCGCCGCATCCAATACGGTGGTGATCAGTGCCGCCACCTGGCAACTGCTCGGTGGCTTCTTTGCCTTCCAGCCGCTCGGCACGCGACCCATTAAAGGACTCGCCCAGCCCATCAAAGTCTATCAGGTGCTGTAGGAGAGTACGGCCCGCAGTCGCCTGGACGTGGCCAGCAGCACCGGCCTGCCCCCCCTCGTGGGCCGGGAGCAGGAAGTCGGGCTGCTCCTGGAGCGTTGGGCCAAAGTCAAGGACGGCTTCGGACAGGTGGTGTTGCTCAGCGGCGAAGCGGGCATCGGCAAATCACGCCTCGTGGAGGTGCTGAAGGAACACGTGGCCACCGATCCCCAGGCATGGCTGACGCCGTGCCAGTGTTCGCCGTATCACCACAACAGCGTCCTGTATCCTATATAATCGATCTACTGGAGCGGGTGGTGCTACAATTCGAGCGGGATGAGACTCCGCAACAGAAACGCAGCAAGCTGGAAGGGCTCTTGGTGCAGCATGGCCTGTCGCTGGCAGAGGCGGTGCCGCTTTTTGCCAGACTCCTCTCCCTGCCGCTGGGCAGCAGCTACGCCCCCCTGAACATGTCTCCCGAGCAGCAGAAGCAGAAAACCCTGCAAGCCTTTCTGACGCTCTTGCTGCGCAGGGCGGCGCAGCAGCCTTTGTTGTTTGTCGTGGAAGACCTGCATTGGATTGATCCGTCCACCCTGGAGCTGCTCAGCCTCCTCGTCGCTCAAGGCCCTACCACCCGCATCTTGACGCTCTTTACCTTTCGTCCTGACTTCTCCCCGCCGTGGACAGGCCGCTCGCACCTGACTCAACTGACGCTCCATCGCTTAACGCCGCGACAGGCTGCAGAGATGATCGGTCGGGTCGCACACCGCAAGGCACTCCCGGCGGAGGTCGTGGAGCAGGTGGTGGCCAAGACCGATGGGGTGCCGCTGTTTGTAGAGGAGCTGACCAAGATGGTGCTGGAGTCCGACCTGCTCGAGGAGCGCGAGGAGCACTATGAGTTGACCGGGCCCCTGCCCCCGCTGGCGATTCCCACCACGCTACATGACTCGCTGATGGCGCGGCTCGACCGTTTGGCCACGGTGAAGGGTCTGGCGCAACTCGGAGCAACGCTGGGGCGCGAGTTTTCTTATGAACTGCTGCAAGCCGTGTCGCTGTGGGACGAGGCGACTTTACAGCGAGGGCTGCAGCAGTTGGTGGGGGCGGAGTTCCTGTATCAGCAGGGGCTGCCGCCACAGGCAACATACCTCTTCAAGCACGCCCTCATCCAGGAGGCGGCCTATCAATCATTGCTCAAGAGTGTACGACAGCAGTACCATCAGCGGATTGCGCGCGTATTGGAGGAGCGGTTTCTGGAAGTCACTGAGACACAGCCCGAACTGCTGGCTCACCACTATACGGAGGCGGGCCTCGGGGAGGAGGCTGTGGCGTATTGGCATCGGGCTGGCCGGCGTGCCCTCGAGCGCTCGGCGAATCTTGAGGCCGTGACTCATCTCACCAAGGGGCTTGAGGTGCTCAAGACGCTTCCCGAGGCGCCCCAGCGCCCGCAGCAAGAACTGGACTTGCAGACCAGGCTAGGCCCGGCCCTTATGGCCGTCAGGGGCAATGCGGCTCCGGAAGTGGGACTCGCATACGCGCGAGCGCGAGAGCTGTGTCAACAGGTCGGCGAAACCCCGCAACTCTTCCCGGTGCTGTTCGGGTTGTGGAGGTTTTATTTCGTGGGGGCGAAGTTACAGGCAGCGCGGGAGGTGGGGGAGCAACTCCTCGGGCTGGCTCAACGCCAACGAGACGAGGCGCTTCTCCTGGAAGCCCACCGGGCGCTGGGCGAGTCCTTATTTTGGCTGGGCGAGTTGGCCCCGGCCCGAGTTCACCTGGAGCAGGGAGTGGCCCTCTATGATCCCCAGCAACACCGCATCCATGCCTTTGTGTATGGACGGGACCCTGGGATGGATTGCCACTCCTATCTCGCCTGGACGCTGTGGGGGCTTGGGTATCCGGACCAGGCGGTGGCGGCTATGCACCAGGCGCTGACTCTGGCAGAGGGCGTGTCTCACCCCTTTAGCCTGGCGACGGCCCTGGTCATTGCGGCTTGGCTCCATCAGTTCCGTCGGGAGGTGCAGGCTGTCCAAGCACGGGCTGAGGCTGCCATAACCCTTTCAACCGAGCGGGGGTTTCCGCAATGGTTGGCGGGGGGCATGATGCCCCGGGGTTGGGCGCTAGCCGAGCAGGGCCAAATAGAGGAAGGGATCACGCATATGCGGCGGGGCCTGGCCGCCTGGCGGGCCACGGGAGCCGAGTTAGTACAGCCGTATTTTCTGACCCTGCTGGCCGAGGCGTATGGGAAAGGGGAGCAAGCTGAAGAGGGGCTTGCCGTGCTGGCGGAGGCGCTAGAGGCCGTGCACCACACAGGGGAGTGCTGGTGGGAGGCGGAGCTGTATCGGCTCAAGGGGGAGCTGCTGCTGCAGGCTGCGGGGAGCGGCAATGAGGCAGAAGCCTGTTTTCACCAGGCCCTCGACGTGGCCCGTCGTCAGCAGGCAAAGTCGCTCGAGCTGCGCGCCGCCATAAGCCTGAGTCGGCTCTGGCAACCGCAGGGCAAGCCCGATGCCGCCCGCCACCTGCTGGCAGAGAGCTATGGCTGGTTCAC
>Ga0114129_10013266_pt1 | contig 11737 bp, 12 predicted proteins | sample RhiMetdeltSRZDD1_FD_80071 | JGI IMG/M metagenome (GOLD analysis project Ga0114129, IMG submission 80071) | Populus rhizosphere microbial communities from Tennessee, USA - Rhizosphere MetaG P. deltoides SRZDD1 (version 2) (version 2) | ecosystem: Host-associated > Plants > Roots > Rhizosphere >... | reverse complement strand
GAACACGAATTACTTCTTGGCCTTGAGGCGGGTGACGATGTTGCGGAAGTCCTCGGTCTGGAACGACTGCTCCTCGGCGGTATTGGCATAGTCGAGCACCGCCAACACCGACCGTTCGAGGTGAATGTTCAACAGCCGCTTGGTGCTTTCGACCGCCTGTCGTGGCAACTCCATGATCTTCTTGGCACATGCCAGCGCCTCGGCCAGCGGGTCCTCCACCACATGGTTCGCAAGTCCAAGCTCCGCGGCACGCTGCGCGGAGATACGCGTCCCCGTCAACGCGTACTCCTTGGCATGCAGCAGGCTCATCTGCAGCGGCCAGACAAGCGGCCCGCCATCTGCGGCCACCAAGCCGACCTGCACATGCGGATCGGCAAGGTACGCATCCTCTTTCATGTAGACGATGTCGCTTAGCGCCACCAAGCTACAGCCCAAGCCGACGGCCGGCCCATTCACCGCTGCCACCACCGGAATTCGGCAGCGGGCCATACCCAGCACGATCTCACGGCCATGCAGGATCGTCTTGGCACGCAGATCTGCGTCCTGCCGCAACTCCTCCAGATACGCGAAGTCGCCGCCCGCGGAGAACGCCCTGCCCGCCCCGGTAATCACCGCCGCACGCGCATCCCGGTCCTCACCCAAGCGCGCCCAGATGTGCGCGAGGCCCGTATGCAGTGCATCGTTGACGGAGTTGAGCGAATCGGGCCGGTTCAGCGTGATGATGCGCAGCGCCCCATCGGCCTGGACGTCGATTTCCGGTGGCAGGTCGTACAATTCAGACTCCTAATCCGAGTATGCGCGAAGCGATGATGTTCTTCTGAATCTGGCTGGTGCCGCCCATCACGCTCTGCGCACGGCTGTACATGTAGGCGCCGAACAGCTCGGGGTCGCTAGTGCCCACGGTCGCCAGCGCGGCATGGCCGACGGACTGCTCGACCCACGTCATCAGCAACTTGTCGAGCGATCCTTGTGGCCCGTGCGTGATGCCGTCGAGTTGCTCGGACAGCCGCCTGCGCACGTGCAGCCGCAGCATCTCGGTTTGCACCCACGCCCACGACAACTCTTCCGGCGCCGGACCGTCGACCCGGGATGCCAACTGGCGCACCAGCTTCCCGTATCGAGCAGAAAATCCCAGCGTCGACGGCTCCCGCTCATGGCTGACGACGGTCATCGCGATCTTCCAGCCGTCCCCCGGCGCACCCACCATGTTCTCGGCAGGCACCCGGGCTCCGTCGAACTCCACCTGCCCGAATTCCTTGGTGACGCCGCTGATCATCTTCAGCGGCCTCTGCTCGACACCGGGCTGGTGCATCGAGACGACGAATGCCGACAAACCGCGATGCTTGGGCATGTCCTTATCGGTCCGCGCCAACAGCAGACACCAGTCGGCGACGTCGGAGTAGCTGGTCCAGATCTTGTGCCCGTGGATGACGTATTCGTCGCCGTCACGGGTGGCCGTAGTGGTCAGCGACGCCAGGTCGGACCCCGCACCCGGCTCGGAAAAGCCCTGGCACCACCGTTCGGTGCCGTTGATCATGCCGGGCAGGAATCGCTGTTGCAGTTCCTTGCTGCCGTGATGGCCAAAAGCGACGACCAGATAGCCGAGGCTGGGCCGCGCGGGAGCGCCTGCCTTCGCGATCTCCTCGTCGACGATGACATCGTAGACCGGCGGTAAGTCTTGGCCGCCATACTCCTTCGGCCATGACGTGCCGAAGAAGCCTGCCTCGTAGAGCGCTTGATGCCACTCGCCCTGCTTGGCCCAGTAGTCGTCGCCCGACGTCGGGAACTTGCCCTTCTGTTCGGTCAGCCAGCCGCGCAGCCTGTCCCGGAACGCGGCCTCCTCCGGCGAATCACGAAAGTCCAATGGACAGCTCCTCCAGCTTCACGGGCCACAGTTCGGTGGCCGTCAGCACCCGGCGCAGGTATACGTGTGCGAGGCATTCCCAGGTATTGCCGATGCCGCCATGGACCTGGATCGACGTCTCACAGACAGTCAATGCTGCACGCGCACAGTAGATCTTGGCGACTTTCGCCGACTCGATGGCCTCGGCGGCGGGCAACTCGTCAACGGCCCACGCGGCGTGCCGCAAAACGCTGATCGAGCCCTCGATGAGGGCAAGGCCCTCGGCCAGCAGGTGCCCGACGGCCTGATAAGACCCGATGGTGGCGCCATACTGCTCGCGAACCTTGGCGTACTCACAGGCCAGCGCATGCGCACCGCGCGCCGCACCGACCAGGTCGGCGCAGGTGACGGCCAGCGCCAGGGCACGCCAGCGACCGGCGTCCTCCTTGGAGAGCTCGCCCAGCTCTGGCGGCGACTCGACCACTCCGGCAACGCTTTTCGTCAGGTCGACGGACTCGCGCTCCGCGGTCGGCGCGGATGGCTCACGACCGAGCGCCCGCCTGAGGTCGTCGACGAGCACCGGCCCGAGGAATGGCACGTCGACCAGGCCCCGTGCGAACTCCTCGGCGACGATTGCCACTTCGACCCCAGATGCCCCATCGGAACGCAGCGTCCGAAATCCCGTTGCCTCGACCGCCTTTTCCAGCCGGGCGACCCGACTCGCATCGTCGAGATCTGCGACCGAACCCGGTCCGAGATCGTCGGCCAGCTTGGCCGCGGCCTCCCGCAGCTGCTGCTGTTCGCTCGTCAGACGGACGTCCACAACCGCTCCTTCAACACTCGGCGCAACACCTTTCCCGATGGCAGGCGTGGTATTTCGGCCACGAAAACGACCTGGCTAGGTCGCTTATAGGACGCCAGCCGGTCCGCGACGAGCGCGATGAGCTCGTCCGCCTCGACCGGGCGGCAGGTCTTAACCGCGGCCACGATGGCCTCTCCGTTCGCAGGGTCTGCAACCCCGAACACCGCACAGTCTTCAACGGCCTTATGCCCGTGGAGCACGGCCTCGATCTCGGCGGGGGCGACCTGAAATCCCCGCACCTTGATCATCTCCTTGGCTCGGTCGGTGATCCGCAGCCAGCCGTCGGCGTCCAGGTATCCGACATCACCGGTCCGGTACCAGCCATCCGTAAACGCTTGCGCCGTCGCCTCACTCGGCAGATAGCCAGCCATCACCGAATCCGACCGCACCTGGATCTCGCCGACCGCGCCTGGCGACAGCGGCTCGCCGTCGTCCAGCGACACGATGCGCAAGCGCACCCCTGGCACAGGCCGACCAACGGTGTCGAGCCGCGCGCCCTCGATCTCGTTGCACGCGATGCCCGGCAATTCGCTGGTGCCATACGCGGTCACCCAACTCACGCCCGTTCTGTCGGTGACCGCCTCGGCGACGCTCTGCGTAACGGGCGTCGCGCACCACATGATGTAGCGCAGCGACGACAGGTCATAGCTCTCCAACTTCGGATGGGCGGCCAGCGCCAAAGCGATTGGTGCAACCGCCATCTCGATGGTGATGCGGTCCTTCTCGATGTGGTGCAGCATCAGGTCGATGTCGAACCGGCGGTGCAATCGAATCCAGGCGCCGGTGTCGAGCGCCATCACGATGTTGAGCAGTCCGAGGATGTGTGACGGCGGCGTCATGATCTGCATCCGGTCGGCCGACGTCAGCTGCAGGGCGTCACGCCAGTGCCGCACCGCGACCGCGAATGACCCATGGGTGTGGCGCACCGCTTTGGGCATGCCCGTCGTCCCCGAGCTGAACACGAACAGCGCATCGGAATCTGCACCGGGCGTCTCGAACGTCCGATGCGCGGGGTCTATCGGCTCGTCCAGTGACAACATCTGCATCAACTCGGCGAGTACCGGATGGTCGCCGACGGCGTGCGCCGGCGAGGTGAGCGCCAAAGCGCTCTCGACCTCCGTGCGCTTCCACGCCGGGCTGAGGAGCACCGCCGATGCGCCCAGCGACCAGATGGCCCGCAAGGCGATCACGAACTCGGGGCGGTTCGATGACATGAGAGCGACGCGGTCTCCGGCCCGGATCCCGCGGTCTTCCAGAGAGATCGCCATGCCGCTGGTCAGCGCGTCGAGCTGCGGCAGCGTGTATTCGCGGTCCTCGAAAGCGAGCGCGATCGCCTGACTCACACGCTGTCCTCACTCGATGCGGCTGGTACACCCTGCGCTACTGAGAATAGCGTATCACTTATCGAGAATGGTATTCTCGGAATATCAGAACCGATGTGCCAGGAGAGGCTTGATGACCGCAGAACCGGTGCCGACCGCGCCCGCCGGAGACGGTAGTGGGCAGGTAACGATCGTGCTCGATCGTAAGAAGGTGTCGGTGCCCCGGGTGGCAGACGAAACGCTTCTGGAAAGTGCCCGGCGCGCCGGCCTGTCCCCGCCGTTTTCGTGCGAAGCCGGCAACTGCGGAACCTGCATGGGCAAGCTCGTCGAAGGCAGCGCGACCATGCGCGTCAACGATGCCCTCGAGCAGGATGAAATCGACGACGGATACATCCTCACTTGCCAGGCGGTTCCGGACACCGAGTCCATCAGCGTCACCTACGACGACTGACCATCGACGACGCCATGCTCGTCGAGTAACGGTGGCGGCCGGTAGTCCGGCTCATATCCCGCGATCCGGATCGGACTGCCAACCAACCGGAAATCGCCCGCCGTGACAAGCGCCTCTGGCGTGGCTTCCAACGCCTCCGGCAGCGTCCGCACGGCCGCGACGGGTATGCCCAGGGGCTGCAGTCGTGACTGCCAACTCGCGGCGGTGTCGGTGGCCAGCGCGGCGGTGACGACTTCCAGCACCTCTTCGCGCTTGGCCGCGCGTTCGGCCATCGTCGGGAAGCCATCGATCTTCGCTTCGTCGGCGAAGGCCTTCCAGAACGCATCGTGGGTGATGAACAGCGCGAGGTACCCATCGGCCGTCGGAAACAGCTGCGCCGGCACGTAATACGAATGCGCGCCGAACGGGTACCGCTGCGGCGCTGCGCCATCATTCAGGTAGGCCGACGCCCGATAGTTCAGCTGAGAGAACATCACGTCCCGGAGCGAGACATCGACCTGTCCGCCGCGGCCCGAGACGATCTGCGCGAGCAGCCCCAGCGCGGCGGCCAGCCCGGTCGAGTTGTCGGCAGACGAGTAGCCGGGCAGCGTCGGTGGGCCGTCGGGATGGCCCGTCATCGACGCGACGCCCGTTCCCGCCTGGATGACGTAATCGAACGCCGGGTCGTCGCCGCCGTCCAGCCCGAAGCCGGTCATCGCGACGCAGACGATGCGTTCGTTGAACGTCCGCAGCGCCTCGTAGGTGAGACCGAGCCGCATGATCGCCGACGGCTTCATATTCACCAGCAGCGCATGCGAATTCGCGACCAGCTCGCCCAGCCGCTGCCGTCCCGCCTCCGACCGCAGATCCAGACACACGCTCTGTTTGTTGCGGTTCAAACTGGCGAAGTAGCTGTCGCTGACCTGCCGCGAGATCTCCCCGCCCGGCGGCTCGATCTTGATGACCTCGGCGCCGAGGTCGGCCAGCAGCATCGTCGCGTACGGGCCGGCCAGCATCACGCCGACCTCGAGGATCCGGATACCGGAAAGCGGTCCTTGGTTCATCGCACTTCGTTGGCGAGCTGAGAGATCACTTCTCGCGTACGGTATTTCGACTCGATCAACTCGTCGCGGTTCTCGCCGATCGGCAGCAGGCGCACCGACAGGTCGGTGACCCCGGCGTCGGCGAAGCGCCGGAACCGCGCGAGGATCGCCTCCTCGTCACCGGCCGCGGTCAGGTCGCCGACATCACGGGCGTCGCCGCGATCGAGCAGCTTCTGATAGTTGGGCGACGTCTCTGCCTCGGCGAGGATGCGGTTCGCGCGATCCTTCGCGGCGTCGATCTCGGAGTTGGCGCACAAGCACACCGGGATGCCGGCGACGATCCGCGGCGCCTTGCGGCCCGCGTTGTCCGCTGCCTTGGTGATCCGCGGCGCGATGTGGTCGCCGATCGCACGCTCGTCGGCCATCCACAACACCGTCCCGTCGGCGAGTTCGCCTGCGATCTGCAGCATCACGGGTCCGAGCGCGGCGACCAGCACCGGCATCGGCGTCTCCGCGCCGAGCACGGTCGGGTTGTGCACGGTGAACGTGTCGTTCTCGACGTCCACGTCGCCGGGTCCGGCCAGCGCCTGGTTGAGCACTTCGAGATAGTCGCGGGTGTATGCGGCCGGCTTGTCGTAGGGGATGCCCAGCATGTCGCGGACAATCCAGTGGTGCGACGGCCCGACACCGAGCGCCAGCCGCCCGCCGGTCCCCGCATGCACCGACAGCGCCTGGCGCGCCAATGCGATCGGATGCTGCGCCTGCAGTGGCACCACGGCCGTGCCGAGCTCGATGCGCGACGTGCGCGCACCCATCAGCGACACCATGGTGAGGCAGTCGAAGTCGTTGGGCACCTGCGGCATCCACGCGGTGTCGAGGCCCGCACCCTCGGCCCATTCGATGTCGTCGAGCAGCTTCTTGACCTTGCGCGCCATGTCGCCGCGCTCGGCCCCGATCATCACGCCAAGGCGCATCAGTCAACCCTCTCGGACGTCAGCTTGCGCACCTCATCCACCAATACGTCCAACGGTGTACCCGTCGGAAAGACAGCGGCCGCACCGGCGTCCAGCAATTTTGGGACATCGCCCTGCGGGATGGTGCCACCCACCACCACGGCGATGTCTCCCGCGTCGGCCGCCCGCAACGCCTCGACGGTGCGGGTCGTCAGCGCCACGTGCGCTCCGGACAGGATCGAAAGTCCTACCAGCGCAACGTCTTCCTGCAGTGCGATCGACACGATGTCCTCGATGCGCTGCCGGATACCTGTGTAGATCACCTCAAAACCCGCATCGCGCAGTGTGCGCGCAACGATCTTCGCGCCGCGGTCATGCCCGTCGAGACCTGGTTTGGCAACAAGAACGCGAGTAGCCACTAGAACACCACCGGCTGCTGGAACTCGCCCCACACTGCTTTGAGCGCGGACACCATTTCGCCAACGGTGCAATACGCATTGGCGCAGTCGATCAGCTTGTGCATCAGGTTGTCATCGCCTTCCGCGGCGCGGGACAGGGCGGCCAGGGCGTCCTTGACGGCGGCGGGATGCCGTTCAGCCTTGACCTTGGACAGTCGCTTCAGTTGAAGGTCGCGGCCCTCGGCGTCCAGTTCGTACGTTGCGATTTCGGGCGGCGGTTCGTCGGAGACGAACTTGTTGACGCCAACGACGGGACGCTCGCCCGATTCGACTTCTTGATGGATCTTGAACGCCTCGTCCGCGATGAGGCCCTGCAGATAGCCGTCCTCGATGGCGCACACCATGCCGCCGTGCGTCTCGAGATCGTGCATGATCGCGATGATCTTCTCCTCGGTGGCGTCGGTGAGCGCCTCGACGAAGTAGGAACCGCCCAGCGGGTCAGCCACCTTCGTCACGCCGGTTTCGCACGCGAGGATCTGCTGCGTGCGCAGCGCCAGCGTCGCGGACTCCTCGCTGGGCAGCGCGAACGGCTCGTCCCAAGCGGCCGTGAACATCGACTGCACCCCGCCCAGCACCGCGGCCATCGCCTCATACGCCACCCGCACAAGGTTGTTCTGCGCCTGTGGCGCGTACAGCGACGCACCACCGGCGACGCAGCCGAACCGGAACATCGACGCCTTGTCCGTAGTCGCGCCGTAGCGTTCGCGCACGATCGTGGCCCACCGCCGCCGGCCGGCCCGGTACTTGGCGATCTCCTCAAAGAAGTCGCCGTGGGTGTAGAAGAAAAACGAGATCTGCGGCGCGAACTGATCGATGGTCATCCGACCCCGCTCGACCACGGTGTCGCAGTACGTGACACCGTCGGCGAGCGTGAATGCCATCTCCTGGACGGCGTTGGCGCCGGCGTCGCGGAAGTGCGCACCCGCCACGGAGATCGCGTTGAATTTGGGCACCTCGGCGGCGCAGAACTCGATGGTGTCGGCGATCAGCCGCAGCGACGGTTCCGGCGGCCAGATCCAGGTGCCGCGCGACGCGTACTCCTTGAGGATGTCGTTCTGGATGGTGCCGGTCAGCTTCGCGCGCGGCACGCCCTTCTTCTCGGCCGCCGCCACATAGAAGGCCAGCAGGATCGCGGCCGTGCCGTTGATCGTGAAGCTCGTGCTGATCTTGTCGAGCGGGATTCCGTCGAACAGAATCTCGGCGTCGGCGAGCGTGTCGACCGCCACCCCGACGCGGCCGACCTCCTCACCGAACTCCGGATCGTCGGAGTCGTAGCCGCACTGGGTGGGCAGATCCAGCGCGACGGAGAGCCCGGTGCCGCCCTGGTCCAGCAGGTAGCGGTAGCGACGGTTCGATTCCTCGGCGGTCCCGAAGCCGGAGTACTGCCGGAACGTCCACGTCTTGCCGCGGTACCCGCTGGCGAAGTTGCCGCGCGTGAACGGGTACGTGCCCGGTGCAGGCGGATCACCGGCCCGATCGGCCGGTCCGTAGACGGGCTCGAGCGGGATACCTGAAGGGGTCTGTACAGGGTCGCTCATCAATGGATAACGTACTTGCAAAAAATGAGAATGCCAATACCGCTCGGTGGAAACATGCACTGAGTGCGGCCTGCGTTGTGCACCGAGCGGCCCATGAAGGCCCGGTACACAGCGATTATGAGACTTGCGTAGAATGAGAATGACAATTCCAATCCTGTAGCATCCGGGTAGCCGGCACCCGAGGAGGCCCATGTCTACGTTTACCGACCGCACGCTCGTCGTCTCGGGCGGTAGTCGCGGCATCGGGCTGGCGATCGCGCTGGGGGCCGCCAAACACGGCGCCAACGTCGTGCTGCTGGCCAAGACGGCCGAGCCGCACCCCAAGTTGCCCGGCACCGTCTATACCGCCGTCGCCGACGTCGAAGCCGCGGGTGGCAAGGGCGTAGCGGTGGTGGGTGACGTGCGCAAGGAAGACGACGTACAGCGTGCCGTCGACACCGCGGTCGAGCACTTCGGCGGCGTCGACATCGTGATCAACAACGCCAGCGCGATCGCGACCGACCCGACCGAAGAGCTTTCCGCCAAGAAGTTCGACCTGATGATGGACATCAACGTCCGCGGCACTTTCCTGTTGACGAAGGCGGCGCTGCCGCACCTGCGAAAGTCGGCGAACGCCCACGTAGTGACCCTGGCGCCGCCGCTGAACATGAACCCGTACTGGCTGGGCGCTCACCCGTCATACACGTTGTCGAAATACGGGATGACGTTGCTGTCGCTCGGCTGGGCCGCCGAGTACGCCGACGCGAATATCGGCTTTGCCTCCCTGTGGCCGGAGACCTATATCGCGACGTCCGCGGTGGCCAACCTGGACAGCCACTTGATGTCCTCGTCGCGCAGTCCCGAGATCATGGGCGACGCCGCGGTCGAGATTCTGTCCCGGTCGCCCGCGGACGTGAACGGCAAAACTTTCATCGACTCCGCAGTGCTGGCCGAAGCCGGTGTCACCGACCTGACCCGCTACGGCGGCGGTGACAATCCCATCCTTGATATCTTCGTCGACAAGCCATGAGTATCTCTTTGCTGCTGGAAATGGCGGCGTCATCGAATCCGGACCGCACCGCGGTGGTGTCCGGTGAGATCCGGCTGACGACAAGTGAACTGAGCGAGCTCGCCGACGGTGGGGCCGGCGTCATCGCGGCGTCCGGCGCCCAACACGCGGCCTACGTCGGCACCGGCGGCGTACTGCTGCCGCTTTTGCTGTTTTCGTCCGCGCGCGCCGGAGTGGCGTTTACGCCGCTGAATTACCGGCTCAGTGAGGACGGCCTGCGGCGGTTGATCGACCGCCTACCGACTCCGCTGGTGATCGCCGACGCCGAGTACCGCGATGTCGTCGCCGGCGCCGGCAAGCAAGTGATCACCTCCGACGAGTTCATCGATGCCGCGCGCAACGCCGAGCCTGCCGCTGAATTCCCCGACCCCGACGACGTCGGCGTGGTCCTTTTCACGTCAGGTACCACCTCGAAGCCCAAAGCCGTTGAGCTGACCCATAACAACCTGACCAGTTACGTGATGGGGACTGTGGAACTCGACTCCGCGGAGTCCAGTGACGCCGCGTTGATCTGTGTGCCGCCTTACCACATCGCGGGCGTCAGCGCCGCATTGTCGAATCTCTATGCGGGCCGAAAGATAGTCTATCTCAGGCAGTTCGACCCGAGCGAGTGGGTGCGCCTGGTGCGCGACGAGGGCGTGACTACCGCGACCGTCGTGCCAACCATGCTGGACCGCATCGTGTCGGTACTGGAGGCTCAGCAGGTAGACCTGCCTACCCTGCGCAACCTGGCCTATGGCGGCTCGAAGGTCGCTCTTCCCTTGGTGCGCAAGGCGCTTGGCCTGCTCCCCGATGTTGGCTTCGTCAATGCCTACGGATTGACCGAGACCAGCTCGACCATCGCGGTGCTGACCCCCGACGACCACCGCGCCGCGCTGGACGCCACCGATGAGGCTATCGCTCGGCGGCTCGGGTCGGTCGGACAGCCAGTACCCAGCGTCGAGGTGCAGATCCGCGGCGAGGACGGCACCGTCCTCGGGCCAGGCCAGACCGGTGAACTGTTCGTGCGTGGCGAGCAGGTGTCGGGACGCTACACCGACATCGGTTCGGTGCTCGACGCCGACGGCTGGTTCCCCACCAAAGACGTTGCGATGCTTGACGAGGGAGGCTACCTGTTCATCGGTGGCCGTTCCGACGACACGATCATCCGCGGCGGCGAGAACATCGCACCGGCGGAGATCGAGGACGTGCTCGTCGAGCATCCCGCGGTGCGGGACTGTGTGGTCGTCGGCCCGGAGGATCCCGAATGGGGTCAGATCATCGTCGCCGTCGTGGTGCCCGCCGCGAGCACTGCACCAGACCCTGACGAACTGCGCGAGCATGTGCGAGCGCATCTGCGCGGTTCACGCACGCCCGATCGCGTGGTGTTCCGCGATGAGCTGCCGACCAATGCGACGGGCAAGGTGTTGCGCCGCGAACTGGTCGATGAATTGCAAAGGAGTCGAACATGATCAAGAACGGCACCCGGCTGCAGAGCCAGGTCTGCGACACGCAAGTGATCGTCGTGCGCAGCGCCGACAGCCTCGACGATCTGCGTGCCGGCGGCTTCCCGATGGTGCCGCTCGACGCCGAGAAATCTTCCGACGCCACCTTGGATCCGGATTTCGCCGAGGGAAACGTGATGGGCAAGCGTTACGTCGATGAGAACGGCGCCGAGGTGCTCGTCACCAAGGCGGGCGCAGGAACACTGAGCGTCGGCACGACAGCATTGAATCTGAAGGAAGCCAAGCCGCTCCCCGCCAGCGACTGACAATATGGCCTGATGAGGCCACGCAGCCTGCTGGTTCGGTACGCGGCAGGCCTCGCGTTCGCCTACCTGCTCTCCGCCGGAGAAGTCGTCGCAATCGTCATCTCGGTGAGCGGCGAGTCCGTCATAGGTGCGCAGGCCGTGCTGAGCAGAAACAATCTGATTGCCACCGTGGCGATCGTCATTTTCGGAACCTTCACCGTATGGCTGAGCGGCGTCGCACTCGTCGCTCGCGCACTTCACCGAGCGGGCCCCGCTCGAACCCGGAAGCCACCGAATATCACCAGGCGCCAATCCGCGATCCTGCTGACGCCATGGGCCGTCGCAGCTGCGGTGTTGATTCCGCTGAACCTCGACGGCGGCATACGCGTTCTGACATTGCTCGTCTCGGCGGTCATGTCCGGCGCCACGGCGACCGTGTGCACGGGCTTTCTGTCCATACAACGCGCCCTTCGTGCGCTGATGATCGCCGCCACAGTGGATTTGGAGCACG
>Ga0114129_10013265_pt1 | contig 11738 bp, 11 predicted proteins | sample RhiMetdeltSRZDD1_FD_80071 | JGI IMG/M metagenome (GOLD analysis project Ga0114129, IMG submission 80071) | Populus rhizosphere microbial communities from Tennessee, USA - Rhizosphere MetaG P. deltoides SRZDD1 (version 2) (version 2) | ecosystem: Host-associated > Plants > Roots > Rhizosphere >... | reverse complement strand
TGCGCCGCGATGCCGAGCTCAAGGGGCAGAACGCCGGGCAGGCTCAGGACGACGACACGGTGGCGGACGGGCGCGGCGACGTCGGGGGGGATCATGACCCGATTGTAGCGGCTGAAGGCCCGCGGGCCACTGTTGCCGGTGACCGCGGGTACTTAGATTCGGATCATGAACAGCGTTCTCGTGCTGCCGGCCGGCAGCCTCGCCGCCGCAGCTCTCTCATTGGTGCGGGAGACGGTGGACAAGCCGATCGCCGCCGCGCGATCGAGAGCGGCCGAGAAGATCACCCCCGTCGATCAGCCGGGCGGTTGCCGCAGCTACCTTCAGGGCATGCCTTGGCGTATACGCCTGACGCCCTGCCGTAGGCGACACAATCTGCCCGGTATAAGCCCAGCGCACGCGGCGTCAACGACCCTCGAATCATCATGATCCGGTGATGATCTCTCACCTGGCTGGGTGTGAGCCTGGGCCCGTCGCGAAGGTTCGCACGGCCGAATGGAGGACAACCAATGACTACTGCAATCATCGGCGTCGGGAACATTGGCGGCGCGCTGGCGCGGCATCTGGCTGGCGGCGGTGAACAGGTCGTGCTGGCCGCGCGGGAGGAGCCGAACGCGGCCGCGCTCGCGGGCGAGCTGGGTCCCCGGGCCAGCGCGGCAACCGTCCCAGCGGCGATCGGGGCCGCGGATGTCGTGGTGTTCGCGGTGTGGTTCGACGCGCTGAAGCAGCTCCTCACCGAGTACGCGGGCCTGCTCGACGGCAAGGTCGTGGCCGACCCGTCGAACCCGATCGGCATCACCGCAGACGGCACAGCCTTCCGGACCCTCCCGGAAGGCCAGTCCCAGGGCTCGCTGGTGGCGGCGATGCTGCCGGCCGGCGCCCACTACGTCAAGGCGTTCGGCACGCTCGGCGCCGACTCACTCGCCAGCAGCGCGAACCGGACTCCGCGCCGGGCGGTGCTGTTCTACGCCACCAACGACGACCGCGCTGCCGCGGCGATCGGGCGGCTCATCACCGTCTCCGGGTTCGACCCGGTCAGGGCCGGCGACGTGAGCGAAGTAGGGCGGCTCGAGGTGCCCGGTGGTGACCTGCACCAGAACGGCGGGCTCGGCGGCAAGCTCCTCGACGCCGACCAGGCACACGCCGCTGTCGCGGCCGCATGAGCCTTGCGCGCTTGCGGCCACAGCCACCGCCGTTCCGCTCAGATCCGCAATTCAGGTACGACCCTGACCGGTCCGGCTGCGCGGCTGCTGCTCGGCGTGGCCGCCGCCGGGATCACCTACCTGATCGGCCACTTGGCCGGCACCGCGGTCTAACCGTCATTGCCCAGCGCGACCCGAGAAAGGTGCATCAGCCATAGCCACGACCATCGCTCCCTGAGCCGCCGCCGGCTCGGGCGCGGCGTCCGCCGGCGAGCAGGCCACCGTGGCCTCGGCCTCCGGCCCGGCCTACCTAGCCCGGGGATCGGTGCCTTCCCGGACACCCACGTCATTGTGGTGTTCGGGGCGACCGGCGATCTGGCCCGGCGCAAGCTGCTGCCGGGCCTGTTCCACCTGGCCGCGGCCGGGCTGATGCCCGACAGGTACGGATCATCGGCTCATCCCGCCGGGGCCTGACCGGCGAGCAGTCATGAAACGCCGAGCCGCCGGTCTCGGTCATCGGTGACCGTTTGCAGTCGCAGCGGCGCACCGAGCCGGGAGTTCTGAATGCGTTCGCTCCGGCGACCACACCCGGCGCTGCTCGCGCCGAGTCGGCGATCTGCACGACCTCGCACGGAGGTAGCCTTCGGCGGCTGCTCACTTTCCGTGAACGCCTGAGGCCGCCCACGACGGTGCCAGGGTGCGTCTGAAAGGCGCAACACATCGAGCGGCGGGCCACTGGCCGTATGCATTGGACGGACGCCATCTGCCGCCTGAGCAGATGCAGCATGCCGCACGCTGCGGCGCTGTCACGATGTGCCACCGCCGAGACGGCACGCTAGCCAGGCCCACTGACCAAATCACGGAGGCCTGACCGCCTCGACATTCAGATCTGTAGTCATGGGCAGACAGTCCAGGAGAGATATGACACGAAGCACCTTTGGTAGTTGCACGGTGATCTTGCCTTGGCCATCTGTGTCTGGCGAGTCCAGGCTGATCGTGTGCCCTACCCAGCCGACGGTTTTACAGATGGCGCCAGGTCGCTGGTTCACTGATTCTTGACCTGCGTGTATGCAGCTCTATCGGTGGGGCGGCGCATGGCTATCCTGCACATATCCCATGCCAGCTGGCTACTCGGGCGCAGAGGTCTGTATCGGGTCCCTGATATTTCCGGTTCGCGCGTCGGCTGCGCCAGCTTGCTGTGGCATGTCGTGAATATCGGCGGGCGGGTGTTCGTCGTCGCGGACTTTCACTGGCGGGGGCGTCCAGGGCTTGATGTGCTGCACAACGTCGGCATAGAAGTTTTCGACGGTCTCCAGGATGGAGGTCACGAATGAGCCGCGGGCCTTCCCGCGCTTGGTTCCGGCGTTAGCCGATAGCGAGACAGTGAAGGCCCGCAGCTCCCGGGCGGGGGTCGTCGATGGCGAGCTTTGGTGTCTCGCGCAGTTCTGCGAGTGTCCGGACTGGGCCTTTGCCGCGCTGGCGGACAGCTGTCGCCTCGATGCAGACCTGGCCTTTGCTATCATGCAGCTGGCGCAGCAGCCAGTTCAGCCGCGTCGTGGCTCGTCCTGTGTTCGGCGCGTCGACGGTCATCGAGCAGCGGATCCGGCTCGCTCGCAGGTCGGCGGTGACCTCGATCGGAGCTGCCGCGTTCGGGACGCGCAGTCCGCCAGAGAGGATGCCGATCTCGGCGAGCGCGGCGGCCGCAGCCTGCAGCCTCCGGTCCGGGTCCTTCATGTCCCCACGTGATAGCGCTGGCCGGACGTCCACGCCGAGCTCGCGGGACAAGCGCATGGCGGCGAAGGACATCAGCTGCTCATACCGCCGGGCAACGTCGATCCCGCCCTTGTCGGCGGGCTGGAGTGTGCCTCCTCGGGCGGCTTCGCGGACGGCCACCCAGGAAGCGCCCATGTCCTCGAATTCGGCTGCGCCCGATCGGGGATGCTCAAGGTAGCGAATGAACTCGGCGAGGATCCACGCCTGGTCCGGGTCACTGACTGCCTTGTTCCCCTGCTCGACCAGGGCCTCGGTGCGGATCTGGCTCCACGACAGATGGTACAGGCTCACCTTCCTCAGCTTGCGCTTGTCCACGGTCAGCGGATGCTCGCCTGGCGTCCCGGCCAGCTGATTGGAGATCGTCAGGACCGCGTTAAAACCCTGCTCGCGGGCCACGTCGAGATAGGCCTCGACCTGCGCGGCCTGCAGCTCGTTCGCGCCCGTCTTCACCTCGATGAGCACAGTCCACAGTGTTGTTCCGCGCTTAACCTGGACGACCCCGTCGGGCCGCAGCTTTTCTCACCGCTGGTGAAAGGCACCTCGATGTATGCCATTGGGATACCAGCGGGGGCGCCGAGCGGGGCTGTTATCGCCCGCCCGAACTCTCGCACCGAGTTGATTACCGCCAGCAGCGCCGATACGCCTCGCCGCTCCTGCTCGTCCGGGCCGGTGATACCGGAGACAGGAATCAGCCGTGCCCGCTCCCATGCCTGCTTATCGGTCACAACCTCAGCCTCCGCAGCCGGTCAGAGAGCACAGATGAGAGAACCAATCGTAACCATCCGCTAGGGCATCTGCTGAAGAACCCTGTCCGCCGACCGCAGCTGGGCAAACCGTCCGATCCGTAGATACCTGTCAGGCGTTCAGGACCGTCCGGATCGGTCCGCGCGCTGGCATGATCGGCATCTGTCTGTCCGGACCCGTCCGCCTGGCGTGGGAAGTCGTTCGCCCGGATGGCTCCCAAGTTGGCTCCCAGTGACGGCATCCTTTCCATGGTCGAGTTAGGAGGATGCGACGGAGTACAACCGCCACTCCCCCGGCACGCCCTTCAGCTCGGCCAGGCCGCGGTCGTCGAAGGCGATCCCGGAGCCGGCGACCAGGTCCTTGACCGTCTGCGATACCAGCACCTCGCCGGCCGCCGCCCGCGCCGACACCCGGGCGCCGATCGCGACCGCGATCCCGGCCACCTTGCCGTCCAGCACCTCGCACTCGCCGGCGTGCAAACCGACGCGGACCTGCAGGCCGATTTCGCGGACCGCGTCGCGGATCGCCAGCGCGCAGCGGATCGCGCGGGCCGGCCCGTCGAACCGGGCGAAGAACCCGTCCCCGGCCGTGTCCAGCTCTGTCCCGCGATACCGGGCCAGCTGGGCGCGCACCCGCGCGTGGTGGGCGGCGAGCAGCTCCCGCCACCGCGCGTCGCCGAGCTCGGCCGCCCGCGCGGTCGAGCCGACGATGTCGGAGAACAGCACGGTCGCCAGCACCCTGTCCGGCTCGGGCACCGCCCGGGTGACCGCTTCCCGCAGGAACGCCAGCATCTGTGCCAGCAGCCGCGGCGCAGTGGCGGCGGTAGGGACGTGCTCAGCGCCGTCCAGCTCCACATACGCCGCCCCCGGGATGTGCTGCGCGAGGTAGCGCCCGTGCTCCATCCGAACCGACGGGTCGGCGCGCTGATGCACCACCAGCGTGGGCGCGCTGACCAGGGGCAGCACCTCCCGCACGTCCATCGCCATGTTCATCCGGTACAGAGCCTCGGCGGTGCCCGGGCTGGCGCCATACCGGAACACCCGCGCCAGCGCCCGGACCTCGTCCTGGTCAGCGGACGGAACGTCGCGGCGTAGCACCGCTTCCTCGGCGCCGGGGGTCAGGAAACTGTCAATGATCTCCCCGAGCTCGTCGCGCGCTTCTCGTTCGGTGTCTCCGAACAGGTAGTCGGGCGCCCAGAGCACACGTGCCATGCCTCCATACAGCACGAGCGCTGACACCCGCTCGGGATGGGACGCAGCGAACACCACGCTCATCGGAACGCTATCCATAAACCCGGCGAGCGCCGCGCGCTGGGATCCGGCCGCGTCCATCACCGCCCGGATGTCGTCGCTGCGCTCTTCCAGCGTCGGCGCGCCCGCCACCCGGTCCGACATGCCCGTGCCCCGCTTGTCGAACACCAGCACCCGCGCCTGCTCGGCGATACCACGCAGCAACGTTGCCCAGCCCGCCGCCTCCCACTGCAGCTCCACGTGGGAGACAAAACTGGGCGCGACGACCACGTCAAACGGGCCCTCGCCCACCACTTGGTAGGCGATCACGACATCCCCGCTGCGCGCATAGCGGGTCTGGGGCATGCCCATCCCATGAGTCTGGATCCCTGAACAGGGGCGCGCAAGAAAAGAGGCATCCGCCCGCTGGCACCTCACCGGTTGCACCTTGAGGCGCAGCCGTACAGCAGGCGCGTGGAGCCGGTAGAGCCAAGTTAAGAACACTCCTCGGACCCTGATCCCCCTGCTTGCAAAGCGACGTATCCGCCTGTGCTAGCCACGCTGACCTGGCCAGACAGTTGTCCGTGAGTAGCCGTGAGATACCGCTGCCGACCCCTGTTAATGGCACGTCAATGGCACGACGATCTTTACGTCCCGAAGCCGACTCGCGATGTGTGCACTGCCGAGGGCATGCCCTGACGGGCTGGGAGGCCCAGCGGGTCGGGGCTATGCGCTCCCCAGCGATGCTCGCAGTCGGTGGGCTGCACCATGCCGCACGCGGTGCAGACCAGCCAGCCCGGCCCGGCTTCCGATGTGCCCTGCACCTGACAGGCGGTCAGGTGGGGACGGTGCTGGCGAACTAGCCTGCCCATGGCGCCAAGGGGTGGCCGACTACCTCTGTCTCTCATCAGGCCCGCCCACGCGGCCTGGTAAGAGGACACTAGCGTGATGGACTGGAGCGCTCTGGTCGGCGGTCTTATCGGCGCGGGCATCCCGGCCATCTTGGCCGGGCTGGGGTTGCAGCGGACGCGGCAGGAATCCGACGCCGAGGCGTTCGGCCCGGCTGTCCTGTTGCTCGACCGGTTGAACCCGGACCGGGTGGCATTCAACATCAATCCTGACGTCACGGCTGAGGGCGCAAAGTGGGCGGAACTGCAAAGGCAGCTCGACGTGGCCCGCGAGCGGCTCCTCATCGTCAGCGCCGGGATCCGCGGCGGCACGTCCGCGAGCTTGCCCAGGACGCCGAAGTCAAGGTCACCAATGCATTCCAGGCGTCGAGCTGGGCGATGCACGATTTGCAGGCCAACCGGGACAATCCCGAGTGGATGGATCACGCCCGGAAGACCCACGCCGCAGCTGATGCCGCGATGCGTACCTTGATCGACGCGAATTTCGGCTGGCGCGTGTTCCGGCGTCGCCAGGCCAAGAGAGGCTGCCACCGTCCTCGGACACGAGGAAGGCCATTGGCCAGCCAGACGGCAGCTAGCGCGGTTGACGGCGTGAGAGGGCGCTCATCTGGTCAGAGGTTACGCATCGGGTGGGAGGGGCCTCGATGGTGCAGCGATGCCTATGAGGGCGACGGCGGCGCCTCCTGCGATGGCTGCTACCACGATCCGGAACACGTAAACGAGTTCGGCCACGGCGGGCTGCCGGTCGGTGTGGTACCGGCCGCGGTGTGCGCGGCAGCGCGCAGGCGCCCCGTCGGCTCAGGAAAGGAAGGTATGGCCGACGAGGCGCCTCTGTGGCTCGTCGCGATCGCCCCCGTCGCCCGCTCGCGCGGCACCGGGAAGAGCCACCTGATAACTATCAGCGGTGAATCTGAGCGCCTGCTGGATAGCTGCTGCAGGAAGCCTGCACATTTACCGGGGGTGCGCTGATGACGACGGCCCTTGGGCATGGCTCCCGGGTCCTGCTCGTCGAGCCGGGGGTGTCCTGTTTCGCGCACGTGCTCTACTCGTGTCATGGGAGTGCTGCCACCTGCCCGGCGGTGCTCTGCCACCTGGTGCGGGGCGCGGCGCGGCTGCCAGGTTGCCACCGGCGGCCGGGCCTCTGCGGCGGGGAGATGCGACAGCGTGACGCGACAGGAGGAAGCGCGCCAGTTGCTCACAAGGCTCGGCGAGCTGGCGCGCGATGAGACCCTTTCGGAACAGGACGCGACCGAGATCGTCGCTGGGCTGGTCGGGGCCCTGGAAAGGATGCGGGAGAACCCGGCATGGCAGCGTGTCATGGCCAAGGCGGGTCCGCGATCGTCCAGGTGGCCCCGCTGGGTCGCGGCCTGGCACTCGCCGCCGCGCGATCCGGATACGCGCGGACCGAGATGCAGTTAACTCGTGCGCTGGCCAGCACCAGGTCAAGAGGCCAATGCCCCACGGGCTCGCCCACAGATCAGTGGCGCGAAGGTGGCGGGGGCCGGGCAGGCAGCCCGGCCGGGCATATGGCCGTGTTCTGCAACGCGGCGCCGGGCTGCCCGGTCGGTGTGGTACCGGCCAGGGCACGAGCCTGGGCGCGGTTAGATGAGGAACCCGATCCCCAAGGTCGCGATGCCGCGGGCCTGCGTGATGCTCCCCCGCTGGCCCCGGCCTTCGCTAGAGATGGGCCTTGGTGAGGTAGTTGTCCTGCTGACGGACTGGTATGCCCTGTCCCAGCACGCGCACGAGTCGGTAGTTGGCGTTGTAGTGGACGTAGGCGACGCCACGGCGGGCGAACACCTCGAAGTAGTCACCGATGAACAGGCCGTGCAGCACCACATCGGCCTCGGTCTCGTTGGACACGGGCGTGAGCCGCTGACGGTTGACGACCGTCCCACTGCCGGGGTCCACCGAGGCCAGCTCGACGTCCTGGCGGCTGTGGAAGCGACGGTCGTGGCGGTTGGTGTACCAGGCGACCGCCAGCGCCGCGCCGCCGCGATCCTCGGAGATGGTGGGGAAGTAGTTGTCCCCGCCGGCCGACAGCACCGTCCGCCGCCAGCTCGCCCCGAAGTCGGCCGAACGGGCCAGGTTGATGCGCGGCTCCTCGCAGACACCGTGGATGCTGGTGCGACAGCCCTCCCACACCACGAACACGCGAGGGTGGCCGTGCACCACCTTGACGTCGTTTTTGGGGATGGTCTGGACGCGGAAGCTGTTGGCGTGCAGGAAGGCCACCGCCGGCTTGGGCTCGGTGGCCACGATGCGGGTCGGCCCGAATTGGGTGCTGCCGGGCGGGGCCACGCGCAGCTTGAGGACCATCTTCTGGCCGGTCTCTGGCGAGCCGAGGAACTGGGCCCAGCTGAGGTAGGTACGGCCGTCGGGGCCGACGGTGACGTCGCTGAAGGTGGGTTGCTGGTCGCTGCCTGACACGACGATGGGGTCGGTGCAGCTGCTCAGCGCCGGGTTGCAGCGGACGGCCTTGATGCTGGAGCTGACGGGAGTGCCGGTGGCGTCGAGGATGAAGTCGGTGAACGACACCCAGACCACCTCGCCGGCCTGGCCGCTTGGGCCGACGGCCATCCATTCCTTGTCCAGGAAGTGCGGCGGCCCGGCGGTCGCCACCGCGCGGCGAGCCGGCCAGCAGGCCGCAGCAGTGCCGCCCGCGCAGGACGCCAGCGTGTCAGGCCGGCTGCGGTAGACGACGACCGCGTTGATGCGGTCGTCGGGGGTCGAGCCAACGCTGCCGGCGAACAGGCTGCACCCCCGGCCGGCCACGTCGACCGGGTCGCCGCGGGCGGGCACCGGCTGGCCGCCGATGGTGACCGGCGGCAGCAGCCCCTCGTTTCGCAGCGTGCGCCCGTTGTCGGTCGACAGATGCCAGCCAGCGCCCATGTCCTGCGGCGGGGTGAGCAGCAAGCTGCGAAAGTCGTTGGTGCCGCCCAGGACAGTTTGCCCACACACGGTGACCGACTCTTCGTTCTGCGACAGGCCGACCGTGTCGTGGTTGAACACGTCGGCGGCCAGCGGACCCGCCGCCGCGCCGGGTGTGGCCCGTGGCGCGGCGCCGGAAGCTATCGCGCGCAGCGTGGCGATCACCGCAGAAAGCTCGCCCTGACGGGCGTTGGGATGCGAAAAAAGGCGGTGGATGACGGCGGCCTGGGACAGGGGTGCAGCATCGGTCGGCGCCGGACGGCTGCCCGGGGCGGCGCCGCCTGCCGCAGTTGCACCCGCAGCCACCACTGCAACGCCAACAAGCCCCAGAGTAAGAGTGCCCAGGATCGGGACGATGACCAGCCTGCGCATGATGCCCCCCTTCAGGACTGCCACCGCACGGCGCGACATCCGGCGTCAGGCAATCCCGCAGTAACACTCTCGCCAAGAGATAACAAGCACTGACCGGCGGGTAACGCATTCCTCCTGGCTATTAGTGGGCGAAACCGTATGCCCGGAAAGAAAGCGGTCCGCCAGCCGGAGCGTCACGGCGGTCAACCCGGCGCCCCGGCAGCAGGACGTTCGGAGCGGAGCCGGGCCACGTGGCCGTGTCTGCAACGCGCCGCCGGGCTGCCGGCCGGTGTGGTACCGGCCGCGGTGCGAGCCTTGGCCGGCCACCTGGCGGGGGAGGCAACGGCACCACCTGTTCGATGCTCTCGCGTTGATCGAGCCCGGCTGCGCATACAGCGTGACCGGCGGGCACGCCAGCGCCTAGCGCTTGACCTTGCGGGCGGCTTCGAGTTCGCACTTCCCGTCGATGCGGAACCGGACATAGACGCCAGTGACGTTCGCGCCGGGCAGGCCGGCCAGTGCGGCCCGGTCTGACGTCCTGGTGAGCACCAGGAACCCAGGGCGCAGGTAGCCGACCTGCCCGGGCAGTGCTGGGTCCATGACCCCCAGGTACTTCTCCCGCTGGCCCGTTCTGTTGTGCATCTCGGGCACCCGCAGTTTGTAGCCCATCTCCTGGAGCGCGGCCACCGTGTCCCGCAGATAGGGACTGGCTGAGGGGCTAGCCGCCAGGCGGCGCAGCATCTGCTCGATGGTGTCTGACGTGGCTGGCTGCTGCTGCGGCTCTGGCTGCACCTGCACCGGCTCGTCATCGTCCAAGTGGATGTGGATCACCTGGCCATCAGCAAGTCCGGCGGGGATATGAACGTGGATCTCTCTCATGATCATGACCTTCTTTCAGAATTTCCCGCTTTTCAGACATCTTACACGATTTTCAGATGGAAGACGCGAAAGCAGCTCGCGCCATCGCTCACAGCGCGCCAGCAGTGCGGGGCTTGATTACATGGACGAAACCGGCGCTGAGCAGCCACCGAGGTGCCATGTACCCGCCACCGCCAGAGCCAGCACAGCCAGAGCCAGCCAAGATCGCCCGAGTCGACTCGGATGGTCTTGAGCCATGCGCATGTGCTCCTTCTGCAACGAACGCCGGCCGCTCTCGTCTCTGGCCCAGGGTCGCGGACAGCTTGCAGTACCTCGACCAGCCAGCCTGTGATCAGCGCGCAGCGGCCTCGGGCATCTACCCCTCAGAGCCGGGCCGGGGCACATCTCAGGCCTGCGCCAGCGCGGTCTCCAGCTCGGTCACGGTGCCCGCAGTGATCCTGCGCCCGGTCGAGCGCTCGACAGCGGTGAATCCATCACAAGTACGGGAGATCCGCCACCCCCGATAGGTGACCTGAGCCGGGCCAGGACCGCGGCCGGGGTGGTGCTCACCGGCTGGCCTCATCTTCGAACATGCCGTCCAGCTCATCGGCGCTATCGGCGTTCAGCACGTACTTCTCGTCGTCCCAGCGCCGGGCGCACCAGGTGATGCCGCCGACCGCTTTGTGGATCACCCATATCTGCCAGTTCGGCCAGTCCGCTTCGAGCTTGGCCACGACCTGATCGGTACGGTTCTGCATAGCCGCCTCCTCGGTGGCGGTCAGGCCCCGGGTAGCGATGTTTGCCCACCGTCCGGGGCCGCTCCCAATCGATAGCAGACACAGTAGATCAGCTGACGCAGCTGACTCAATACGGACAGATCGCACTGAGCGATCTGGACGGGCATGATCACCGTGTGCCAAGGCGACCAGAGCGGCCATCGGAGACTGTCGCCGCCGACCTGCGGCGGCGGATCGCTGCCGGGGAGTGGGCGGTGGACGACCCGCTGCCGCCGGTGGGCGATCTGGGCGCCCACTATGGGGTGAGCCGGTCAACCGTGACCAGGGCGATGCGGGTGCTGGCGGGCGAGGGCCTGGTCCGTATTGTCTCGCGGTGGGGGACGTTCGTCGCGGGTGAGCGTGGGAAGCCGGGCAATCCCAGCAGGGAGAGCGATGACTGAGGATGCCGTAGGCAGATGGCCTGCGCTTCTGCCCGCCGGCAACGCCGACGGCACGGTAGCGGCTCCACGGGTCTCCTGGGGCGCGCGCATATGCGAGGTGATGGTCGCCTGCGCTGAGTGCGGTGTGCGGCAGACCTTTTGGGGGACGGTGCCGGAGATTGGCGACGCGGCGGAGGTGTGGCAGCGAGGGCATCACTGCGCGGCCCGCCTTGGTCAGAGCGGCTCAGCGGCAGTGACGAACGGGAACCACATCAGACTGCCAGGCATCAACTAACGCACTCGGTCGGCATTAGGGCCGAAGCACGCCAAACACGAGCCGGGCATGCGCGAAGGCCCGGCTGGTTCGAGAGCCGCACCCCCGGCGATGGCGCTGACCGGGCAGCGGTCCAGACTTAAGGGGTGCCCCGGCCCGGTGAGCGGGATGCATCAGACCCAGACCGGGGCACGTCTGACAATGCTGCCCATGCGGTCGGTGGTAGAGACGAGCCCCCTGTGATTCACAGGCTAGCCGCGCCGTCGCATCACCGCTGCCGGTTTGCCAACGTGCTTAGCCGGAATCGATCGCGGGCCTGGGGTGTCTTACAGGCTTACCTGCCAGGGACAGGTCCCAGCCCTGGAGGCGGCGGTC
>Ga0114129_10013264_pt1 | contig 11741 bp, 9 predicted proteins | sample RhiMetdeltSRZDD1_FD_80071 | JGI IMG/M metagenome (GOLD analysis project Ga0114129, IMG submission 80071) | Populus rhizosphere microbial communities from Tennessee, USA - Rhizosphere MetaG P. deltoides SRZDD1 (version 2) (version 2) | ecosystem: Host-associated > Plants > Roots > Rhizosphere >... | reverse complement strand
TTCGAGCACTCGGTAGTGCGAAACGGTTTCGCCGACCATCAAGAGTCCACGGAAGATTATAGCTGCTGCAATCGATGCAACGATCTCAGCGCATCGCCGAGCGTTCGTGGATATACTGTCGGGAGATCCGGGCAGATTCGGAAGCGAGGCGCGCGATGAAGAAACATCTGTTCGCGATGTCGTTGGCGACGCTGTGCGGCGTCGCCGGTCTGGCGGCGGCCGGCGCAGCGTGGAAGTGGGTCAAAACCGCCGGCGAGTCGGCGGTGTCGATGCTGATCATCGGCGACGTCGACATTCAACGACGCGCCGATCCGACGACCGCATTCGTCCAGATCGGCGAAACGCTCCGACAGGCGGATCTCGTCTACGCGAATCTCGAGGGGATGCTGGTCGCCCCGCAGGGTCCGGAGATTGACATTCCCGACAAGAGGGGTTGGAGACATCCCGGCCCCGACGGCGTGCTCGCGCTGAAAGCGTGGAACATCGCCGTCGTCGGCGTCGCGAACAACGTCGCGTACGACAGGAAGAACATTCTCGAAACGCTGAAAGTCCTGGATCGCAACGCGATCGCGCACACGGGCGGCGGCGCGAACATCGCCGAGGCGCATCAGCCCGCGATGCTCGAGCGCAAGGGCGTGAAGATTGGATTCCTGCAGTACACGGCCCGCTGGTATCAGGACGACGAGCAGCTCGCGACGGACACGGAGGCGGGCGTCGCGAAGATTTCGTCACGAGACGGCGTCACGATCGATCAGGCCGACGTCGACCGCGTTCGGAGCGACATCCGACGCCTGCGCGCTCGGGCAGACATCGTCGTCGTGTCGCACCACAACCGCGACGGCGCGACGGCGACGCAGTTTGGATCCGCTCCGCCGCCGCGAGATCCGTCGGGCGCCCGCCGGGACAATCACATCTCCGAGCCCTATCAGAAGCAGTTTGCGCATCTGGCGCTCGACGCCGGCGCCGACTTGGTGTACGGCCACGGCACGCACACCGTGCAGGGGGTCGAGGTCTACAAGGGGAAGCCGATCCTGTACGCGATCGGCCATTCGGCCTTCGATCAGCCCGGCTACGAGAACTCGAAGGATGGCCTGGTCGTCCATGTCGTGATTGACGGGAAGAAGATCGCGCGCGTGTCGTTCGTGCCGGTGACGCGCGATGCGCACAATGATGTGCTCATGCTCGACCCGTCGGCCGACGAAGGCGCCAAGCTGGTCGACGTCATCAAAGGCCTCTCGAAGAGCGAGCCGCTCAGGATCGAGGGCCAGGAGGTCGTTCTGCTCGACACCCGCCGGCGCGCCACGCACGACCATTAGGCACGAGGGTCCCGGGCGGCCGAGGATTCGGAACTCTGACTTAGCGCCGTTTCTCCTGCGCGCGGGCGTCCCGGAGGATATTCTCGACCGAGCGGTTCCCTTCGTGGCACGCGTACTCGTAAATCTGATAGGTCGGATTCCGGTGCAGCGGGATCGCCACGGTCCATGGCCGCGTGAACATCTTCGGGTCCTCAATCGTGACTTGGTACTCGATCGTGTTCGCGTCCAACGGCGTGAAGCGCTCGACGATGTGCAGCGTTTCGGTTTGCGGAACACCCTTGATGCGTCCTGCCGCGGCTTGCGTCGCGATCCACCCCTTGTTGTTGTAGTTCGTCGTGTCGACGATCAGCGTGTTGCCTTCCCATCGGCCCCGCGGATCGCCGTTCCACAGGCGCACCCGGTCGGGCGCGTGCGGCCGACCGTCGATCGGGATGATCCGCGCTTCGTGAATCATCTCGTAGTGAATCACCACGTAGCCCGGCGTCTGGACGATCTGGTACGCGTTGTTGTAGCCCGCGGGGAACATGCCGGCCGGTACGCCGCGGGTGATGCAGCGATCCCACACGCTCATGAACTCGAACGACTCGCGTTCGTGGGCGCTGTTGTAGTCGCGCGCCGCCTCCGCAGCAGGGCTGAGCGGCACACGACCATCCGGCGGGTCGATGACGAGTGACGTGCGCCTCGTCGTCACGACGCGATCGCCGGAATCGAACCAGAACTGATTGTAGCTGCCGACGTCGCCGGGACGCGGCGGACCGTCTTCGTCGCGTCGCGCCGAGGCCTGGCGCTCGAGCGCCTCGGCTTCCGCAGCGGTGAGAAATGCCTTGTCACGCAGGTTCGCCGGCCGTTCGAACGCCGTGATGGTGGCATTGGTCCAGATGCCCTGCAGGTCGGGCTGACCGTCAGGGGTCCGCGGCGCCGTCCATGGCGCGCGCGCCGTTTTCGTTTGCGCGGTGATGCCGGCCCCGCCGAGGAATGTGACGAGCCCGATGGTCAGCGCGATGTCGCGGCGCATGTGTCCTCCTGCGCGGACCCAGGATAGCATCCGCGACGATCGGTCGCCAGGGACACATTTTCAGGCGAACCGATCACCTGCGCTTCAGTTAAGTCGAGCGCCGACGGACACCGGCATGGGGCGACGTGATTCTAGCGATGCAGCTCCTCACCGCAAAGGCGAAAGGGTCACTCGCGCTGACCTGCAATCCAGGTCTGTCATCACGGAGGCAGCGGGCGCTCGAGGCGCGCGGACTCCCGGCCCCGATGCACGAGCATCGAGACCGAGCGGCGAAGAACCTCGCTCACTTCCCGGCGCCTCCGGATGAACAGCATTGTGTGTCGAAACCGGAGCGCCCGCAGCAGTCGTGCCGCCTCTCGCACGCGCCGTGCGCGAAGCGCAAACACGACCGCATATACGCGCAGCGCGACCGCAGTGTCCGAGCGGGGGGCCGGCCACAACTCCGAGATCGTCCTGAACACCGCCAACCGGTCGGCCGCTCGATTGCCGGGCATCGCATTGAGCAGCTGACGGCCAACGAGAACGGGCTCGCTGGAGAGCTCCGGAAAAAGGCGGCATGCCTCCCGCAGCGCCTCGCGCGCCTCGTCGACCTTCCCCGCGTTCAGCGCCTGGAGCGCGTCGAAGAACCGGCGGGCACCCTCTGCGCTGTCACCTAGAGGGTGGCCGCGAGTTGCTTCCACGGTACGCTGCGCGCTCTCGGCGAGGGCCTGCAGATACTGTCCGCAGTAGCGGCCGCGGTCGAGCAGCGATCCCCGCGTCGCCTGTATGACAGCCGTCCGCCGGCGCACGAGTGCGAATGGGCCGCGCAGCGCCAGCCGCAGGACGAGATCGGTGTACTCGGCGGGTTCGAGTCCCTCACGAAACCCACCGGCGGCAACAAGGTCGGATCGACGCACGCCGACGCACGATATGTAGCCGATGTCGTTGGCGATAAGAAGTTTCGGCAGTGGATCGACGAGTCGAGCGTGCGCCGGTTCCTCGTGTCCGGCGGCGAGAAAGTTGGGGCACGTGCATGCGAGGACGCTCGACGGGTGCCGGTCGAGGGTCTGCACGAGGACGCCAAGATGGCGAGGGAGCCAGCGGTCGTCCGAGTCGAGAAAGGCAACGATTTCGCCCTGCGCGAGCGCGATTCCTGTGTTGCGGGCACTTGACGTACCACGGTTCGCCTGCCAGACGTATCGGAGGCGAGCCGAGAACGGGGCTAACGCCTCGTCGGTGCGGTCGGTCGATCCATCGTCGACGACGATCAACTCGAAGTCACGATAGTCCTGCGCGAGCACACTCTCCACGGCACGCCGAACGAGCTCGCGGCGCTGAAACGTCGGGATGATTACCGAGACCGTGGGCATGAGGTCGCCGGCGGTGACGCGGCCAGATTCTTGATGTCTGCGTGAAAGAATATAAACGATCTCTGGCGACTGACTGTCGAAGAACGTAGCCGCAAGGAAGCATGAGCGCTCCAAAGATAACGGTGGTGATCCCTACGCACGCCCGACCTGCCCAGCTCGAGGCGTGTCTGGACGGAATCGCGAGGCTTGATTGTGCCCCAGACGGATTCGAGGTCGTGATCGCAGATGACGGCGGTCCAGAGTCACTCGAGCCGTTAATCGCCGAGTGGCGGGACCGGCTCGCGTTACGGCTGACAGTGCGGGCACGAGGCGGCCCCGCATCGGCCCGCAATGCCGGAGCGGAGGTGGCGCGAGGACGCTTCCTCGCTTTCATCGACGACGACTGCGTTCCTGCGTCCGGCTGGCTCTCGGCGATGCTGCGGGAGCTGGAGCAGCGACCCGACTCTCTCCTAGGCGGGCCCACCATGAACGGTCTTCCCGACAACCCGTACGCGACGGCCTCTCATCGGATCGCGATCTATGTTCAACGCTACTACCACGGGTCGGGAGGCAATGAGCGGTTCTTCACGGGCAACAACCTGGCCGTGTCGGCGGAGCGATTTCGCGACGTCGGCGGATTTGACACGTCGATCCCGAGCGCCACCGCCGAGGACAAGGAGTTCTGCGATCGGTGGAGGAGCCGCAACTACGAGATGGCGTGGGTGCCGGACGCGGAGGTAATCCACGCACACGACTTGACCCTGGTGAGCTTCCTTCGGCAGCACTACAACTACGGCCGCGGCATCTTCGCGTTTCGTCTGATTCGGCGGAGGCGCGGGAAGAGCCGCCTGGTCCCGGAGCCGTTCTCTTTTTATTGGAACCTGATCCTTTTTCCGTTACGCGATCGTGAGGGAGGGCGCACGTGGCGTGATGTGACGTTGATGATCGCCGCGCAACTGGCAACCGTTGCTGGAGCATTCTGGGCTGCGATGTTCGGCCGGCCAAAGGATCCGGACGCCCGCCCGTGACCCAAGAGCCGTGAAGAGACCTGGCCTCTGATGGATCGAGGAAGCGACAAGAGCGTCAGGGCCGCGTCGCGAGGCGTCAGCAACGCGTGAGGAGCGGCTCGCCCGCGAGGCCAGCGGCGTCTCCGTCCAAGAGTGCGCAAGCCGTCGCGGCCACGTCGACGAGGCGCGGTCGCCGGTCTCGCGCGCAGAGACGCGAAGCTCCCGGCACGACGACCGCCCACGCCCCCTCGCGGTGGTGTCCGGAGAGACCCATCTTTCCGCGCCGGCGCACCTCGCCGAAACGCTCGGATCGAAGGGCACCGATGCCGGCGCTGGGGCGGTCGGACCAGCGGACGACGAGATCGGGGAGGAACGGCGCCCGGGGCCCCTCCCCGACGTTGGGCCGCTCGACTGCGGCGATCGCCTCACCGCCGTCGTCGTCGCGGAACGTCGCCAGGCCTTCGACGAGCTCGTCGAGCACATCGTCAACGTGCTCGGGCGCCACGATCCCGTCGCGCTCGCGACCGCGGACGTTGAGGCGCACGTAGCCGTTGTGCTCCCCCGGGAGAGCGATCGCCCGAGTGCGCGACCAGTCCACGCCCTGCAAGTAGAGGCGCGCGGCGAGCTCGTGTACGGCCGCCGCCGGCAGCGCTCGTGCCGCGGCGGCGCGAAGCCAGGAGGGCACGGCCGCTCGCAGCCGGAACATCGACGAGCCCGGCGCCGCGCCGTCAGCCCCTTCGCCCAGCACGGCCTGGAGCAGCTCCGGCAGCATATCGGCGCGACTGGTGAACGATCCCATCCCGATCGGCGAGAGCACGATCGCGCTGGCGTCCTGGCCAACCGCCGCCAGAATCTCCCCGATCGCTGTGTCAACGGCCGCGTACACATCCTCGAGCACCCGTTCGAGCGCGGCACGCTCGGCCGGGCCGAGCGTGTCGTTGTCGGCGATCTGGGAAGTGTCCCAGAGGAAATGCCCGGCAAAGTGGGCCGCGCTGAACGAAGCCCAGACGAGGTCGAAGCGCTCGCGCGCCAGCAGATCCGTGACGAGTGCCGAGACGCGCGCCGGCGCCGCGATCAGATGCCGGCGCACATCGAGCAGGCGCCGCGCGGGCTGCGCGCCGTAGCTGTCTTCGACGAGCGGGGGGGCTCCGAATCGACGCGAGAGCGTCCCATACACGTCCCGAGGAATGGACCATCGTTCGAGCGCCATGATCCGGTTCCGGTACTGCCAGCCGCTGACGAAAACACCCTCGCCCTTGCGCGGCGGCCAGTTGTCGTACGGATCGATCACGAGCGCGCGCCGGCCTGGCGACAGCCGCTCCCAGATCGTTCGTGGGAGTGGCAGCGAGCGCATGAAACGCACGCGCTGCTCCGCCGGTGACCATGGGAACGCCGAGTAGATGCCGTGGTCGGCGATCTCGACCCCGCTGTACAGCGTCGGGTACGCTGCGGATGGAAAGAGAATCGTGGAGCCAGGGTCGAGCTCGTAACGTCGTCCGCGTTCGCGGATACGGGCGAGCGCCGGCAGCCGCCCCTCCGAAAGCATGCGCTCGAGGAGGGGAACGCTCGCCGAGTCGAACTGGAGGACCACGAGCCGCGGATAGCCCGCATTGGGGCCCGAGCGTGTCATACCGCTGCGCTAGACTGCTCGCGCGCGAGGATCCGCTCAGCCACGGGAAATGGGATCAACGAGAATCTCGCGTTGGCCTGCGCCTGCGAATCAATGTCTCGAAGGGGACAACAACCGCGTCGTGTACCTGCTCACGAACACGACTGTTGACGTGAAACACGCCATGAACCTGACCGCGGGTTCGCTACCGATGCGATCGATGAGGAAACCAAGCAGAGTCTACGGAAACGGACGGCAAACTGCAAAGCCGCCTTCGTCATGTCATTCTCACTCTCTACGCGCATCTCGCTCTACGCGCATCTCGCGCCGACCTTTGGCTGAAAACGCACCGATCCCTGGTAAGCAGTCGGCGCGGCCCCGAGCCGCGCCCGACGTGATGTGACATACGGCCGGGAACGCTCACCAGACGTGGCTCGATTACGGAATTGGCGGCTGTGCGCCGACCGGACGAGCGTGTAATCGGCGCACAGAGTTGTTAAACGGCACGTTCGTCGCGGGTTGCCGGCCGTCGATCCGCCCCCTCTGCACGGGCACTCCATTTGCTCAAGCCCTCGCAGTCCCCTGGCGCGCGTCGAGTCGTGTCGAGAACCGGAAAAGCTTCTGAGGGAGGACACGAATGGCGGCAAGGAGATCGAGTCGGATCAAGAAGCTGGTGCGCAAGGTCAGACCGCGACTCGCGAAAGGGTCGGCGCGAGCGGCGTGGTGGACGAGCCCGCGGGTGATCACCGGCGGGGTCGTTGCGTTGTTCGCGGCGGCGGTGCTCGTGGGCGTGTATCAAGGGCTGAACGCCAACGGTCAGCGACGGGCTGATTCGAGAACGGCTCGCGTCGACACGCCTGCGGCGGGCGAGACACCGATCGCGCCGGCACGGTCGGAAGCCGCGGTCCCCGCGGCGCCGTCGGAGGCCTCGGCAGTCGATCGGGCCGGCGATCACGCGTCAGCGGGCATGACGATCACCGGCTGTCTGGAACGCTCGGAGAGCGCATTTCGCCTGACGGACACAGCCGGCACACGCGCGCCGACCTCGCGCACCTGGAAGTCGGCGTTCTTGAAACGGCGGGCGGCGCCGATCGAGATCGTCGCCGCGAAGCCGCTGAACCTCACCAGCCACGTGGGACAGCGCGTCAGCGTCACCGGCACGCTCGTCGATCGCGAGATGCGCGTCGGCTCGCTGCAGCGCATCGCGTCTTCCTGCGCGACACAAAAAGCGAAGGCTCTTTGATCGCAAGGCCCCGGCTTCGAGCTGTGCCACGAAGCCGGGGCCTCGTCAGAATCTCGTCGACGAGCTGCGGCGCCGTGTGCCGCTGCCGCGGTAGGCGACCGATCCAGCCACCGCGCGTCGAGCGTTGCGGTCGCGACAAACTTGGCCCCGTGTTACCGTAGAGCCCATGGAACGGCGTTCTTTCCTGCGGTTGATGGGCGCCGCGTCGATCGCGCCGGGCCTCGCGGATGCATCGACGCCAAAGCCGGCAGCCGCGACGGTGCTGTTCGATGATCGCGCGACGCCGCTGACGACGACCCGCCGCGATCCGAACGACGCCGTGTCGCTGTGGGTTCGCAAGCGCGACCTGCCGCGGGTGAACGGCTTCGAGGTGAAGCCGCAGGGCGCGTGCCGCGCCGATGTCTGCATCCCGATTCCGAAGACGATGCTGCACGGCGACTGGTTCGATCTCACTGCGTTCGCGAAGAAGGCCGGAGAGGCCGTCGTCGCGGATGCCGATGCGCGGGTGTGGAGCTTCGGCGAGATCCAGGCGTTGCGCGGCAGCTTCCTGGAGTCCCGCGTGGCGCCGGACGTCACGATTCCGGACCGCCGCGGGCGTTCCGTGAAGCTGTCGGATTTCCGCGGCAAGAAGGTGCTGCTGGTTACCTGGGCGTCCTGGTGAGGATGCCGACTCGATCTGCCAGGCTGGCAGAACGTTTATAGCGAGCTGAAAGACAAGAACTTCGAGATCGTCGCGGCGGCGCAGGACACCGGCGGCGAAGCCGCGGCCGGAAAATGGTACGATGCGGCCAAGGCGACGTTCACCACGCTCGTCGACGCGACCCACGCCGTCAGCTCCGCGTTCCAGTTCGTCAATGTGCCGACGGGCGTCTGGATCGACGAGCGCGGACGCATCGTGCGTCCGGGCGAGTCGGCGTGGACCTCCGACAAGCGCGACGTATACGGCGGCAAAGAGCTTGTGATTCACGGCGATGCGTACGTCGCGGCACTGCGCGATTGGGTCGCGAACGGCGATCGCAGTCCGTACGCCATGTCCGACGAGGAGTTCGCACGCCGCGTCACGCCGCGGTCTCCGGCCGAGATGGAAGCGGACGCGGCATTCAAGCTCGCGGTCTGGTTCCAGCGGAACGGCGATCGCGACCGCGCAACCAAGTACTTCGAGCGCGCGCAGCAACTGAATCCCGAGGACTGGAACTACCACCGCCAGGACTGGAGCTTCGGGCCGAACGCAGGCCGCAAATGGCTCGACAAGTTTCAGAAGACCGACAAGGAGTACTACCCGCTCGACATCACGCCCGAGCCGAAGAAGAAGGCCGGATAGACGGCCCGATTGACCCTATACTTTCCGTTGGATGAAGCGGCTGCTCGTTCCCGCCCTCGCCGTCTGGGCCGGCTCGCTGGGCCTGCTCGCCGCGTCCCAGGTTGCCGCGCCCGCGGCGCCTGAAAACCAGACCGTCAAGCAGTATTGCGCCGGCTGCCACAACGACCGCACGAAGGCCGGCGGTCTGACGCTGGCCGATTTCGACATCGAACGCGCCGCGCAGCATCCCGAGACGTCCGAAAAAATCATCCGCAAGCTGCGCGCCGGCATGATGCCGCCCACCGGCACTCGTCGTCCCGACGATGCCACGCTGCTCGCGCTGCGGCACGCGCTCGAAACGCGCATCGATCGGTGGGCCGCGACGAACCCCAATCCCGGCTGGCGGCCGTTCCAGCGGCTTACGCGCGCCGAGTACGCGCAGGCCGTCAAGGATCTGCTTGCGCTCGACGTGGACGTGACGGCGTACCTGCCGCCCGACACGATGAGCCAGGGCTTCGACAACATCGCCAACGCGCAGAGTTTCTCGCCGGCCCTCCCGCAGGGCTATCTCCGCGCCGCAGCGCAGATCAGCCGCCTCGCGGTCGGCGATCGCTCCGCAGCGCCGTCGACGGCGACCTATCGCGTCCTCGCGACCGAGAATCAGATGCAGCACGTCGACGGCACGCCCTTCGGGTCGCGCGGCGGTACCGCGTTCGTCCATACGTTCCCGGCCGACGGCCTGTACTCGTTCCAGGCGACGCTCGTTCGAACGGTCAGTGGTGAGTTGTTCGCGAACACCGCCGTCTACATGGCCGGCAAGCCCGAACTGCTCCACATCTTCGTCAACGGCGAGCGCGTCGCCACGCTCGAAGTGACGCAGGGAATGAGCGACGCCGGCGAGAAGGGGCTGACGCTCGAGACGCCGCCGATTCCCGTCAAGGCCGGACCGCAGCGGATTGCCGCCGCGTTCGTGCCGCGATCGATCGGCCCCGTGGACGACCTGCTGACGCCCATCGAACAAACGTTGTTCGACACGCGCATCGGCACCGGGTTCGGCGTGACGATGGCGCCGCATCTGCAGGAGATTGCGGTGGCGGGTCCAAGGAGCGTCACCGGCGTGTCGGAGACGCCGAGCCGCGCGCGCATCTTCACGTGCCGTCCTGCGACGCCGCGCGACGAGCGTCCGTGCGCCGGTGCGATCCTGCAGCGGCTGGCCACGCAGGCGTATCGCAGTCCGGTGAAAGACGACGTGAAGGATTTGCTCGCGTTCTACGAGCAGGCGCGGGCGGACGGCGGCGGCTTCGAGGACGGCGTTCGTCTCGGCATTCAAGGCATGCTCGCCAATCCGCGCTTCATGTTCCGCACGGAACAAGCCGTGCGCGCGGCCGGCGGCGGGTACCGGGTCAGCGACGTCGATCTCGCGTCGCGGCTCTCGTTCTTCCTCTGGTCGACGCTGCCCGATCAGGAACTTCTGAAAGCGGCCAACGACGGCACGCTGCGAGCGCCCGCGGTCTTCAGCCGGCAGGTGTCGCGCATGCTCGCGGATCCGAAGTCGCGTGCGCTCTCGACACGCTTCGCCGCGCAGTGGCTGCGGCTGCAGGACGTGGACAAGGTCCGGCCCGACGGCCTGCTCTTTCCGAACTGGGATCGATCGTTGTCCGAGTCGTTCGTTCGCGAGACGGAGCTGTTCTTCGACAGCATCGTTCGCGACAACCGCCGCGTGCTCGATCTGATCGACGGCGATTACACCTTCGTCAACGAGCGCCTCGCGCGCCACTACGGCATCTCCAACATCACCGGTCCGGAGTTCCGGCGCGTCGCGCTGCAAGAGCCGCGCCGCGGGCTGCTGACCCAGGGCAGTATTCTGCTGCTCACGTCGGTGGCCGATCGCACGTCGCCCGTCCAGCGCGGCAAGTGGGTGCTGCAGGTGTTGTTCGGCGCGCCCCCGCCCCCGCCGCCACCGGACGTGCCCGCCTTTGAAGATACGAAGGGTTCCGCGAACGGCCGGTTCCTGTCGGTGCGCGAGCGGATGGAGCAGCATCGGTCGAACCCGGCATGCATGTCGTGCCATCGGGTGATCGATCCGCTGGGGCTCGCGCTGGAAAACTTCGATGTGACCGGTCAACTCCGCATCAAGGACAACGGCGTGCCCGTCGACTCGACGGGGCAGCTGTACGACGGCACACCCATCGACGGCGCAGCGGGCCTGCGCCGCGCATTGCTGAAATACAAAGACGCGTTTCTGATGACGTTTGCCGAAAACCTGATGACGTACGCGCTCGGCCGCCACGTCGAGCCGTACGACATGCCGGCGCTGCGGGCGATCGTGCGCGACGCCGAACAGCAGGAGTACCGGATCGGGGCGTTCATCACCGGGATCACGAAGAGCGCCGCGTTTCAGATGACGCGGCCGCAGCCGGCCGAAACCACCGTGGAGCGCGAGGCTTCACCCGAGCGAACGAAGCGTATGGAACGCGAGGCTTTAGCCGAGCGACGTGGGGTCAAACGATGATCATCACAAAGCGTCACGTGTCGCGCCGGACGGTCCTGAAAGGGATGGGCGTCTCCCTCGCCATGCCGTTCCTCGACGCGATGACGCCCGCCGCGACGGCTCTCGCCAACACCGCGGCCAAAGGCAAGCTGAAGTTCGTCGCGATCGAGATGGTGCACGGAGCGGCCGGAAGCTGCGCCTACGGCCTGCAGAAGAACCTGTGGTCTCCGGCGGCGACAGGCCGCGCCTTCGATCTCTCGCCGACTTCCCTGTCGCCGCTCGAGCCGTTCCGCGACGACATCACCATCATCAGCATCCCCGACGTGCGGATGGCCGAAGCGTGTACGACGCCGGAGATCGGCGGCGTGCACTTCCGCGCGAGCTCGGTCTTCCTGACCCATGCGCATCCGAAACAGACCATGGGGTCGGATC
>Ga0114129_10013263_pt1 | contig 11741 bp, 2 predicted proteins | sample RhiMetdeltSRZDD1_FD_80071 | JGI IMG/M metagenome (GOLD analysis project Ga0114129, IMG submission 80071) | Populus rhizosphere microbial communities from Tennessee, USA - Rhizosphere MetaG P. deltoides SRZDD1 (version 2) (version 2) | ecosystem: Host-associated > Plants > Roots > Rhizosphere >... | reverse complement strand
GTGCGTATCAAACCGCCTGTACAGAGGTGATTCGCCGCTATGACGGGCACATCGCTCAGCTTTTAGGTGATGGACTCCTGGTCTACTTTGGCTTTCCCCAGGCCCATGAGGACGATGCCCAGCGGGCTGTACGTACTGGTCTTGGTATCCTCGCTGCGATGGACGACCTGCCTACGCGGTTACCCCACGCCACAGGCCGCACCCTGGCTGTCAGGCTGGGGATACATACAGGGTTGGTCGTTGTCGGGGCCATGGGAGACCAGGGGCGTCACGAACACTTAGCCTTGGGCGAGACACCGAATATTGCCGCCCGCATCGAGGGCCTGGCGCAGCCTAATACGGTGGCCATCAGTGAGGTGACCTATCGCTTAGTGCAGGGCTATTTCGCATGTCAGGACTTGGGAGCTCAGACACTGCGTGGCGTCACCGAGGCCCTGCGACTCTACCACGTGCTTGGTGCGAGTGGTGCCACCAGTCGCCTGGATATTGCGCAGCCGCGAGGACTCACACCCCTGGTTGGGCGAGAATCCGAAGTGACGCTCCTCCTGGAACGATGGGAGCAGGCGAAATTAGGGCAAGGGCAAGTTGTGCTTTTAAGCGGTGATGCTGGTATTGGAAAGTCCAGATTAGTGCAAATGCTGAAAGCGCACATGGCCCATGAGCCCCATGTGCGCTGGGAGTGCAGGAGTTCGGAGTACTCTCAGAACACGGCACTGTTTCCTTTGGTGGATCTGTTCCAACGCCTGTTACAGTTCCAATCTGAGGATACCCCTGACGAAAAATGCAGCAAACTTGAACACGCGCTGCGTCAGTATAGACTGCCCTTGGAAGAATCTGTCCCGTTGTTTGCGCCTTTGCTCTCATTGCCTGTCCCTGAACCTGCTTATCCTCCGCTCAATCTGTCACCACAGCGTCAACGGCAGAAGACCCTCGAAACTATCATCGCCATCGTGTTAGAACAAGCCGTGCAACACCCGGTCCTGTTTATCATCGAGGATTTACATTGGACAGACCCAACGACTCTCGAATTCATTGGTCTCCTGCTGGACCAGACACCCACGGCGTCCCTCTTGGTGCTCCTCACGTGTCGTCCGCATTTTCAACCTGCCTGGCATCACCGGTCGTATCTCACGGAGATGACGGTTAACCGCTTATCCCATGCCCAAGTGGAACAGATCGTCAACCGCATGACCGATGGCAAAGCCTTACCAACAGAGGTGCTCCAGCAGATCATTGAAAGGACGGATGGGGTCCCACTTTTTATCGAGGAGCTGACCAAAGCGATTCTTGAATCCGGTCACCTCACAGAAGCCGATGAGCATTACGCACTCACAGGGACGTTCTCCACGCTGGCGATTCCTGCAACACTCCAAGATTCACTGATGGCACGTCTGGATCGCCTGATCAGTGCCAAAGGCATTGCCCAACTGGCTGCGGTCATTGGACGCCAATTTGCGTATGCGTTGCTCCAGAGGGTCTCACAACTGGACGAAACCACCTTGCAGCGGGAGTTGGGCAGGTTGGTTGAAGCGGAGATTGTGTACCAACGAGGTTTGCCACCACAAGCGATCTATGTGTTCAAGCATGCACTCATTCAGGATGCAGCGTATCAATCACTCTTGAAAAGCACTCGACAGCACTACCATCAACGTATCGCTCAGGTCTTGGAAACCCAGTTCCCAGCAACGGTTGACCAGCAACCCGAGTTGCTGGCACATCACTACATTGAGGCAGGTCTCACCGAGCAGGCAGTCCACTATTGGCAGAAAGCCGGGCAAAGCGCCGTCCAACGCTCAGCCCATGTGGAAGCCATTGCGCATCTCCGTCAAGGGCTCGCGTTGCTCCAGACGCTCCCCGAGACCCCTCAGCGTCTCCAACGCGACGTGGACCTGCACATCGCTTTGGGAGCCTCACTGAGCGCCACGAAAGGCTATGCAGCTCCCGAAGTGGGAGAGACGTACACGTCCGCTCGGCAGCTCTGTGAACACCTCGACGACCCTCACCAGCTTTTCCCAGTGCTGCGTGGATTATGGAATTATCATCTCGTGCGCGCCAAGTACCAGACAGCGCATACCCTGGGCGAGCAACTCCTTACGGTGGCGCAGCAGTTCCAAGACTCCGCCATGCTGGTGGCGGCGCACCGTGCCTTGGGGACAACATTATTCGTCCTCGGGGCTGTAGCCACAGCGCACACACACTTTACGCAGGGGATAAAACTCTACGATTCCCAGCAGCAGCGTGCCTCTACATTCCTCTCTATAGAAGACGTCGGGGTGATTTGCCGTAGCCAAGACGCTTGGGCACTGTGGTGTTTGGGCTATCTTAACCAGGGGCTGGCGCGGAGCCACGAGGCGGTGACCCTGGCACAGCGGATTGCGCACCCTTATAGTCTGGGTTTTGCTTTAAATTGTGCGGCTATGCTCCATCAATTTTGCCACGAGAGGCGTGCTGCCCAACAGCGTGCCGAAGCCACCATCAGCCTTGCCACGGAACAGGGGTTTCCGCACTGGATGGTGCAGGGTGCTATCCTGCGTGGCTGGGCGCTGGCGCAGCAGGGACAATCTCAGGAGGGAATCGAGCAAATACACCGGGGTTTGACAGCCTGGCGTGCTACAGGAGCAGAGTTAGCGCGACCGTATTGGCTAGCGCTTCTCGTCGAGGCATATGGGATCAGAGGACATCCAGATCAGGGTCTAGAAGTACTAGAGGAGGCGCTCACACTCGTAGACACCACTGGGGAACGCTGGTACGAGCCTGAGTTGCATCGCCTCAAAGGCGAACTGCTCCTGCAACAGGCGTCGGACAATCAAACCGAAGTCGAGAGCTGCTTCCATCACGCCCTGGAGAGCGCCCGAACCCAACAAGCCAAGTCCTTCGAGTTACGAACCGCCACGAGCCTCGCTCGACTCTGGCACCAGCAAGGCAAACGCCAGGAAGCCCATGACCTCCTTGCGCCAGTCTATAACTGGTTTACGGAAGGGTTTGATACCGCTGACCTGAAAGACGCCAAGGCATTGTTGCAGGAGCTGGAGGACGGTCGATAATGGACTTCTACGCGATACTCGACCAAGTGATTGACCTCCTCAAGCAACGCGGACGGGCGTCTTACCGCGCATTGCAACGCCAGTTTGCCCTCGATGACGCCTATCTGGAAGACCTCAAAGTGGAGATCATCAAGGTCCAACGGCTGGCTGTCGATCAAGACGGTGAGATGCTGATTTGGACAGGCGAAGCGGAAACGAAACCGACTCCCACTCCGCAGCCACTTGTGCGACAGGAAAGCAGCCGGGCAGAGTACGCCACTTCGGGCGAAGTCCCACGCACTGCCCCTCATACTCCAGAAGCTGAACGACGCCAACTGACGGTTATGTTCTGCGACCTGGTGGACTCCACCAAACTCTCTTCACAGCTCGACCCCGAAGAGTACCGGAATGTGGTGCGTGTATATCAGCGGGCGTGTACCGAAGTTATCCAGCGCTACGATGGCTATATTGCGCAGTATCTTGGTGACGGTCTGCTCATCTATTTCGGCTATCCCCAAGCCCATGAAGATGATCCTCAGAGAGCAGTACTCACGGGGTTGGGTATCCTGGATGCCATGGGAGACCTCAATACCCGTCTGAAGCCAGCCAAAGGGATCACACTGGCTGTACGACTTGGGATACATACGGGTCTCGTTGTAGTCGGTGACATGGGTGGAGGAGGTCGGCAGGAACAGTTAGCGCTCGGTGAGGTTCCAAACGTGTGTTCTCGTATCCAAGGGCTGGCAGCACCCAACACGATAGCGATGAGTGAAGCCACCTATCGCTTAGTGCAGGGATATTTCGAGTGCCAAGCCTTGGGAGCCCAGACACTCAGAGGGGTTGCTGAGCCCCTCCACGTGTACCGCGTCCTCCAGGAAAGTGGCGCGAGGGGGCGTCTCGATGTGGCTGTGACCCGAGGATTGACACCGTTGGTTGGGCGAGAGTCAGAAGTCACTCTCCTTCAGGAACGCTGGGAACAGGTCAAAGCTGGGCACGGGCACGTGATCTTACTCACGGGTGATGCAGGCATTGGAAAGTCCCGATTGGTGCAGGTGCTGAAGGACCATGTTGCTAACGAGCCTCATGTGCGCTGGGAATGTCGGAGTGCGGAGTACTCTCAGAACACGGCTCTGTTTCCTCTCACGGATTTGTTTCAACGGCTATTGAGGTTCCAAGCTGAGGATACCCCGAACGAGAAATTCGGTAAACTCGAACACACGCTCAGCCAATATCGTCTGCCCTTGGAGGAGTCTGTACAACTCTTTGCGCCTTTGCTCTCGCTGCCTCTCCCTGAAGATCGTTACCCTCCGCTCAATGTATCACCGCAGCGGCAGCGACAAAAATCACTGGAATCTCTTGTCGCGATCATGTTGGAACTTGCTGAACGTCAGCCTGTCCTCTTTATCCTGGAAGACTTGCACTGGACGGACCCAACAACCCTCGAATTGTTGAACCTGGTGATCGAGCAGACACCCACGGCTTCCCTCTTGGTGCTCCTCACATGCCGTCCGCATTTTCAACCTGCCTGGCATCACCGTTCTTATATTACAGAAATGACGGTCACTCGCTTGGCGCAGCCTCAGATTGAGCCCATGATCACGCAAGTCGCAGGTGGCAAAACATTCCCGCATGCCGTCATGCAACAGCTCGTCCAGAGGACAGATGGTGTGCCCTTATTTGTCGAGGAGCTGACGAAGGCGGTGCTAGAATCAGGCATGCTGCAGGACGTCGATGGGCATTACGCATTAACAGGGACACTCCCTGCTTTGGCTATTCCCGTCACACTCCAAGATTCGTTGATGGCACGATTAGATCGTTTAGTGACAGCCAAAGGGATTGCCCAAATGGGTGCCACCATTGGACGTCAGTTCTCGTATGCACTCCTCCAGGCTGTGGCTCAAGTCGATGCACAGACGTTGCAACGCGAGTTAGGACGCTTAGTCGAAGCCGAATTGGTGTACCAACGAGGTGTGCCCCCTCAATCGACCTACATGTTCAAACATGCCTTGATCCAAGACGCCGCGTATCAATCACTCTTGAAAAGCACTCGACAGCACTACCATCAACGTATCGCTCAGGTCTTGGAAGCCCAGTTTCCTGAGACGGCTGCGGCAGCGCCCGAACTGCTGGCGTACCATTACACTGAAGCAGGTCTGACAGAGAAAGCCGTCCACTATTGGTATCACGCTGGTCAAAATGCTATCGAACGTTCAGCCCATGTGGAAGCGATTGCCCATCTCCGTCAAGGGCTGGCGTTGCTCCAGACATTGCCAGAAACACTTGAGCGTCGCCAACAAGAGGCAGACATGTTGATCGCTTTGGGCGTGTCGTTGCTTGCCACGAAAGGTCAAGGAGCTGCTGAGGTGGAACAGACCTACTCTCGTGCTCGGCATCTCTGTCAATACCTGGAAGATCCCCAACGGCTTTTCTCAGTACTGCGTGGACTGTGGAATTATTATCAAGTACGCCCCAAGCTGCAGACGGCGCACACGTTGAGCGAGCAGCTCCTGACCCTCACACAGCAGTCCCAGGACACCGCGATGCGCGTGGCGGCACACCGTGCCCTGGGATCGACATTGTTCCACTTGGGAGCACCAGCCTCAGCGCACACGCACTTTACACAGGGAATGGCGCTCTACGACTCCCAGCAGCAGCGCGCCTCTACGTTCCTCCATGGAGAGGACGCTGGCGTGATTTGCCTCAGCCGTGCCGCCTGGACGCTGTGGCTCCTGGGGTATCCTGACCAGGGGCTGTCGCGAAACGACAAGGCGGTGAAGCTGGCGCAGCAGATCGCGCACCCCTTCAGTCTGAGTTATGCCTTGGGTCATGCTGCCATCTTCCATCAATTCCGCCGGGAGGGACGTGCTACCCAGGAACGTGCCGAAGCCCTCATCAGCCTTGCCACGGACCAGGGATTCCCGCACTGGAGAGCGCAGGGTTCTATCCTGCGCGGCTGGACCCTCGCACAGCAGGGACAGGCGCAGGCAGGGATCGAGCAGATCCACCAGGGCTTGAGCGGCTTGCGTGCCACAGGCACAGAATTACTACGACCGTATTGGCTCGCACACCTCGCCGAGGCATATGGGATTATGGGACAGCCAGAGGCAGGACTCACGGCACTCGTAGAAGCACTCACGCTCACGGACACAACAGGAGAACGGTGGTACGAATCCGAAATCTATCGCCTGAAAGGTGAACTCCTGTTACAACAGTCTTCGGACAATCAGGCTGACGCGGAGAGTTGCTTCCAGCATGCCCTCGAAATAGCACGTGCCCAGCAGGGTAAGTCATTGGAACTCCGTGCTGCCACTAACCTTTCAAAGCTCTGGCAGCAGCAAGGCAAACGCCAGGAAGCCCATGACCTGCTCGCCCCTGTCTATAACTGGTTCACCGAAGGCTTCGACACGGCTGACCTCAAAGATGCCAAGGCTTTGTTGGATGGGCTGGAGGACGGTCGATAATGGATTTCTACACGATCCTCGACCACGTGATTGCCCTTCTCCAGCAGCGAGGCAGGGTATCCTATCGCGCCCTCAAGGTGCAATTCAAATTAGACGACGAGGCTCTTGAGGCGTTGAAAGATGAACTCATTGCAGTGCACCAACTTGCCCGCGATCAAGACGGGAGAATGCTGGTCTGGACGGGTGAAGCAAGCACGTCTCCTGAGCCCCCCATCGTTCAATCTGCTCACCAGGCAGTAAGGCGAGAAGACCGGCGAACTCCGGTTGAAGCTCCACGAGCCGAACCGCGTTCTCCAGAAGCCGAACGCCGCCAACTCACGGTCATGTTCTGCGACCTGGTCGATTCCACCAAACTCTCCTCACAGCTCGACCCCGAAGAGTACAGGGACGTGGTGCGTGCGTATCAAGGGGTCTGCTCCGAGGTCATCACACGCTTTGATGGACACATTGCCCAGCTCTTAGGAGACGGGTTACTGGTCTATTTTGGCTATCCCTTAGCGCATGAAGATGATGCACAACGAGCGGTACGTGCTGGGTTAGGTATGCTTGCTGCCATGGGAGACCTCAATAGCCGTCTGCAACAACAAGCTCAAGGTATCCAACTCGCCATCCGTGTAGGGATTCATACGGGGCTGGTCGTCGTGGGGGACATGGGTGGGCAAGGGCGTCAGGAACAGTTAGCCCTAGGGGAAGTGCCCAACATTGCTTCGCGCATTGAAGGACTGGCAGTACCCAATACGGTTGCCATCAGTGACGCGACCTATCGCTTAGTGCAGGGCTATTTCGCGTGTCAGGACTTGGGAGCACAAGCCCTGCGTGGCGTCACCGAGTCCATGCGACTCTACCAAGTGCTCCGTGAGAGCGGTGCCACCAGTCGCCTTGATGTTGCTCAGCCACGAGGACTCACACCGCTAGTCGGTCGAGAGTCGGAAGTCACGCTCCTGCGAGAGCGTTGGGAGCAAGCGAAAGATCGGCACGGACAGGTGGTTTTACTCACGGGTGATGCAGGCATCGGTAAGAGTCGTTTGGTGCAAACGTTGAAGGACCACGTCGCCAACGAACCTCACACACGCTGGGAATGTCGGAGTGCGGAGTACTCGCAGAACACAGCGCTCTTTCCTGTGACCGATTTATTCCACCGGCTCTTGCAGTTCCAAGCAGAGGACACCCCGGACGAGAAGTTGAGAAAACTCGAACAGGCGCTAAGCCAGTATCGACTCCCCTTAGAAGAATCTGTGTCACTCTTTGCTCCTCTGCTCTCGTTGTCGCTACCAGAGTCACGATATGCTCCGCTCAACGTCTCACCACAACGCCAGAGACAAAAAACACTGGAATCTCTTGTCGCAATCCTGTTGGAACTGGCAGAGCAACAGCCGGGGCTCTTTATCCTGGAAGATTTACATTGGACTGATCCCACCACCCTTGAATGGTTGAATCTGCTGATCGATCAGACACCCACTGCTTCCATGCTTGTGCTGCTCACCTGTAGACCTCATTTCCAACCTGCGTGGCATCACCGTTCCTATCTGACCGAGATCACGGTCAACCGCTTGTCACCCACCCAGGTGGAGCAGATTGTCGCAGGCATGACCGATGGCAAAACGTTCCCAGCAGGCGTGCTCCAGCAGATCATTACAAAGACAGACGGGGTACCGCTGTTCGTTGAGGAGGTGACCAAAGCGATTCTTGAATCCGGTCACCTCAACGAAGTTGATGGGCACTACGAACTTGTAGGGTCTTTGTCCACGCTCACGATACCGGCGACTTTGCAAGATTCTCTCATGGCGAGGCTAGATCGCTTGGTGACCGCCAAAGGCATTGCCCAACTCGCTGCAGTGATTGGACGCCAATTTGCATATCCCTTACTTCAGGCGGTCTCACAAGTAGACGAGGCAACATTGCAATGCGAGTTAAGACGATTAGTCGAAGCCGAATTGGTGTACCAAAGAGGTGTGCCACCACAGGCGACTTATGTGTTCAAGCACGCACTCATTCTGGATGCTGCCTACGAATCGTTGTTAAAGAGTACGCGACAGCACTACCATCAGCGGATCGCTCAGGTACTCGAAACCCAGTTTCCCGAGACGACTGAAGGACAACCAGAACTGCTGGCGCATCACTGTACGGAAGCAGGGCTCATTGAACAGGCTGTCGGCTATTGGCAGAAAGCGGGTCAAAGCGCCGTCCAACGTTCCGCCCATGTGGAAGCCATCGGACACCTGACGAGAGGGTTGGCACTGCTCAAGACCCAGCCCGAGACACAGGCCCGGGTCCAGTACGAACTGCACCTGTTGATGCTCCTGGGTCCCGTCTACATGGCGACGACCGGCTATGGGGCTGCAGAAGTCCTCCACACCTACGGTCGTGCGCGGGAGCTCTGCCAGCAGCTCGGACACACCCCGCAGACCCTCCCGGCGCTCCTCGCCCTGGCGCGATTAACCATGATACGGGCGCAACACCACGACGCCCTCGCGCTCGGGCAGCAGTGTCTCGCCCTGGCCCACCAGCACGATGACCCCGCCCTCCTAGCGGCGGCGCACGAGGCCATCGGCAAACCCTGCGCCTTACGGGGAGACGGGGGGGTGGCTCGCACGCACCTGGAGCAAGCATTGCGGCTCTATCAGGCGCAGCCTCGTCCCGTCCGCAGTGCGGTGCAAGCCCCACAGATCACGTGTCTCTTTGCCTTAACCTGGGCCTTGCTCCCCCTCGGCTATCCGCAGCAAGCCCTGACCTGTGTGCACCAAGCCCGCGCGCTCGCGCATGCCCTCGCCCATCCCTTCAGCCTGGCCTTTGCGACCAACGCCACAGGGATCGTGCATCAACTGCGTCGCGAGCCGCAGGCAGCGTACGCGCAGGTCGAAGCCTCCATGCAGGTCAACGAGGCACAAGGCTTTCCGATGCTGGTGGGTTTCAATCAGGTCCTCTGGGGCTGGACCCTGGCCATGCAGGGGCAGACCGAGGACGGGCTAACGCAGATCCAGCAGGGCCTCGCGAACAATCGCTCCACAGGGCACGCCGTCTTTTATCCCTGGGGCCTGACCTGTCTCGCGGAGGCGTATGGACAAGCGGGGCAGCCGGAAGCGGCCCTGACCGTCGTCGCCGAGGCGCTGACGGTGATCGACACGACCGAGGAACGCCTGTGGGAAGCGGAACTGTATCGACTCAAAGGCACACTCTTGTTACAACAGTCTGCGGACAATGCCCCTGAAGCCGCAGCCTGTTTTGCCCGAGCCATGGCGATAGCCCACAAGCAGTCTGCAAAATCCTGGGAGCTGCGTGCTGCCACCAGCGTAGCTCGACTCTGGCAGCAGCAGGGCAAACGCCAGGAAGCTCATGACCTCCTGGCGCCGGTCTACGGCTGGTTCACCGAGGGATTTGACACAGCGGATTTGAAAGACGCCAAGATGTTGTTGGACGAATTAGCGTAAGGGAAACACAGCATGCTCTGCCCACGCTGTGCTTTTGATAATCCTGAGGGAATGAACTTTTGTGGCAAATGTGCTCATCCCCTCAACCTCCACTGTCCCCAGTGTGGTTTCGAAAACCCCCCAGGGTTTAATTTTTGTGGCAAGTGCGCGGCTGCTTTGACAGTGCAAACCTCTGTTCCCCCTCCGACACGACCAACTCAGCAGCCAGGAAGCCAAGCAGCCCACCCTCCCCAAGTCGAAGTTCCCCTGGACTCTCGTTCACCCGACGCGGAACGTCGTCAACTGACCGTGATATTCTGCGACCTGGTGGACTCGACTAAACTCTCGTCGCAGCTTGATCCCGAAGACTATCGGGACGTGGTCCGTGCGTACCAACAAGTCTGTTCTGAGGTCATCACCCGCTTTGCTGGACACATTGCGCAACTTCTGGGGGATGGACTCCTCGTGTACTTTGGCTATCCCTACGCCCATGAAGATGACGCTCAGCGAGCAGTACGAACGGGTTTGGGTATCCTCGCTGCGATGGAAGACCTGCATGCCCGTCTGCACCAAGACAAAGGTATCCAACTTGCTCTCCGTATAGGTATCCATACAGGGTTAGTCGTTATCGGTGAAATGGGCGGAACAGGACGTCAGGAACAGTTGGCGCTCGGTGAAGTTCCCAACGTTTGTTCTCGCATCCAAGGGCTGGCTGAGTCCAACACCGTAGCTATCAGTGCTGCCACCTACCGATTAGTCCAAGGCTATTTCGAGTGTCAGGACTTGGGAGTACAGACGCTCAGAGGCGTGGCTGAGCCTATCGCTGTGTACCGCGTCCTACGCGAGAGTAGTGCCCAAACCCGATTGGATATCGTCAGCGCCCGTGGTCTGACGCCATTAGTTGGCAGAGAGCAAGAAGTTGGGTTACTCGTAGAGCGTTGGACACAGGTCAAAGCTGGGCATGGACACGTCGTGTTACTCACGGGTGATGCCGGCATTGGCAAGTCCCGACTGGTGCAGGTCCTGAAGGACCATGTTGCCAATGAGCCACATATGCGCTGGGAATGTCGGAGTTCGGAGTACTCTCAGAACACGGCACTGTTTCTTCTCACGGATTTGTTCCAACGCCTGTTGCGGTTTCAAGCTGAGGATACCCTTGACGAGAAATTCAGTAAACTCGAACAGATGCTCAACCAGTATCGACTGCCCTTGGAGGAATCTGTTCAACTCTTTGCGCCTTTGTTCTCGCTGCCTCTACCTGAAGATCGTTACCCTCCGCTCAATTTATCACCGCAGCGGCAGCGACAAAAAACGCTTGAAACTCTCGTGGCGATCCTCCTGGAACTGGCCGAACGTCAGCCTGTGCTCTTTATCCTGGAAGATTTGCACTGGACTGATCCGACTACCTTGGAGTTCCTTGGTCTTCTGGTCGAGCAAGTCCCAACCGCTGCCATCTATACCCTGTTGACCTGCCGCCCACATTTTCAGCCTGCCTGGCATCATCGCTCGTATCTCACAGAAGTGACGGTCCATCGCTTATCACCTGCCCAGGTGGAACAGATCGTCAACCGCATGACCGCTGGGAGAACGTTACCACCAGAGGTGCTCCAACAGATTCTGGCCAAGACCGATGGGGTCCCCCTCTTCGTCGAGGAAATGACCAAAGCCATTCTGGAATCAGGACAGCTCAAAGCTGTCAATGGGCACTACGAACTTGTCGGGCCGTCCTCCACGTTCACGATTCCTGCCACGCTCCAAGGCTCGCTCATGGCACGGTTAGATCGCCTGGTCACGGCCAAGGCCGTCGCTCAATATGCCGCAGTCATCGGGCGGCAGTTTCCCTATGATCT
>Ga0114129_10013261_pt1 | contig 11741 bp, 10 predicted proteins | sample RhiMetdeltSRZDD1_FD_80071 | JGI IMG/M metagenome (GOLD analysis project Ga0114129, IMG submission 80071) | Populus rhizosphere microbial communities from Tennessee, USA - Rhizosphere MetaG P. deltoides SRZDD1 (version 2) (version 2) | ecosystem: Host-associated > Plants > Roots > Rhizosphere >... | reverse complement strand
GGTTCGTCACCCGCAACGTCGGCGCGTCCGACCGGCGGACGTTCGTCATCACGCCGACGGCCAAAGGCCGGCGGGTCGCCCGGCAGGTCCACGATCACCTGACGGATCTCGAGCGCGCGATCGCGCGCCGCGTCACGACGGCGGATATCCGCGGCTTCCTGAACGTCATCGCAGCGGTCGAAGCCGAAGCGCATCGCCGTACGCACGCGTGATCCGGTGGAGGTCCTGAAAGGGCCGCCCTGCGGCTACTGGATGACCACGTAGCGCCAGAGCCGCGCGGTTTCTTTCGGCCCGACGTACTTCCCGATCTCCTTGTCGAACTGCTCCTTCGACTTCCACGGCCGATATTCCTTGAACTCGCGAAGCATCCGCTGTCCGAGATTGGGGATGCTCAGGATGTCTTCGTCGGTTGCCGTGTTCAGATTGATCGGAATGAAGACGTGCTGCTTCAGGCGATCGGTTTCGGCCTGGCCGACGTACTTGCTGATTTCCTTGTCGAACTGCGCCCAGGTCTTCCACGGCCGGTACTCGGCGAATTCGCGCGCCATCCGCGTGCCGGCGCCGGGAATCAGCAGAATTTCGTCTCGCGTCCCGGTGTTCAGATTCACGTGCACGAACGCTTTGCCGTACAGTTCCTTCGCGTGATCCGCGTTGATCCCCTGGCTGGCGAGCCAGGTGTTGAGCTCGACGACATTCGCGAACGGACGCTTCTCCACGAGTGCCTTCACGACGGTCGGCGTCATGTGCGGCAGCGCCGCCAGATCTTTCTCGGCGGCGCTGTTGAGATCGGCGAGCCCTTTGCCGACCTGCGCGTGAGCGGTCGCGCCGACAGCGGTCACGATGAGGGCCGCCTGCAGCGCGATGATCAGCGAGTGCTTCTTCATCGGGATATCACTCCTTCGGACGATATGAGGACACGAGGCCTATCAAACCCAGTTGAATCATGATGCCCGGCGCGAGCACGGGCGGCGCTTTGGCGCGCATCGCTTTCGCGAACACGCTCCATCGCGACTGGGACGGATCCATCTCCCGCTGGAATTCCGCCGCGCCGCGCAGATGGAGCCACACGCCGATGACGCCCGCGAGCACGAAGAGTCCCATGATCGCCTGAATCGCGCGCGCCGTGCGTGCGCTCGGCCGGGCCGCGTCCCAGGCGAGCGCCACGAGCGCCGCGGCGATCAGAGCCAGCGGCGTCATCTGCCACCCTTCCTCGTAGTGCTCGAGCAGCAGCAGCTCCGCGATCGTGCCGACCAGGCCCAGCACGAGGCCGGCGATCAGCCAGCGGCGGACGATCGACGGCGCGCTCACCGCAGTCCACGCAGCGCCCGGGCGCCCAGCCACGGGCCCGGCACGAGACAGAGGAAGACCCACTGCCAGCCGATGGCCTGCGCGGCGACCGGGAGCAGTCGAATCGACACCATCGTCAGCAGAAATCCCGCGCACGTCTGCATCGTCAGCGCGGTGCCGACGTGATCGCGCGGGCTGTGCTCGGCGACGAGGGCCGACAGCTGCGCCGAGTCGGCCACCACGGCGACGCCCCAGACGACGGCGAAGATCACGAGGAGCGGCGCAGGCGCGTGGAAGGCGAATCCGGCAATCGCGCAGCAGGCGCCGCTGACCATCATCGCCCACGCGGCAATCCGGGCCTTGCCAATCCGATCGGCGAACCATCCCGCCGCCGCCGATCCCAACGCGCCGCTGGCGATCGTCGCGAACGCGATCGCGGATCCGGCCGGCGAGCTCGGCGTCGCGCCCGCCGTCCGCGAGGCGGCCGCGAAGCCGCCGAGGCTGGCCGCGGCGAAGGCGGCGATCCACGTCCACACGGCGTAGAGCTCCCACATGTGACCGAGGTAGCCGAGCGTCGCGAGGCGGGTGCCGCGATCCGCGAACACCCGCGCGACCGCGGCGGGATCGAAGCGCGCGCTCGTCGCGACATGCGGGCCGTCGCCGACGAGCGAGACCACGATGATGCCGCCCGCAATCGCGAGCGCGGACGCCGAGAGCATCAGCGTGCGCCATGGGATCGTCGCCGACGCCGACGCGAGGAGATGCGGAAACGCCGATCCGATCGTCAGCGCGCCAATCAGAACGCCGAGCGCGGCGCCACGCTGCTTGTCGAACCAGCCGGCCGCCACTTTCATCCCCGGCGGATACACCCACGCGAGCGCGGCGCCGGTCGCGCCTCGCAGGGCGATCAGCGACACCGCGCCGTCCGCGCGCACGAGCGCCGCATTCGCCGCGGCGCCAAGCACGCACCCGATCGCGAAGAGCCTGCGCGGATTGACGACATCGGGGAGATTCAGGATCGCCGACACCAGCGTGCCGATCACGAATCCGCCCTGCACCGCCATCGTCAGCCACGCGGTCTCGCCGGGTGTCAGGCGGAACTCGACGACCATCGGCGCGGTGGCCGCGGTCGCCGAAAACCACATCGTCATCCCGAGAAACATCGCGAGCGACAACCAGGCCAGTTGCGCCTTCGGCGACGCGAGAGCGTGCTGCGGAGCACCCATCCCTACGGCTTGATCGTCGGCGCGTCGCGCGCGAAGGTCTTGTGGCAGGCGTTGCAGGAATCGGCGAGCGCGATGTACTTCCGGCGCACGCCCTCGAAATCGGCCTTCTGCACGTTCCGCAGCGCGAACACCGCCGCGCTGGCCAGCTCCGCCGCCGCTTGCCGTCCCGCTGCCGTGTGCTCGCCCCAGCGCGGATCCTTCACTTCGTCGCGATTGCGGAAGAACAACAGGTTCTGCATCTCCGCGAGGCGCGTCGCCTTCTGATAGATTGCCGCCCATTCCTTTCTTTCCGTCGGCGGCTTTGCCATGGACTGCTGCAGCTCGGTGTAGGTCGCCTTCAGAAACATGTCCATGAATTCGCCGTTGTCGACGACCGGTTCGGGCCGTGCACGCGTGTCGTCCTGCATGACGACGCCCGGCGACCGCGCGAGGATTTCCGGGCCGCGTTCAAGCGCGACCGTTGGCACGAGTGTCGCAATGGCAAGGACCAGGGCCCGAAGGGTCATCGGCATGGTGGCGAGTATAGGCGACCTGCTGAGCTCGGTGACAGTCGTTCGGCGCGTATAGGACAGGGCTTCGAGGTGCGGACATGACCATTGGTGACGAACTCCGCAACGCGCGTCGGGCACGGGGCATCACGATCGAGCACATCGCGAACGTCACGAAAATCAGTCCCGGCGTTTTGCGTGCATTGGAAGCCGACGATCTCGCGAAGCTGCCGGGCTGGGTCTTCACACGCGGATTTCTCAAATCGTTCGCGCGGGAAGTCGGCCTCGATCCAGATCGCACGGTCGCCGCATTTCTCGCGCAGATCGCGCCACCGCAGGAACCGGAGGCGGCGACCGCGCGCGCGTCGCACGACACCGGCGAGCCGCACGACATCATCGAGCTGGAAGAGCATTCCACCGACCTCGGCCAGATGATCGCCGTCGCCATTATCGTCATCGCCGCCGTGGTGTATCTCGGGTTACGCAACCCGTCGGCTCCGGCACACGCATCGGCGCCGTCCGCTCCGGCGGCTGTCGTCCCGGCCGAGCAGCCGGTCGCGACCGCAGGCTTCTCCTCGCCACCCGCTCCGGTTGCGTCGGAGTCGACGGATTTGAAAGTCGACCTGACCGCCAGCGGCCCTTGCTGGATTCAGGCCACGTCCGACGGCGAGCCGAAAGTGCAACGCCTGATGAACGCCGGCGATCGCGAGACGGTCACGGCGCGCGAGGCGCTCTCGCTTCGCGTCGGTGACCCTGCCGCGCTCGAGTTGTCGGTGAATGGTGCCGCGGCCCGTCCGCTGGGTGAGGCGGGCCGCGCGGTCACGGTGAAGATCACGCCGGAGAACTATCGCGACTACCTTGCCCGATAGGCGATAATCTCGGCGCTTCACGCCGAGGTTGACGCCATGCCCGATCAGAAACTGACCGGCCAGAACTACACGCCGCACGACCTCGTCGCGAAAGTCACCGGCCGGGCAAAGTATGCCGAGGACTATCGCGCCGACGGCATGCTCTTCACCAAGCTGCTGCTCAGCCCGATGCCCCATGCGCGCGTCCGCGGCGTCGACGCCCGCGCCGCGCTCGCGATGCCCGGCGTCAAGGCAATGCTGACGGCGGACGATCTTCCCGATCTGCGCGGCGCCGAACGCGCGCTGACCAAGGAGCCGCTCTATCAGGGCGAACCGATTCTCGCCATCGCGGCGGTCGACGAAGAGACGGCCGCCGCCGCCATCGAGCGTATCGAGCTCGATCTCGAACCGCTGCCGTTCGTCGTCGATCCCGTCGAAAGCCTGCGTCCGGGCAGTGCCAACGGACGGCTCGAAGGCAACGTCTGGTTTCCCGCGGCGGCCGGTGAGGAACGACAGGGAAGGCCGGGCGGACCGCCGCCGCCGCCCAGGCTGCAGACGTTGAAATGGAGCGAACAGGACTTCGCCGACGCGCCCCCGGGCGCACTGCCGATGGGCAAGGCGCCCGACGAATGGTCCTACGGCGATCTCGAAGCGGGCTTCAAGGACGCGGCGATCGTCGTCGACGAAACGTTCGTCGTGCAGTCGACGGGTCACCAGCCGATGGAATCGCGCAGCGCGATGGCGTACTGGCAGAACGGCACGCTGTATCTCCACGGATCGACGCAGAGTGTCGTCCGCACGGTCGACTCGGTCGCGCGTTGGGTCGGCATCGAGCCGTCGAAGGTCGTGATGATCAGCGAGTACTGCGGTGGCGGCTTCGGCAGCAAAGGCGGCGGCGCCGTCTCGATGGCGATCCCGGCGCTTCTGTCGAAGAAGGCGAACGCGCCGGTGATGATGCGCATCAGCCGCGAGGAGGAGCATTACATCGGCCGGGCCCGCACCGGGATGACCGGGCGCGCGCGCGCCGGATTCCGCGCCGACGGCCGCATCACCGCGCTCGATCTCTTCATCGTCGAAGACAACGGCCCGTACGGACCGATGGGCGACTACCGGTCGGCCGCCAACGCGGCGTCGCTCATTTGGCAGCCGCTGGCGATGCGCTGGCGCGGCGTCGCGGTCATCACGAACACGCCGCCGCGATCGCAGCAGCGATCGCCTGGGGCGATGCAGGGCAACGCGCTGATGGAGCCGGTCGTCACGAAAGCGGCGAAGAAGCTCGGCCTCGATCAAGTCGCGATTCGCCGCATCAACTCGCCCGAGGGCAAAGCCCTGTACGGCGCGCCGCGGCCGAATGGTCAGCGTCCGCACATCACGAGCGCGTTCGTGAAGCAGGCGCTCGATCGCGGCGCCGAGCTGTTCAAGTGGGAGGAGCGGAAGGCGCGCTCCGGCAAGCGGCAGGGCACGAAGGTTCGCGGCCTCGGCGTCGCAGTCGGCCCGCACGGCTCGGGCTCCATTGGCTACGACGGCCTGATGACGATTCGTCCCGACGGCAGGCTGTACGTGCAGTCGGGCGTCGGCAATCTCGGAACGCACTCGTTGATCGATCTCGCGCGCGTCGCGGCCGACGTGCTCGCGATGCCGTGGGACAAGGTCGTCGTCAACTGGGGCAACACGTCGAAGAACCTGCCGTGGAGCTGCATGTCGGTGGGCAGCCAGACGACGCACGCGATGACGAGGGCGAATCTGGCGGGCGCGACCGACGCGCGGCTGAAGCTCCAGGAGATTGCCGCGAAGGATCTCGGCGGATCGCCGTCGGACTACACGCTCGGACGCGAGCGTGTTCACCGCCGCGACAACCCGTCGCGCGGTCTGACGTACGCGCAGGCGGCGGCGCGCGCGATCGAGATCGGCGGCCAGTACGACGGCCACGAGCTGCCGGAGGACATTCATCCGTTCACGAAGAATTCCGCGAAGGCGCTTGCGGGCCTCGGGCTGATGGGGGTCGCCAAGGACACCTATCCGCGCGACGGCGACACGTACTCGTTCGTCGCGGGATTCGCGGAAGTCGAAGTCGACGTCGAAACCGGCAAGACCCGCATCGTCGACTACCTCGCGGTGGCCGACGTCGGCACCGTCATCAACCCGCGCAGCCTGCACGGCCAGATCCTCGGCGGGATCAACCTCGGCATCGGCCACGCGCTGTCGCAGAAATGGGTCTACGACACGCAGTACGGCGTACCGCTGGCGAAGCGGTTTCATCACAACAAACCGCTCACGATTCTCGACATCCCGGTTGAGATGCACACCGAGGCCGTGGGCCTCGCCGATCCGGAAACGCCCGTCGGCGCGCGCGGCGTCGGCGAGCCGCCGGTGGGCGCGGGTTACGGTTCGATCTTGAACGCGATTGCGGATGCCGTCGGCGAGGACGCGTTCCGCCGTGCGCCGGTCACGGCGGACATCGTGCTCACGTCATTGGAGCATGGGAAGCGCATCCACGAAATGGGCGCGCATCTCTGATGCTGGTTCGCGTCGGGGGCCCGCGCTCCGGCCACTACCAGCCGAAAATATATCGTTCTCGCCGAACGTCGGCGCCGCCACGCAGGGTGCCCGTCTGCGGATCGACGCCGACCGCGACGACGCCGGTGCTCATGCTGTACGGGCCGAGTACCCTGAGCCTGTGGCCGCGTTGCGTGAGCGCGTCGCGCACCGCCGACGGCACGCGGCTCTCGATTTCGAGCACGCCCGGCTCGCTCTCGTGGTTGTCGAACGAGCTGAATGGGTGCAGCGAGTTGATCCGCGGATCCTCGATCGCTTCCTGGATGCCTTTCCCGAAGACCAGCACGCGCAGCAGCACGTTCAGAATCTGCTGATCCTGGCTGTCGCCGCCCGGCGTGCTGATGGCGAGAAACGGTTTGCCGTCTTTGAGCACGATCGTCGGCGTGAGCGTCGTCCGCGGCCGCTTGCCGCCGGCGAGGCGGTTCGGGCTCGCCGGATCGAGATCGAAAATCTGCATCCGGTTCGACAGCGGCACGCCGGTGTCGCCTGCGATGAATGCGCCGCCGAGCAGCCACCCCGAGCTCGGCGTGGCGCTGAACAGGTTTCCGTCTTTGTCGACGGCGTCGACGCAGGTCGTGTCGCCCGGCTCGCCGGGCGATTTCATGCCCTGCGCGTGCGGCGTGTATCGCGAGGCTGGCGCCTTGACCTGCGGATCGAACCTGAACGGATCGCCGACGCGCTGTTCGAGCGAGGCCTTCGGTCCAATCAGGCCGCGCCGCTCGGCGGCATACGGCTTCGACAGCAACCCGGCGATCGGGACCGTCACGAACGCCGGATCCCCGTAGTACGCATTGCGGTCCGCGTAGGCGAGCTTGATCGCCTCGTGCACGTTGTGCAGGTACTCGACGGAGTTGTCGCCCATCGCACGCAGGTTCACGCCTTCGAGGATGTTCAGCGTCTGCAGCAGCACCGGCCCCTGATTCCAGGGCGCGGCCTTGTAGACGTCGTACCCATGGAAGCTCGCCGTCGTCGGCTTCTCGATGCCGCCGTGGAACGCGGCGAGATCGTCGTACGTGAACACGCCGCCGGCGGCGCGATTGGCGTCGGCGATACGCCGCGCGATCGCGCCCTTGTAGAACGCGTCGCGTCCGGCGCGGATGGCGCGCACGCGGCTCTTCGAGCGCGCGAACGCCGCTTTCTCGGCGGCGACGATCGCGCGGAGCGTGCGCGCGAGATTCGGCTGACGGAACATCTCGCCGACCTGCGGAATCCGTCCGTTCGGGTAGTACGTCTTCGCCGACCATTCGTACTGTTCCGTCGCAGGCCGCTCGGTGATCAGCACGTCGCGCAGGAACGCGTACATGGGGAAGCCGTCCGCGAGCTCGATCGCCGGCTGCATCACCTGCTCCAGCCGCATCGTGCCCTTCGTCTCGAGCGCGAGCGCCATCGCGTCCATGACGGCGGGAATCGTCGCGCCGAGCGGTCCGTTGCTCGGCACCTTGCCGGTCGACCTGAAGAGATCGATCGTCGCGTTCTTCGGCGCCGGTCCCTGACCGTTGATGACGATGATCTCGCGCGTCTTCGCGTCGTAGATCATCGTCGGCGCCTCGCCGCCGAATCCGAAATGCGAGATCTCGCAGACCGCGGCCGCGAAGACCGTGGCGACGCCCGCGTCGACGGCGTTGCCGCCGCGCTGCAGCATGCGCACGCCGGCCGAGACGGAATAGTGGCGTCCGGCCGCGACGATGCCGTGCGTGCCGAGAATCTCGGGCCGCATCGTGTCGGCCCGGCGGAGGATCGTCGGCGGCGCTTGAGCGGTGAGCGTGGCGCCTGCGAGCAGCGCGCAGATGGCGATGTGTCGTGTCATGAGGATCAAAACCGGCTGACGTCGGGCAGGCCTTCCATCTTCGCCGAAGGCTTCGGTGGACACGTCGGGCCTGCCGCGCGTTGAGATTGTATAGAATGTCGTCACTCTTGTGTCACGCCCGCTCCTCATCATCTTTTTGACAATTTTCGTCAATCTCGTCGGCTTCGGAATCATCATTCCGCTGCTGCCGTTCTACGCAGAAACGTTCGGCGCGTCGCCCGTCATCGTCGGATTGCTGTTCGCGGTGTTCTCGCTCTGCCAGCTCGTCGCCGCGCCGGTGCTCGGCGACGCCTCGGATCGCTACGGTCGCCGCCCTGTCCTGATCTTCAGCCTGGCGGGCACCGTGGTCAGCTTCGTGCTGCTCGCGCTCGCGCACTCGCTCGCGATGCTCTTCGTCGCGCGCATCATCGATGGTCTGTCGGGCGGCAACATTTCCACGGCGCGCGCGTACGTCGCCGACATCACCGAGCCCAAAGATCGCGCCCGGGCGTACGGTCTCATTGGCGCCGCGTTCGGGCTCGGGTTCATTCTTGGGCCGGCGCTGAGCGGCGTGCTGGCGCACATCAGCTACACCGCGCCGATTTGGGCGGCGGCGGCGATTACGCTCGTGGCGACGCTGATGGCGTGGCGGTGGCTGCCCGAAACCGTTCACCGCGCGCACGCGGGCGTGGGCAATCCGTTCCGCTATCTGCCGCGTCTCGTCGAGCGGCCGTCGATCCGCCGCGTCCTCGTCATCGATTTCATGTACTGGTGCGCGTTCGCCGTTTTTCAAACCACGTTCGGGCTGTTCGTCGCCCGGCGATTCGGTTTTGATGCCTCCCGCACCGGGTACTTCCTCGCGGTGTTCGGGCTGCTTGGCGCGATCATTCAGGGCGCGCTCATCCGGCCCGTGGTGCGCCGGCTGGGCGACAAGCCGACGTTCATCCTCGGGCTCGGCTGCGCGGCGGTCGGCCTCGTCGCGGCGGCGCTTGCGCACTCGGTCACCGTGTTTGCCCTCACGCTCGTGCCGCTCGCGTTCGGCATCGGCTTCGGTCACCCGACGATGGCGAGCCTCGTGAGCCTGGCGGCTCGTGGGGACGAGCAGGGACGCGTGCAGGGCGCCGCGAGCGCCGTCGAGAGCCTCGGGCGCACGGTCGGCCCAATCTGGGGCAGCGCCTCGCTGCAGCACGTCGATGAATCCGCGCCATACATCTCAGCCGCCCTCTTACTGCTGCTGACCTTCTTGTTCAGCGTCGGCTTTCGCGTCGGCGATCGCGAGACGTCGATCCCTGAGAGCGTCCCCGCGCGTTGATAACGGCACAGCTCGCGACAATTCCGTAAGCATCGACGCAATCGTGTAACGCCCGGTGGAGCGTACGACGCCTCGAGCGTTCTCTGTCTGCTCGCGTGAGCTCATCTTGAGTGACATCGGTGTTCGCAGGGATGAACTCGAATTCGCCACGCACTCCAGCGCACCTAACTGACAACTTCGCCGGTGCGGGCATACCCGTTGCCTTATAGAGAGGCAACGCTGCCAACGGGGCGGCGAGTCTGACGCGCGACTCGCGCGTCGTCTCCAAACAATTCATCGCGATTTCGAAGCGGTCGAGCCGAACACGGTCTACGTGTGCCGGCGCAGCCGCGAAGAGGACCCTGATGCGACCGTTCCGCACATTCGTTCAGACCGTGCTCGCCGCCGCCGCCTTGATGATCGTCACCCAGTCACCGGCGCAGGCGCAGACGTGCGGCGTCGCGCTCGACAAGACCGCGTTCATCGTCGGCGTCGGCGAAGCCAACTGGCATATCAACGTCACGACGGCGGCCAACTGCGCGTGGAAAGCGACGAGCGACAGCGACTGGCTCGTCGTCAAGAGCACGACGCCGACCTCGGCGATCGGCAACGGCTACGCGAACGTCCGCTCGATCACCAACACGACCTCGGCAGCCAAGCGCACGGGTCATTTCTTCGTCAACGGCATCGTCTACACGGTGACGCAAGGTGGATGCGGCACGAGCTGCACCGGGACCGCCCCGGCGCCCGCTCCTGCTCCCACACCGGCTCCGGCTCCGACACCGGCACCCGCTCCGGCGCCAGCTCCAGTTCCCGGTCCACAGACCACTCTGCGCGTGCTGCAGTACAACACGCATCATGGCGGCTGGGGCACCGACGGCGTCTACAGCCCTGACCGCATCGTGCAGTGGATCGTGAAGACGAATCCCGACGTCGTGTCGTTGCAGGAGATCGAGCAGAACGACAGCTGGAGCAAGGGCGCGGACCAGACCGAGCTTTACAAGACGCTGCTGGAGAAGGCCACCGGCGAGACCTGGTACAAAGTGTTTCAGAACCGGTACGGCACGACGAGCGGCAACGGCAACCTGATTCTCTCGAGGATCCCGTTCATTGCGACGGCCGGTCATCTGCTGCCCGCGGGCCGCAGCGCGGTCGACGCGACCATCGACGTCAACGGCCGCATGATCAACGTGACGTCGGCGCATCTCGACAACGTCTCAGCGACGAACCGTCTGAACGAGATCAGGGACCTGCTCAACTGGACCAGCACCAACTTCGCCGAGCAGCGAATCATCGTCGGCGATTTCAACGCCTGGCCCGCCACGACCGAGATCACCAACATGAAGGCGACCTACATCGACACCTGGACGGCGACGCAGACGCTCGGGACGGCCGCCGGCAACGGCATCACGCACGGCACGCACCGCATCGACTACGTCTTCCAGTCCAAGGGCGCGACGAACCTGAAGCTGGTGAGCCAGCAGATCTTCAACACGGCCGACGCGAACGGCGTGCGGCCGTCGGATCACGAGCCGGTGCTTGTCGTCTTCGAAGTGAAGTAGATCGCATCGGCGGTCAACGCCGCTGACGCAGCTTCAAACAATCGCGGTTCGATGAACTGACGTCGCTCGAAGGCGGGCGAGATCCGGCTCTTTATCTGGAGGGCGGATCGCGATGGACCGGAGAGGCGGGCCATCGGGTCCGCCCTCGTGTTTTTCTAGTGGGGTCGAACGATGCCGAGCAGGCTGCGCAGGCCGTTCAGCGTCTGAATCATCCCGGCGATCAGCGAGGCGTTGCCGCCGTCGCGCGGAAAAATCGCGCCGACGGACATCTCGAGACGGCTGATCAACTCCTCGGCCTTCTGACGCTCTTGGTCGGTCACGGAAGCTCTCCTCCGGCTGCAGAGAATATCATCAGGCGTTCGAATCCGGGCCGCCGCCGAACATCGTCGGCAGGCGCAGGCCGGCGCCGAGCACGCGCTCGCGCCGCCGCTCCGCATCGAGAATGCGCGTCCGCGCCGTGAGCAGATCGCTCAACGCGATCACGCCGACGACGGCGCGATCCGTTCTCGACACGACCGCGGCTTCGGTGCGTCCCGTCTCTGCCATGCGATAGACGATCACGCGCAGCGGCTCGTCAGGGTAGGCGACGACGTCGCCGGGCTGGAGCGGATTCGCGGCACCTGACGGCTCGGGCGCGCGCATGACTTCGCGCGCGAAGACGATTTCCAGCGGGTCCGAGCCGTAGCGCGCCATGACG